>Ga0310810_10002786_pt1 | contig 18894 bp, 20 predicted proteins | sample NCmetagenome_FD_207641 | JGI IMG/M metagenome (GOLD analysis project Ga0310810, IMG submission 207641) | Soil microbial communities from experimental microcosm in Duke University, North Carolina, United States - NC | ecosystem: Engineered > Artificial ecosystem > Soil microcosm > Unclassified ...
TCGCGAATCGGCCCGAGGTCTCCCGCGCCTTCAGCGATCCCAACTTCGGGCGCGCCGATGCGCTGATCCTCCTCTTCTCCACCCTGTTCCTGGGTCCGCTGGCAATGCTGCTCGGCCTGCTCGGCCTGGTGTTCGTGCTGGCGATCTTCGGCGGCTTCCTGCTGCCGATCGTGCGCTGGTTCCGGATGCCCGACTGGGTCGCGACCGTGTCGGTCCTCGGCGGGGTCGTGGCGCTGGCCTGGATGGAGACGGAGCTCTGGCTGCCTCGCTCTCTGTGGTTCCTGGGCCTGCTGGCCCGGGCTGCCCGGATCGTCGTCAGCGTCTAGCGGCCCGGCCTTCCCGCTCGAAGCCGGGCAGGATGGCCTTGAAGAACGCGTTCTCCACGAGGCCGACGAGCGTCTCCCACGTGCTGGCCCTGGCATTGCCCAGTGGCCCCTCGATCGGCGCCACCGTGGCGACCCCCGCGCGCGGCCGGTTGCGGAGCACCTTGCCGAGCACGTCCACCGCGCGCTCCTTCAGCTTCTGCCCCACCGATTCTCCTCGTCCTGAGCCGCGTCGTAGACCTTGAGGTCGCGGAACAGCGGCTTGACGTAGCCGGTGACCCGGCCGTTCTTCACGTGCAGCTCGGAGAAGACCGAGAAGACTCCCGAGGACACGTCGAACGTGGCGTGGGCGCGGAGCAGATCGTTCATCGCGTGCATGTCGGTGTTCTCGATGCGCACGTCCAGATCGAAGTCGGGTCCGTTCGTCTCCGGCGGAACGTGGCGCTCGCGACGGTGGCGCCGCCGCCCACAGAGCGGCCGCGTAGCTGGGCCGTCGCCGTGCCCTCCGTCCGCTGATTGGTGAAGTTCTCCACGACCAGGTTCGTGTCAGCGAGGAAGACCCGGTAGTGCGGCTGCGACTCCTCGTTGACGAACCCCACCGTGGCGCCGTCGGCGACGATGCGGCGCGCCTTGAGCAGGACGCCCGGCTTGTTGGAGACCTCGGCGGCGGTCTCGGCCGTCGCCTGGGCGGCGGTCTTCACCGGCTCGACGGTGCGCTTGCGGTAGGCGTAGTCCATGCACAGGCCGTGCAGCGTGAGCTCCTGCAGGTCGAGCACCTTGGTCTCCGGCGCGTACTCGATGTCGCCGCGCCCGGCGAAGGTGCCGGAGGTCAGTGTCGCGCCGTAGCGGGCCACGATGGGGCGCAGCAGGTCGAGCGCCACCCGCTCGAGCTCGATGTGGCCCTTCACGCCCGTGTAGGGCACGCGCAAGAAGTCGGCGCGGCCGTCGATGCCGAGCTGTCCATCGTCGAAGACCGTCGCCTTCAGGAATCCTCCCTGCCGTGGAGCAAGGTGGGTGCCACCGATGGGACTGATCAGTGCGCGCGCGTGAGCCGAGGGTGCAGTAGCAGCGCAAGACCGATCGCGGCGGTCACGACCAGCATCACGCCAGGCAGCACCCCGGCGTGCCGGGCCATGAGCAGCCCCGAGACGAACGGCCCGGCGAACATCCCACCGTCGATCGAGACCCGGTAGAGCCCGGCCCGCCAGGCGATGCGCGACGGCGGCGTCACCGAGCGCAAGATGCTGATCGGCAGCATCCAGCTGGACATGCTGAAGCCGTAGAGCACGCAGCCGAGCGCCAGCACCGGCAAGCTCCCGAAGCCGATCAGGCCCAGGCTCGCCGCGTAGACCAGCAGCACGCTGCCCAGGACGACGCGCACGCCACGCCGATCGGCGACCGCGCCCAGCGGCAGCAGGGTCACGACGTCGACGGTCTGCGCGAGCATGAGCAGCCGGGCGATGCCCGCGCGATCCAGGCCGAACTCGCGACTGGCCCGGAACGGGATCGCGAACTGCTCGACGCTCGAGTACGCGACGGCGATCGCCGCTCCGGCGGCCACCGCGAGAACGGCCAGGGACGCGCTGCGCCCGCCCGGAGGCTCGTCGAGCGCCGCATCCTCGCTCGTGGCCTGGCTACGCGCGAACCATGGGCGCGGGCCGTCGCCGACCGCCCGTGGCAGGATGCGCACCAGCGCCGGCATCAGGAACAGGTTCGCGACCACCGGCGCGCAGGAGATCAGCAGCGCGACGTTCCACGGCACGGCTCGCGGCAACAGGCTCAGCAGGGTCGCACCCGTGAGCACGCCGAGCATCGCGGAGAACTCCACGGCATTGAGCGCCGAGGCCAGGCCGGGGCCGGTCCGGTAGCGCAGCATGGCCGTGAGATTGCCCAGCATGACGAGCGTGTGGCCGAGGCCCATGAGCGCCCGGCCGATCAGCAGCACGACGAAGCTGCCATCCCAGGCCAGCAGCGCCGCCCCGAGCAGGACCAGCCAGGGCGAGAGGACGAGCGCACGCGCGAGGTGGTGAGTGATGAAGAGCCCCGCGGGCACGTTCGTCAGCATGCGGGCCAGACCGAAGGCGCCGGCGACGGCGCCGAGCTGCCAGTCGGCGAGCGCCGCCGACGCGCCGATCTCGGGCAGCAGCGCCGGCAGCGCGCCGATCGACACGGTGGTGGTCGCGCCGCTGAGGCATACCAGCCCGATCAGTCGTCGCGCTGGCACGTCGCTTGTACCGATGTTTCCCGGTCGCTCGACCGTCGATTTCACCACGAGGAGAGAACGATGCCTCCGAAGGGCGTGAAGAGCCGCAAGCGCGGGCGCCAGTACGAGAAGGTCCTGAAGTCGATCAAGCGCGAGGGGCGCTACAAGGGCCGCCAGAAGGAAGTGGCGGCCCGCATCGTCAACAAGACGCGCCGCAAGAAGGGCGAGACGAAGCGCCGCCGCCGCGCCGCCTGAGCATCAGGCGCCGGCGGCCGCGCGGGCTCGTCCGTGGGCGGCCTGGTCGGCCCGCATCGTGTCCGGATTGGCGCCGGCGCGGATGGCCAGGTGATAGATCAGGAGCTGCAACGGGATGATCGACGTGATCGGCGAGAGCAGCTCCGGAACGGCCGGCAGCGCGATGGTCTCGGCCGCCAGCGCTCCGATCTCACGGTCGTCCTCGGCGATCAGCGCGACCAGCGGGGCGCCGATCGCCGAGGCCACGCGGGCCACGTCGAGACAGCGCCGGTGCGACGGCCCCGGCGGAGCGATGAGCAGCACGAGATCATCGGGCTCGAGCGCTGCCCACGGCCCGTGCAGGAACTGCTCGCAGGCGAAGCCGACCGCGGGCAGCCACGCCGCCTCGTTCAGCTTCAGCGCGGCCTCGTAGGCCGTCGCCGTGTTCGGGCCACCACCCACCACCCAGTAGCGGCGTCGATTGCCGAAGCGCTCGGCGAGGTCCTCCCACGATTCCTGGCCGAGCAGCATCGCCAGCTGATCCGGGATCGCGTCGAGCTGACGCCCGGCCTCGTCGTCGTGGCCGACGGCGGCGGCGAGCGCCGCGAGCATGGCCACCGCCGTGGTGTAGCTCACGGTGTGACACGACGAGGCCTCCTGCTCCACGGTGCGGAGCACGTGCTCGGCGCCAGCCGGGCCCTCGGTGCCCTTGCCGGCCACCGCGACCGTCGCCGCGCCGGCCGCCCGGGCGCGGGCGAGGGCGCCGGTGACGTGAGCGTTGCTGCCACGGTGAGTGATCGCGACGACCGCGCCGGCGGGCTCCGGGCCGTACTCGACCAGATCGAACGCGTGCACCGCTCGCGCGCGAGCGCCGAGCTTGCCGATGCGCGCGAAGAGTAGCTCGCCGGCCAGCGCGGCGTGCCACGACGAGCCGACGCCGGCCAGCCAGACGCTCGAGGCTTCGGCTATCCGGACGGCAGCGGCCGCGAGCGTCGGGCCCTGGCCGCGGGTGAGGAGGCGCAGCGCGCCCGGCTGCGCGTAGATCGCGTCGTACATGTGATACGGGTGACCGGGACGCGGGATCGAGGACATGGCCCCGACGATAACATCGCCCGCCCAGAAAGCCGCGTGCTCGGGCGGCGCGAGGGGCGCGGTGCTCGTCAGGCGCTCTTCTTCAGCTCCGCGCCAATGCCCACGCGCCGCCGGTATTCCTGGCCGCGCTCCCAGCCCGCGCGGTAGGCCGGCGCGTCGGCGTCGGCGCCATCGCGCGCGCGCAGAGACGACACCGCCTCCTCCCAGCTCCAGCTCCGTGACTCGGCCGTCAGCGCGGCCTCGAAGCCGCGACGGAAGAGCAGCTCGTCGCGCTCGAACGCCGGCGCGCCGCCCGGGTAGTGCTCGAGCTCCGCGCTGCGCAGCCCGAGCCACCACTGCTCGCGGGCGACGTCGATCGTCTCAGCTCCGGCGCGGACCAAGGCCTCGCGGGCGGAGTCGGCGAGCGCGTCGTCGTCGACCATCGCCACCACCACGGTGTGGCCGCGTCGCAGCGCGTCCTCGTAGACGAACAGCTCATCACGCGGCAGGCCGGTGACGAGATTGTCCTCCAGCGCGGCCCCGACGGCGGCACCGCCGGCGCCGAGCAGCATCGCCCCGATCGCGCCGAACGCGACGACCGCGCCGACACCCGGCACGAGCAGGGTCATCGCCGCGCCGAGTGGCAGGCCCACTGCCGCGCCGGTCGCACCGCCGACGACCGCGCCGATCGTCGCGCCCATGCCCGGCCGCTCTCCCTCGTCCGTCGGCACCTGGCGCGATTCGCCGCCGGGCGCCAGCAAGGAGATGCGCGGGCGGGGAACTCCGATCGCACCCAGCTGGCCGACGGCGTGCTCGGCATCGCTGCGTCGTGCGAATACTCCGGCGACGGTGTGCATGCTGACGCCCTCCTGTTGAGAAAAAACGAGCAAGGCCAGTGCCAGTCACCTGCCCTTGCACGGAGCCCGGGGGCGTGACACCATCGCGCGCACCACGAACAGGAGGACCTCGAGATGAGCCTCACGCGCCGCCGCTTCATCGCCGGCACCGCCGCCGTGGCCGCCACCGCCGTTGCCGCCCCCTACGTGCACGCTCAGAAGCGCGGGGGCACGCTCAAGTTCGTCCCCCACGCCGATCTCAAGATCCTCGATCCGATCTGGACCACCGCGTACATCACCCGCAATCACGGCTACATGATCTTCGACACGCTGTTCGCGCTCGACGGCAACCTCAAGCTGCAGCCGCAGATGGTCGACAAGTACACGGTCAGCAAGGACGCGATGAAGTACTCGTTCACCCTGCGCGACGGGTTGAAGTTCCACGACGGCGCGGCGGTGACCGCCGAGGACTGCGTGGCCTCGATCAAGCGCTGGGCGGCCCGCGACGCGGTCGGCCGCCTCATGCTGGGGGCGCTCTCCAAGATGGCGCCGGTGGACAAGAAGACCTTCACGATCGATCTGGAGACGCCGTTCGGGCTCGTCCTCGACGCGCTCGGCAAGCCGTCGGCCAGCCCGTCGTTCATCATGCCGGCCAAGCTCGCCGCCACGGATCCCAACGACCAGGTCAAGGAGGTCATCGGCTCGGGTCCGTTCAAGTTCTCCAAGGACGAGTGGCAGCCCGGCAACCGCGTCGTGTACGTCCGCAACGCCGACTACGTCCCGCGCAAGGAGAACCCGAGCGGGGCGGCCGGCGCCAAGCGGGCGCTGGTCGATCGCGTCGAGTGGCGCTATATCCCCGATCCCGCCACGGCCGGCGCGGCGCTGGAGGCTGGCGAGGTCGATTACTGGGAGAACGTGCCCCTCGACTTCGCCCCGCGCCTGGAGAAGAACAGCGCGCTGAGCGTGTTCGTGACCGACCCCAAGGGCAGCCAGGGCATCCTGCGGCCGAACCACCTGCACCCGCCGTTCAACAACAAGAAGGCGCGCCAGGCCTTGCTGCTGGCGGTCGACCAGAAGAGCTACCTGCAGGCGGTCATCGGTCACGAGAAGTACTACCGGACCTGCCCGTCGGTGTTCATGTGCGGCGGCCTGCCCTACGAGACGGCGGCCGGTGCGCCCAAGGTCGATCTCGAGCGCGCCCGCCAGCTCTTCAAGGAGTCGGGCTATGACGGCCGGCCGCTCATCGTCCTCGACCCGACCGATTCACCATACGCGCACGCGCCGGCTCTGGTGACGATGGAGGTCCTGAAGTCTCTGGGCGCCAGCGTCGACCTGCAAGCGATGGACTGGTCGACGATGGTCGCGCGCCGGGCCAAGAAGGAGGCACCGTCGGCCGGCGGCTGGAACGTCTTCCACACGTGGTCGACGTCGTTCGACACGATGACGCCGGCGGTGTCCTCGGTGCTGGGCGGGGCCGGCGACAAGTCGTGGTTCGGCTGGCCGACCAGCGAGCCGATGGAGAAGCTGCGTGCCGACTTCGCGCGGGAGCCGAGCGAGGCCAAGCGCAAGGCGATCGCGGAGAAGGTCCAGCTACTGGCCTACGACGAGGTGCCGTACGTGCCGTGGGGCCAGTTCGTGATCCCCGGCGCGTTCCGCAAGAACGTGCAGGGCGTGCTGCAGTTCGGCGCCACCCTGCTCTGGAACATCCAGGTGTGAGCGTCGTCACGACCGGCGCCGCGCCCCCGGTGTGAGTGACGATCCCTATCGCGACTTCGCCGATGTCTACGACGTCTACATCGGCACCGGTCCCGACGATCTGCCCGTCTATCGGGCCCAGGCCGATCAGCTCGGTGGCCCGATCATCGAGATCGGCGCCGGCGCGGGACGTATCACCCTCCCGCTGGCTCGGCACGGTCTCACGCTCGTCGCGGTCGACCTCTCCGCGGCGATGCTGGCACTCCTGGCGAGCCGACTGGCCACCGAGCCGCCCGAGGTCCAGCGCCGCGTCCACGTCATCCGAGCCGATGCCCAGCGCCTGCCCCTGCGCGGGTCGTTCCCCCTGATCCTGCTGCCGTACTACACGCTCAACTACCTGCTCACCGCCGAGGCGCAGCGCAAGGCGCTCGCCGACGCCGCCCGGCTCCTCGCCCATGGCGGATGCGTGATGGTGGACGTCTTCGTGCCCATCGGCCGAATCGCACACTGTCCGCCCGAGCCGATGCTCCGCCGCGATACCTTGCACGCCGACGGCCGGCGCGTCCGCGCCTGGACGGCCTACGCGCTCGATCCGGCAACCCAGGTGGAGCGGCGCCGCCACATCTTCGAGTCGACGGCGCGTGATGGGCGGGTCGAGCGGCGCGACTTCCACACCGAGCGGCGGTGGATCACGCTCGACGAGATGGCGAGGCTCGCCGCGGCGGCCGGCCTGGCCATCGAGCGCGCCGTGTCCGGTTACGGCGACGCCCCCGCCGACGCGCGGGCCGAGCAGGTCCTCTACACGCTGCGGGCGGCTACCTGAGCGTCGCCTGGGCGAGCGGCAGCCACTGGTCGGCGCGCGGCACCCAGGTCAGCCGCGCGCGCGTGGCGTAGATGTCGACCTGCTGGAGCAGGAACACCCACGTCGCGTCCTCCACCATCGCCCGGGCCAGGTCCGCGTAGATCTTGCGGCGCGCCGCCGGGTCCATCGTGCTCCGCCCCAGGTCGAAGAGCGCGTCGACCCGCTCGTTCTTGTAGTAGAGCCCGCGTCCCTTCGAGGAGACGAGGTTGTAGAGCTCGTCACCGTCCTGCATGGGGCCGCCGAGGCCGAGCATGTAGGCGTCCTGGAACTGCTTGCCGAGGTACCGCTTGAAGTAGGCGCTCCACTCGGCGACCTGCACGCGGGGCTTGAAGCCGGCCTTCTGCCACTGACCGGCCAGGGCCTCGGCGATCTCCTTGTCGCCCTGGTAGCGGCCGGACGGGGCCTCGAGCACGATCTCCAGCCCATCGGGATAGCCGGCCTCGGCCAGGAGCTGGCGGGCCTTCGCGGGATCGTGACCATAGCCCTTCACCGAGGCGTCGTGGCCGAAGACCCCCGACGTGAACGGCCCCTCGAGCCGCCGGCCGTTGCCGTCGAGCACCGTGCGCACGATCGTCTCGACGTCGCTGGCGTAGTTCAATGCCTGACGCACGCGCACGTCGGACAGCGGCTTGCGGAGCGCGTTGAGGCCGAGGTAGATCTGCCAGGTGCTCGGCACCCGATGCACCGTCACGCCCGCCACCCGCGTGAGCTCGCGGCCGAGCGTCGGCGGCACGGTGGTGATGAGATCCACCTCGCCGTTGCGCAGCGCCGCCGCGCGCGTGAACGGCTCGGGAATCGGCTTGAAGACGATGCGGCCGATGGGCGGCGCTCCCCGCCAGTGGCGGTCGAACGCGTCGACGATCAGGTGCTCGTCCTTCACGAGCGACACGAACCGGTATGGGCCGGTACCGACCGGCCGCAGTGCCATCCCGGCGTTGCCCTTCTCCGCGGTGTACCGGGGCGGCAGGATCGGAAAGTCGACCAGACGGTTGAGCAGCGGCGCGTAGGGCCGCGCCGTCACCACGTTGACCGTGGCGTCGTCGAGCACCTCGACCCGGGCGATCTCGCCGATGGTCGCGCGGTTGGGCGACTTCTGCTCGGGATCGAGGACGCGCTCGATGGTGAAGCGCACGGCGGCGGCGTTGAACGGCTCGCCGTCGTGGAAGACGACGCCGCGGCGCAGCTTGAACTGCCAGGTCGTGTCGTTGACGAGCTTCCAGGACTCGGCGAGCTCCGGCACGATGCGGTTGTCGCGATCGCGACCGACCAGCGAGTCGAAGATGTTCACCCCGATGGCGGCCCGGATCGACGAGAGGTTCATCGTCGGATCGAGGTTCTCCGGCGTCCACGGGATCGCCACCCGCAACTCGCCCCGCGGGTCCGCGGCCCGGGCCGGGGCCAGTGGCAGTAGCGCGATGACGAGCAGCAGCGCGAACGCCCTGGCCCGGGCGACGGCGCCGGGGACTCGCTCAGGTCTGGTCATGCGCGGGATCGTACACCGGCGTATTGATCGCCGCCCCGCGACGTTGTACCACCGTGGGCGTGGACGAGGGGCTGCGCGGGTACGTGGCCAGGCGGCTGGGCTTTGCCGTGCTCATGCTGATCGGGGTCTCGCTCATTCTCTTCACGATCATGCGGCTGGCGCCGGGGGGCCCCGAGGCCGTGCTCATTGGCGGCGAGTTCTCACCGGCGGCGGCCGCCCAGATCCGCGCGCGGCTCGGTCTCGATCGGCCACTGGCCGCCCAGTATCTGACCTGGGCCGGCGCGGCCGCCCGGGGTGATCTCGGCCGATCGTTCAAGACGGGCGAGCCCGTCGCGGCGCTGATCCGCGATCGTATCGGTCCGACGCTGCAGCTCACCGGCGGCGCGCTGGCCCTGGCCCTCACCGTCGCGATCCCGCTCGGCGTGCTGGCCGCAGTCCGCCGCGGCACGGTCTGGGACACGCTCGGATCGACCGTCTCCCTCGTCGGCGTATCGTTCCCGAGCTTCTGGCTGGGCATCATGCTCATCCTCCTGTTCTCCGAGGTCTTCCGGATCCTCCCGCCGTCGGGGCTCAGCGAGTACGGCCACGAGGCCGATCCGCTCTCGCGACTGCGCCACGCGATCCTGCCGACCGTGACGCTCGGCGCGATCCAGATGGCCGCGCTCATGCGCTTCACCCGATCGAGCCTGCTCGAGACGCTTCGCCAGGACTACGTCCGGACCGCGCGGGCCAAGGGCCTGGCGAGCGGGGTCGTGATCTGGCGTCACGCGCTTCGCAACGCGCTGATCCCGGTCGTGACCGTGGTGGGGCTCTCGCTGCCGACGCTGGTCGGCGGCGCCGTGCTGACCGAGACCGTGTTCGCCTGGCCCGGCATCGGTCGCCTCGCGGTGGGAGCGGTGTTCGAGCGCGACTATCCGGTCATCATGGGCGTGAACCTGATCGTCGCGGCCATGGTCATCGGCGCGAATCTCGTGACCGACGTCGCCTACTGCTTCATCGATCCGAGGATCTCCTACAAGTGAGCTGGGGTCCGCTGAAACGGCTGGCCCGCCAGCGGCGTGGGCTCATCGGCGCGGCCGCCGTGCTGCTCGTGATGGTGACCGGCGTGCTCGCTCCGCTGATCGCGCCCGAGAGCTACTCCGCGCAGTCGCTGCTCCAGCGCTTGCAGGCACCGAGCGCGGCGCACTGGCTCGGGACCGACGGCTTCGGCCGCGACGTGCTGAGCCGGGTCATCTGGGGGAGCCGGGTGTCGCTGCAGATCGGCTTCGTCGCCACGGCCCTGGCCCTGGTGGTGGGCACGGCACTCGGCAGCAGCGCCGCCTACTGGGGCGGCGCCATCGACAACGCCTTGATGCGGATGGCCGACGTGTTCATGTCGATCCCCGCGCTCTTCCTGATCCTGATCGTGGTCGCGCTGTTCGGCGCCAGCCTGCTCAACACCGCGCTGGTCATCTCGCTCGTCACCTGGGCCCAGGTCGCGCGGATCGTCCGCGGAGAGTGCCTGAGCCTGCGTGCGCGTGAATTCGTGGACGCCGCCCATGCCCTGGGTGCCGGCCACCTGCGGATTCTCGGGCGCCATCTGCTCCTGAACGCGCTGCCGGTCATCATCGTGCAGGGGACCGTGCTGCTGGGTCAGACGATCCTGATCGAATCCGGCCTCAGCTATCTCGGCCTCGGCGCCCAGCCCCCTCTGCCGAGCTGGGGCAACATGGTCGTCGAAGGCCGTCAGTTCCTGGCCTCGGCGTGGTGGATCGCCGCCTTTCCGGGGCTGGCGATCTTCCTCGCCGTGCTCGGCTTCAATCTCTTCGGCGACGGGCTGCGCGACGCGCTCGACCCGGCGCTGCGCGGCTCGTCGTGAGACCGTCAACCGAAAGGAAGGCTCAGCCGTGATCCACAGATTTCTCCTCGCGGTCGTGGTGGTCGTGATGGCTCTGAGCGGCGCGGCGCCGGGCCTGGCCGCCGGCCGGGACATGGTCATTGGCCTGGGCGGCGACGCGACCTCCCTCAACCCGGTCATCGCGACGGACGGGATCTCGTACACGGTCGAGTGGCCGATCTTCGACAGCCTCCTCGAGCTGGACGCCAATCTCACCGTGCGTCCCCTCCTGGCCGAGTCGTGGGAGGTGAGCAAGGACGGGCTCACCTACACCTTCAAGCTGAAGAAGGGCGTGAAGTGGCACGACGGCAAGCCCTTCACCGCGCGCGACGTCGCGTTCACCTTCTACTCCGTGCTCGACCCCAAGGTCACGACGCCGCATCGCGCCTACTTCGACGCGCTCGTCGGCTTTCCCGAGCTGACGGCCAAGGACAATCCGAAGCGGCCGGACGAGCTGGCGACGAAGCCGATCGAGGTGCTCGACGATCACACGGTGCGCTTCCGCCTGCGCTATCCCTCGGGCTCCTTTCTCGCGGTGCTCGTCAATCCGCGCGCCGGCATCGTGCCCGAGCACGTGCTGAAGGGCGCCGACCTGAACACCGCCGAGTTCAACCGCAAGCCGGTCGGCACGGGCCCGTTCAAGTTCGTGGAGTGGCGACGCGGCGAGCGCATCGTCATGGAGGCCAACGAGCAGTATCACGCCGGGCGCCCGGCGCTGAATCGGCTGATCTTCCGCATCATCCCCGACGCGGTCGTGCTCTTGCAGGAGCTCAAGGCCGGCGGCGTGGACTTCATCGAGAACCCGCCGCTCACCGAGGTCGCGCGTCTCAAGCAGACCGCGGGGCTGAAGGTGCTGATCGCCGACAACACCTCCTACACCTACGTCGGCTGGCGCCAGGACGTGGCGCCGTTCAACGACGTGCGGGTGCGCCGAGCCCTCAATCACGCGGTGGACGTCCCGAGCATCGTGCGCGAGGTGCTGCAGGGCTACGCGGCCATCTCGACCGGCCAGTTTCCCCCGTCGAGCTGGGCCTTCGATCCCTCGGTGAAGCCCTACGCCTACGACCTCGCGCGGGCCAAGGCGCTCCTGGCCGAGGCCGGTTTCAAGCCCGGCCCCGACGGCGTGCTGGTCAAGGACGGCAAGCGACTCAGCTTCTCGCTCCGGCACGATCAAGCCAACCAGAGCGTGAAGGACACCGCGGTGATCGTGCAGGAGTACCTCAAGCGCGTGGGGGTGGAGGTGACGCTGGAGGCGCTCGACTGGCCGACCTTCGTCAAGAAGCTGTTCGCCTCCGACTTCGAGGGCATCGTGGTCGGCTGGACGAATCATCACGATCCCGACCCGTTCGCCTACACGATCTGGCATTCGAGCCAGTGGAAGGGCCGGAACTTCGCCCACTACAAGAACCCACGCGTCGACGAGCTGCTGGAGCAGGCGCGCCGGACCGCGGTGGTGGCCGAGCGCAAGCGCGCCTACGCGGAGTTCTCCCGTGTGCTCATGGACGATGCGCCGTACGTCTTCCTGTACTTCCAGCAGCAGGTGTACGTGACCCGGCAGGGTTACGAGGGATTCGCGCCGATCCCGACCTTCGCCGGCATCTATCAGTCGCTCAAGGCCGTGCGCTGGACGGGAAAGTAGGGCCCGCTCAGCCGCCCGGTGCCTGCAACTCCCCGAGACGGCGGACGAAGGCGTCGCGCTCCTCGACCTGCGGCGAGTGGCCGCTGGCCTCGAACACGGCCAAGGTCGAGGATGGGATGAGACGATGAATCTCCTCGGCCTGATCGACGGGACAGATCCAGTCGTGGCGGCCGACCGCGACGAGGGTGGGGCACGCGATGCGGGGCAGCTCGGCCCGACAGTCGTAGCGCGGGTACTCGTGCTCGATGATGAACCGGCGCACGGCCAGACGATAGCGGGTGTCGCTGCGCGCGGCGATGCTGGCGCCGGCCAGCTGCTTGTCGAAGAAGTACAGCGGGCGGATCACGTCGAACGCGCGGCGGAAACTCTCGTCGTCCCGGAGCGAGCCGTCCCACAGTGACCGATACGCCGTCCACTGCTCGGCCGTCGCCTGCCGGTGGGCGTTGGCCTCGGCGCGACGCATGAAGTCGCCGCTGGCCGCCGCCCCCACCACGGCCAGGGTGCGCAGCGCCTGGGGATGGCGGGCCGCGTACATGAGGGCGAGGAATCCGCCCCACGAGATGCCGAGCACGTGGACCGGCCCCAGGCCGAGCGCCTGCCGGACGCCCTCGATATCGGCCACGAGCTGATCCTGCGTGCACTGCTCGACGGCCACCCACTCCGAGCGGCCGTGGCCGCGATGATCGTAGAAGATCAGCCGCAGACCCAGCGATTCGGCCAGTGGGGCCAGGCTGCGCCGCAACCCCGCCGAGTCGGTCCCCGGACCTCCATGCAGGCAGAGGCACGGGACGCCGGCGCCGAGGGTCTCGCAGAAGAGCGCGGTGCCGTTCACGGAGAGCTCCACCGCCGTCAGCCGGCCTACCAGAGCCGGCGGCTGGCCAGGGCGGCGCCCTCGGAGAGCGCGCGCAGCTTCGCCCACACCACGCTGGGCGCGACGATCTCCGAGCCGGCGAAGGTGCCGAAGCCGCAGTCGGTCGAGGCGATCACCCGCTCGCGCGCGCCCACCGCGGCGACCACCGCCTCGATCCGGTCGGCGACGACCTCGGGGTGCTCGACGTAGTTGGTCGTGGTGTCGATCACGCCGGGCAGGATCAGCAGCGCGCCCGGCGGCGGCACGCGCCGGAGCGCCTTCACCTCGTGGGCGTGGCGCGGGTTCGCCAGCGGCAGGGAGAGCGCGCCGACCCGGGCCCGGTAGAGCAGCGGCAGCACCGGCTCCAGCGGCACGTCGTGGGTATGCGGCCCGTCGTAGTTGCCCCAGCAGAAGTGCAGCCGCACCCGGTCGGGCGGGATGTTGGCGATGGCGCGGTTGATCGCGTCCACGTGCAGCTCGACGGCGCGCAGGAACTCGTCGAGGGAGGCGTCGCGGAAGAAGCGGGCCCGCTCCATGGCCAGGTCCGGACAGTCGAGCTGCAGGACGAGGCCGCGGGCGTGGATCAGCTCGTACTCCTTGCGGAGCTCGCGAGCCAGCGCGCCGATGTAGCGCTCGTGCGAGCCGTAGTGGGCGTCGAGCAGGATCGTCGCCGCGGTGCCCGGCGAGACCGCGGTCATGAACGACTCGGTGAACGGGCGGGAGCTGGCGGCGGCGACCCGCGCGAACAGGTCGCACTCGGCGATGGCCTCGCTCAGATCGGCGTACTCGATCTCCGCCACCGCCTGCGGCGCGTTGGCGATGCGCGCCGCCGAGCGGCGGCGAAACGCCAGCATCTCCGCGTAGTCGGGATGCTCGATCAGGTCACGGGCCAGCGGCCGCCGGCTCTCGCCGCCGAAGCCACGCATCCGGCGGGCGACGTAGGTCGAGAACCCGGCCCGCGGCTGCTCGCCATCGTTGCCGATGTCGATGCCGGCGGCGAGCTGGCCCTCGATCGCCTGCCGGACCGCCGCCTCCGATTGCCTGGCCAGCTCCCCGGCGTCGATCGCCTCGCCGGCGTCCTGGCGCACGAGCAGCTCGCGCAGCGGCAGCGGGCGCGGGATGCTGCCGACGTGCGTGGTGAGGATGCGTGTGTCGCTGCCTCTCATCAGCGCACCATGCCCGCGCGCCGGGGCAGGAACAGCGTGATCTCCGGGAACGCGATCAGGATGATGAGCCCCACGAAGAGCGCGACCAGGTACGGCCAGTACACCCGGAAGTGGCGGCCGACGCTGATGTCGGCGAAGCGCAGCGCCATGAGCAGCCCCACGCCGATCGGCGGCAGGAACAGACCGATGCCCACCGCGGCCGTCAGCACGATGTTGAAGTGGATCGGATGGATCCCGATCTGCTTGGCGATCGGGAACACGACGGGGACCAGGACCACCGCCGCCGGCAGTCCTTCCAGCACCATGCCGAAGGCGATGACGATGACACAGACCGCCATCAGGAACAGCGACGGCGTGGCCTGCAGCGGGCTCAGCAGCTGGCCCAGCAGCACCGGGACGCCGAGCATGCCCATGAGGAACTGGTAGACGCTGGCCACGGCGAGCAGGAAGACGACCGCGCCGGTGAGGAGCGCGCTGTCGTGGACCAGGACGAGCATGTCGCGGGCCGGCACGTTCCGGTAGTAGAGGAGCGCGGCGGCCACGGCATACGCGGCCACCAGGGCGCCAGCCTCGGTGGCGGTGAACGCTCCGAAGAAGAAGCCGGCCACGATGAGTACCGGCACCACCATCGGCACCAGCGACTCCTTCACCGCCACGGTGAACTGCGCGGCGGTGGGTCGCTCGTCCTTCGGCCAGTCGAAGCGATGGGCCTGCACGAAGACCACCGCGATCAGGCAGACCGCGGTGACGGCAGCGGGAATGAAGCCGGCCAGGAAGATGGCGACGACCGACGTGTCGGTCACCTGGCCGAGCACGATCATGAAGATCGCCGGCGGCACGAGGATCCCCATCGCCGTCGCCGAGGCCACCAGCGACGCGGCGTGCTCGCGCGAGTAGCCGGCCCGCAGCATCGGCGGCGTGAGCATCGCCCCGATGGCCGAGACGTCGGCGATGGTGGAGCCGGAGATGCCCGAGAAGAAGTACTCGGCCAGCACCACGGACATGCCGAGTCCGCCGCGCACCCAGCCGATGAGAGCCCGGGCCAGGTTCACGAGCGCGTAGGACATCCCGCAGCGCTCCATGAGGCTGCCCGCGAAGACAAAGGTCGGGATCGCCAGCAGGACCCAGCTCTGCGAGCCGGCCACCAGGCTCGAGGGCAGCTTCTGCAGCGAGAAGCCGCCGGTCAGGAGGCCGGCGAAGCCGGCGATGCCGAGCGCGAAGACGATCGGCAGCGCAAGCGCCGTGAGCACCAGGAACGTGACGACGACGATCGCGACCAGCATCGCTCAGTGCCCCTCGACGGGGGCGGGCCCGCCGCCGCGCTGGACGTCGCGCAGGCCGGCCACGCTATAGATGACGATGAGGATGCCGCCCACGACCGCGGCGAGATACAGCCAGCGCAGGTTGAGGTCCAGCGCGGGCGAGAACGACTGGCTGTTCAGCTCGCTCACCTGCCAGCCGAACACGGCGACCAGGACGCCGAAGCCGATCAGCAGCACGTGGTGGCCCAGGAAGATGGCGCGGCGGAGCCGCGGCGGGAAGCGATCGATCAGGATGGTGACCGCGAAGTGCGTCCCGCGCCGGATGCCGATGGCCGCGCCGATGAACGTGAGCCAGGCCAGCGCGTACTCGCCGATCTCCTCGACCCAGAAGAAGCGCACCGACGGCAGGTCGAAGGTGGCAGAGAGCCAGGTGACGATGTAGCGCAGGAAGACGCCGGCCAGCATGTCGACCATGGCGATGAGCATCAGGGCGGTGACGACGATGTGCGGCACCCACGCGAGGCCGCGGCCGAGGGCTTTCACGCGCGCGGATCGTAGTCCGCGGAGCCGAGCCTTGTCAACGCGCGGCGCGCGGTCTGGACCCTGCTGCGAAGCGGCTTGACAACGCGACGGCGATGCCGCGCTATGGTGGCGCCGTCAACGCCGACCGCTCGGAGAGGAGCTCCCATGAGGACGTTCACGCCCCACGCCACCGCCACGGTCCTGCTGCTCGGTCTGCTCCTGGCCGGCTCGGCCGGGCCGACGCCCACCCAGGCGCAGTCGCCGCGCAAGCTCGACCTCGCCCACATCATCGGGCCGCCGGAGTCGGGCGCGATCGGCTTCAAGTACCTGGCCGAGGAGGTCACCAAGCGGTCCAAGGGCTCGCTGAACGTCGTCTTTCACGGCGGCACGCTCCTCGGCAAGGAGCTCGAGATCATGGACGCCGTGAAGAGCGGCAACATCGCGCTCGGCACGCCGGTGGGCGCGGCCTGCACGGTGTTCCCCGAGATGTGCGTGTTCCTCACACCCTATCTCGTGCGCGACTACAACCACGCCTACTCGATGTTCAACGGTGAGATCGGCCGCCAGCTCGACGAGACGTTCCAGAAGAAGTACAAGGTCAAGATCATCTACTTCTACGACTACGGATTCCGGCACTTCTGGAACAGCCGCAAGCCGATCACCACGCCTGCCGATCTCAAGGGCCTCAAGCTGCGTGTGCAGCAGGGCCGCGTCTTCGCCGACACCGTCAACGGCCTGGGCGCCAGCGCGGTGCCCATGGCGTGGGGCGAGGTCGTGCCGGCCGCCCAGCAGGGCGTCATCGACGGCGCCGACCTGCCGATCTACAACATCAACGCCCTCAAGATCTACGAGGTGTCGAAGTACGTCTCGATGACCTTCCACAACTACGGCCCCACCCTGCTGGTGATGAACCTCGACGTGTGGAAGAGCCTCACGCCCGAGCAGCAGCAGCTCTTCCTGGAGGTCGGCCGGGAGGCCCAGAAGAAGGTCCGCGAGCTGACCGAGAGCGTCGACAACTTCGCCAAGGCCAAGGAGATCCTCGAGGCGCGGGGCATGAAGGTCAACGCCGCCGACATCGCCTCCTTCCGCAAGGTGGCCGAGGAGAAGATCTGGCCGCAGTACCGCCAGCAGTACGCGGAGTGGTGGGACAGGGTGGCCAGCACCAAGTGAATCCCCGGCCGCGCTGAGGGCGTCTCACAAAGGCGGAGGACAGCGGGCATGGCGAACACAACGAACACGATCACGCTCACCGAGGCCGGCTTCGACGAGGCGCTGGCCGCGCATCCGCGCCTCGTGGTGGACTTCTGGGCCTCTTGGTGCGGCCCCTGCCGGATGCTGGCGCCGGTGCTGGACGAGGTCGCGCGCGAGCAGGGCGATCAGGTGGTGATCGGCAAGGTCAACGTGGACGAGCAGCCGGGGCTGGCGGGACGCTTCTCCGTCCGCTCCATCCCGACCCTGCTCTTCTTCAAGGACGGCGAGGCGGTCGACACGATGATCGGGGCCCAGCCCAAGGCCCAGATCGACAAGCGCATCACCGCCCTCAAGGGCTGACGCTCGGGAGCGTCCCGGATCCCTCCGGGGCGCTCCGCACCTCTCTGGCTCACCCCCGCACGTTCAGCAGATCGCGCAGGCCGTCGCCGACGAGGTTGATGGCCAGCACCGTCAGGGCCAGGAACATCCCCGGGAACAGGATGATCCAGAAGGCGAGCTGCACGTACGTCTTGCCCTCGGCCATGATGTTGCCCCACGACGGGATGTGCGGCGGCGTGCCCGCGCCCAGGAACGAGAGATAGGCCTCGAACAGGATCGCCGAGGCGCCGATGTACGTGGCCTGCACGACCAGCGGCGCCACCAGCGCGGGCAGGATGTAGCGCACCAGGATGCGGGGCGTGCCGACGCCGAGCGCGCGGGCCGCCTCCACCATCGTGTGCTCGCGTAGCGAGAGCACCGAGGCCCGCACCAGGCGGATCACGCGGGGGATCTCGGGGATCACCAGGGCGGTGACGACGTTGCGCACGCTGCCGCGCATCATCGCCATGAGCGCCAGCGCCAGCAGGATGGCGGGAATGGCCATGAGCCCGTCCATGACCCGCATCATCACGGTGTCGAGGCGCCGGTAGAAGCCGATCACCAGCCCCAGCGTGGTGCCGATCCCGAGGCTCAGCAGGGCCACGGCGCTACCGACGATCAGTGACACGCGTGCGCCGTAGAGCGTGCGCGTGTACACGTCGCGTCCGAAGTGGTCGGAGCCGAACCAGCGCTCCGCCGCGGGCGGCCGCAGTCGCTGGGCCGGGCGCATCTGCTGCGGATCGCCGGTCCACCACACCGGCGCCAGCACGCCGGCCGTGACGATCAGCAGCAGCGCCAGCATACCGGCCACGAACGTCGGTTGCCGGCGCAGGAACCGGCGCGCGCGCGCGCCGCGGCTCAACGTCGATCGCCCGGCGTCCTCGACCACCGGCGCGTCGGGCACCGGACGCGGCTGGTCGAGCAGCGCGCCGGCCGCCGCCGAGCCGGGCGGCACCGCGTCGGGGCTGGCCATCAGGACGTGCGGGCGTCGGGGATCACGCCACCGTCCCGATCAGTAGCGGATGCGGGGGTCGAGGACGACGTAGAGCACGTCGACGACCAGGTTGATCAGCACGTACACGCCGGAGACGACCAGCAGCACACCCTGGATGACCGGATAGTCCCGGCGCACGATCGCATCGACCGTGAGCCGCCCCAGACCGGGCAGCGCGAAGACGCTCTCGGTCACGACGGCGCCCCCGATGAGCAGCGCAAAGCCGATGCCGATGATCGTCACCACCGGCAGCGAGGCGTTCTTGAGGGCGTGCCGCACGAGCACGCTGCGCGGCGCCAGGCCCTTGGC
>Ga0310810_10002787_pt1 | contig 18894 bp, 23 predicted proteins | sample NCmetagenome_FD_207641 | JGI IMG/M metagenome (GOLD analysis project Ga0310810, IMG submission 207641) | Soil microbial communities from experimental microcosm in Duke University, North Carolina, United States - NC | ecosystem: Engineered > Artificial ecosystem > Soil microcosm > Unclassified ...
CCGGGCTCCCGCCAACGGCCGCTTCCCCCGATGCTCGGCCCGAAGCGCCATGAGGCCGGGCATCTCGAACTCCGCCAGACGGATTTCGTTCCGGCCGAACTCGGCGAGCGAGAGATCGCGCACCTTGAACGGCAGCCGCTCGGCGGCGGTGGTGCTGCTGGAATTCATCACTGCGGTGGCCATCGGTCAGCTCCCAGTTGGTGTCGCACGGCGGCCGGTGGCCGCAAACAGGATCGGTCCCTTCGCATCGGGGTCGGGCGCCAGCGTGTGATACCGAAACCCCGTCAGCCCGGCGTCCTCCATCCAGCCGCCGATCGTGTCGGCGGAGAAGCCCTGCCAAACGTGCCCCATTCGATCGCGGTATTCATCGCGCTCGTGCGGCGTCATGTCGACGATCAACACCCGCCCGCCGGGCCTGAGCACGCGCTCGACCTCGCTCACCGCGCGGCCGGGCTCGACCACATGATGCAGCACCAGGAACAGGACGGCGGCATCCAGCTCCCGATCGGCGATCGGCAGCGCCTCGAGCTCGCCCGATCGAAGCTCCACGTTCTCGTGCTGCTCGAGACGCCGCCGCGCGGCCGTGAGCATCGGCTTCGAGGCGTCCACTCCGATGACCCGACCCACGAAGGGCGCGAGCGACGCGGCCAGCTCACCGGTGCCGCAGCCCAGGTCGCCCACGACCCAGGTCTCATCGAGCAGGCCCGGCAGCGCCGCGAGGCCGGCCCGGCTCCCGAACAGCTCGGCCCGCACCGCGTCCCACTGGCCGGCGGCGCTGGAGAAGAATTCGCGCGACGCCGTCCGCCGCCGGGCAAGCACCGCGCGCAGCCGCTCGCCGTCCTGCGTGGCCTGCCGCCCGCCGCCCACCTGGTCCTTCACCAGCTGCCAGAGACGCCGGTCGGCCGGATCGAGCGGAGACGCGACACGGTAGAGCCGGGTGGTCCCATCGGCCCGGGACGTGACCCATCCCTGATCATTCAGGATACGGAGGTGCCGGCTCACCGTCGACTGCGGCAGCTGGGTGACGGCGCACAGCTCACCCACCGACAGCTCATGGCGGTCGAGCGCCAGGAGGAGGCGGGTTCGCGTGGCGTCGGCCAGCGCGGTCAGCGTGTCGAAGATGGCGGCGGTCATTATATCCGTATATCCGGATGGAATAGTACAAGCTCGGCCGGCCCCGGTCAAGCTGGCCAGGGTTCCGGGGGCCTCTAGCCCCTCCCCTCAGGCCGTCATATGTTCCGTTCGCCGGCCGCTTTCCGCACACCGCGTGACCCGCGGCGCCTGCTTTTCCGTCGTTTGCCGCATCGGCATCGGGACGGCGGAGTCAATTCAGCCATGACGATCGAGACCGAGGTTCGCACCTACCCGTTTCTGCTGGCCGGCGAGTTCCGGACCGGCTCCGGCGCCTGGGAAATTCGGAGTCCCTATTCCGGCGAGTTGATCGGCCGCGCCTCGCTTGCCGGCCGCGCAGACGTGACGCGGGCCATCGATGCCGCGGTGGCCGCCGCGCCGGAAGCCGCCGCGATGCCGACGCACGCGCGGGCCGCCGTCCTCGACCGCATCGCCGCGGTCGTGACCGAGCGGAAGGAGGAGCTGGCGCGGCTCCTGGCCGAAGAGGCCGGAAAGCCCGTGGGCGCGGCGCGCACCGAGATCGATCGCACGATCTTCGTCTTTCGTCAGGGGTCGGAGGAGGCCAAGCGGATCGGCGGGATGGTCATGCCGATGGACCTGATGCCGCACGGCGAGCATCGCTGGGGCCTCACCCGCCGCTTCCCGCTGGCGCCCATCTCGGCCATCACGCCGTTCAACTACCCGCTGCTGCTGGCGGCCCACAAGCTGTCGCCGGCCATCGCCTGCGGCGCCACGATGGTGCTCAAGCCGCCGCCGCAGGACCCGCTCTCCACCATGCTCCTGGCCGAAATCGTGAGCCAGGCCGGCTACCCGGCGGGGGCACTGTCGATCGTACCGTGCACCAACGACGATGCGGCGCCGCTGCTCGACGATCCCAGGGTTCGCATGATCAGCTTCACCGGCTCGGCCCGGGTTGGCTGGATGATCCGCGAGCGCGCGCCGATGAAGCGGGTGGCGCTGGAGCTGGGCGGCAACGCGGCGGCGGTGGTGGAGCCGGATGCCGATCTCGAGCGGGCCGTGGCCCGCTGCGTCTACGGGGGCTACACCTACTCCGGCCAGTCGTGCATCTCGACGCAGCGGATCCTCGTGCACGAGCGGGTGTATGACCAGTTCGTCGAGCGCTACGTCGCGGCGGTCAGGCGGCTCCGCACCGGCGACCCGCTCGAGGAGGGAACCGACGTCGGCCCCATGATCGACGAGGCGAATGCCGTGCGGGCCGAGGCGTGGATCAGTGAAGCGGTGACCGCCGGGGCCCGGCTCGTGGCCGGCGGCACGCGGCGAGGGGCCCTCCTCGAGCCCGCCGTGCTGCTCGATACGACCAGCGAGATGAAGGTCAACTGCGACGAGCTGTTCGCGCCGGCCACGACGGTGCGGCGCTACACGGACTTCGACACCGCGCTCGCCATGGTCAACGACTCGCCCTATGGGCTGCAGGCCGGGCTCTTCACCAACGACATGCGCCGGATCATGCGCGCCTTCGAGGCGCTCGAGGTCGGCGGCCTGATCGTCAACGACGTGTCCGGATTCCGGGTGGACCACATGCCGTATGGCGGCGTGAAGCAGTCGGGCTCGGGCCGCGAAGGGGTGCGCTGGGCCATCGAGGAGATGACCGAGGTGCGTTTGATGGTGCTGGGCTGACCCACTCGCCGTTGCCGGGTTCCGGCCCCTTACCCCGATCCGGAGGCCGCATGCGCATTGCAGTGTATCTCGGCCTGGCGCTCCTCGCCGGTCCGCTGGCCGCCCAGGGCCAGCCACAGTCGCCGGCGCAGCAGGCCGCCGCGCGCAGCCGCCAGGAGTTGTTCCGCGCCAAGCACGTGCCCCGCGAGCCCGGGTTCCGCGTGTTCATCGTGCCGGACATGGAGGGGATGGGAAGTGCCGTGGACATCCACGAGGTGATCGCCGGCAACGAGGGGGAGCGCTACCGCACCCTCACCAGCCCCGACTACTGGGATCGCTTCCGCCTGCTCCTGACGAAGGAAGTCAACGCGACGATCGCCGGTGCGCGGCTGGCCGGCGCGCGGAGCTTCGTGGTGAACGAAGGCCATGGTGGCAACATGTTCGCCAACGTGCTCCCGTGGGAGCTCGACACCGCCGCGATCCTCGTGCGCGGCTTTCCGAAGCCGCTGGTGATGATCACCGGTCTCGACAGCACATTCGGCACGCTGATGTTCACCGGTGCGCACGCCAACGCGGGGAGCCTGGGTGTGATGGCCCACAACTTCGCCTTCGACTCCTTCACGGTGAACGGGAAGCCGCTCAACGAGGTCGGGATCAACGCGCTCATGGCCGGCGAGATGGGTGTGTCGGTCTCGCTCGTGAGCGGCGACGACGTGCTGATCGAGGAGACGAAGCGGATGATCGGCTCCGACTTCGTGCCCATCATTACGAAGCGGGCGGTCGGGCGGATGGCCGCCATCACCTACAGCCCCGCGCGGGTGCGGCGGATGCTCCAGGCTGGGGCCGCCGAAGCGGTGCGGCGCGAGCGCCAGGGTCGTATCAGGCCGTTCACCATGGAGCGGCCCTACCGGGTCGAGCTCAAGCTCCGGACCAGCTATCCCGACAGCGTCGTGGCGGGCGTGGCGGCCCTTACGGAGTTCAAGCTGGAAAAAACCGGGGAGCGGAGCTTCCGGCTGGTGACCGACAGCGCCCGCGAGATGGGCTACCTGCTCGACGCCATCGAGCAGGTGGTGCTCCGGTGAGCGCGCTCTGGCTGGCGGCCGCGTGGGCCGGTGCGATCCAGGCACAGGCGCAGGCGCCGGCCGCCGCTCCGCCGAGGGACACCACGTCGCCCGGCGCCTATTTCGGGGTGACCGAGTATCAGCAGGCGCGCCAGAAGCTCGAGCTCGATACCCAGGATGGCGGCTTCACGGTCTATATCGTCGGCGACATGGAGGGACTGGCCGCCGTGGTGCGGAACGCCACCGAAATGCGGCCGGTGGACCGCGGTGGCACGCCGCAGCACGAGCGCTTCCGCCAGGAGTTGACTGACGAGGTCAACGCGGTGATCGCCGGCGCGCGCGCGGCCGGGGCCACGCAGTTCATCGTCAACGAGGGCCACGGCGGCACGCTCTTCCGGAACATTCTCCCCGAACAGCTCGATCCCGAGGCGATCCTGATCCGGGGCTATCCCAAGCCGATCGTCATGTCCACCGGGCTCAACCCGAAGATCGATGCGATGATGATCGTCGGCGCCCACGCCAACGCGGGCAGTCCCGGCGTCATATCACACAGCTTTGCCTTCGACTCCTTCACCGTGAATGGCCGGCAGCTCAACGAAACGGGGATCGTGGCATTCATCGGCGGGGAGATGGGCATTCCGATGGTCCTGGCGGCCGGGGACGACGCGCTGACGAGCGAGACGAAGGAGATGCTGGGGCCGCTCGAAACCGTGACCGTCAAGACGGTCTTCTCGGGCTCAGCGGCAGCCGGCCTCTCGCCGGCTCGCGTACACGGCCTGCTCCGCGCCGCCGCCTCGCGGGCAGTGCGGCGCGCCCGCGCAGGCGAGCTCAAGCCGCTGGTACTCGAGAAGCCCTATCATGTCCGCTTCTGCCTCCGCCGCGGCTACGTCCGCGACGACTGGGTCCGGACCACGGTGGGCCGCCTGCCCGGGGTGGGCGACGGGGGAACACCGGGATGCTTCGTGTTCACCACGCCATCGGCTGAAGAGGTGGGCAACCTGCTGAACGAAGTCGAATGGACCGTGCTCAAGCCGTGAGTGCCGCATGACGCCCTGGGTCACGTTCCTGCTGGTCGCAAACGGAGCGGCGTATCTGCTGCTCAACCAGCTCATGCCGCAGAACGCGCTCCTGGGCTCGCTGCTGGCGTTCCAGCCGGTGTCGGTGCTGGCGCAGCCATGGACCCTCATCACCTACATGTTCGTGCACGGGAGCTTCGGGCATCTCTTCTGGAACATGCTCGCGCTCTACTTCTTCGGGCCGCGGGTGGAGCTCAGGCTGGGTGGGCCGCGGTTCATCGGGCTCTACCTGGTGAGCGGGCTGGCCGGGGCGCTCCTCTCGTTCATCAATCCGTACGTCTACATCATCGGCGCCTCGGGCGCCGTGTTCGGCGTGCAGCTTGCCTTCGCCCGGTACTGGCCGCGTGACCGGATCCTGATCTGGGGCATCCTGCCGATCGAGGCCTGGCTCCTCGTGGTCATCATGACCGGCGTCTCGCTCTTTGGCGGGCTTGGCCAGATGGGGAACGTGGCCCACTGGGCCCATCTCGGCGGATTTGCCGGTGCCGCGCTCTATCTTGCGGTCATGGAGCGCTTCTCGCCGGCCCAGCGGTTCCGGTCGACCAGCCGCGCACCGGTGCCAGGCCGGCTCGCGGACCGGACGACGGTCGAGAAGTGGTCCCGGATCCGGGGTGACCAGCTGCACGAGGTGAACCGCACCGAGCTCGAGCGCATCCAGAAGGTGCTGGCCGAGCGCGGTGCGGGCGGGTTGTCGGCAGACGAACGGGCGTTCCTGGAACGGTTCAGCGCGCGGTAGCGCGTCACTCGCGTCATTCGGAACGGAGGTCGCCATGTCGTTCGGGCTCTATCTGCTGGGCTTCGTCATCCTGATCGGTGGCGTGGCGTGGGGACTGATCGTGGCCGGGATCCCGCCGCTGTATGTCGCCATCGCGTGCGTCATTCTCCTGGGAATCGGAATTCTCACGGGCGTGACGCGCACGCGCCCGAAGGATCCGCAGAATTGACGAGCCGCTTCCAGCGGGGCGTGCTCGCTGCGATCGTGGCGCCGCTCGCGGCCTGCACTGGCCGGGGCGCGCCGACGCGGGCCGTGGACGATACGACCGCCGTCCGGAGCACTTCGGCTCCGGACAGCATTACGGCACCCGAGAGCGCGATCGCTGCTGGCTCAGGCTGGGTTGTCGGTCATCGCTCGGCCGGCCCGGTGCGCTTCGGCGTGACACCCGCCGCGGGCGACGACTGCCACTACACCGTCCCGGCCGGCGCGCCGTCCGCGCTTCGCTTCATGGCGGAATCGGGCCGTGTCGTTCGTGTCGATGTGGACTCCGCCGGTCCCGCCACCGACCGCGGTGCCCGGGTCGGGATGACGGAAGCCGAGGTCCGGCGGCTCTATCCCGACGGCCTCCGCACGATGCCTCACAAGTACGACACGGCCGGCCACTATCTCGTCTTCACCCCGCCCGGGCCCGATTCGGGGTTCCGGATCGTGTTCGAGACCGACGGCCAGCGCGTGACCACCTGGCGGGCCGGCGCCGAGCCGGCAGTCGAGTACGTGGAGAAATGCGGGTAAGCGGCGTCGTCTCACTCGCCCTTCTGCTCGGCGCCTGCTCGTCGGATCCGAGCGGACCGGATGGCGGCGCACTGGTCGGTCTCTTCGGCAACCCGGATCAGAGGGCCCAGCTCGTGGCCCTGCACGGGAGCGCCGAGCTGCAGCTGCCGTGCGGCGAGTACTTCGAGGTGCCGGACCCGATTCGGCTGGCGGCCGACCTGACCTTCCGTGCCGACGGCACCTGGCACCCGCGGGCCTTCGGCATTCCGATGGATCCGGTGCACGGGGCCGCTGTCGGCAGCTACGAAACCGCCACCGGTCGCGTCCGCCTGCATCTGGAGCTCGGCGGCGATGATCCGTTGAGCTACGTACTCGAATCCGGCGTGAGCGCCGGCCTCGACCATGTCGTGTGCGCCCTGAGCGCGCCGGCGGACTGAGCGGAGGATCCATGCCCTGTCTTGCGGTCATCATCACCCTGCTGGCGCCGCGCCTGGCCATCGTGCTGCTCTGGCTGCTCACCGGCTGGTTCCACGGCGTGTTCGCGGGCATCCTCTGGCCCCTGCTCGGCTTCCTGTTCCTGCCGACGACGCTCCTCTGGTACAGCGCCGTGCATCACTGGTTCGGCGGGCACTGGTCGCTCGTGCCGCTGGCCGGTCTGGTCATCGCGGTGTTGATCGACCTCTCGCCTGCGCGCGGCCGGCGCCAGCCGCGTGAAGGCTGACGCGGTGGCGATGCGCGGATGGCTGCTCGTGGCGGTGGCGTGCCTGGCAGGAGCACCCGTGGCGGCACAGACGGCGGCACCGACGGTGATGCCGCCGGAGCTCTCCTTCGCCGGCGGCGTCATGCGTTACACGCTCGGTGCTCAGCGTGACGGCGCGCTGGCCGCGATCCGGCTCGCGTCGCCCATCGTGCCGCTGGGCCGGAATCACTGGCTGCTCGAGGGCGGCGCGGCCTACGCCTGGTACCGTACGGCTGATGCCGACCTCAGGCACGTGTTCATTCCCGAGCTGCAGGTGCAGTTTCAGGCGGGCCCGCGCATGCTGCAGCCGTACGTGGGCGGCGGCGGCGGCCTGGCCTTCACGCGGGTGGATTCCAGCACGGTCACCAAGCTCACGGCCTCCGCCGCGGTCGGCCTCCGCCTGATGCTGGGGAGCTGGGGCATCGCCGGCGAGGTGCGGTTCCGCTCGCTCCACCTGTTCGACCGGGCGCCACGTGAGCTGACCGTTTCGATCTTCCGCCAGCTGGAGTAGTGATGGGGACACGTGACCCGCGGGTCGACGCATACATTGCGAAGAAGGCCGAGTTTGCCCGGCCGATCCTGGCGCATTTCCGCTCGCTGGTGCACGAGGCGGATCCCGACGTGACCGAAACCCTCAAGTGGGGCCATCCCGCCTTCATGCATGACGGCATCGTCTGCGGCATGGCGGCCTTCAAGGAGCACTGCGCGTTCAACTTCTGGAAAGGGTCGATGATCGTAGACCCGAAGGGCGTAACGGCCGGGAAGGCGATGGGTCAGCTGGGACGGATCACCCGGATGGCCGATCTGCCGTCCCGGGCCGTGCTCAAGCGCTACATAAGGGAAGCGGTGCGGCTCAACGTCGAGGACGTCAAGCCCGACCGGTCGCGGCGCCCGCCCCGGAAGCCGCTCCCCGTGCCCGACGACCTGGCGAGCGGGCTCCGCGGCAACCGGGCGGCGCGGGAAACATTCGGGCGCCTTCCGCCGAGTCAGCAGCGGGACTACATCGAGTGGATCACGGAGGCCAGGCGGGAGGCGACCCGCGCCACCCGGCTCGCGACCACGCTGGAGTGGCTCGCGGAGGGAAAACATCGGAACTGGAAGTACGAACGGTGAGGCGCTGGTGATGGTCCGAATCAAAATCTGCATCAGCAGATGCATCTCACGAGGAGGTTGATATGCCAAAGTGCGACATGTGCGGCAACGACTACCCGAGGGCGTTCCAGGTGGTCATGGCCGGTGCGACCCATACGTTCGACAGCTTCGAGTGCGCCATCCACATGCTGGCGCCGACGTGCGCGCACTGCGGCTGCAAGGTGATCGGGCACGGGCTGGAGGCGGGTGGCACGGTATACTGCTGCGCGCACTGCGCCCGGGAATCGGGAGTCAGCGGGATGGTGGACAACGCCGGGCATGGCCGATCACGCTGAGACGGCGCTCGAGGAGCGGAGACCTTTCCTTCACATCGGAGACTGATGCATGGGCGTGAACTGGCTGCTGCTCCTGATGCGGGCAATCCATGTCGTGGGCGGGGTGTTCTGGGTGGGCGGCGTCGTGGTGCTCACGCGGTTCGTGCTTCCCGCCGCGCGCGCCTCGGGGCCCGCGGCCGGTCCGATGATGCAGCAGATGGCCCGCCGGAAGCTGGGCGCCTATATCCCCGTTCTCTCGATCCTCACGGTGCTGTCGGGCCTGGGTCTCTACTGGCACGACTCGGGCGGGTTCAGGTCGCACGAGTGGCTCCGCTCCCCCAGCGCGATGACCTTCGGCGCGGGCGGCCTCCTGGCACTCATCGTGTTCGCGCTCGGGATCAGCATCATCTCCCCCACCGGACGCCAGATGGAGCGGCTCGGCGCCCGAATGCAGCAGGCGGGGGGCCCGCCGGCCCCGGAACTGATCTCCGAAATGCAGGCGGTACAGGCACGCATGGCCTGGAGCACCACGACCGCCGCGGTTCTCCTCACGCTCACGGCACTGCTCATGAGCGTGGCTCGCTACGTCTGAAGAGGCGATGCGGATGAGATTCGCTGCGGCCCTCGCCGCGGCCGCAGGGGTCGCGCTTGCCGCCTGCGGTGGAGGCAACGGGCCTGGCGGGGTGTCGCCGGGTGAGTGGCCGGTGCCCGACCGCCGGGCCGCCTGCTTCGAGCTGCGCTACGGCGGTGACGCCCCGGCGGCGCGCTTTCCGCGCATGCTGGTGATCGATCACGGCGGCAGATCGGGAAGGGCGTTCTGGTTTCCCGCCGCCCGGAACGACACCGGCTGGCGCGACTTCTACGCCCGCGGACACTGGGCTCGCGAGGGCCGAGGCCGCATTCAGGTGAGCTTCGACGCCGGCGACACGAAGGTCGAGCTCCAGCTCGAGCAGCAGGACGCCGGCATCGTGGCCGGCCGTGCCACGCGGCGCGATGGGAGCGGTGCCGACGCCGAACGGACCGCAACACTCGAAGGGCGGCATGTGAGCTGCCCTCGGGCGCCCACGCCGGAAGACGGCTGACATGGTCGCGCGATGATCGAGAAGGTCAACATCGCCGACTGCCTGGGGGCCATCACCGAGCACTGGCGCCCCAAGGTCGTGTGCGAGCTCAACGGCCAGGAAGTGAAGCTGGTGAAGCTCGAGGGAGAATTCGTCTGGCATCATCATGATGCCGAGGACGAGCTGTTCCTCGTCGTGTCGGGGCGGCTCCGGGTCGAGCTGCCCGACGGCGCGGTGGAGCTGGAGCCGGGCGAGCTCCTCGTGGTGCCGCATGGCGTCGAGCACCGGACGGTCGCGGAGGTGGAGACGGCGGTCCTCCTCTTCGAGCCGGCGGCCACGCGCAATACCGGAAACGTGGTGCACCCCACCCTCACCGCTCCGAACGGCGTCCGCATCCGCTCTCCGCGCTAGCTTTCCCGGACATGGCCAGACGCGACGTGGTACTCCGCTGGATCGAGGAGTTCGGACGCCTCATTGCCCGGCTGCTTCGGCGAGGCACGAGCGGCGACCTCGATCTGGCACTCGAGGAGATCGACCGGGCCACCGGTGACCTCCTGGGAGGACTGGCTTCCGTCGTGCCGCGGCTCGACGCGGCGAGCGCGGCCCAGATCATCGCCGATCCCGACCGGATCTTTGCCTGGGCTCAGCTGGTGGAGCTGGGAGGGCTGGTGGCCGAAGCGCGCGGCGAGGCTGGAGCCGGGACCGCGGCAAGCGCCCGGGCGGTGGAGCTGGCGCGAGAGGCGATCCGCCGTCACCGGTTGCCCCGGCCGGACTGGGCGGAATGGGTAGCCGTTCGGGAGGGCCCGGCGGCGGCGGGGTGACAGGAACGATCCGCGGGCGGGCCGTGTTATTACAAGGTCGGCAGTCTGTCAGCTTTTGCAAACCGTTGTGTCACAACGACTTATAGCGACGTTTGGCGGTGGTGGCAAACCGGGTCCATGCGCGACTATCTTGTGAATTGCGCCGGCCACATCCCCTGTCAGGAGCACGAGAGAGCTTGAAGCGAATTGCCGTGAAGGCCGGCGTGCTGCTGGCCGCCCTGAGTGTCCTGGCCCCGGTTCCGGGGGTTCGTGCCGCCGCCCGTCCGGGCGAGCGGTCTGCCGTTCCCGCCCCGCACGCTGATTCTTCAGCCGCTGACTCGTCCGCGGCGGTCCTCACGGCGCTCGAGGCCGAGAGCGCTGATTCGGGACTCCGGCCCGAGATCTTCCAGTTGGCTCTTCGCGCCCATGAACGGGCGCTGGCGGCGCATGAGACCGTCAGTCCGATCATGACGGTCATCGACTACAGCCTGCCCTCCCGCGAGCGGCGCCTCTGGGTGCTCGATCTTGCCCACGGCAATGTCCTGGCCCATGAGCTCGTGGCGCACGGCAAGGGCACCGGGGACGATCTGGCCCACGCCTTCTCCAACACCGAGGGCAGCAATCAGTCGAGCCTCGGCACCTTCGTGACCGGCGCAACGTATCAGGGCAAGCACGGCCTCTCGCTCCGCCTCCGCGGACTCGATGCCTCGCTCAACAGCCACGCCGAAGCTCGCGGCATCGTAGTGCACGCCGCCGACTATGTGAACTACGGCATCGTGGCCCAGCTCGGCCGCCTGGGCCGGAGCCAGGGCTGCCCGGCGCTCAACCCCGCCGTTGCCCCGCGCATCATCGGGCTGATCAAGGGTGGCACGGTGGTGTTCTCCTACTTTCCGGCGCCGGCCCTCACCGCCACCCTTCCGGCGTAGCGACCAGCCTCAGAACTGGGCAAATCCCACCGTGTTGCCCGCGGGTTCCCGCACGTAGATCTCCGTACTGCCGTAGAATGTCTTGTGGCGCGCCTTCACGACCGGCGCGCCGGCCACCGCCCGCTCGACCTCGTCGAGATCCTCGACCGTGATGAACAGCGCAACCGAATGGCCGTCGAGCTCCCTGGCCATGCCGGGCTGCTCTTCGACCACGCTGGCGCGCGTCTGATACATCACCTCGATTCCGTCACGCTCCGCGCTCGCAAAGATGAGCTTTCCCTCCGGGCCGGGCACCTGGTTGGTGAGCTTGAATCCCAGTCGATCGACCCAGAACGCGATGCCGGGCTCCACGGCCTCTGCCACGATCACGGGGGTCAGTTGCTTGAGGAGTGCCATGGCGGGACTTTCCTTTCCGGGACAGGTTTCGCGGCAGCCGCAGCCACATGCGTGGGGCAGCCAACATGCCGAACAAACTCCGAAGATGCAAGAGGAGGCCCTGGTGCCGAAGCTCTGCCATCTGGCGATCCTGGCGGCGGTCGCGATGGGCGCGTGCAGTTCGGGCGGCGGGGGCGGGGGCGGCGCGGGGGGTGCGCCGGCGCCGTCCGGGCCGACGCTGACGCCACAGGTGAGCGGAACCCGCGCTCTGCTCCAGGCGGTGAGTCCGGTGAGCGACCGCGTGGCATGGGTCAGCGGACACTCAGCCACCTTTGCGCGCACGCTCGACGGCGGCGCCACGTGGCAGGCCGGCCGCGTGGCGGGCGCGGACACTGCGCTCCAGTTCCGTGATGTCTACGCGCTCGACGCGAATACGGCGTGGCTCATGAGCGCGGGCAACGGCCCCGCATCCCGGATCTATCGGACCACTGATGGCGGGCGGTCGTGGACGCTGCAGTTCACCAATCCCGACCAGCGCGCCTTCTACGACTGCATGGATTTCTGGGACGCGAAGCGGGGCGTGGCCGTGAGCGACGCGGTGGAAGGAAAGCTGGTCATCCTGGTCACGGGCGACGGCGGGGATCACTGGGTGCATCCGCCCTCGATGCCCGATGCCTACGAAGGGGAAGGCGGATTCGCCGCGAGCGGCACCTGCCTCGTGGCCGGGCGCGGCGGCCGGGCGTGGATCGGAACAGGGAACGGCGCGCGAGCGCGGCTCCTGCACACCGACGACTACGGCCAGAGCTGGGCCGCCGACAGCACCCCGCTTCCCAGCGGCAACGCCATCGGCATCACCTCGGTCAGCTTCCGCGACCGGCTGAACGGGCTCGCCTTCGGGGGCAACGTGGGCGACAACAACTCGCGCGGACCCGCCGTGGCCGCGACCCGTGACGGCGGCGCGACGTGGGCCCTCCGCGGCCGGCCTCCCTTTTCCGGAGCCATCTTCGGAGGATCCTGGGTGCCGGGCACGCGGGTGCCGACCGCGGTGGCGGTGGGGCCCAGGGGTGCGGCGTGGACGCGCGATGCCGGAGCCACCTGGACCGCGATCGACAGCAGTGCGTACTGGGCGGTCGGGTTTGCCTCGCCGCGAGCGGGCTGGGCGGTGGGGCCGCGGGGTCGCATCGTGAAGCTGTCGGGGTTCTAGCTGGAGCGCCTCGCGAGGGTTCTCCGCCGCCGGGATCTCGTGGCCTTCGCGATCAACAGCGTGATCGGCGCGGGCATCTTCGGAATCCCGGCGGTGCTCTACGCGCGGGTCGGGGCCGTGTCATGGCTGGTGGTGCTGTTCGCCGCGGCAGTGGTGGGCCTGATCACGCTGTGCTTTGCTGAGGTGGGAAGCGCGTTCGGGGAAACGGGCGGCCCCTATCTCTACGCGCGGAGCGTCTTCGGGCCGGCCGCGGGATTCCAGGTGGGCTGGCTCATGTGGATTGCCCGGCTCACGGGCTTCGCCGCGGTGCTCAACCTCTTCGTTGCCTACGTGGCATTCTTCGTTCCGGCGGCGGCGAGCGGTCCGGCTCGCGCCGCGATCGTCGTGCTGGTCACCACTGCACTCACCACGGTCAACTTCTTCGGCGTGCGGCGTGCCGCGCTGCTCAACAACGCGCTCACGCTGGCCAAGCTGGTGCCGCTCGCCGCCTTCGTGATTGGCGGGATGCTCTTCGTCCATCCCGACCGGCTGCTGCCCGGCGGGAACGTGAGCCTGCCTTCGGTCCTGTCGGCAATCATGCTCGCCATCTACGCATTCAGCGGGTTCGAGCTGCTGGCGGTGCCCGGCGGCGAGGTGCGTGACCCAGCGCGCGACATTCCGTTCGCGCTGCTGGCCGGGCTGGGCGTCGTGGCGCTGGTCTATGCGGGCGTGCAGATCGTCTGTGTGGGGATCGTGCCCTCGCTCGGCAGCTCCGAGCGCCCGCTGGCAGATGCCGCGCGGCTCGCGGTGGGGCCGGGTGGGGCCGCGTTCATGGCCGTGGGCGCGCTGCTCTCCACGCTCGGCGTCTCGCACACCATCGTGCTCGCGGCGGCGCGCCTCCCGTTCGCGATGGCGGAGCAGGGACAGGCGCCCTCAGTGCTCGCGGCGGTCCACCCGCGGTATCGAACGCCCCATGTCAGCCTGTTCCTTTCGGCCGGCTGCCTCCTCGTGCTCACGCTGGCGACGACGTTCATCTCGGCCGTCACGCTCACGGTGGGCTTCCGTGTCCTCGTCTACCTGCTGACGTGTGCGGCCCTGCCGGTGCTGCGCCGGAGTCGCATCCTGCCGCGCGCCAGCTGGCGCGTGCCCGCCGGCGACCTGGTTGCGACGGTGAGCGTGTTGGCCTGTGCCGCACTGCTCGCGGCGCGGCCGTGGTCCGAGACGCGCCAGCTGGCTCTGGCGGTCGGTGCCGGGCTCGTCGCATACTGGCTGCTCGGTCGGAGAAGTCGGGCTGCCGCATGAGGGAGCGACGCGCGTTCCTGCTATATCTTCCGACGGAGCCCGCGGCGTTCTGCTGGCGGCCTGCCTGACAATTCATCTACCGGAGAGACTGACGACGTGAAGACACTCGAGGCTTCAGTACCGTGCCGATGATCGGCGCGCGCGACGCGCTGCAGCGCCTGCGCGACGGCAATGCGCGCTTCGTGGCCAGCGGCAGCGGCGATGGCGACTTCCCGCTCGCGCCCCGCCGAGTCACGCTCACCAAGAGCCAGGAACCGTTCGCCATCATCCTCGGCTGCTCCGACGCACGGGTGCCGGCCGAGATCGTCTTCGACCAGGGGCTCGGCGATCTGTTCGTGATCCGGGTGGCCGGCAACATCGTGGCGCCGTCACAGGTGGGCAGCGTCGAGTTCGCGGCCGAGCGGTTCGGCACCCGCCTGGTGCTCGTGGTGGGCCACTCGGAGTGCGGCGCCATCGCCGCGACGCTCGACGAGCTCCGGCGGCCATCGGCCAATCAATCGCGGAACCTGCGCTCCATCGTGGACCGCGTCCGTCCGTCGGTAGAAGGGCTGATCCAGGCGGGGCTGAGCTACGACTCGCCGGGGCTGGCGCGGCAGGCCGTTCGGGCGAATATCAGGGCGTCGGCCAACCACCTCCGCCACGGCTCGGAGGTGCTGGAGCAGCTGATGCTGAACGATGGGTTGCTGGTGGTGGGAGCGGAGTACTCGCTGGACACGGGGGTCGTGGACTTCTTCGATGGCGTACCGGCTGGGAAGGGCTGAGGCTCGAGTTTCGACGAAACCCACATCGCAGCAGGCACCCGGAGGTGTCTCATGAACCGGATCAGGCGGACGCGGAGCGCGGCTGGTGTGGGAGCGGCGGCAGTGGGACTCGCCCTGCTGATATCGTGCGGCGGTGATGGCGGATCGGGGCCCAACGGAGGCGACGCAGACTTCACGGCCACCATCGATGGCAACGCCTTCACCGCGTCGGCCGCGAGCACGGTGGCCCAGATTTCCAATGCCGGGAACTTTGCGATCGTGGGCGGCAGCAGCACCGGGAGCTCGATCAGTATCATCCTCTACAACATCGGCGGTCCCGGCACGTATCCGCTCGGTGTCAGCGGCACGGTGCGCGGCGGCCTGGCGACGGTGGGCTCCAGCTCCAGCTCCTTCTCGACGCCGCTCTCCGGTACCGCCGGCAGCGTCACCATAACGCAGGTTTCGGCCACACGGATCGCGGGCACGTTCAACTTCGTGGCCGGCACAGCGCCCGTCACGCGGACCGTCACGGACGGCGCGTTCGATCTGCCGGTCACCGGGAACGGCTCCGCCACGGTGCCCGACTACGCCGGCAGCCGGGTGGACGGCACCATCAACGGGGCGCCGTGGAATGCCGCGGCGGTCGTCATGGTCGCCGGGCCGACCTCGGGGACGCTGGCGGTCGGCTTCAGCAACCTGACCTACCAGATGAATCTGATCCTCTCGGGCTGGACCGGCATCGGCACCTACACGCTCAACACCGGCGTGAGCCGGCAGATGACGGTGGTGGCGACCGATGGATCACTGAAAGTGTGGGGCGGGAGCGGGACGCTGAGCAGCGGAACCTTCACGGTCACCACGGCCACCGCTACTCGCATCAGCGGGAGCTACGACATCACCCTGCTGCCGGCGGGCGTTGGCCAGGCGGCGGGCAATCTCCACCTGGTCGGTACCTTCGACATCGGGATCGCGCCGTAGGGAGCGGTCTGTATCGTGACTCGTTTGAGGGAGTGGCTGTGGCACCAGAAATCATCTATCAGGATGCGTCGCCGGGCGCGGCTCGCGCCATGGCGGCGCTGGAGCAATACGTCCGCGGCTCGGGCCTCGAGCGCCCGCTGCTCGAGCTCATCAAGATCCGCGCGTCGCAGATCAACGGCTGCGCCTACTGCATCAACATGCACACGAGGGACGCCCGCGCCGCCGGCGAGACGGAGCAGCGGATCTACCTGTTGAACGCGTGGCGGGAGGCGCCGTACTACACGCCGCGCGAGCGCGCGGCGCTCGCGTGGACGGAGGCGCTCACGGAAATCGCCAGCGCGGGTGTCTCGGCCGAGCTGCGGGAGAGCGCCCGGCGCGAATTCACCGATCGCGAGCTGGTGGACCTCACGATCGGCGTCATCGCCATCAACGGCTGGAACCGGCTTTCCGTCGGCTTCGCGGTGCCGCCCGCCGACTGATCAGCGCGCGAGCCAGTAGGACACCTTCACCAGGAAGGTGTCGTTGGCCCGCTGGTTGAACAGGTCGCTGAAGTCTCCCGCGAACGACCGGGTGCCCTGCAGGCTGGCCGAGCTCTCGCGGCCCTGGCTCCAGACGAGGAAGATCGTGGAGCCCGCCCGGTACTCCCAGCGGAACACGACGTTCGACCGGAACTGCTGGAAATTGAAGCCGCCCGGGTCGGCCGAGACCGCGGGATCGGCGTAGGGCTGATAGCGGTCGTCGTAGGCCAGGGCCCGGGGCGAGGCCAGCTCGCGCACGTTGCTGTAGGTGCCCTTCGAGATGAAGGGCGACGCGTACACCTGCAGCGACGCATTGGGCGTGAAGGTGTAGCCCAGCCGCCAGGTGATGCTCAGCGTCTTCTGGTCGAGATGGGCAAAGGTGTAGTGGGGCAGCCCGTCGGCTCCGGTGAAGGTTCCGAAGTACTGGGTGTTGTCCCGGTTGTGGCTGTAGCTCGGGCTCAGCGACGTGGTGAAGCGGCTCGACACCTTGAGGTCGAGCTCGGGCGAGAGATTGATGGATTCCGACCTCCCCCCGTCGCCCCGGAAATAGTTGATCCAGAGTGACGGGACGAGCGGGTTCCGGTCGTCGCCCTGAATGCCCATCCAGGGGGAGATGTAGGAGTCCTGCCGTATGGCGGGGCCGCCGCGCGCGCACCGGTCGCAGTAGGTGCTGCCGACCTGGCCGAGCGTGCCGCCGGTGTGCAGCCACCACCGGTTGCTGAACTGGATGTGCACGTTGCTGTTGAAGGCCCGCTCGGTCGGCAGCCCCGCCACGGTCCAGTACTCCCAGTTGTTGAAGTTCCACCGGAGCTGCTGAAAGATCCGGTTGGGCTTCCGGAAGGCCAGCGCCGCCCACGTGGTCCACTCCTCCTGGTCCGCCTGCCGCAGAAATCCCACGTCGTTGATCTCGAAGCCGGGCGAGCGGTGCTGATAGGCCGTCTCGAAATGCAGCCGGTCGCCGCCGACCTTGGCGAAGCGCAGCTCGGCGTTGGTCCCGCTGAGCGACGTGCGGGTCGAGTCGAAGACGAGCGGACCGTCGGGGCGCTGGTAGAGATGCACCGAGCTCCGCTGCGTGCGCGCGATGGCGGCGGGCGTTCCCGACACGCGGCTCACGTCGAAGGAGCCCGAGACCTCGAATCGCTTGGCAAAGCGGTGGCGGGCGTCGACTCCCCCGCTGTATGCGCTGCCGTGGAGAAAGGGGTCGCTCGTGGCGTCGAGCGACCGGTTGACGCCGGTCACGATGAAGCCCACGCTGCCGTCGCCACCGCGGTAGTCCTGGTTGCCGCGGACGACGCCGTAGTTGGTGGTCGGCTCGAGTGTTGCCACGCCGCCCGGGCCGCGGACGTTGTCGGTGACGGCATCGAGCACGCCGAGCGAGAACCCGCCAGGCAGGCGTCCGGTGACCTTGGCGGCGCCCAGGATGCGCGTGGCGGTGGGAGACGATGCGTCGCCGTAGGTGCCGGAGAGTTGAGGTGATCGGCCGATGCGCCGGGAGTAGAAGAGCCCCTCACCCGTGTTGCAGTCCACCACGATCACGCAGTTGACGTTGAAGGTGAACAGCCCCTTGCCCTCGACGAAGAACGGCCGCCGCTCGCTGAAGAAGGTCTCGAAGGCGCCCAGGTTGAGCACCGACGGGTCGGCCTCGACCTGACCGAAGTCCGGATTGACCGTAGCGTTCAGCAGGAGGTTCGACGCCAGGCGGTACTTGAGGTCGCCGCCGGCGGTGAAATCCTGGTTGCGTGAGAAGTTGGCCGATCCCGGCTGCTGCACGTTCTTGGTGACCACGTACGGGGTGATCTCGGCGTGACCCGGACTGCTGAGGCCGTCGAGCCCGGTGAGGTCGGCGAACTGCGACGTGAAGCCGGTCTTCGAGCCGCGGTACAGCGGCCACGTGATGGTTTCCGTGTAGCGCTGGACCACGCGCCAGAGGAGGATGCCGAAGGTGCCGTTGCCCTTCGCCGCGTACCGCATCTGGGAGACCGGAATCCGGTACTCGGCCGTCCAGCCCAGCGAGTCGATCCGGGTGGCCACGTCCCAGACGGCGTCCCAGGCGCTGTCCTCGTTGCCGTCGTTGTAGATGGCAAGATCGGCCTTCACGCCGGCGGGGTTCACCCCGAATTCGTAGCCGGTGCGGCGGTCGTGGTAGGAGTCCACCATGACGAACAGGAAGTCCGAGGGCGGCTGGTCGTCGCGCCGGGAGAGGAGGCTCACGATGCTGTCTGGATGCGGGTCGAATGCCCGCATGAACACGTAGAGGTTGTGCGCGTCGTAGGCCACGCGCGCCTCGGTGCGGAGCTTGGGGGGGGCGCCCTCGCTGGGGCGAGCCTCGAGGAACTGGGTGATGACCGGCGCATTTCGCCAGACCGGATCGTCATCGCGGCCATCGAGCACGGGTGCCGCGGTGGCGAGGGTGGCCTTCACGGTCATGGGGACTGCGTCGGCGGGCCGCGCGGGAATCTGGCTTTGGAACGCCAGCAGGATGCCAAGGAACACGG
>Ga0310810_10002788_pt1 | contig 18892 bp, 10 predicted proteins | sample NCmetagenome_FD_207641 | JGI IMG/M metagenome (GOLD analysis project Ga0310810, IMG submission 207641) | Soil microbial communities from experimental microcosm in Duke University, North Carolina, United States - NC | ecosystem: Engineered > Artificial ecosystem > Soil microcosm > Unclassified ...
AACCGAGTCGTCTTCATAAGATGCTGAAAATAATAGATAAAATTACAATTAACCAGCCTGTTGCTGAACCGCAAGCCGTGCCGGTATTGCGCGGGTAATGTTTCGAAAACACTTGCGTTTTGTGCAGTGCGACCGCATATTGTTGCGGTGCGGTAGCGCTTGGCGCTATCGCTGCCCTCCTTGGGCGTTTCCTCCCTAGACTTGGGCCGCTTGTTCATTCAAGCGGCCCTTTTTTCTTTTGCGCAGTGAGGCGCGCCGAGACGCATTTCTACTTTGCATGGGGTTGTTTTCGATATTTTGAATCCGGACCCTTTTGGAGAGGTGCTGGCCTACTCCGCCGCCGCCTGGAACGGCCCGAGATCGCCGAGCGGCACCGCGGCGAGCGCGTCCGCCAGCGTCGCGAAATCGGCGACCACTTGCGCAAAGCGCGGGCTTCGTTCGCGGCGGCGCTCGTCCATATAGATCGCGCGGTTGAGTTCGAGCTGCACGGTGTGCAATCCGCTCGCCGGGTTGCCGTAATGCTCGGTGATGAAGCCGCCGGCGTAGGGCTTGTTGCGGCCGATCGAATAGCCGAGCCCGCTCATGGTGTCCTCGACGATTTCGGGCAAGAGGCTCGCGCAACTGGTGCCGTAGCGGTCGCCGATCACCATGTCGGGGCGCCGCGGCTCGTCGCGCGACACGCCGATCGAGGGCATGGAATGGCAATCCACCAGGATCACGGTCCCGAACGCCTGGTGCGCCTTGTTGATCAGCCGCCGCAGCGCGCGGTGATAGGGCTTGTAGAGCGCCTCGATCCGGCCCAGCGCCTCGTCGACATTGAGCCGCTCGCGATAGATCTCCTGGCCGTCGCCGACCACGCGCGGAATGGTGCCGAGCCCGCCGGCGACCCGCATCGAACGCGTATTGGCAAAGCTCGGCAGCCGGCCGGTGAACATGCGCGGATCGAGTTCATACGGCTCCCGGTTCACATCGACATAGGAGCGGGGAAAATTGACCCGCACCGTCGGAAAACCGCGATCGCTCAAGTCGGCGATCAGTTCGTCAATGAACGAATCCTCGGAGCGGCGCAGCGCCGCCAGGTCGATCCGCGAGGCGTTGAGGAATTCGGCCGGATAGACCGAGCCGGAATGGGGAGAATTGAAGATGATCGGCGCCCGCCAGGCGGCCGGCTCCACGATCTCGAACGGAGGCGACAGTTCGCCATCAAACCGGGTCATTGTCGGGCGCCGTCCCTCAAGTCCGCGCTTCCCAAGTCATCGTTAGCCAGCCAATTATCAGCCAGCCGATTCTGCCGGAAAACCGGAAGTTCTACAGATGCGCATTGTCGGTAATCACAACCATTCTGCCAAGTGAAAAGGCGTGAAAAAAGCCGCAAACGTGCTGGAACACATCTCAAATGCCGAAAACGCCTGCCTTGATTGATCTCCGGCGCGTTCCGGCACAGAAATGGCCTCGCGCACGGCCGCCCGCTGCCTCAAGACCTTTCACCCGATATTTACCCTCTGTCGGGCTTAGTGTGCACAGTGTCCTCCAAGCCGGATTCGACGACTGAACGCCATGCACAAAATCCTCCTCGCCGAAGACGACAACGACATGCGCCGTTTCCTGGTCAAGGCGCTGGAAAACGCCGGATTCCAGGTCTCGTCCCACGACAATGGCATGTCGGCCTATCAGCGGCTGCGCGAGGAGCCCTTCGAGATGCTGCTGACCGATATCGTGATGCCGGAAATGGACGGCATCGAGCTGGCGCGCCGCGCCTCGGAACTCGATCCCGACATCAAGATCATGTTCATCACCGGTTTTGCCGCCGTGGCCCTGAACTCCGATTCGGAAGCGCCGAAAAACGCCAAGGTGCTGGCCAAACCGGTCCACTTGCGCGAATTGGTCAGCGAAGTGAACAAGATGCTGGCGGCCTGATTGGGCCGAATATTACGGCCAAGCGCGCTTGCGGGGGCGCTTTGGAGCCGATATACGGACCCCACCCAATACGATCAAAGCTGGAGCGGGATGACAGGTCATCCCATTCTAGGGCGCGTAGCTCAGCGGGAGAGCACTACCTTGACATGGTAGGGGTCACAGGTTCGATCCCTGTCGCGCCCACCATCACCTCCTGCTCACCTTCCAGGTCCGCAAGGTCCCGCGTTTGTTTGGTCGCAACGCGGCTTTTTAATCGGCATTGGTCTCCACTTCAACCGGCAGCGGCCGATATGGCGTTGTCTGCGCGCCTGTCTCCGGACCGCTCCTTGGTCGGTGAGGTGGTTCGACGACTGCATGGTGGGTCGGCAGTTCGGCACCTGCCATTCTCCGCCATTGATTTCTTCCGGATTGGGTACCGATGCCAACCCGAATTGGGCCGGGGCTTACACAATTTTCGATAGGTGCTTGCGCGTGCATGCGCGAACGTCGCCTCGAATTCCGATCTTCACAATGGCGCCGTCACGTTGACCCGCACGGATACCGCAGCCTTCGCGTGATGCGATCCGCTCGACGTCTATCGTCTCGCATCAGCAAGGCTGCGAACGCGATCAAGGATTTGCTCGCACGAATTTCTTGAGCGCTGGATGCGCAGCGTCACCGCCGTTGATCAGATTTGATTCAGATGAGGTCGAAACAGACACATCGATTTTGAATTGTATTGAATCCTTTCCTCAGAGTTTCTCACGGTGCACGCAAGTTTATCTCCAGTTGCAAAGTTGGAACTTACGTACCGTAATACCTTGGAACTTACGCATCGCAACGTCGTCGCGAGAGGAGAATTTTGCAAAGCATCCGCTGCTGAAAATTCAATCGGATTTGCACGAAAGCCTGCAGAACGCAGGCTGAAGCTGCGCCGAAGCGCTCATAACAATCTCGAAAATCGAAAATCAGAAAATGAAGCAAGAGGGAGTTATAGAATGAAAAACGCATCACTGACGCAGCTGTCCGATATCGCCCCGTTTGCCGCAAAAGAAGATCAGACGCTCTCGATCACAGCGCTATCGCTGACGAATGGGACTTCGACATTGAAGTCGGTTGCCCGCGGTGTTCACGGCACCGTCACGCTGGTCAAGGGAAAGGTCGTTTTCACGCCGGATGCAGATTTCAGCGGGATCGCGACGTTCGACTATACGCTGATCGATAGTCACGGCGTAGCCACGGTTCACACCGCGACGATCGATGTTGCTCCGGTCGCGGACGCGCCGACGTTGTCCGTGACGCCGGTGTTCGACGGCTTTGGGGTCGCCACCAAGCAGGGCGGCGAGTTTGTGGTCAACACCACAACCTTCGGCGGGCAGTTTCTGTCTTCGGTAGCAACATATCCCGATGGCCGCTTCGTGATTGCCTGGACCGATACGAGCTACTCGAACGGCGACAACTTCGAGCAGGTCCGGGCTCAGCGCTTCAATGCCGACGGCAGCAAGGCCGGCGCCGAGTTCCAGGTCAATACGACGACCGATTCCGCGCAGGAATTGCCCAAGGTGAGCGTGCTCGCCAACGGCGACTTCGTCGTGGTCTGGAATTCGGGCGATAGTTTTGGCACGGACGGCGCCATCAGGGGCCAAGCGTACCATGCCAACGGCGCCAAGGTCGGCGGCGAGTTCCTGGTCAACACGACGCAAGGCTCGCAGATCGGCGCCACCGTCGCGGCCCTGGCGAATGGCAACTTTGTCGTGAGCTGGGTAGACAATAGCGTAGCCGGCGACGCTAACATCAAGGCGCAATTATTCAGTGACAATGGCACCACGGTCGCCAAGGTCGGCGCCGAGTTTCTGGTCAACACGATTACGGCGAGCGACCAGGACCTGGTGTCGGTGGCCTCCCTCAAGGGCGCCAACAGCGGTGGCTTTGTCGCGACCTGGCAAGACAACAGTGGATTGAACAACGACGGCACGCGATCCGGTTCGATCAAGGCGCAGAGGTTCGACGCCAGCGGCAACAAGGTCGGCGCGGAATTGCTCGTCGACGCCAAGGGAGTGAATTTTGCCAATGACGTCGCCAACGTCACCGGGCTTGCGAACGGCGGCTTCGTGGTGGCCTGGGAAGCTTCGGCGAATTTTGGTGCCGATACGGACGATTCCTCCATCCAGCTGCAGATATTCGACAAGAACGGCAACAAGGTCGGCAACAATAACGGCGCGTTCGGCACCGAGATCGAGGTCAATACATCGGCGACCGAATACCAGCGCGCCCCCGTGGTGACGGAACTCAGCAACGGTGACATCGTCGTCGCATGGAAGGATGAGAGCCAGGAGAACGGCGACACCAGCGACTATTCGGTCAAGGCACAGATCCTGGATCCGAACGGCAACCGGATCGGCGGCGAGTTCCTGGTCAATACGTCGACGGCAGGTGGTCAGCAAATGCCCTCGATCGCCGCGCTTCCCAATGGCAGCTTCATTGTCACGTTTACCGACGACGGGGTCGCAGACGGCCAGGACGATGCGGTCAAGGCGCAGATCTTCACGATCGGCAACGTCGCGGAGAACACGGCGGTGAAGCTCAATCTCGCGTCTGCTGTCACCGACAAGGACGGTTCGGAGACGCTTTCCGTCTCGGTGTCGGCCATTCCAGTCGGTGCGACCTTGACGGACGGCGTGAACAGCTTCACGGCAACGGCGGGTCAAACGAGTGTCGATATCAGCGGCTGGTCGTTCGCCAACCTGATGGTCACGCCGCCGCTGAACTTTACAGGTGACTTCAAGCTCACCGTCAATGCGACCGCGACCGATCACGCGATCCTCACCACCGGCGCCGCTACCAACAGCCGGACCGTCTCGCAGACCATCGACTTCCTCGTCGCGCCGCTCAAAGGAGTCATCACCGACGAGACCTTGTCTGGCGGATCGGTAGCCGAAAATTCGGCAAACGGTACCGTCGTCGGGACCGTGCACGGGGTCGATTCCCTGGCGGGCTCGGCGGTTTTGACCTATGCGTTGCTCGACGATGCCGGTGGCCGTTTCGCGATCGATGCCAATACGGGTGTGATCACCGTCGCCAACGGCACCCTGCTCGACTTCGAGACCGCAACCTCCCACGGCATCCAGGTCCAGGTTACGGATCAGTCGGGCGCGTCCTTCACCAAGGCCTTCAGCCTCAGCGTCACCAACGTCAACGAGGCTCCGACAAATGAAACGCTCACGGGCGGTTCGGTGGTCGCGAATTCTGCCAACGGCACCGTGGTCGGCACCGTCCACGGCGTTGACCCGGATGCCGGCAGCATCCTCACTTACGCGCTCGTCGACAATGCCGGCGGCGCTTTCGCGATCAATTCCGGCACCGGCGTCATCACCGTGGCCGATGGCACGAAACTCGACTTTGCGACCGGGGCCTCGCGCGTCATCGATGTGCGGGTGACGGACCAGGGTGGCCTGAGCTTCGACAAGGCCTTCAACATCGCCGTCATTGACCCAACGAAACAGTTCGTCGCCGCAAACGAGCACAAGGTCACCAACGAGGACAATTCGCTTGTCATCTCGGCAGCCTCTCTGATCGCCGATAGCACGAACCCGTCCGGCGCCGCTTTGTCGGTGACATCAGTTGCCAACGCGACCCATGGGACCGTCTCGCTGGTCAATGGCAACGTCACCTTCGTGCCTGCCGCAAACTTCAGCGGGATCGCCAGGTACGACTATACGTTGAGCGACACGAGCGGGCATTCCAGTACGGCAACGGTGACCGTGGATGTTGCTCCGGTTGCGGATGCGCCGAATTTGTCTGTTTCGACGCCGGGCGCATCGGGCGTTGTCGCCAGGGTAGGCGGCGAGACTCAGGTCAACACCACGGAAGCCGGCGGGCAGTTCCTGCCCGCGGTCGCGTCATTCGCCGATGGAAATTATGTGGTTGTCTGGGCCGATTCGAGCTACACGGGCCTCGGTTCCGGCCCGCGCTCCGATTTCACCCAGATCCGGGGGCAGTTTTACCATCAGGACGGCACCAAGGTCGGCGGCGAGTTCCAGGTCAGCTCGGGGATCGATGTCGGACAGAACAACCCGAAGGTGAGCGTGCTCTCCAACGGTGACTTCGCCGTGGTCTGGCAGACTGAGGGTGCGAGTTCGGTCGGTGATACGGATGGCACCGGAATCAAAGGGCAGGTGTTCAGCGCTGACGGCACACACACGCCGGTCAGGGTCGGCAGCGAGTTCCAGGTCAATTCCAGCACGGCAGGCGATCAGGGTCCCACCTCCGTCGCGGGCCTGGGCAATGGCCGTTTTGTTGCGGTCTGGCAAGATAACAGCGCTGACGCCGGCGACATCAAGATGCGGATATTCCAGGACAACGGCACAGGTACGCCGGTCGCGGTCGCCAGCGATGTCACCGCCAACACGGTTACGCTGGGCGCCCAGCAGCTCCCATCCGTGACCGCCCTCAAGGGTGTTAATGACGGCGGCTTTGTCGCGGTCTGGACCGACTACGGCGTCGACGGTCAGCACTCGACGCGTGGTGACGGCTCATTCTCCGGCACGGTCATTGCGCAGAGGTTCGATGCGAATGGCGTGAAGGTTGGCGGCGAGTTGATCGTCAACGCCACAGACGTGGACAAATTTAATGACGTCGCCCATGTCGTCGGGCTGCGGAACGGCGGCTTTGTGGTGGCCTGGGAAGCCGGGGAGCAGGTCGATCCGTCAACCGAAATCGGTCCGGATACGGAGGATTCCTCCATCCATCTGCGGCGTTTCAATGCCGACGGCAGCCCGGCCAGCGGAGAGATCCAGGTCAATACGACAGGGGATGAGTATCAGCGCGATCCGCGGATCGTGGAACTCTCCAACGGTGACCTTGCCATCGTCTGGAAGGATGAGAGCCAGACGAATCCCGACCCAACCGACTATGCGGTCAGGGCGCAGATCCTGGATGCGAATGGCAACAAGCTCGGCAGCGAGTTTGTGGTCAACACCATCACGCAGGGCGGTGAGCAGATGCCCGACATCGCCGCGCTTCCCAATGGCGGCTTCATCGTCACATGGACTGACGACAGCGGGCTCGGACACGATACCCAGGACGATGCGGTCAAGTCGCAGATCTTCACGGTCAGCAATGGCGCAGCGAACGGTCCGGTGCAGCTCAATCTCGCGGCGAACCTGACCGATACGGACGGCTCGGAGACGCTTGCCGTCTCGGTGTCAACCATTCCGGTCGGTGCGACCTTGACGGACGGCGTGAACACCTTCACGTCGACGGTTGGTCACACCAGCGTCGATATCAGCACTTGGTCGTTTGGCAGCCTGACGGTCACGCCGGTGCAGAACTTCACCGGCGACTTCCAGCTCACCGTCAATGCGACCGCGACCGATCGCGCAACGCTCTCGACCGGTGCTGCCACCGACAGCAGGACCGTCTCGCAGACCGTCGATATCGTCATCGCACCGGCGCTGCAGCAGGCGACGGCACTGGTCAGCCCGAACACTACCGGCGGCGCGGGTAATGACGTGTTGTTCGGCGGCTCCGGCAACGACGTGCTGACGGGTGGTGGCGGCAACGACACCTACCAGTTCGGCCATGGTGGCGGGCAGGACCGGATCGTCAACGGCACGGCTACGAGCACGGCGGCGAGCGGCAAGCTCGACTTCGGCGCGAGCATCAGTGCCAACCAGCTCTGGTTCCAGCGCAACGGCAACGATCTGTCGATCGCGATCATGGGCAGCCATGATCAGGTCACGGTTGGCGGTTGGTTCAGCGGTGCGGGTGCGCAACTGGCCGAGATCAGGACGGTCGACGGCATGAAGATCGATGCCGGCGTGTCGCAGCTGGTGCAGGCGATGGCGGACTTTTCCTCTGCCCATGCCGGTTTTGATCCGACAGCGGTGGCGCAGGCGCCCAACGATACCAGCCTGCAAAACACCCTTGCGGCGAGCTGGCACGCCTGAGCCTGGGTATTCGTACGGCAAACGCCGGGGCCGCCAAAACGGCCGCGGCGTTTCGCAACGTCCAGCGGAATCGATCGCGTGGGTTCGGTGCGGGGCAGGAACTGTCGGCACCCGCAACCGCAGCGCTTTCTCAGTGCACCGCCGCGTACATGATCTTCTCTTCGGTGGCCTCGAACGCCGAAAATTCCTCGACCACCTTGCCCTGCCGCGAGACCAGGATGCGGTCGGACAGCGCCATGATCTCGGGCAAATAGGACGAGATCACCACGACGGCCTTGCCCTCGTCGGCGAGCCGCTGGATCAACTCATGGATTTCGACGATGGCGCCGACGTCGACGCCGCGCGTCGGCTCGTCGAAAATGATCAGGTCCGGGTCCTGCACCAGCGATTTGGCGATCACGACCTTCTGCTGGTTGCCACCCGACAGTTCGACGACCTTCATGTCGTTGCCGGTGGTGCGAACCTTGAGCTTCTCGACCCAGGCTCCGCCGATCTTGTCGGCCTCGCGGCCCGACAGGAAGAACCGCCCGCCGGGCAGTTTCGCCAGCAGTCCGAGATAGATGTTGCGGGCGACCGACATGGTCTCGAAGAAACCCTCGACCTTGCGGTCCTCCGTGACGTAGGCGATGCCGGCCCGCACGGCCGGCGCCGGAACCCGGTAGCGCACCGGCTTGTCGTGCAGGATGACTTCGCCGCCGTGAAAAAAATCGCGCTTCATGACGCCGGCGACGATCTTGAACGTCTCGGTGCGGCCGGCGCCGACCAGCCCGAACACGCCGGTGATCTGCCCTGCGAATACCGAGAGCGAATTGTTCTTGACCATCGGCGCCATTTTCAGGTTCTGCACGGTCAGCACGCGCGCCCCGGCGGGACGCATCGTGGTCTTGCGCTTGCCATAGAGCGTATTCGACAGGTCGCGTCCCACCATCGCCTGCACGATGCGCGCCCGGTCGAACTTGTTGGCGTCGTCCGTGATGACATGCTTGCCGTCGCGCAAAACCGTGATCCGGTCGGCCAGGATCAGCGCCTCCTCCAGCGCATGCGAGATGAACACGATCGAGACGCCGCGGCGCTTGAGGTCGCGTACCAGATCGAAGAAGTATTTCTTCTCCTCCGGCGTCAGCGTCGCCGTCGGCTCGTCGAAGATGATGACCTTCGCCTCGTGCAGCACGGCGCGGGCGATCTCGACCATCTGCTTCTTGGCGGCCCCGAGCAGACCTACGGTCGCCGTCGGCGTCACGTCGAAATTGAGCGATTGCAGGAATTGCTGGGCGGCGATGTAGATGCCGCGCAGCCGGTTGTAGAACTGCTCCTGGCCGAGAAACAGGTTCTGCGCCACCGTCATGGTCGGCACCAGGCTGTTTTCCTGGAACACCATCGCAACCCCGAGATGGCGCGCTTCGAGCGGCGTCTTCGGCGCAACCTCGACGCCGTTGATCTGCATCGTGCCCGAGGTCAGCGTGACGACGCCGGCCATCACCTTGGTCAGCGTTGACTTGCCGGCGCCGTTCTCGCCGACCAAGGCATGAATCTCGCCGCGCCGGAGTTCGAAATCGACACCCTCGATGGCGGGAACGCCGGCGTAGAGCTTTGTCGCCTTGCTGAGCGCGAGGATGGTGTCGCTCATGCATGCAACTCCTTCTCGATCGTGGCGAGCGGTATCCGAAGCAGGCGGCCGGGACCCTTGGCCAGTGCGTAGAGCGCGCCGTCAAACTCGACCGCGGAGACGACGCCATGGTTGACGCCATCGACGCGGCTGTGCAGCGCGTAAAGCGGCACCGCCTCCTCGCTGATCCGGATCACCAGGCCGTAGGATCGCGGCGGCGCCCACGGCTTGACGACGCCCATGGTCTTGAGATGAGCGCCTTGCATCGGCTCGAGAAACGACTGGCCGGATTTCAGTTTCGGCGCGATCCAGTACTCCGGATCGATTTCCGCCATCATGCGCCGCCGATAGGCGTTTTCGCGCAGCACGAACTCGACGAGTTGGGTGCGCGCGGTGAACGCCGTCAGCCAGAAGCCGCCCGATGCGGCCGGTGACAGCCGCGAAGGGTAGACCGGCAGATGGTCGAGCACCGCCTTCTGCCGTCCGTCGGGCATGATCGCCACCAGCCGATGCCGCCAGCTTTCGCTGAACAGGATGTTGTCGCCCGAGGCGCACGCCCCGAACGCGAACTGCGTCTTGGCCGCGATGGTACGGACGCCGCCGCCCGCGCTGTCGAGAACCAGCACCCGACCGCTGCGGCCGCGTTCCATCAGGTCATGCGACCATTGCCGATACGGTCGCACACTCGAACCGTTGGTGGCGATCAGCGTTCCCGTCGGCCCGGGTGACAACGCGTTGACCGCATTCATCGCCGGATCCGAAAAGCTCGCCCGCCGGGCCGCCGCCGATGGCGACGCAAACACCTGCACTTCATTTCCGTCGAGCGCGACCGCCAGGCCGCCGTCAGGCAGGCAGCATAGCGCCGTGATCGCGCGGTCGAAGCGCCGCATTTCGGTGGCGTTGGCGCCGTCGAGGCGGCGGATCGCGGGACCGTCGGCCACGTAAAGCGCCTTGCCGTCGGTCGCGAGATCTTCGGGCGCGTCCAGTTGCGCGGCGACCTCGGCGTTCTCGAGAATCTGGTTCGGCTTCAGCGCGCCGTCGAACGAGGGGACGGTGATGGTCGCCTCGCCGCGGCCGAGCAGCCGGTCGGCGAATTCCTTCAAGCCGCCGATCATGCGCTCTTCCCCCAGCGCCGGTCGTACTGCACGAAGTTGGGGTCCGCATTGCCGAGTTTGTATCTGCCGATGCGGTTGTTCATGATGCCGCCGAGATAAAGATGGCCGCGATGCTCGCGCATCGAGGTGATCATCGGGTGGTTCTCGCCGCGCAGGTCCCAGAACGATTCCAGCACCTCGCCGCGCTCATTGAACTTGATGACACAGCCGGTGTTGATGTTCGGGAACAGCCATTCGTCGACCGGGACGCGCTTGCCCATGCGCTTGCGGAAGCCCGGCATCTTCCAGGCAAGATCGAGCGCGGGGCTGCGCATGCCGACCATCGCGAGCCAGTAATTGCCGTCGGAGGCGAGGTTGATGTTGTCGGGGTAGCCCGGCAGATTGTCGATGACCATCTCGGTGGTGCCGGCCTTCTCGCCGTCGAACCAGTAACGGCGGATGCAGCAGCCGAAGGTCTCGGCGAACAGGATCGATTTTCGGTCGCTGGCAATGCAGATGCCGTTGGGGAATTTCAGTCCCCGCAGCACCGTGCGCGTGGTGTTGGTGTTCGGGTCGTAGCAGATGATCCGGCCGTTGCCGCGGGCCTCCAGTCCGTCGACCGGCCATTCGTGCATTTCATACCGAACCGTGGCTTCCGAGAAGAAGATGCGGCCGTCGTCGGCGATGTCGAGATCGTCGGCCAGCCGCAGCCGGCTGTCGTCGTTGACGGAATACATGCTGCGGTTGGTTTCGTCGGTGACCTTCTCGACCTTGCGCTCCGGTGTGATGCGGTAGAGCCCCATGCCGCCGATGCAGACATAGAGATTGTCGTTGCGGTCGAAGGCCATGCCGAGCGGCTGGCCGCCGATATGGGCAAAGACTTCCATCTCCGTATAGTCCGGCGCCTTGAAACGCATGATGTCGCCGTGGCGCGAGCCGGCATAGAGGTTGTCGTGGCGGTCGAGGATGACGTCCTCCGGCGCCTCGATCCGGCCGAGCCCGATCAGCGACACGTCGCGCAGCTTGTCGTTCTGCGCGAAGGCGCCGCTGCCGGGCGCCGTCGATGCCGGCGGCGCCAGCGCATGGAAGGTCGGGCTGACATAGACCTTGCTGATGATGCGGGTTCGGTTCTTCAGCCAGCGGATGTCGATGGTAGCGGCGACCAGCAGCACGCCGGCCAGCACCATGCGGTTGACCCCGCCGGAGACCGACAGCGTCGTCATGCCGTTGATCAGGAACAGTACGATGAGAGTGCCAACCAGCGCCTTGGTGACCGAGCCCTTGCCGCCGCCGAGGCTGATGCCGCCGAGCACGGTTGCGGTCAGCACCGTGACCTCGAGGCCGACACCGACGTCGCCGCCGACGGTGCCGAGGCGGGCGGCGAAGAACAGCGCGCCGATCGAGGTCAATACGCCGCTGGCGACATAGCACAGCGCGATCGTGCGCCGGACCGGGATGCCGGAATTGTAGGCCGAGCGGCGCGAGCCGCCGATCGCGGTGATGTGCCAGCCGGGCCGCAACCGCGTCAGAAAGACGTGCCCGAACACCGCGACGATGAGATAGACCAGCACCACGCTCGGCACCCCAATGACGCCTCCTCCGCCGAGGAAATTCCACGACGGAAAATCGGGAAACGCCGCCGCGATCCTGTTGGAATAATCGAACAGCAACAGATCGTAGGCGGAACGGTAGATGATCAGCGTGATCAGCGTCGTGATGAAGGCGCGCAGCCGCAGATAGCCGATCAGGAAGCCGTTGACGGCGCCAAGCGCCGCGCCGCAGACGAGGGTGGCAATGATTACGGCCGGCACCGGCCAGTCCAGCACGTTGAGGCAGAACAGCGCGCAAAAATCGCAGAGCGCGAACATCGAGCCGACCGAGAGGTCGATGCCGCCGACGATGACGACGAGCGCAATGCCGAACGCGACGAAACCGATTTCGCCGGCCTGCCGGCCGGTATCGGCGAGGCCGCCGACCGACAGGAAGCCGGGGATCGCACGGCTCAGGAGGATCGTGATGACGAGGAGGACGATGACCGGGATCGCGGTCTCGGTCCACCGTTTGGACAGGATTTCGCCGAGCAGATGATCCGGCCAGTAGCGGTATCGCAAACGAAGTAGGACGTCTTGCATCGGCAGTCCGGGAAATAGAGGGAAGCTCGGGGAATGCGTAACTATCCGGTACGAGCGGCCATGCCGTGGCACGGCCGCTCGCCGGTCAGTCCGGAAGGCGGGCTACTTCTTGAGGTCGCTGAGATTCCAGCAGGCGGTGTCGCTTGACGCGTTCTCCTTGGTGACCGGAATCAGCGTCGTGTACATCGATCCTTTGACCGAACCGGGCTTGACGCCCGAGGAGACCAGCCACTTGATCATGCCCGCCATCTGCTGGGCCTGGGTCGGAACGTCGTAGGAGAGGTTGAGGTCGAACGCACCCGACTTGACCAGTTCGCAGGCGCCGCGCCGCTCGCCGCCGCCGGAAGTGGCGACGAACACCTTGCCGGTGAGGCCGGCTTCCTTGACCGCGGCCGCGGTGCCGATGTCCATGCCGTCCCAGAAGCCGACGATGCCGCACAGATCCGGATTCTGCTTCAGCACTGTCTGGACGATCGCCTTGGCCTTGGCGGCATCCCAGTCCGCGGCCTGGCTGGAGACGACCTTGACGTCGGGATTCTTGGCCAGCACGTTTTCGACGCCCTTCAGCGTGTAGGCGGAGGCCGCCGCCGACAATGCGCCCTGCACGATCGCGATCTTGTTGGATTTGCCCTTGCAGAAATTGACCACCGCCTCGGTGTCGCGTTCGCCGATCTCGATCCAGTTGGCGCCGACGAAGGCCGAAGAGCGATAGCTCGAACCCATGTTGATCTGGATGACGTAGATGCCTTCGTTCTCGGCGCGCTGCGCCAGCTTGGCGTAGGTCTGCACGTCGGGATTGTGCAGGATCATCACCGCCGGCTTTTCGGTGATCAGCGTGGTCACCGCCTGCGCACCGGCGTTGGTGCTCCAGTTGGCGTCGCGCACGATCACCTTCATGCCGTAGGGCTCGAGTTCTTTCTTGAGGCCGGCGAACCAGCCTTCGGTGAGGTCGAAGTTCATCGCCACCGGAACGTAGGCGACGGTCTTGCCCTTGAGTGCGTCCTTGAACGCGCCCTGAAACGGTTCGTCGAGACCCTTCTGCGCCAGCGCCGGCGTGCATGCCGCCGCGGCCAGTCCAATTCCGAACAGCATTGTCTTGAGTGTCATGTCATCCTCCCGGTTATGGTTCGTTGAGTTTATTTGCAGCCTAGATATCGCCTTGCTGTGCCGTCTCTTCGTTGCGTGGATTGAGGAACGAATCCGCGATCACGGCCACCAGCAGCACCACGCCCTTGACGAGGTTCTGCGCGGAATAGGAGACGTCCATGATGGTCATGCCGTTGAGCATGGTCCCGATCACCAGCGTTCCGATGATGACGTTGGCGACGCCGCCGCGGCCGCCGGACAGGCCGATGCCGCCGAGCACCACCACCAGGATCACGTCGTAGATCAGCGTCGAATTGAAGATACGCGTCGGCATGCTGTTGACCGATGCCGCCAATATCAGGCCCGCCGCGCAGCCGATCAGCGCCGCCAGTACATATTGCAGCACGATGATGGGACGGGTCGGGATGCCGGTGACGCGCGCGCCATTCGGATTGTCGCCGATGGCGTAGATGTAGGCGCCGAGCCGGGTCTGCCGCAGCAGGAAGGCGACTGCGATGCAGGCGAGCGCGAACATCACCACCGGCATCGGAATGCCGAGCAGGTTGCCCTGGCCCAAATGCTCGAAGCCGTCGAGCCCCGGGCTCCACTGCACGACGTCGAACTCGAACAGCGCGGCCTGGCCGAGGCCGGCGAGAAACAGTCCGGAGGCCAGCGTCGTGAACAGCGAGGGCACCTCGGCATAGGCGATCAGCCAGCCGTTGAGGAGGCCGAACACCGCCGTCAGTGCAAAGGCGGTTGCGAGCGAGAAGGGGAGCGAGTGACCGTTCTGCACCATTTGCAGAACCAGTCCCGGAGGTACCGCCAGCGCCGCGATCAGCGAAATGTCGATGCCGCGGCCGATCACGACGATCGCCATTGCGAGCCCAAGGATGCCGAGCACCGCAACGTTTTGCAGCAGCGTCAACATGTTCGCCGCCGTCAGGAAGCCGGGCAGGGCAAGCGCGAAGATGGCAAACAGCGCGGTAAAAACCGCAAAGACGATGCCCTGCTGGCCGATGTTCTTGATTCCCATCCCGGCTTCTCTTCTGCGTTCTTTTGTCGCAGATGTTGGCGTGCTTTGATCGTGAATGCAAGCGGTCGGGGAATTGCCGTGGTGCACGCCGTGCGAGCGTCGCCCGGAGATCGTCCGCGTCTTGCCCGTATTTCCGGGCGGCGGAAGAAAACCGCGGCTACGCGTCCGATGATGTGCCGGTTACCCGTCGATCGTCGGCCGGCAAATTCAACAGCGCGCCGAGCACGATCTGCGAACCAAGGACGGCGAATTTCTCGCGGGGGCTGAGGAAAGCAACTGCCTCCTCGAAGGTTTCGGCATCTTCGATCTTGGCGCGCGCGATCGCCAGATGCGGATCGACCTCGCCGCGATTGCGCGGTCTTTGGCCGGACAAATTATTCAGATGAGCCTCACGCAAATCGGCGTTGCGGCGAAGTTCGAGAAGCGGGCAGGACACCGTCCGGTGCAACGCGTTGGCCAGTTCGTTGGCCCTCCGCAAGACCTGCGGCGGCGAGGTCTCCTCCGGTGTCCTGAACAGGCTCGTAGCGGATCCTGCGCGTGCCGAGGAAGACAGCATGGCAAGCGGAATCGCCAGCAGCAAGCCGAGGATCACCGGCATCATCCATAGCAGTAGCGGCAACGACACCGCGTAGGCGCTGACGGCCATTGCGAGGCCAAAGAGTGTCGGAACCGAGCATTTGCGAAGCGTATCCTCGCGCGACACCGCCCCGTCGTCGCGGCGTTGAACCTGCCAGCCCGCATCGCGCCCCAGCAGGATCCCTCCAACCGCGGACGATTGGAAGATCATCATCACCGGCGCCGTCAATCCCGAAAGAAATGTCTCGGCCACGATGCCGACAAGGGCGCGAAAGCCGCCGCCGAACTTTTTTCGTTCCTCGGGACGGGTGAGCATGACGATGTAGGCGAGCAGTTTCGGCAGGATCAGCATTCCCATCGTGCCGACGAAGACCCAGGCCGCGAGGATCGGGTCCTGCGCCGGCCAATTCGGAAACAGTGAAAACCCCTTTGGAAAATACTCGGGCCTGACGAATTGCGCCTGCAGCGACACCAGGATCCCGAGCGCCAGAAAAGCGAACCAAAGCGGTGCCGTCAGATAGGATCCGATTCCAGTCATGAGATGGAGCCGCGAGACCCAGTGAAAGCCGCGCGCCGGAAGCACCGCCAGATGCTGCAGATTGCCCTGGCACCATCGTCTGTCGCGGGCGGTAAAATCCAGCAGCGACGGCGGGCACTCCTCGTAACTGCCCCCAAGCGTCGGTGCCATATGGATAGCCCAGCCGCCCCGTCGCATCAATGCGGCCTCGATGAAGTCATGGCTGAGGATGTGCCCGCCGAAAGGCTTGCGGCCGCGCAGTTCCGGAAGGCCCGCGCATTGAGCAAATGCGCGAACGCGGATGATGGCGTTGTGTCCCCAATAATTGCCTTCGGAGCCGTGCCACCAGGCAATGCCTGCGGCGATCAACGGACCGTATAGCCGGCCGGCGAACTGCTGCCATCGGGCGAATAAGGTTCTGGCGTTGACCACGAGCGGCAGCGTCTGGATCAGCGCCACCTTCCGATGATTTTCCATCGCCGCGACAAGTCGCACGATGGCGTCTCCGGTCATCAGGCTGTCTGCGTCGAGGATGAGCATGCATTCGTAGTCGGAACCAAACCGCTTGACCCAATCTTCGATATTGCCTGATTTGCGCGCGGTGTTTTCCTGACGATGACGATAGAAAATTCTGGCCGCCTGCCCAATTTCGTGCCGAAGTCGAAGAAAACACTTTTCTTCGGCGATCCAGATGGTGGGATCGGTAGTGTCGCTCAGAACGAACCAGTCGAACCGGCAAGCGCACCCGGTTTCCTCGACCGATTGCTGGATGGCGCGCAGCCGGGCCAGCACGCGATAGGGGTCCTCGTTATAGGTGGGCAGCAACATCGCAGTCCGGCATTCGATCGCCGGCAAGGCTGCCCTGGCATCTATGCCGAGTTCGTCTTTTCTTCGAAACAGCAGCACGAAGAAGCCGGCAATGGCCGACATGAAAGAAAAGGCAATCCAGGCGAACAGCAGGACGAACAGCGCGAGGATGATCGCCTCCAGGATTGTCACGCCCCCCACTTGAAGGACTTCGTACATCTCATAGCAGCCCGCCAGGGTCAGCAGGGCCGTGCCGGCCAAAATGCAGCCACGTTGCGGCCACGCCATGTTGAAATCCGAAGCACGAGATTCGGGCTGAAACCGCCGCAACGGCGCGACCGCCATTTCCATTGGCGATTCCCGGGGGAGGAATTGATTCAACGGCGGATAGTCGGACTGAAAGGATCCGTGGACTTTCGCTAGGGTGTCCATCGATATACCCAGAGCTCTGATACTGCCTCATTCTCCTGCATGAGCGATGCACGTATCTCGACGGGGTTCTTCTCCTTCGAGAGTTCGAAACTCAGGCGCCAGCCGCCGGTAGCCGGATTTGGCTGGGTGACGATGTTCCGGATCTTGGCCTTCTCGGCTGATACGACGCCACGCAGCCGCTTCGGGTCGGTCGATTTCAACCTGTCCCCGATCGCGTCCAGCACGAATATCGTGGCATTATCGCCCCTTGCGCCGATGCCGGTGCGGGAAAATCGCGCAAGCGGCGTCGGCTTAGGGATGTCCGGTCCCCAGTTCAGTCGATAGGTGTAGGTATGTTCGCCCTTCGCCTGCAAAGCCGTCTTGGGCTGCCAGAAGCAGGCAATATTGTCGTGAATTTCTTCCTTGGTCGGAATTTCAACCAGCGTGATCGAGCCTTCGCCCCAATCTCCGATCGGCTCCGCCCATAAACTTGGCCGCCGCTCGAAGCTCGATTCGATGTCCTGATACGCCGAAAAGTCTTTCTGACGTTGCATCAACCCGAAGCCGCGCGGATTGAGGTCCGCAAATGAGCTGATCTGAAGATCTTTCGGGTTATGAAGCGGCCGCCAAAGCTCCTCGCCGCGGCCGTTGAAGATCGCCAGCCCGTCGGAATCGTGCACCGATGGTCGAAAGTCCTCGACGTCCTTTCGGTCGTTCGGTCCGAAAAAGAACATGCTTGTCATTGGCGCGAGGCCGGCGTGTTCCAGATTTACTCTCGGATAGATCGCCATCTCCACATCGAAGACGGTCGTTTCGCCGGGCCGGATGGTGAAGCGATAAGCCGCCGCCGCGCTCTCGCTGTCGAGCAGCGCGTGCACGACGATCGATTTGGCGTCCGCTGCCGGCTTTTCGATCCAGAACGCCTTGAATGACGGAAACTCCTCGCCCTTGGCTTCGCCGGTGTTGATCGCGAGCCCTCGCGCCGAAAGCCCATACAACTGGCCCTTGGCGACGGCGCGGAAGTAGCTCGCGCCGAGAAAGACGCAAACCTCGTCATAGTAGTCGGGCCTGTTGATCGGAGCATGCAGCCGAAAGCCTGCAAATCCCAGGTCGATGCCAGCACTTGGCGGCGCCAGGTCCCCGAATGAAAAAAGCTCGGGTTGATAGGCGATTTTCGTCGCCTGGCCGTTCTTGACCTCAAATATGTCGACACTGTTGGTGTAGAAAAATCCGCGATGAAAGAACTGCACTTCGAACGGCAACTTCTCGTTATGCCAAAGGGCGCGTTCAGGCAAAAAGCGAATCGCCCGGTAGTGGTCGTAATCCAGGTCCTTCAAGTTATCCGGCAACTTGTTGTTGGCAGCCTTGAACGATTTGCCGGCGAGTTCTCGCGCCATTTGCCGCACAAGAGATCGGTCAAACGGCATCGGCTCCGCGCGAGCGCACGACAATAGCCCTGGCGCCGCGAACGATACCAGCGGCAGAGCGGAAACGACAAGGAAGTGTCTGCGATTCAAGGAAACGGCCCTATCGTTGCGGATCGACCATCGGCAACGCAATGCAGCATCAAGGGTTCCTGCTTGTGGAACCCCGTTGCAACTTTTTCCCCGAGCCCGGAATTTGGGCGGCATTCGGCGTGTGCCGGGCGTTTCCAGGCTGATGCTGATTTGCCAGCGTGTGGCTGATCAAAACAAAAAGCTGGAGCCCCGTTCCGATTCCATCGGAACGGGGCTCTGGCCAGGTTTCCGAGCACCCTTCTCCAGGCCGTGTTCCATCAATTCCCGCC
>Ga0310810_10002789_pt1 | contig 18889 bp, 14 predicted proteins | sample NCmetagenome_FD_207641 | JGI IMG/M metagenome (GOLD analysis project Ga0310810, IMG submission 207641) | Soil microbial communities from experimental microcosm in Duke University, North Carolina, United States - NC | ecosystem: Engineered > Artificial ecosystem > Soil microcosm > Unclassified ...
GGCTCGGTCGTGCTGAGCTCCACGACGTCGTGGATGGTGCTCCATCTCGTGCTCGGCGACGAGCCGCTGTTCCACGTGCCCGCGTACCGGCTCGTGAGCCCGTCGGAGCTCGGCGTCTACGCGGTGCTCGGGATCGTCGGCGGACTTGGCTCGGTGGCGTTCGTGAAGCTGTTGCTGCGCATGCGCCGATGGTTCATGTCGCTGCCGAGACGGATGGCGTGGCTGTATCCGACGGCCGGCGGCCTCGGCGTGGGACTGATCGGCTGGTTCGTGCCGCAGGTCCTCGGCGTGGGCTACGACCAGGTCGACCGGGTGCTCGGCGGGGACGTCGTCCTCTCGATGGCGATCACGCTCGTCGGACTCAAGATCTTCGCCACGGCGCTGTGCTACGCATCGGGGAACGCGGGCGGGATCTTCGGTCCGAGCCTGTTCATCGGCGCGATGCTCGGCGGCGCGGTGGGTGCCGTCGCGGAGCGTGTGTTTCCGGGCGCCTCGGCGGGGCCGGGCGCGTACGCACTCGTCGGGATGGGCACCGCGTTCGCCGGGATCGTGCGCACGCCGCTCACGTCGGTGATCATGATCTTCGAGACGACGCGCGACTACACGATCATCGTGCCGCTCATGATCTCGAACATGATCGCGTTCTGGATCTCGCAGCGGCTGCAGCACGAGCCGATCTACGAGGCGCTTGCGCGGCAGGACGGGATCCATCTTCCCACCGGTGCGTTCCGGGAGCAGACGCGCGCGCTCACCGCGAGCTCGGCGATCCGCGAGGCGCCGAAGCCGCTCGCTTCCGCGCTCGAGGCGCGCCACGCGCTGGAGCGCATCGGCGACAGCGCGCTCGATGCATGGCCCGTCTCCGACGACGCGGGCTTTCGCGGGATGATTCTCCGGCGGCGCCTCGAGGATGCCGTCGCGCGAGGGCGGGCCGAGGTGCCGGTGTCCACACTGCTCGAGGAGGAAGAGGGCGTCGACGAGCGCGCGACGGCGCACGTGCACGGCGACCAGCCGCTGGCGCACGTGCTCGCGCGAATGGGTGAAACGCACCGTTCCGTGCTCCCCGTGGTGAGCCGCGCGGACGTCCGGCTGCTGCTCGGCGTCGTCACGCTGCCCGACGTGCTGGCCGCGTACGGCGTGGAGGGCGACGACGAGGGCTCGGGGCGAAGCGCGGCCGAGGCGCGGCGCGATGGCTGAGGCCTGGCCGCGCACCGCGCCACGTCCGACGGCGACGACGCCCGAGTTCCTCGCGACGTTCGGGCTGATTCTCGCCGCGATTCTCGCGTTCGGCGCGTTCGACGTGTGGCTCGCGCACGTCGACGAGCGCGAGTCGCGCCAGCACGCCGCACACCAGTACGAGGACGGGCGCGCCCAGCTCGCGGCGGGGCATCCGCGTGCGGCGAGCGATCTGTTCGCGTCGGCGATGGCGAGCGAGCGAACGAACGTGCAGTACGGCACGGCGCTCGGCGAAGCGCTGCTGGCGGCGGGGGAATACCCCGAGGCGGAGTCCGTGCTGCGCACGCAGCTCGCGCGCGCGGAGTCGGACGGGCAGGCGAACCTCGTGCTGGCGCGGGTGCTGGAGCGTGAAGGGCGAGCGGACGACGCCGCGTCGTACTACCATCGCGCGATCTATGGACGGTGGGAGGAGGGCGCACCGGCGCGACGGCTCGAGGCGCGCATGGCGCTCGTGGATCTGCTGGCGCGCTCCGGAGCGAGGCAGGAGCTGCTGGCCGAGCTGCTCCCGCTGGCCGATTCGACGATCGGCACGCGGGCACTGCGGCGGCGTGTGGCGCACCTGTTCGTCGTGGCGGGTGCGCCGGACCGGGCGATCGCGATGTTCCGCGAGATGCTGCGCGCGGATGCGAAGGACGGCGACGCGTACGCGGGGCTCGGTGAAGCGGCGCTCGAGGTGGGGAACTTCGAGACCGCGCGCGCCGACCTGCTCGAGTCGGCGCGGCTGCTCGGCGACACGGCGCGGACGGCGGTATCGCTCGCGGTGGCGGACAGCGCCCTCGCGCTCGATCCCACCCTGCGGCGGCTCGACCCGCCCGAGCGGCGCGCGCGCGCGGCACGCGTACTGGCGCTCGTGCTCGACGCCGCCGCGCGATGCACGCCGGCGGCGCCCTCGGCGGCGACCGATTCCGCGCGCGCGATGCTCGCCCCCGTGGCGCCGGATTCGTCCCTGCGAGCGGGGACGGGACGCGGCGATCGCACGGCGTCACGGCTCGCGACGGCACGCGAGGAGGCCGAATCGATGATCGCGCTGGCGAGCGCGATCTGGGACTCGCGTGGCGGGCGATGCACGACGTCGCCATCGGCGGTGGGGGAGCGCGCGCTGGCGCTCGTGATGGCGAAGCTCGCGGACTGAGCGCGGACCGAGCGCGGACGAGCAAGGACCGGGAGCCGCGCGCGCGTCAGCGCGACGTCGCGTGCGCGCGTCGGGCGTGATGCGGCTCGACGAACGTTCCGTTGGCGCTGCGGCGCGGCGTGGCGCGGCGGTCGGCGCGCTGGAGGTTGAACGCCGTGCTCACGAGGGCGACGTGCGAGAACGCTTGCGGGAAGTTGCCGACCTGCCGGCGGAGCACCGGATGATATTCCTCCGCGAGGAGGCCGACGTCGTTCCGGATCGAGAGCAGCCGCTCGAAGATGCGGCAGGCTTCGGCGTGGCGGCCCTGGAGGAGATAGTTGTCGGCGAGCCAGAAGGTGCAGGCGAGGAAGGCGCCCTCGCCGGGCGGGAGGCCGTCGTCGGTGAGCGCCGAGTCGTAGCGATACACGAATCCGTCGACGAAGAGCCGTTTCTCGATCGCGGCCACGGTGCCGCGCACGCGCGGATCGTCGGCGGGGAGAAAGCCGACGAGGGGCATGAGGAGGAGGCTCGCGTCGACCTCCTTCGAGCCGTACGCCTGCAGGAAGGTGCCGGCGTCGGGATCGTAGCCGCGCTCGCAGATCTCGTGGTGGAGCTGGTCGCGGAGCGCGGTCCACCGCGTGACGGGACCGTCGAGGCGACAGAGCTGCGCGCTCCGGATCGAGCGGTCGAGCGCTACCCACACCATGAGCTTGGAGTGGGTGAAGTGCTGCGGCGGGCCGCGCACCTCCCAGATGCCATGGTCGGGAAGATTGCAGATCCGCTCGAGGTGCGAGACGAGCGCCCGTTCGAGGTGCCAGGCCTCCTCGCTCTCCGGCATGTGCCCGCGGCGTGCCTGGTGCAGGGCGTCCATCACCTCGCCGAAAACGTCGAGCTGGAGCTGGCCGTGCGCGGCGTTGCCGATGCGCACCGGCCTCGAATCCTCGTAGCCTGGAAGCCAGCCGACCTCCCACTCGGTGAGCCGGTGCTCGCCGGCGAGCCCGTACATGATCTGGATCTGATCGGGGCTCCCCGCCGCGGCGCGGAGCAGCCAGTCGCGCCACGCGAGCGCCTCGTCGTAGTAGCCGCCGTCCATGAGGGCGACGAGGGTGAGCGTCGCGTCGCGCAGCCAGCAGAGGCGGTAGTCCCAGTTGCGGACCCCGCCGATCTCCTCGGGGAGCGACGTCGACGGCGCGGCGACGATCCCGCCCGTGGGACCGTAGGTGAGCGCCTTGAGCGTGAGGAGCGAGCGGAGCACCGCCTCGCGGAAGTCTCCCTCGTAGCGGCAGCGTGACGACCACTCGAGCCAGTACTGCTCCGTCTCGCGAAGCGCGGACAAGGCGTCGATCGGATCCGGCGGCGGCTTGTGCGAGGGGCGCCAGATGAGGGTGAAGGTCCGGGTCTCTCCCTCACGGATCACGAAGTCGCCGACGCTGGTGAGGTTCTCGCCGTGGAGCGCGACGTCGCCGTGGTGGACGACCATGTCCGGGCCGGCGATGGCGCGGAGGCCGGTGTCGCCCTGCCGCGTGACCCACGGGACGAGCGCACCGTAGCCGAAGCGCAGCACGAGCTCGACGTGCATGGGCACTTCGCCGCGGACGCCGCTCACCATGCGAACGAGCTCGGACTGCGGCCCGACGGGCGGCATGAAGTCGGTGAGCGTGGCCGCGCCGGACTCGGTGACGAACGTCGTCTCGAGGATCATCGTATCGCCGCGGTAGCGGCGCTCGATGTGGGTGACGTCGCAGGAGGGCGCGATGCGCCACCGGCCGTGCTCGGGGCCGCCGAGCAGCGCGGCGAAGCAGGCGCCCGAGTCGAAGCGCGGCCAGCAGAGCCAGTCGATGGAGCCATTGCGGCCGACGAGCGCGCCGGTCTCGCAGTCCCCGATGAGAGCGTAGTCCTCGATGAGCATGTGCCGGGTCTGCTGGCAGGATCGGGACCAGCAAGGCGGTGTGTTGGTGTGTTGGTGTGTTGGTGTGTTAGTGGGTGCGCTCGGGGATTCGAGAGGTAAGTTCATCGCGCCCCGAATTCCCCGCGGAGCTCCGCATGCCGCACGAGACCTCTCTCATCGCCACGATCTCGCTCGCATTCGTCGCCGCGCTGATACTCGGCGTCGTGGCGGCGCGGCTCAGCCTGCCACCGATCGTCGGCTACCTGCTCGCGGGGATCGGGATCGGCGTGATCGCGCCTTCGCTCGCGGCGAGCGGCGGCGTAGCGGCGCAGGCATCGGAGCTCGGCGTGGTGCTGCTGATGTTCGGCGTCGGGCTCCACTTCTCGCTGCGCGACCTGATCGCCGTCCGGCGAACCGCGGTGCCGGGCGCGCTGCTCCAGATCCTCGTCACCGCGAGCGTGGGAACGGCGATCGGGCGCGCGTGGGGGCTGTCGGCGGGCGGGGCGCTGGTGCTGGGGCTCTCGCTGTCGGTCGCGAGCACGGTCGTGGTGCTCAAGGGGCTCGAGGCACGCGACCGGCTCGATTCGCCCGAAGGGCGACTCGCGGTGGGGTGGCTCGTCGTCGAGGACCTGGCGATGGTGTTCGTGCTCGTCGTGCTGCCGGCGGTGGCGCCGCTGCTCGGCGGGTCCGCGAGCGGCAGCGCGCCGAGCGCCGCGGGCCTCGGCCTCTCGCTCGCCCTCGCGCTGGGAAAGGTGGCCGCCTTCCTCGTGCTGATGTTCCTCGGCGGGCGGCGCGTCGTGCCGTGGCTGCTCGAGCACGTGGCGCGGCTCGGCTCGCGCGAGCTGTTCACGCTGACCGTGCTCGCGATCGCGCTCGGCGTCGGGACGATCGCGTCGCTGCTCTTCGGCATGTCGTTCGCGCTCGGTGCGTTCGTGGCGGGCGCGGTGGTGAGCGAGTCGGAGCTCGCGCACCGCGCGGCGGCCGACGCGCTCCCGCTCCAGGACGCGTTCGCCGTGCTGTTCTTCGTCGCGGTCGGCCTGTTGTTCGACCCGCACGTGCTCGTGCAGCAGCCGGGGAAGGTGCTCGCCGTGCTCGCGGTCGTCCTGGCGGGAAAGTTGACGGCGTCGTTCGTCGTGCTGCGGCTGCTGTCCGTGCAACCGCGCGCGGCGCTGACGCTGGCGAGCAGTCTGGCGCAGATCGGCGAGTTCTCGTTCATCCTGACGGCGCTCGGCGTCTCGATCGGATTGATCGACCGGGAGACGGAGGCGCTCGTCGTCGCCGCTGCGCTCATGGCGATCACGGTGAACCAGCCGCTGGGCGCGTGGCTGCGACGGGCGACGTCGGCGCGCGCGTCGAGCGGCGACGGCGCGACGCGGGAGACGTACGACTTCAGCATGCTGACCGGGCACGTGGTGCTGGTCGGCTACGGCCGTGTGGGCAGCACGATCACCGAGGCGCTCGACCGCGCGGGGGTGATCCACATCGTCGTCGAGGAGCAGCCGAGGGTGGTGGCGGGACTCCGGAGCCGGGGGGAGCACGCGGTGTCGGGGGATGCGACGCGATCCGACGTGCTCGAGCGCGCCGGCGTGGAAGGCGCACGGCTGATCGTGGTGACGGCGCCCGAGCCGATCCGCGCGCGGCGCATCGTGGAGGTGGCGCGGCGGATGAATCCGGGGATCGCGGTCGGGGTCCGCACGCACAGCGCCGTGGAGCAGGCGTTCTTCGAGTCGCTGCTGCACGCGCCGGGGGGGGTGGGTCGCGCGGTCTACGCGGAGCGCGAGGTGGCGCTCAGTCTCGCGCACTTCACGCTGTTGGCGGTGGGCCGCTCGGACGACGAAGCCGACGCGTTGATCGACTCGATGCGCGGCCGTGCCACGTTCCCGACCGAGACCTTCGCCGCGCTGCAAACGCGCGAGATGGAGGCATGGGCGGGACGGTCGAATTACGGGAAGGGGGAGGGGTCGTGAATGTGAACTGCCAACTGCGAGTATCGAGCAGGGAGTAGCGAGTACCTGGTAGCGAGAGACGACACGGCCTCGGGACGCAAGAGCTTCCCGAGGCCGTGTCGTGTCCCGCTACGTCGTACTCGCTACTCCCTACCACCTACTCGCTGTTGCAGTTCGACGACGCTCTCAATCCCTCAAGAAATGACACGTGTACCCGCCGGGGTTCTTGCGCAGGTAGTCCTGGTGATAGGTCTCGGCGCTGTACCAGGTGCCGGGGGGCTCGATGGAGGTGGTGATGGGGCGGCGCCATTTGCCGGAGGCGCTGACGCGGGCAATCACGCGCTCGGCGGCGGCGCGCTGCTCGTCCGACTGCGGAAAGATCGCCGAGCGGTACTGGGTGCCGATGTCGTTCCCCTGGCGGTTCAGCGTGGTGGGATCGTGGAGACGGAAGAACCAGTTCTCCAGCAGATCCTCGTAGCTGAGCACCGTGGGATCGAAGGTGATCCGGACCGATTCGGCGTGGCCGGACTTGCTGTCGTGGGTGTCGTGATACGTGGGGTTCTCGAGCCAGCCGCCGGTGTAGCCGACGTCGGTGTCGAGCACGCCGGGGACGTCGCGCAGGATGTCCTCGACTCCCCAGAAGCAGCCGCCGGCCAGCACGGCGACCTCGGTCTTTCGATCGGTAGCGACGGCCGAGGCCGCCGCGGGCTCGCGTTCGCTCATTCTCCTTCCTCCTCGCGTGAACTGATCGAAAGATCGCCGCGGAGCGCGCCCGTGTGAATCGGGCGCCGGCGCCCGCGCTCAGACGGCCTGTGGCGCGGCGGAGGAGATCGGCTGCGGGGGGCGCGAGACGCCGGCGCGCTCGGCGTGCGGGAGCGCGAGGGTGAACGTCGAGCCGGCGCCGACGGTGCTGCGCACGGTGACGCTGCCGCGCATCGCGGTCGCGAGCTGGCGCGCGATCGCCAGCCCGAGGCCGGTGCCGCCTGCGCGGCGCGTGAGCGACGAGTCGGCCTGCACGAAGGGCTCGAAGACCGCCTCGAGCTGGTCGGCGTCGATCCCCGGACCGGTGTCGCGCACGTCGAGGTAGACCATGGCGCCGTCGACGCGCGTGTCGACGCGCACTTCGCCTCCCGGCTCCGTGAACTTGAGCGCATTCGAGAGCAGGTTGAGCACGACCTGCTGCATCTTCGCGTGGTCGGCGCGCGCGATCGCATTCGCGGGCACGGCCGACACGACGAGCCGGACGCCCTTCGCCTCGATCTGACGTCCGACGGCACTCACGACGTCGCCCAGGAGCGGCGCGACGAGCACGGGCTCCAGCTCGACGGTGAGCACTCCCGCTTCGGCGCGCGTGAAGTCGAGGATGTCGCCGATGATGGACAGGAGGAGGTCCTTGTTGCGGCGGATACGGCCCAGGTCCTCGACCTGCTCGGGCGTGACGGGCCCACGCAACCCGAGCTCCATCAACTCGGTGAATCCGCCGATCGCGTTGAGCGGCGTGCGGAGCTCGTGGCTCATCATGGCGAGGAACTGTGCCTTGGCGGCGTTGGCGCGCTGCAGCTCGGCGTTGCGCTCTGCCAGTTGGGCGTGGGCGTCGCCGATGGCGGCGGCCATGCCGTTGAACGTCGAGCCGAGGGTCGCCATCTCGAGACCGCCGCCGCTCACGTCGACGCGCCGGTCGTACTTGCCGTGGGCGAGCGAGGCGACGGCGGCGGTGACGTCGCGCAGCGGCCGGGTGACGTGGCGGCTGAGCAGCCACGCGCCGAGCGTCGCGACGGCGAGCACCAGCAGGCCGGCGCCGACGAGTCCGCGCAGGAACTCGTGCGGCCGGCGCAGCACCGATGCCTGCGACTGGAAGAGCACGACGGTCCATGGCGTCCCCGGCACGGTGTTCTGCACGGCGAACGCGCCATCGTCGCCAGCCTGCACGCGCACCGCCGTTCCCTGCGTGGCGGGCAGCGCGAACGGCGCGCTCACCGGCCGGCCGCGCGGGGACGCCCACTCGCGGGAGCCGAGGCTGGTGAAGAGCATGCGCGCGTCGTCGTCGACGATGCGGCGGATGGTCGCATCGGCGCCGGCGTTGTCGCCGACGCGCCGCAGCGCGGCGAGCGTGCCCACGGCGCGGCCGCCGACGAGGATGGGCGTGGCGACCCAGGCGTGCACGCGATCGCCGACGGCGTAGAACGGAGAATGGCGCGTCGCCCCGGACTCGATCACCGCGCCGGTGAGGGCGGACAGCGCCGCGGAGTCGGCCGGAGCCCACGCGACGCCGGTCGAAACGCGGGGCTCCCCCGCGACCGTCGCGATCTGCCAGGCGAGCAGCGTCGAATCGGACGGGTCGCGCGCCGCGTCGAGCCGCGCGGCGACGCCGGCGGTTGCGGCGACCCCGGCGACCGCGTTCCGGATGAGCGGCTCGTCCGCCAGCGCGCGGAGCGCGTCGTCGCGCACGGCCGTGGCGCGGGCCGCGGTCTCGACGAGCTCGCGACCGACGCGCTCGAGCCGCTCGGACGTGCGATCGATCGCCGCCGAACGCGTCTCGCGGTACGCGGCGAAGCCGAGTCCTCCGACGACGCACGCGACGAGTACCGAGATGAGCACGGGGAGCCGGCGCTCGAGCGACCACGCGACTGGCGCGGAGCGCACCCGCGCGCCGCGCACGCTGCCGGTCAGTCGTCCGTCGCTCGGGCTTGCAGGAGTCTCCGCCACGTCTCGCGTGCGCTGGGATCGTCGGACCTCGGAGCTCGGCGCGGCCGGCGCAGGGCGAGGCATCCGCGCCTGCGGGGCGCCGTCCGCGCAACGTGCTCGCGATCGAAGTGGAGCGCAAGACCGGCATCGCGCCGCGCCCGAGGCTGGGCACGTGGCTCCGGGCCGAGTACGTTCCCTTCGCTCCGCCGGCGCCACGGGCGCCGGATCAGGCCATCACCTCCGTCGTGGATCATGCCGCCAGTCAACGTCGCCGTCATCGGTTCGGGCTTCATGGGCGCCGCCCACGTCGACGCGCTCCGCCGCGTTCCGGGCGTGAACGTCGTCGCGATCGCGTCCGTCGACCTCCCGCGCGCGCAGGAGCTCGCCGCGCAGTTCGGGATCACGACGGTGGTCGACGACTGGACGAAACTGCTCGGACGCGACGACGTGGACGCGGTGCACAACTGCACGCCGAACAACCTGCACTTCGAGGTGAACAAGGCGTTCCTCGAGGCGGGGAAGCACGTGCTCTCGGAGAAGCCGCTGACGATGACGTCGGCCGAGTCGGGAGCGCTCGTGCGGCTCGCGCGCGAGACGGAGGTCGTGACGGCGATCAACTTCAACTACCGCGGCTATCCGCTGGTGCAGCAGGCGCGCGGGATGGTGGCGCGCGGCGAGCTCGGCGACCTGTTCCTCGTGCACGGGCACTATCTGCAGGACTGGCTGCTGCACGACACCGATTACAACTGGCGCCTGGAGTCGAAGGTGAGCGGGGCGTCGCGCGCGATCGCCGACATCGGCTCGCACTGGTTCGACCTCGTGCAGTTCATCAGCGGGCGGAAGATCACGCGGGTGTTCGCGCACCTGTTCCGCGCGCACGAGCAGCGGAAGAAGCCGAAGCACGACGTGGAGACGTACAAGGGGAAGGAGCTCGGTGCGCCGGAGGAGTACGACGTCGTGTCGATCGACACGGAGGACGGCGGGTTCGTGCTGATCGAGCTGGAGGGCGGGCTGCGCGGCTCGCTCGTGGTGTCGCAGGTGAGCTCGGGCCGGAAGAACCGGCAGTGGATCGAGGTGGACGGGAGCCGGAGCGCGCTCTCGTGGGACCAGGAGAACCCGAACCATCTGTGGATCGGCCATCGCGACGAGCCGAACCAGACGCTGATCAAGGATCCGTCGCTCATGGATGCGAACGCGCGCACGTTCGCGCACTATCCGGGCGGACATCCGGAAGGGTACCCGGACGGGCCGCGCAATCTGTTCCGCAACCTCTATCGGTACATCGCGGCGGGAAAGCGGCCGGCCCGCGACCCGGCGGACTTCCCGACGTTCGAGGACGGCGACGCGGAGGTCCGGATCGTGGAGGCCGTGCTGGCGAGCAACGAACGACAAGGATGGGTGGCAGTCCAACCTCAGGAGGGATGAGCCCATGACACCTCGCATCGCGCACCACGCACTGATCACGATCGCGACGGCGGCGGCGCTCGCCGCCTGCGCATCGAGCGGGACTACCGCGAGCGCGCCGGCGGCGGCCGCGAGCGCGAGCATGCCGGCGGGGACGAAGCCGTTCGTCGTGCGCACCGGCTTCGTCGCGCCCGAAGCGGTGCGCTACGACCCCGAGCAGGACATCTACTTCGTCGGCAACTGGGGGCCGGGAAGCGCCGGCGAGACGGACAACAACGGCTACATCAGCCGGATGAAGCCCGACGGCCAGATCGAGACGCTCAAGTTCATCGTCGGCGGCACGAACCACGTGGTGCTGCACTCGCCGCGCGGGATGTACATCGTGGGAGACACGCTGTGGGTCGCGGACGCCGACGCGGTGCGCGGCTTCGACCGGCACACGGGCGCGAAGCTCGCGAGCATCGACTTCTCGGGGCTGGACCGCGGCTTCCTCAACGACGTCGCCGCCGACGCGACGGGCACCGTGTACGTGACCGACACGGGGCGCAACAAGCTGTACAAGGTGCAGGGCGGGCCGACCCTCGTGCTGGCCGACAGCGCGCTCGGCGCGCCGAACGGGATCACGTGGGACGCGGCGAACAACCGGTTCATCATCGTGCCGTTCGGTGGATCGCACTCGATCCTCGCGTGGGTGCCGGGGAGCACGACGCTCACCAGCGCCGGGACGAGCACGGGCGCGAAGTACGACGGCGTGGAGGTGCTGGGGAGCGAAGGGATCCTCGTGGCGAGCCAGGCCGACACGAGCCTGCACCTGTTCACGGGGACGTCGGGCCACGCGATCCTGCACACGGAAGGGCCGCCGGCGGACATCGCCGTGGACACGAAGCGGCACCGGGTGGCGGTGCCCGTGGTTTCGCAGAACCACGTCGAGATCTACGACCTGCCGCGTTGAAGCGGGCCGGACGACGGTGCGGGCGCGCGCCGGTGAGCATCGCCTCCACCGGCGTGCGTTGAGCGCGACGAGCGGGAACCCACTGGACTGATGCCCGGGTTCCCGCCCGTCGTTCTGGCGGTGGCGTTCGCCACCCTGGTGGTGGCCGTCACGGCAATTGCGCGCCGGCTCCCCGTGCCGACGCCGGTCCTGCAGGTGATCGCGGGGTTCCTCATCGGGCTCATCCCCGGTGTGGAGCTTCCGCGCCTCGACGCCGATCTCGTCTTCTTCGTCTTCCTGCCGCCGGTGCTGTGGGCGGCGGCGTTCTTCACCTCGCTGCGGGACTTCACCGCGAACCGCCGCCCGATCGGCCTCCTCGCGATCGGACTGGTGCTCGCGACGTCGGCTGCCGTCGCCATCGCGGCGCGGATGCTCTTCCCCGGCATGCCGTGGGCGGTGGCCGTGGCGCTCGGCGCGATCGTGTCGCCGCCGGACGCGGTCGCGGCGACGTCGATCGTGTCGCGGCTGCCGGTGCCGCATCGCGTGATCGTCGTGCTCGAGGGCGAGAGCCTCGTGAACGACGCGTCGGCGCTGATTCTCTATCGCACCGCGGTCGCCGCGGCCGTGACGGGGGTCTTCAGCTGGGGCGAGTCGATCGTCCACTTCTTTCTCGACGCCGGCGTCGGCGTGCTGATCGGACTGCTCGTCGCGTGGGTCGTGCTCCGGCTGCTGCACTGGTCGAAGGACGCGATGGCGGAGACGCTGCTCACGCTCGCGGCGCCGTACGTCGCGTGGCTCAGCGCCGAAGCGATGCACGTCTCGGGGGTGCTCGCGTGCGTGGCGGGCGGCCTCTACCTGCGGCGCCATTTCTCGGGGGCGATGGCGCCGCTCTCGCGCCTGCACAACCAGTCGATCTGGGACCTCGTCGTGTTCGTCCTCAACGCGGCGATCTTCCTGCTGCTCGGCATGCAGTTCCGTACGCTGCTCGCCGACGTGCCCGAAGGCACGCGCGGATTGCTGCTGCGCGACGGCGCGGTGATCGGTGGCGTGGCGATCCTCGTGCGGCTCGTCTGGGTGCCGATCGCGACGCTGCTGCCGCGGATGGCGAGCCGGCGCGTGCGGCGCAGGGATCCGCTCCCGTCGTGGAAGGCCGTGACCCTCGTGGCGTGGACGAGCATGCGTGGCGTCGTGTCGCTCGCCACCGCGCTGGCACTGCCGTACACCATCGCCGGCGGCAAGCCGTTCCCGTACCGCAGCGAGATCGTGGTGATCACGGTGTGCGTGATCGTGATTACGCTGGTGATGCAGGGGCTGACGCTCGCGCCGCTGATCCGCGCGCTCGCGTTCACCCCGGACCGGCGCCACGACGCGGAGGCGCGCGCGGCGCGGCTGGAGGCGCTGCGCCGCGGCGCCGAGGCGCTCGAGGATCTCTCGCGGGAAGACTGGGTCGACGCGCGCGACGTGGAATGGCTGCGCGCCGAGCTGCGCGACCGGATCCGCCTGCTCGAGCACCACGCGGGCGAGCCGGCGGAGCGGCGGCGGCTGCGCGGCGAGATGCTGCGCGCCGAGCGTCGGATGCTCGTGCGGCTGCGGAACGAGGGCGCGATCTCGGACGACGTGCTGCGCGAGCTGGAGCTCGAGCTGGATCTCGAAGCGGTGCGCGCGGGGGCGGGGGAGGAGCGCTAGGGGGAGGGAGCGTCCGCGAGTTCGATCGAGGCGGGGACGCTCGTGGCGCCGGGCGCGAGGCGCTCGAGGCGGTCGAGGCGCTCGACGTCGATCGCGAGCGCCTCGTCGGGGGAGCTGGCGAAGATGCTGGCGAACTTCGCGTCCCAGCGGATCTCGTCCCACCAGTAGGAGGCGCGCGCGGTGACGCGCGTCGAGAAGGTCTCCTCGTGTGCGTTGACGAGCACGAGCAGCTCGACCTGATCGGCGCGCACGCTCTCCGGCGTGGCGCCGGCGAGCGGACTGTCGGGCGTGATCGGATGGACGACCGTCCAGTGCAGCGTGAACAGGTCGACGGAGGTGCGCTCGAGGGCGAGCGGGTAGAAGTTGCGCTCGCGGCCTCCGTCCGCCTCCTCGAACCGCGCGAGGCTGACGCGCACCTGGACGTCGCTCAACTCGGCCGGCTGGACGTTCACCATGCGGAACATGAGGCCGCGCCCGCCCTCGTACGGGGCGACGACCGCGGACTCGCTGAAGCGGAGCCGCATGCGCGGGCGCGTGAGCCGCGCGATGAGCAGGCCGGCGGTGGCGACGAGGACGAACGGCCCGAAGAAGGACTCGAAGACGACGAGCCAGTGGGTTGTGCTGCCGACGGCGTACATCTGCCCGGTGCCGCTCGTCGTGAACACGCCGACGCTGAACGCGAGCGCGCGCAGGAACGGGTCGCCGACCCCGAGCGCCTCGCCGCCGCGCAACGCCCCCTCACCGAGCGCGAGATAGGCGAGGGCGAAGAAGCCGTTGAGGAGGAGGAGCGCGCCGAGGCCCCAGGCGAGGAACACCGGGAGCGGCGTGGCGAGCGCGCGGAGATAGCCGCGCTCGAGGCGCTGGCCGCCGAGGCCGTACTTCCGGCTCGTCGGCTCGCCGGTGTGGGTGAGGAACCGGCCGCGCACCTGCTGCGCGACGACCCGCCCGAAGCCGAGGTCGGTGTAGCTGCGCGTGCCGGGGACCGGCGTGAGCGCGTCGCGATCGTCGATCGATGGCTGAGTCACGACGGGATGATCGACGCGCGCCGCGAAGGGCGCAAGGCGCGCGGCAGCGTGCCGACGCGCGCCGATCATTCCGACGTGGGCCGTTACGGACCCCCGGTGCGCGACGCGACCTCGACGACGGTGAGCGTAGCGATCGGGCGAAGCCGCTCGCGGGACCGTCGCTCGTCGGGTGAGCGCTGCTCGCCGCCGGCGCGCCGCTGGTCGCCCGCACCGAGCACGCCGCTCGGGCCGCGGCCGTCGGCGGCGTCGGCGCTGCTCCGCGCCGCGGTGCGCTCGTCGGCGAACGGCAGCTTGCGCTCCGCGTCGGAGGCGAGGCCGCGCGGCGCGTCGACGGCGCGGTAGGCGAGCCCCGCCATCTCGAGCGCCTGCGTGCCGAGGCAGATGTCGTGGTGGTCGTCGTCGATCTGCGCCGCGCCGACGGGGACGAGCACGTGCTGCAGCGGCTCGGTGCGCGGATCGAGGGTGTCGTTGGCGCGCGCGAACTTCGACGCGACCTCGTCGTCGAGCTTCACCTCGAGGTAGCGTACCTGTCGCGCGCCCGTATCGACGATGAGGCCGACCACCTCGCCGAGCTTCTGGCCGTCGTCGGCGGTCACGTCCCACCCGCGCAGGTCGGGGGTGCCGTCGGCGAGGCGGAACCCGTCGAGGTCGTCGAGGTGGCGCAGCTTCCCCCTGGACGTCGTGTCCAGCGAGTCGGTGTTGCCGAGCGAGACCGCCCTGTCGCGGTCACGGTCGTCACGATCCGGCATGATGTCCTCTCACTCGTGGGTACGTGGTGGCTGGTGGGCGGGTCGTCAGTCGCGTTTGCGGCGGATGGCGTCGATCAGCTCGGCTTTGCGCATCGAGCTGCGCCCGTGGATGTGCTCCTTGCGCGCGATGTTCTCGAGCTCGTCCTTCGTGCGCGCTTCGAGCGACGTGTTCGGGTTGCCGCTGCCCTGGCTGTGGCGGCTCGGCGTCTCGTCGTGCTCGCGGCGCTGCTTGTTGACGGTGCGCGCGGCGATCTCCTGCGCGGCGTCCTCGTCCTTGCCGCGATCCTCGTAGCCCTTCTTGATGTGCTGGTACTCGCGCTCCTCCTTGTTCGACCATGACGGCATGATGCCCTCCGGAGTGGCGAGGGCGGGCCTCGCCCCGTGCGCGGCCCGCCCTCGATATGGGGTGTCCCCCGCAAATATCCGGCCGCCCGCGTCCCGGGCGGCCGAGCAGGCGGGTCAACCGCTCCGGTCGCCGCCGACCACCGGGGCGATCTCGCCCGCGGAGGGCGACCATGTCCCCAGCTTGCCCGAGCCGCGGGACTGCGGCGCGAGATCGGTCGAGCTCCGTTCCGACGTCGCACCGCGTCGGCGCGAGGTCTGCCGAGTCCGCGTGACGCGCGTCGTGGGATTGTGCTCGCTCGGAATGGCAGCGAGCCCAGTGTCATTCCGAGCGCCGGGCCGCAGGCACGGCGTCGAGGAATCGCGAGGTTCGCGACAGAGAGGCCACGGTGTCGGGACGAGCGCGATTCCTCGACTCGCTGCGCTCGCTCGGAATGACGGAGGGGGCTGCGCTCGCGCGGAACGACGGAGGCCAGCCCGCGCTGGCGGCGCGCGTCAGCGCGAGAGGATGACGCCGATCGTCGCGGCGACGGTGCCGAGGAGGAGGACGACGATGTGCACCGTGATGAACAGCCGGCCGCGTACCCTCGGCTTGGGAACGCGCCGGAGCAGGGGCAACGCGGTGAGGAAGACGACCACGAGCACGGCGGCGACGCCGAGCTTCACGTGGAAGAGCCGCGCGCGGAATGGATCGATCGGTGCGGTGCCGCCGATGTAGCCGCGGAAGTGCGCGAGCGCGAGCCCGCTCGCGACGAGCATCGCGACGGCGACGCCGACGACGCGCACGAGCCGCGCGCGGATCGCGGCGATGAGCTGGTACTGCACGTGCCGCTCGACGCCGGAGCTCCGGAACGCCGGCCGCAGGATGAAGAGGTAGTACGCGACCGCACCGAACCAGACGACCACCGCCGCGATGTGCACGACGACGGTGGCGCGATACGTCCACGCGAGGGTGGCGGGGGACACGCCGCGGCGTCAGCCCGCGCTGCCGGCGCCCGCCGCCGCCGGCACGATCCCGCACTCCTCGTCGGTGAGGTAGCAGCCGGGATCCTCGGCCCACGGATCACCGTGCACCTGGAGCGCACGCACGCGGAAGCTGCCCCCGCAGATCTCCTTCCATTTGCACGCGCCGCATCTGCCCGTGAGCCGCGGCGCGCGATCGCGCAGGCCGGCGAGCAGCGGATCGGAGAGGTCCTGCCAGATCTCGCTGAACGGCCTGTCCTTCACGTTGCCGAGGGTGTGCTGCATCCAGAACTGATCCGGGTGCACGTTGCCGAGGAAGTCGATGTCGGCGATGCCGACGCCGGAGCTGTGCAGTCCGCCGCCGTTCCACTGCAGGAGCGAGAGCACCTCCGCGGCGCGACCCGGGTCTTCCTGGAGGAGCTTGAGATAGAGGTACGGCCCGTCGGCGTGGTTGTCGACGGTGAAGATCTCCTTGCGCAGCCCGCGGTCGGCGAAGTCGCGCGTGCGGCGAAGGATGGTGTCGATCGCGGCGCGTGCGACGTCGGCGGTGAGCTCGTCGGCGCTGTTCCCGCGGCCGCTGTACACGAGGTGGTAGAAGCAGGCGCGGTCGATCTCCTCCGCTTCGATGAAGTCGAAGATGCTGTCGAGGTCCTGGCCGTTGCGCTTCGTGAGCGTCATGCGGAGGCCGACGCGCTGGCCGACGGCCTTGCAGTGCCGGAAGCCGGCCATCGCCTTGTCGAAGGCGCCCTTGTGGCCGCGGAACCGGTCGTTCGTCGCGCCGATGCCGTCGAGCGAGATGCCGACGTAGCTCACCTCGTGCGCGCGGAGCCGCTCGGCGACGTCGGCGGTGATGAGCGTGCCGTTGGTGGAGAGCGTCGTGCGGATGCCGCGCGAGCGGGCGTACGCGATGAGCTCGAAGAGGTCGGGACGCATCAGCGGCTCGCCGCCCGAGAGGAGCAGGACCGGGATGGCGAAGTCGGCGAGGTCGTCGAGCAGCGCGAACCCCTGCTCGGTGGTGAGCTCGCCGGGATACGCGCGGTTCTCCGAGTCGGAGTAGCAGTGGACGCAGTGCAGGTTGCAGCGGCGTCCGACGTTCCAGACGACGACGGGGCGGCGCGCACCCGCGTGCGCCGGCGGCGTGTTCGTGACGACGTCGCTGGCGCGGATGCCGTCGAGGCGCTGGCGGCCGTAGCGCAGCCCGTCGGACGGCGTGTTGCGGCCGGCGTAGAGTGTGGTGATGCCGATCATGACGCAGCTCGCGAGAGGGAGGTGAGGTGCTGATTGCGCTGCCAGGCGGGCGGGATGTACGCGCACATGGGATCCGCCTCGAGCGGGTCGCCGGTCATGGCGTAGGCGCGGGCGCGCGAGCCCCCGCAGACGCTGCGGAACTCGCACGCGCCGCACTTCCCCTTGAGCCGGTCGCGATCGCGGAGCGCGCGGAAGAGACTGTGCGTGCGATAGACCTCGACGAGGTCGTCGGCGCGGACGTTGCCCGCGCTGAGCGGGAGGAACCCCGAAGGGTAGATCTCGCCGCGATGGTTGATGAACAGGAAGCCGTCGCCGTCGTTCACCCCCTTCGCCCGGCCGACGCCGTCGGGGAGACTGAAGCCGACGCCCGCGGTGAGCGGCACCGGGGGCTCGTCGCGCGTGCCGGCACGGCGCTCGGCGCGCTGCCGCTGCATGACGACGCGGCGGTAGTGCGGCGCGGCGGTGGTCTTGATGTCGAACGGCGCGCTGGCCGAGAGGTCGTACAGGCGGTTGAACACCGTCTCGAACTCGTCGGCGGTGGTGAGGTCGTCCGGGCGCGCGCGTCCGACGGGGACGATGAAGAACACCGACCAGAGCGCGATCTCGAGGCGCTCCATCAGCGCGATCAGCCGCTCGAGGTCGTGCACGTTGTGGCGCGAGATCGTCGTGTTGATCTGCGTGGAGAGTCCGAGCGCGCGCGCGGCCTCGAGCATCCGGATCGTCCAGTCGAACGAGCCGGCGACCCCGCGGAAGGCGTCGTGCTGCTCGGCCGTCGCGCCGTCGAGGCTCACGGCGAGCCGAGAGAGGCCGGCACCGACGAGCGCCTCGAGCACGGCGGGGGTCATGAGCGGCGTGCCCGACGGGGTGAGCGCGACGCGCAATCCCTGCGCGACGCCGTAGCGCACGATCTCCACCGTGTCGGGCCGCTTCAGCGGGTCGCCGCCGGTGAGCACGAACAGCGGGCGGCCGAAGCGCCGGATCGTGTCGACGAGGCCTTTCGCTTCGTCGGTGGTGAGCTCGCGCGGGTCGCGACGCGGCACGGCGGACGCGCGGCAGTGGAGGCAGGCGAGGTCGCACGCCTGCGTCGTCTCCCAGATCACGACGAACGGCGCCTGCGCGAAGTCGACGTCGGCGAGGCTCGGACGAGCGGAAGGAGTCGGCATGGGAGAGGCCGGTGACAGGGGTGAGATCAGCCGCGCGCGAGGCGCACCGCGGCGGCGACGAGGAAGAGCCCGACGATGGCGTTGAGCCGCGCGAGGTGCGCGGCGTGCTTCCGCATGGAGACGGCCCGCGCGGAGCCGGGCTCGGCGCGGCCGGCCGCGGGACCGAGCATGAAGTCGTGTACGGCGCTGACGACGATCATCGTCGTCACGGCGGCGAGCTTCCAGGCCAGCGCGGTGCCGAACGTCGTACGCCAGAAGTCGCGCGAGCCGAACACGCCGGACCAGTGCAGCAGTCCGCGCGCGTGCAGGATGAGCACGCCCGTGGTGACGAGCACCGCGATCGAGATCCAGCCGACGGAGCGGAAGCGCAGCCCGAGCTCCTGGAACAGCCGCTGGCGCAGCGCGGGCGGCTCGATGGCGCGCAACACGGGCGCGCCGACGACGCCGAGGAAGAACATGCCGCCGAGCCAGAGCAGCGCGGCGAGCACGTGAACGGTGACGAGGAGATAGTAGGA
>Ga0310810_10002790_pt1 | contig 18882 bp, 18 predicted proteins | sample NCmetagenome_FD_207641 | JGI IMG/M metagenome (GOLD analysis project Ga0310810, IMG submission 207641) | Soil microbial communities from experimental microcosm in Duke University, North Carolina, United States - NC | ecosystem: Engineered > Artificial ecosystem > Soil microcosm > Unclassified ...
TCGGCGTGGGCGACACCGTCCGTCTGGGCACCGCGCCGGATTCGCTCCTCCGCCTCGGGGTGGTGCGCGCGATCTACCAACCCCGTCCCGATCCCGCGGACATCGCCCGGCGCGCCCTCCAGGCCCGGTTCCACCTGCCCGATTTGGCCGAGCTGCTGGGGGCGCCCGATCGGGTGGATCGCTTCGGGCTGGCGCTGGCCCCGGGAATCTCCCCTGACTCGGCCGCGGCCGAGCTCAACCAGAGCGCCTTCGGTTTCCGGGCGTACCCCTCCGCGGAAATCGCGTCGGAGTCTTCCCAGACCTTCAAGGTGGTGAGTCGCTTCCACCGGGCCATCGCCGTCATCACCATCGTCGCGAGTGCCGTCTTCCTGCTCTGCGTCATGCTCCTCAAGGTCGAGGAGCGGCGCCTCGATGCCGCGGTGATGCGCTTCGTCGGCGTCCGCCGTCGGACCATCTTCTACGCCCTGCTGCTCGAGGCGGCGGTGCTGGCCGTGGCGGGATCGGTGTTGGGCATCGGCATCGCGTTCGTCGCGGGCGCCGTCACCAACGCCTACTACCGGCGCTTCTTCGACACGCAGCTGATCTTCTCCGTGATCACGCCGAGGATCGTGGGGGTCGGCGTCGGACTCTCCCTGGCGCTCGGGCTGGCCGCGGGCGCCATCGCCGCGGCGCGCCTGGTCCGCACCCGGCCCATGGTGCTCTGGGGCCGGGCGTGACCGGCCTAGGTTGGGGTCTCCGAAGCCTGGGCCGGCACCCGCTTCGCACCGGACTTTCCCTCGCGGGCATCGCGGTGGCCGCGGCCATGCTGCTCGACATGGTCATGCTCAGCGGCGGCATCGACAAATCCTTCTCGGACATGCTGCTCCAGCGCGGCTATCAGATCCGGATCACCCCCAAGGGCACCCTGCCGTTCGATACCGAGGCCTCCCTGTCGGGGGCCACGGGTCTGGTGCGAGCGTTCCGGTCCGATCCCGAGATCGCCACCGCGGGAGCGATCCTGGGAACGGCAGTCTACGCCCGGACCCCCGATTCACTGCTGACCCTCTTCGGCTACGGCGTGCAGCCCGAGTCGCAAGGCGTCTACCGTGTCGTGGCCGGAGCCGACCTCGCGCCCGGTGACACCAGCGGGCTTCTGGTCAGCGCCCCCGCGGCGGCCCTGCTCGGCAACGCGCGCGTGGGCGACACGATCGTGCTGGCCGGCCGGCTCGATCCCCAGATCGCCGCCGCCGGCGAGGATCGCGCCCTCGTCGTCCGCGGCATGGTGGAGTGGCTCTACGATTTCCGCGGCCAGCCCTCGGTGGGTGCCGTGCTGCCGGTGATGCAGCGTCTCGCCCGTCAGTCGACGACCGATCCCGCGTCCCTCGTCCTGGTGCGGGCCCGTTCGGACAGCATGGTCGAGCCGCTCGTCTCGCGGCTTCGGGCGCGCTATCCCACGCTGGAGGTGAACAGCGTCGTCGAGCTGGTGGCCCAGGCCCGGCGCCGACTCGCCTACTTCACCCAGCTCTCCCACGTGCTCGGCGCGATGAGCCTGGTGGTCACCGTGCTGTTGATCGGCACCCTGCTCACCATCACCGTGAACGAGCGCCTCGGCGAGATCGCCACCCTGCGGGCGATCGGCCTCGGTCGGGCGACCGTCGTGCGCCAGGTCCTGGCCGAGGGGATCGCGCTGACCGCGATCGGCTCGATCCTGGGAGTCCTGCTGGGGCTGGCGACGGCGCGCTATCTCGACGCCATCCTCACCAGCTTCCCCGGTCTCCCGGCGGCCTTCTCCTTCTTCGTGCCGCGTGCCGACACCCTGACCCGGGCCGCGATCGTCCTCCTGGTGACCGGCTCCCTCGCCGGACTCTACCCCGCCTGGCTCGCGGCACGGGCGCCGATCGCGGCCACCTTGCGGGCGGAGGCGACCTGAGCGCCCCGGTCCACCCCGACGCGGTTCTCGTCGCCGACGACCTGCGGAAGGACTATCCCGTCGGGGGGGAGACGGTCCACGCGCTGCGCGGCGTCTCGCTCTCGGTCTGCCGCGGCGAGCACGTGGCGATCGTGGGACCGTCGGGCAGCGGCAAGTCCACCCTGTTGCAGCTGCTGGGCGGGATCGACACGCCGTCGGGCGGCTCCGTGGAGGTGCTCGGCACCCGGCTGGAGCGCCTGTCCGACCGGGAGCTCACTCGGCTTCGCCTCCTGCGGCTGGGCTTCATTTTTCAACGCTTCCACCTGTTGCCCATGCTGACAGCCCGGGAAAACGTCGAGCTCCCCATGGCCGAAGCCGGCGTGCGGCCGGCCGAGCGGCGGGCTCGCGCGATCGAGCTGCTCGAGTATGTGGGCCTGGCCGCGCGCGCCGGGCATCGGGCGACCCAGCTCTCGGGAGGCGAGATGCAGCGGGTCGCGATCGCCCGGGCGTTGGCCAACCGGCCCGCCGTGCTCCTCGCCGACGAGCCGACCGGGGAGCTCGACGCGGCGACCGGCCAGGAGATCCTCGAGCTCTTCCGCCGCCTCAACCGCGAGGGGGCGACGCTGGTCGTGGTCACGCACGACGAGCGCCTGGCCCGCGAGGCGAGCCGCACGGTCACCATGCTCGATGGAAGGATCGCGGCCCGGTGATCACCACCCTCGCGTTCCGCCACCTCTGGGTCAGGAAGGTCCGTTCCGCCTTTCTCCTCCTCGGTTTCGCGCTCGGGGTGGCGGTGATGGTGGTGCTGCTCTCCGTCGGTGAGGCGATGCTGGACCAGTCGCGCGACGTCTCCCTGGTGGGCGGCGGGGAAGTGACGGTGCTTCCCCAGGGCATCGATGTCGAGGCGATGCGCACCGGCGGCCTGAGCGGGATGTTCTTCACCATCGAGCGTGCCCGCTTTCTCACCCGCCAGGTACTGGGAGGCCCCCGGGCCGGGGGAACCATTCGGACCGTCGCTCCCGCGATCGAGGGGAAGCTGGTCTATCTCTGCCCGGTCCGGCCCCGGTGCGAGCCGGTCGCGGTGCGGGCCGGCGCCGAGATCCCCAGCCGGGCCGACGCGGTGGGGGCCGGACTCCAGGTCGTGGCGGGCCGCTGGACCGACTCCCCCCGTGACCGCGCCTACGTGGCCCCGACCGCCCAGCAGCTCTACGACGAGCTCGACGCGTTTCATCTCCCCGTCCGGCCCGACTCCACCTGGGGAGAATGGCAGTACTACAACCTCGTCACCGGCCCGGATGAGTGGTGGTACATCACCTACCTGGTCGGAGGGGCGCTGAGTCGGACGCCGGAGCCGGCCGACCGCTGGGGCGGGCGGCTGCTCGTCACCCACCGCCGACCCGACGGCCGCTACGAGCGATTCACCGCCGACTATCCCGCAACCCAGGTCCGCCTCGACACCACCGGGGCCGACCTCACCCTCGGCGAGAGCACCGTGCGCCAGCGGGACGGCGTGTACCACCTTCGAGGCACCGCAGCCGGCCCAGGCGGACCGCTGCGCCTCGACCTCACCATGGCGCCGCGCGCCAATCGCTATTTCCCGCCGGTGGAGCTTCGGGACGACGCGTTTCTCTCCGGCTACGTGGTCCCCGCTCTGGCCGCCGATGCCTCAGGCCGGATCTGCATCGGCTCCCGGTGCTCCGAGGTCCGCCATTCCCCCGCGTATCACGACCACAACTGGGGTGTCTGGCGCGCGGTCACCTGGGAATGGGGTGAGGGCACCGGACGGGACCTCAGCCTGCTCTATGGCGGGGTGTACGCCCCGGACCGGTCGACCTCGCCGTTCTTTCTCACCCTGGTCGATTCGCTCGGCGTGCGGCGCGTCCTCCGCTTCCGCCGCATCGACTACACCGGCGCCCAGCCGGCCGAAGGGGCGCGCGGCGTGTCCGCGCCCGAGCGGTTTTCCCTGGTGGGCACCTGGGAGCGCGACACGGTGACGCTCCGGGTCCGCGTGGCGCACGCGCTCGCCACGGACATGTCCGCGGGCTCCTTCCGCCGGACCTTCCTCCAGATGCGCGGCGACTTCACCCTGCGCGGGCGCGTAGGCGGGAACGCCCTCCAGGATGAAGGCCAGGGATTCTTCGAGACCTATCTGACGCGCTAGATTGCCCTTCTCATGAGCGATATCGTGGATCGCCTCGCCGCGTCGCTGGCCGGACGCTACGAGATCGAGCGGGAGCTTGGGGCAGGCGGCATGGCCACGGTTTACGTCGCCCGGGACCTGCGCCACCGCCGCCAGGTGGCGCTCAAGGTCATGCGTCCCGACCTCGGCGGCGGCCTCGGCGCCGAGCGGTTTCTCCGCGAGATCGAGCTGGCCGCGGGACTTCAGCATCCCCACATCGTGCCGGTGTTCGACAGCGGCGCCGAGGGCCAGGGCGGCGCCAAGCTGCTCTGGTATACCATGCCGCTGGTCGAAGGCGAGTCGCTCCGGCGCCGTCTGCAGCGGGTGGGGCGGTTGCCGGTGGACGAGGCGCTTACCCTCGCCGCGCAGGTGGCCGACGCCCTGGCGTACGCCCACGGCCGCGGCGTGGTCCACCGGGACATCAAGCCGGAGAACATCCTCCTTGGCGGCGGCCACGCGATGGTCGCCGACTTCGGCGTGGCCAAGGCGGCGACGCTGGAGCACGACCCCGACGCGCCGCTCACTCAGCTCGGGTTCGTGGTCGGAACCCCTCATTACATGAGTCCGGAGCAGGCGGCGGGCGGCGAGGCGATCGATGCCCGGAGCGATCAGTACAGCCTGGGTTGCACGGTCTTCGAGATGCTCGCCGGGGAGCCGCCCTTCGCCGGCAGCGCGGGGAAGTCGGTGGTGGCCCAGAGCCTAACGGCGCCGCGTCCGCGCGTGAGCGAGCGCCGACCCGAGGCCGGTGCGACGCTCGACCCGACGCTGCAGCGTGCCATGGCGGTCGACCCCGACGCCCGATTCCCGGACATGGCCGCGTTCACCGAGGCGATGCAGAGCGGGCGACGCGCCGCCACGGGCCGCTGGGTCCGTCGGCGGGCCGTGCTGCTGGGTGCGTTCATCGCGGCCGTAGCCGCCGGTGCGGGCGCCTGGCTGGGCACCCGCTTCGGCCGCCACACGGTCGAGCCGGCCGCCGAAAACATGGCGGTTCTGCCCTTCAGCACCTCTGGCCCCGGTGTGGCGTACCTGCGGGAAGGCATGGTGGACCTGCTCTCCACCAACCTCTCCGGCGTTGGCGGCATCCGGGCGGTGGATCCGCGGACCGTGCTGCGCGACGCCCCGAAGGCCGGCCGCGACGCGGGCGGGCTGGATGAAGCCATCCGTCTGGGACGGCGGCTCGGCGCCGGCTCGGTGGTGCTGGGGAGCGCCGTGGGGACCGGCGACCGGGTGCGCCTGGCGGCCGACTTCTACTCCATCGATGGCGAGCGGCTCGGCCGGGCGCAGGTGGACGGTCCGGTGGACAGCGTGCTCACGCTGGTGGACCGGCTGAGCCTGGCGCTGCTGCGCGACGTCTGGCGCTCGCGCGAGCCGCTCCCCGCGGTGCGCCTCGCCTCGCAGACCACCGATTCGATCGCCGCCCTCCGCGCGTTCCTCCAGGGAGAGCAGTACTACCGCCGGCTGGCTTTCGACTCCGCCGAGCAGGCCTACAACCGGGCGGTGGAGGTGGATTCCACCTTCGCGCTGGCCCACTTCCGCCGCGCCCTGACCTATGGCTGGACCGGCGGCTACGGCAGCGCCGCGTCGCTCGACGCGTCGGCCGCCGGCACCCGCTTCGCCAAGCGGCTGCAGCCCCGGGAGCGGCGGCTGCTGGTCGGCTACCGCTTGTTCGACCAGGGCAAGCCAGCGGCCGTGGATTCGTTCCACAGCTTCCTCAAGCAGTACCCGGACGACCTGGATGGCTGGTACCTGCTCGGCGAAGCGCTCTTTCACACCCGCGAGTACACCGGCGCTGCGCCGGACACCATCAGCGCGGCCTTCGACAGCGTCGTGCACGGGGACTCGGGCCTGGTTCCGGCCCTGATCCACCCGATCGAGCTGACCCTGAGCACCGGCGACACAGCCCGGTTCCGCCGCTACCTCGGAGTGATCGAGCGGAGCGCTCCCGAGCGGGGAAGGGTCTGGCGCACGCTGGCCCGCTCGGTCTGGGGACCGCCGCCGCCCGACTCCGCCGTGCGGTCGCTGCGCGGGCACGACATAGCTGAGCTCTTCAACGGACTGTACGGACTTTATGCCGACCCGGCCGCGACGAGCGACACGATCGTCCAGCGCTTTCGCTGGGGCGTCGCCACCGTGTCGCCCAGCCAGGTGGAGCGCGCGGAGGCGTTGCGGGAGACGGCCAAGATCTACGCCGGCCTGGGACAGCTGGTCCGGGCGCGCGCGCTGGCCGACACCGTTCGCGCGGAGAGCCCCGGGGACGCTCCGGTGCTGCTCGGCTGGCCGATGGCACTGGGTCTCGCGCCGGCGGACTACGATCGCGGCTGGCTCGACACCGTGGTGACGACGATCCCCGCCGGCCCCCGGCACGACTACGCGGCCGCGATGCTGCACTTGATCAGGGGCCGGCCGGCGGAGGCCCGTCGCGGTATCGACGCGCTGCTCTCCGGGGGAGACCCATCCCTGGATGACCAGGGCAGGGGTCAGGCGATGGCCGCGCAGGGTTACCTCACCATTCTGGCCGGCGACTCCACGTCGGGTATCCGCCGGATGGAGGACGGCATCCGGCTCGCCGCGAGGCCCGGCTTCGCCGGCGCGCTGGGCTGGGATCGTTTCGAGCTGGCGCTTGCCCAGGCCGGGTCGGGCGATGCCGACACCCGCCAGGTGGGCATCGACCGACTCTCCCACGCCTTCCCTCAGGAGCCGCTGGTGCGTCCCCTCGGCTACCTGGCTCTCGGCCGGGCCTACGAGGCGGCGGGCCAGCGCGACTCCGCCGCGTTCGCCTACGGCCGCTTCATCCGCCTCTGGGACAAGGCGGACCCTCCCCTTCAGGGTCGGGTCGAGGAGGCCCGGGAGGCGCTGAAACGGCTCACGGGAGAGCCGCGCTAGCTCCCGCCGCCGGGTGGCGATTTCTGCTGTATAGTTGATGCTATGTCCGACCCGGTCCCCTCCACCTCCCTGGCCCCGGCTCCCCCAGCCGACATTCGAACCCTTGGCCGCGCCCTGATCGATACGTTCGGGCGGGGCTGGTCCCGTCCCAACATCGATCAACTCATGGCTGTATACGCCCCTGGAGCGGTGTTCGTGGAGACACCCTTTGCCGAGCCGCTCCGGGGCGTCGAGGCCATCCGCCGCTACTGGCTGGACGTTCCGCTGCACCAGTCGGAGATGGTCTTCTCGTCGGGGGAGATCTACGGCGCCGGCCCCTGGTTCTCGACCGAGTTCAAGTGCGTGTTCCGGCGGAAGCGAACCGGCGAGTTGGTGGATGCCCGTGGGGCGATCTTCTGCGAGACCGAGGCTGGACTGATCAGCGAGATGCGCATGTACTGGCACCGCTCGCCCTGAGTGTCCTCACCGTCAGGACACATGTCCTCCCTGGAGGACGCGGGGAACCCGGTCCGATCGCTAAGTGTTGTATTATCAAGCGTGTTACGGCTGGCACGCGGTTCGCGTGCTCGGGATTGCTGGCTAACTAGCGGTCCCGTTGGAGGTTCCAGCCGGTAACAGTGGTAGTCTGGGGAGGCAACCATGTACCCCGCCCTTCTTCTTCCGCTCCTGTTCGCCGCGGTGCCCGGTCAGCCGGCCGCCACGCCCCCGAGCGTTCCCGCCATCCAGATCTGGCTCAACAACGACCGGCGGTTCTTCCCCGGGGACCAGGGAAGAGTGCAGGTGCAGACCCTGGAGGACGGCTATCTGCTCGTCCTGCACGTGGACCCGGACGGCCACCTGCGCGTGGTGTTCCCGGTGGATCCCACCGACGACAACTTCATCCGCGGCGGCAAGAAGTACGAGGTTCGAGGCCGAGGGGGTCGGGAGACCTTCGACGTCGACAACCGGACCGGCCACGGGACCATCTACGCGGCGGTCTCGAAGTCGGCCTTCCGGTTCGACGATTTCGTGGTGGGCGATCACTGGGACTACAAGACGATCGCGCCGAACCGGCTGCCGGAGGACCCGGAGAGCGATGTCACCGAGCTGGTCCGTAAGATGGCCCAGGGCAGCTTCGACTACGATCTGCTCGGCTACGACGTGATCGAGCACGTCTACGCGTCGTCCGGCTACTACGACAACTCCTCCTACGCCTCGGTCTATTACGGCAGCAGCTGGTGCTGCAGCGGCATCTCGTTCGGGTTCTCCTTCGGGTACCCGTACCGGTATCCCTATTACCCGTACTACCCGGCCTATTGGTATCCGTACGCGACTCCCTACTACGGCTACTACCCCTATTACGGCTACGCCTATTACCCGTACTACGGCTACTACCCGTACGGTCATTACCACAATTACGGGTACTATCCCTATCACGGCTACTACTACGGCGGCGGTCCCTACTATCGGAGCCGCTACTATCCGCGGGTGAACCCGCTGGACAACTACCGCTACCGCGGATATCAGACCGCCAACGGGTTCCGGGGTGTCAGCGGAGGCCAGGGCGTCAACGCTGATTACCGCGACCGACGCTACACCTTCCGTTCGGACAACACCGTCTACACTCCACCGGGACGGCGGGTTGCCGGGGCGGAGGTCAATTCTCCGCTGCGCCGCACCGTGGACTCGCGGACGTCGGTGGCGGATAATGCGGCGGACCACTCGACTACCGGAAGCAGGCGGGCAACCTCCGCCGAGCCGGCCGGGCAGCGCGAGGCTCGTCGCAGCACCCGCGGTGAGGCCCGGGGCAATACGGGCACCGAGGCTCGTGGCAATACCGGCACCGAGGGACGGCGCAGTACCCGTAGCCAGGACCATCCGACTCCCTCCGTGGACCGTCACCGGGTCGAGACTCCGGGCAGCGTCGAGGCTCGGCGCGCACGTCCCGTCGACGTGGCCCGCGTCGAGAGTCCTGCAGTTGTCGACCGGAGCAACTGGCCTGTCGACGTGAGCCCCCGGCGGAGCACGGACGCCGGCCAGGGAACCGAGATCGTCGCTCGCCGGGCATACTCTCGCGATGGTTACGACGCGGCCGGCGATTTCAGTCCCGAGCGGGTCGCCTCTCCGTCTCGAAGCAGCGGTAGTGACGACGGTGCGAGGCGGGCGTCCGGCGGCGACTCCGACAACCGCGGCGGCTCGAGCGACTACGACGGCGGCCGGCGGGCTTCGGGTGGCGACTCCCAAGGCCGGCCGTCGGGTGGTAATTCCGATAGTGGCCGCCGGGCCTCAGGCGGTGATTACGGTGGTGGCGGCCGCCAAGCATCCGGCGGCGGACAGCAAGCGTCCGGCGGAGACTACAGCGGCGGTCGTCGTTCATCCGGTGGTGGGGGCGGGGGTGGCGGCGGTGGATGGAGCAGTGGCGGCGGTGGCGGGGGAGGTGGTGGTTCGCGGGCGATGGGTGGAGGCGGCGGTGGTGGAGGCGGCGGTGGTCGGCGCCGCTGAGCACTGTACAGGAAGAAGGCCCCCGGAGACGTTTCCGGGGGCCTTCTTCATGCATGCTGTTCATGGCTGATGGCGTCTGGCATAATCGAGGCCCCATTCCATCAGCTCGGCGCTCCGAAGCCCCACCCGCATCGCCTGGCCCACGGCGTCGTCTTCCTCCAGCCCGTGGTCCAGCATGAAATAGGGAATGAGCGCGCCGCCGACGCGGTTTCCGCTGCCGCAGTGCATGAACACCGGCCGATCGCCCGCGCTCCGGATCGTGTCCAGAATGCGCTCCATGGTGGCGTCGTTCAAGGTGCTGCCATGGACCGACACGTTGACGTACTCCAGCCCCAGGACCCGGGCGGCCGACGGCTCGTCGAAGGAGCGCGGCTCCATCGGATCGCGCAGGTCGAGCAGGATCCCGCCGCCCGCCGCGCGAAACCGCTCGAGATCGGCCGCCGAAGGCTGGCCTCCGGTCACCAGGCCGGGCACCGGTTGGCACGCGTTTGGCACCTCGGCGAGCGCTTCGAAAGGCTTCGACATGGCCCGGAAGCTATCAGCCGGATGGTCTCCTCGTGAGGTCTCGGATCATGATCAGGTCTTACCGGGCCGGCCGGGATAGTTTCGGATCGAGTCAGCGCTGCTCGGGCCGATAGACGATCACCCGGGCGCGTTCGAGTGTGATCAGGCCGCCGCCGATCATCCGGTCGAGCTCGGGCAGGATCTCCTGGATCCGCTCCTCCGTGTCCACGCACTCGACCACGATGGGCAGGTCGAGCGAGAGCCGAAGCACCTTCTCGGTGTGGACCCCGGCGCTCGCGCCGAACCCCATGATGCCCCGGAACACCGTGGCGCCGGCGAACCCGCGGGCCCGAAGCAGGTGGACGATCGCCTCGTACAACGGCCGGCCCTGGTACTTGTCGCGCTCCCCCAGGTGGATCCGCATCAGGGTGCGCTCGCCCGTCAGCCCCTGCATGGCCGAACTCCCCGCCGGCCCGTCCGCCGGCTCACATGCGCTCCTGCAGCGAGACCAGGCCACGCGCGGCGGCGAAGCCGAGCATGGTGGCGCCCAGGGCGAGCACCAGGCTCAGCCCGACGTACGCCGCGGCCCGGCTCCACTGGCCGTCCTCCATCAGCGCCACCGTCTCGTAGCTGAAGGTCGAAAAGGTGGTGTACCCACCGCAGAAGCCGACCGTGAGGAACGCCCGCCACTCCGGCGTAAGCGTCGGGGTGTCCACGGCGTAGCGAAGGAAAAGTCCCAGGAGAAAGGAGCCGGTGAGGTTGACCACCAGCGTGCCGATGGGGAAGCCCGACCCGCCGGCCCGTTGCACGACGCCCCCAACGAGATAGCGGCTCACGCCGCCGATTGCGCTCCCTGCCGCGATGTACCAGAGCATGGCGGAAAGTATACATTTCCCGCGTGCTCCGCCTCGCCATCGCTCAGATGCGCCCCCGGAAGGGCGCCTACGAGGAGAACCTCTGCCGCCTGGGCGAGCTGTTCCGCCAGGCCGCGGCGTGGGACGCCCCGCCGGAGCTCATGCTGGCGCCCGAGGCGGCGCTCACGGGCTACTTCCTCGAGGGGGGCGTGCGCGAGCTGGCCATCCCCGCCGAGCGAATGTTCGAGGACGTCTCCCGCCAGCACCGGGACGCCGGCGCTCCCCCCGTCGATCTCGCCATCGGCTTCTACGAGCTCCACCGGAACCGGCTTTACAACTCCGCAATGTACGCCACCCTGGGCGGCCCCCGCCCCGGGATCCGCCACGTGCACCGTAAGGTCTTCCTGCCGACCTACGGGGTGTTCGACGAGGAGCGGTTCGTGGAGGCGGGCCGCAGCATCCAGGCCTTCGACACCGGCTGGGGTCGCGCCGCGCTCCTGATCTGCGAGGACGTCTGGCACTCCTTTACCTCGACCGTGGTGGCACTGGACGGCGCGCAGGTCATCCTGGTGCCCAGCGCGAGCCCCGCTCGCGGCCCGGTGGCGAGCGGGGAAGGGGAGGCGCTCCCCGACAGCTTGGGCCGGTGGGGACGGATCGTGCAGGATGTCGCGGGGGAGCACGGGGTCTTCGTGGCCCTGGCCCAGCTCGTGGGGTTCGAAGGGGGAAAGGCGTTTCCCGGCGGGTCCATGGTAGCGGGACCGCGCGGCGATCTGCTCACCCGCGGCCCGATCTTCGACGAAGCGCTCATCGGTCTCGACCTCGACTTCGAGGAGATCACCCGGGCGCGCGCCGATCTGCCGCTGCTGGCCGACCTGGAGATGCGGCTGCCGCATCTTCTAGGGTCGCTGCATGCGGCGCGGCGGTATGGCGGCACGGCGGCACGGCGGAACGAGGACGGGGGCGAAACCGCGTCGTCGGGTGCCGAGACCGCCAGTGACGAAACCACACCTCGGGCAGCAGTGCCGCAGCGCTCTACCGCCCTACCGTCCTACCGCCCGACCGCCGTTCCGCCGTCCCGCCCTTCCCCCGATCCCCTCGCCATCGACCCCGAGCTCACCCGGCGTTGGCTGGTCGAGTTTCTCCGCGACGAGATCCAGCGGCGGCGCGGCTTCGAGAAGGTGGTTGTGGGCCTCTCCGGCGGGGTGGACAGCTCGCTGGTCGCCTTCCTCGCGGCCGAGGCCCTCGGGGCGACGAACGTCCTCGGCGTCCGGATGCCGTACCGCACCTCCAGCATGGAGAGTCTGGCGCACGCCCAGCTGGTCATCGAGGCGCTCGGCATCGAAAGCGCGACGGTGGACATCAGCGGCGCGGTGGACGGACTCGCAGCCGCGATCGGCGGGACGCTCGACCCGGGCCGGCTGGGCAACGTCATGGCCCGGACCCGGATGATCACGCTGTTCGATCTTTCCGCGGCGCACCGCGCGCTCCCGGTCGGCACCGGCAACAAGACCGAGCGCCTGCTGGGCTACTTCACCTGGCATGCCGACGACTCGCCGCCGGTCAACCCGATCGGCGACCTGTTCAAGACCCAGGTCTGGACCCTCGCCCGGCACGTGGGCGTGCCCGAGGTCATCGTCGCGAAGCCGGCGAGCGCCGACCTGATCCAGGGGCAGACCGACGAAGGGGACTTCGGCATCTCCTATCCTCGCGCCGACGCCATCCTCCACTGGCTTCTCCTGGGGTACCGGAACGAGGACCTGGTCGCGCGCGGCTTCAGCGAGGAGGAGATCGACCTGGTCCGGCGCCGCCTCGACGGCACCCACTGGAAGCGCCGACTCCCCACCGTCGCGATGCTGAGCGCGACGGCGATCGGCGAGTATTATCTGAGACCGGTGGACTACTAGGGGGAAGGATGAAAGGAGAAGGGGGAAGGGATGAGCGATGAGCAAGGAGGTCCGGGCATGTCCCCTTCACCTTTCCCCCTTCACGCTTCCCCTTTCACTCTTCCCCCCTTCCCACGGCATATGCCACCCGAATCCCGTCCGATGTCCTACGGCGTCGCATCCCTCACCACTCTGGTGATGCCGCACATGCAGAACGTGCTGGGCGATCTCTTCGGCGGCCATCTGATGGCGATGGTGGACCAGGCGGCGGCGGTCGCCGCCATCCGGCACGCCGGCGGTCCGGCGGTTACCGCCTCCATCGACCGGGTGGACTTCCGGGAGCGGATTCCCGTCGGGGCCCTGGTGACCTGCACCGCGTCGGTGGACTACGTCGGCAACAGCTCGATGGACATCTCGATCGAGGTGTACTCCGAGCGGGTGAGCACCGGCGAGCGACGGCACACCCACACCGCGCACGCGGTCTTCGTCGCGATCGACGAGCAGGGAAAGCCCAGGCGGGTGCCCCGGCTGGTGGCCGAGACGCCCGAGGAGCGGGAGCGGTACGCCCGCGCCGAGGCGCATCGCCGGCAACACGGCCGGGCGTGAACGGGCAGCCGGTCGCGCTGGTCCTGAGCGGCGGCGGGGCCAAGACTGCCGCCCACGTGGGCGCGGCGCGCGCGCTGGCGGAGGCGGGGCTGGCTCCGGCGCGCTACGTGGCCACCTCGATGGGCGCGGTGATCGCCGCCGCGCTGGCCGCGGGGGCCGACCACGGGGTCCTGCTCGACCGGCTGGCCGAGGCCGGGCAACGGGGTGTGGTCCGCGACCCGGTGGCGCTGGTGGCGGGACTCTACGGCCAGGCTCTGCTTCGGCCGGCCCCGCTTCGCCAGGCGATCGAGGCGCTGGTGCCGATCCGGCGGTTCGGCGATCTCCCCGTCCCCCTCACCGTCTGCGTGGTGGACCTCGATAGCGGCGAGCTCCTGCTCTACGGCGCCGGAGGGGCCGACGCGCCGGTGGTGGACGTGCTCTGCGCCAGCTGTGCGCTGCCGGTGTACCTTCCCGCCCGGACGCTGGACGGCCGCCGCTGCGGGGACGGGGGCCTCCGCGGGGTGCTCCCGCTCGAGGCCGCCTCGCGCCTCTGCCGGGAGCCGGTGATCGCGGTGGACGTCGGCCCGGGATTCGACATGGCCTCCCCGGGGCCGGCGGCCCCCGCGCCGCCGCTGGTCCGGGCCCACGACGAGGCGGTCGCCACCTTGATGGCGGCCCATACCGCCGCCCAGCTCGCCCTCTGGCGGGCCGATCCCGGACGCCCGCCGCTGCTCTACGTGCGGCCCAAGGTCGAGCGGAACGCCACCTTCAGGGTGGACCGGGTCCGCCAGTACGCGGACGACGGCTACCGCGCCGCGCGCGACGTGCTGACCCGGGCGGGCGAGCGCACTTGACCCTCATCCGCGCAGGGGCAAATTGAGCGAATGAAAGCCAAGGACGCGATGGTCCCCGATCCGCATGTCGCCGTGGCGGGCGCGATGGCCAGCGAAGTCGCCATCATGCTCAAGACCCGCAACATCTCGGTGGTGCCGGTGGTGGACGACCACCGGACCCGCCGGTTTCTGGGCACCCTGAGCGACCGGGACCTGGTGACCCGCTGCCTGGCCGAGGGCAAGCACCCCTGGCACACCCGGGCGGACAGCCTGATGCGGACCCGGTCCCCGGTGGCGCAGCCGGACCAGGAGCTCGACGGATACCAGGTACGCATGGACCTCGATCCCAGCGACTCGCACCTGCGCCCCACCATCACGGTGGTGGACACCGACGGCCGGGTGGTCGGTTTCATCAGCCACCCGGAGCAGATCGCCGGCGTCCGGATCATCTGGGCCGAGTAGGCCGCCCCCCTCCCCATGCCCGACCTCAAGCTCTTCACCCTGCAGGAGGCGGAGCGGACGCTGCCGCTGGTCCGCCGCATCGTGCAGGATCTCACCCACGAGTACCCCGGCTGGCGCGCGGCTGTGAGCCGCTACGAGCTGTTGAGCGGCAGCGCCCGGGCGGAATGGGGCGAGACCGGCGAGCTCCTGGCGGCGCGCGAAGAGGTCACCCGCCACGCCGACCGGATCAACCGCTACCTCCAGGAGCTCGAGGCGATCGGCTGCGTGTTCAAGGGGTTCGACGCCGGGCTGGTGGATTTCTATTCCCTGCGGGAGGACCGGCCGGTGTTCCTCTGCTGGCGGCTGGGCGAGGAGCGGATCACCCACTGGCACGATGTGGACGCCGGCTTCACCGGCCGCCAGCCCATCGACGCCGCGATCCTGTCGGCGGTGCGCTCGTGATCAAGGCCTGGCTCTTCCTGCATGTCCTCGGCTTCACCCTCTGGGTCGGCGGCGCGATCGCCTCGATGGTGGCGGGCGTCTCGGCCAAGCGGGAAGGCCGCGAGGGGATCGGCGTGGTGGCCCGCGCACAGGCCGCGATCCAGAAGGTGCTGATCGGCCCCGGCGCGCTGCTCACGGTGCTGTCGGGGTTGATGCTGACCTTCCGGGCGACGGGGATGACCGGCGAGCTGCTGGGATTCAACCCATGGCTGGTGCTGATGCAGGCCGCGGGGATCGTCGGCGCGCTGGTGGCGCTGTTGATCAGCTTGCCCACCGCCAGCAAGCTGGCCCGATTCGATCCAGCCGGGCCGCACGGCGATTACTTCGACGAGCTGCGCGCAAGGCAGAAGGTGACGTCGTCCATCGCCGGTGTGCTCGCGCTGGCGGCGCTGCTGGGAGGGGTGATGGTGCGCTAGGCCGTCACCTACCAGTTGCAGCGCGCTTCGTTGAGCGTACAGCGCAACATTGCGGAAGGCTTCGCCTACGGCGACAGTGCCACGTACACGAGGTTCCTGGGGATCGCCTACGGGTCCGCGGTGGAGGCCCTGGAGTTGCTCGAACCTGCTGCCGGGGCAGAAATCTTACCGGCTGAGCCGACTGAAAATCTCATCCACCACGCCCGAAGCACCCGTAATCTCCTGCTGGCCCTCCTCAAGCGGCGCCGCAGGTTCACCTAGGCCCTTCGCGCGCCCTCTTCCCCGTCCCTTTCCCCTTTCCGTCCCGTAGCGCAGGCCCGCCGGACCGGGCAGGCCTGGCAATGGGCGACCCGCGCCGTACAGACCAGCGCGCCCAACTCCATGATCGCCTGATTGAACGTCCAGGCCGTCGGGCCGCGGCGGGGGAGAAGCCGCTCGGCCGTTTCCCAAAGCGTGCGTTCCCGCGCCTTGGGCCCGAGTCGCGGATGGAACGCCCGCCGCAGCACCCGCGCGACGTTGGTGTCCACCGCCGGCGTTCGCCGCTCGTAGGCGAAGCTCGCCACCGCCCCGGCGGTGTAGCGCCCCACACCAGGGAGCCCCCGAAGGACCATCGGGTCGCTCGGCACCACCCCGCCATGCTCCCCTACCACCGCCAGCGCCAGCCGGTGGAGGTTGGCTGCCCGGCGATAGTAGCCCAGCCCCTCCCAGCTCTCCCGGACCGCCAGCGGCGAGGCCGCGGCGAGCGCGTGGACGGTGGGGTACTGCTCCAGAAAGCGGTCGAAGTAGCCCTCGACCCGGCTCACCTGGGTCTGCTGCAGCATGAACTCCGAGACCACGATCCGGTACGGATCCCGGGTCCGCCGCCAGGGCAGATCGCGGCCGTGCCGGCGGAACCAGCGGAGCAGCCCGCGCCGGAACGCGGCGGCCCGGGCCATGGGACCCAGGTCCCGGTGGATCGTCGGGCCAGGGGTAGACTTACGGGACATGCGGGGCGAAGATAGGTGAGAATTATGGCCGCCGAAACCCTCGATCTGCGACGCTACGTAGGCCGCTGGACGCTCTCCGCGGCGGCCCAGGTCGGCCGGGTCTCCCTCCTCGTCGTCGACATCGTCCGCAGCCTGAGCGAAGTCCGGGTCTGGTTCCCCCGGATGATGACCGAGGCCTGGAACATCGGGGTCGGCAGCCTCTTCATCGTGCTGCTGATCTCCGGCTTCGCGGGCGCGGTCACGGCACTCCAGGCCCGCTACCAGTTCACCGGCACCATCCCGATCTACTACCTGGCCGGCGTGATCGTCGAATCGATCGTGCTGGAGCTGGGCCCGGTGCTGACCGGGCTGGTGCTGGCCGGCCGGATCGGGGCCCGCTATGCCGCCGAGCTGGGGACCATGCGGGTCACCGAGCAGATCGACGCGCTGGAGAGCCTGGGCCGGTCCCCCGGCTCGCACCTCATCGTGCCGCGGGTGATCGCCGGGCTCATCATGATCCCGGTGCTGACCATCCTGGCGGACGTGATGGGGATCGGGGCCGGCTGGTTCAGCATGAAGCTGGTCCTGCCCATCACGGACGCCGACTTCGCCTACGGCGCGCGCTCGTTCTGGCGCTCCTTCGACGCCACCTACTCGGTCATCAAGGCCTTCTTCTTCGCCGGGTCCATCACCATCATCTCCTGCTACATGGGCTTCAACACCCAGCAAGGCGCCGAAGGCGTGGGGCGCTCGACCACCGGCGCGGTCGTGGCGAGCTCGGTGCTCATCCTGCTGCTCGACGTGCTCCTCGCCAACCTGCTGCTGCAGCAATGATCGAGCTGCGCAACGTCCACAAGCGGTTCGGGAAGCAGGTCGTCCTGGACGGGGTCGACTTCATCGTCCGTGAGGGCGAGACCATGGCGCTGCTCGGCCCCTCGGGCACCGGTAAGAGCGTCCTCCTCAAGCACATCATCGGGCTGATCCACCCGGACAGCGGCACCATCGTCGTGGACGACCGGGAGGTGGGGAAGCTCCGGCGTAAGGAGCTCGCGCATCTCCGGTCGCAGATCGGCTACGTCTTCCAGAACGGTGCCTTGTTCGATTCCATGGACGTGTTCGAGAACGTCCGGCTGGGCATCACCGACGAAGACAAGTACCGCGACGAGGCCTACTGCCGGAATCGCGTGCTGGAGTGCCTCAAGCTGGTCAACCTCGCCCCGGAGACGATGACCAAGTTTCCCGCCGAGCTGTCGGGCGGCATGCGGAAGCGGGTCGGGATCGCCCGGGCAATCGCGGGGCAGCCCAAGTACTTGCTCTACGACGAGCCGACGTCCGGCCTCGACCCGGTCAACGCCGACGTGATCGACAGCCTGGTGAAGCGGCTCGACAACGAGCTCGGCGTCACCAGCGTCATGGTGACCCACGACGTGCGGGGTGCTTTCCGGGTGGCCGACCGGCTCGCGCTGCTCACCGGAGGGCGGATCGTCCAGCAGGGGACCCAGGAGGAGTTCCTCGCCTCCCAGAACCCCAAGGTCCAGGAGTTCCTGGAGCGCGACTTCCCCGACGCCACCTTCGCCGCCTGAGCGTGCCATGGATCTGAGCTACAAGCAGGAAGTGACGGTCGGAAGCCTGGTGATCCTCGCGATCGTGCTTTTCATCGTGGGCACCACCTGGCTCAGCGGCCGCTCGGTGGCGTCCGACAGCGACGAGTGGTGGAAGATCCAGTTCAAGGACGCCGGCAACCTCAAGACGAGCTCCCCGGTCAAGATCTCGGGCGTCGCGGTGGGGAAGGTGGAGCGGATCCGGCTGCTCGACCCGGGCAAGGTGCTGGTCGAGGTGAGCCTGCCCGAGCGGATCACCCCGCGGGTGGACGCGAGCGCACAGGTGGTGGCGGTGGGCTTCGTGGGCGACGCGGCGGTGCAGCTCAATCCCGGCGAGGCCCCCGAGAAGCTGTCGCGCGACCGGATCATCATCGGGAGCCAGGCGGCCGGCCTCACCGATCTGGCGGCGAATCTGGGCGACAAGGCCGACAGCGTGCTGGTCGGCGCCCAGGCGATCGTGAATCAGAAGACCGCGGACCAGCTCTACGCCACGATGTCGGCGCTGCAGAGCACACTCAAGGCGGCCCAGCGCACCATGGAGATCTACGCCGACGGGAGCAAGGGGCCCACGGGGCAGCTCACCCGGACGCTGGAGACCCTGGAGCGGATGACCGCGCGACTCGACAGCACTCTGGCCAACCCGGGGCTGACCCAGGCGCTCACCCGCTCCGACTCGCTGACCGCCAATCTGAGCGCCATGACGACGCAGCTGAGCTCGACCGGCGCCCGCCTCGACACCCTCCTGCTCAGGATCAACCAAGGCCAGGGCACGCTCGGCAAGTTCGCCACCGACTCGGGGTTGTACAACGACCTCCGGGCGACGACCCAGTCGATGAAGAACCTGCTGGACGAGCTGCAAAAGCACCCG
>Ga0310810_10002791_pt1 | contig 18880 bp, 12 predicted proteins | sample NCmetagenome_FD_207641 | JGI IMG/M metagenome (GOLD analysis project Ga0310810, IMG submission 207641) | Soil microbial communities from experimental microcosm in Duke University, North Carolina, United States - NC | ecosystem: Engineered > Artificial ecosystem > Soil microcosm > Unclassified ...
AGTTACTTCGCGACGGGAGTTGAGCATGAGCACTGTTTTTTTTCTTACACCTGTAATCCTGTTCGCGACTCTCTTTACATCAGGGCTAGAGTGGCAGCACTGTCCATCAGACGGTGCCGGTTCATTCCAACGAGCGAAGGACTCGGTGCATAGAGTAGTAACCGCGCATGGCTATTCAGGGTTCGACGAGAAGTCGTTCAGCAGGGTTGGGGACATGGTATCGGTTGCGGTTCTGCAAAGCCTTAATGACCGAGAAATGACTGCACCTCAGACGCTACGAGATGTTCTTTCGATAATTCGTTTTGCCTTTGCCTGTCCATCGCGTTGCATTGTCGTCTCCGGGGATCAAAGGCCCAGAGTTACGCTGCTTTTGCTGGAACGCCTGCACAATCACACGCGAGGACCAAACCAATTGGCTGTCGACGAAACGCAGAAATTTGTATTGCAGCAGGTTCAGAGCACCGAGTAGTTTTTAGTTTTGGGGAATGTTGGCGAAACATGATTTCACCAACAACTGGGTTCTGAGTGAAATCGCCTGATTACGTCAACAATCGGTCCGGGCCACTCTTTGACTGTTGGTAAGCGCCACCTACGGGCGCCTCCCCAAACTTGAACGGCGTTTCGCTCTTTTTCGGTGTCTAAGCGATAATACATGCGCGATACGCTTCCTCGTGTGCGCTCCGGGTCCAGTTGTACAGTTTGGCCAAGGTAAAGTTGCCTAAATGCGCCGGATGCTCCTCTTGCCGATTCTTGTTGCTGCATGCTTCATTAGCGGCAGCACTCAAACTGCCCAACTCGACAGCCCGCAAACTTCTTCGAGCACGGCTCCCGAACTCCTCCAAGCGCGCCAGCTTCTTCTCGAAGCCAGCATGCTTGCGAAGAGAGCGCTGAAGCGTCAACAGGGCGTCATGGTCGCCAACATCTCCGGACAACTGATGCGTGCTGGCGACCTGCCCGCGGCGCAGGCGACCATTGGCTTGCTGAAAGAGCCCGAAGCGCAAGCCGAAGCGACCGGAAGCGTCGCGTGGTCTTTAACCAAATCTGGGCAGGTTGAGACTGCTCTTCGGCTTCTTGCAGTCACAAAGGCCGGGAACAATCGCGATGTCGCTTACCTCCAAGTCGCGCAATTGCTCGCAGATAAAGGAGATTTCGACCAGGCCATGCGGGTGGCTCACTTCATCGAAAATCCTTACCGCCTCACCGACGCTCTAGTTCGCATCGCTTCATTTCAAACCCGCGACACAGATCCCTCCCACGTCAGTCAGGCTCTGCAGGCTGCTCTCAAGGTTGCCGAAACCGCCACCAAACTCGATCCCGCTTGCGCCGTCATCTTCAACAATATCGCGCTCGTCGAGAGAGAAATAGGCCCAACCCCGGAAACCACCTCGGCCTTACAAACTTTCACCACGATTGCAGTTGCGCGAAAAGACAAGACCGGCGAAACAGATTATCTTCACCAGCTTGCCGAAACGCGTGCTCAACTTGGGGACACCACTGGCGCGCTGCAAATTGTCCAGGCGCTCCCAAAGGGATCGTCCGCGGATTCGATTTACCTGGCGATCTCCGACGAAGCGCTGCTACACAGTTCCGTGACCAAGGCCATTGCGGCCGCATCGCAAATCTCCGAGCCCAGCATGCGGGACTTCGCCTTGCAGCACATTGCCGAAGCGCGTAGCAGCGATGCGGGCCTGACTGATGCGAGGCGGGCAGTGGAGAAGATCGAAACCGTTCAGGCCAAAGGCCGGGCAATCGCAAACCTTGCCTTGAAACAGTCTCAAGTTCATGATCCTGTTGCATACCAGACGATTCAACTGTGGCGTGAAACCGTTGGCGATGGCGTCGGCCTCCCAGCGAGCGGGCAAGACAAAATCGTTGTTGCCTATGCGCTGTTGGGGGAATTCGCAAACGCTCGCCAGCTTCTAGACTCGTTACGCGACCCGGAAGACCGAGCCTGGGCGCTCTGGAATCTTACGGGCTTCCTGGTTCAGAAAGGCCGCCTTCAGGAAGCCCTCGATCTCGCAACTAATGAATCGTCCGATCACGCGAAAGTTTACGCCCTACTCGGGACTGCAACCGGAATCCTCGATCGCGCTGAGTACGATGCGCAGGCAATGGCCGAAAAGAAGCAGTAACCGGCGAAATCAGCCAGCGCCCATCCGACAGCCACCGCACAACTGTTGACTTTCGTCCCTCAACTGCCCTGCTGCATAATTATTAGCGACATGCCGCATTTGGAAGAACTCAACCGTATCGATGCCGCTATTCAGCAGCGAAACCAAACGGAATTGCTGTGGGCACAGGAATACTGCCGAAGGCGATTGCGAGCGGCAATTCCGAACGACATGCGCCATTGGAAAAGAGTTCAGAGAGATGTCGGGCGTGTGCTGCGAGAACTGGGCCTGACTGAAGGGCACATCAGTGCTCACGAATGGTCAAGCTACCATTGCGAAACACTCAGAGAGAGCGACGTTTGCGGCTGCTTTTACTGCTTGGAGGTTTTTCCGCCCAGCGAGATCGAAGACTGGACCCGACGACGATGACACGGCGCTTTGTCCCAAATGCGGAATCGATTCGGTCATTGGCTCAGTCTCTGGATACCCTGTCGAGCGCGAGTTTCTCCAGAAGATGCACGATCATTGGTTCTAGAAATTGAATACCGCCATCTCTAACAATGTCGGCGGTGTCAAGGAGCTTTTCGAGCACACTGCAGCTCGGCTCGGAGTCGAGCGCCATTTCGATCTAGTTGAGATTTGCCAGCCACCCCCACGTAGCTGGCAAGCTTGCCTTTTAGCACCACCAACTTTACTCGGATGTGGGAGCCGACATTGTTACGGAATCATCACACCAACAACTTCATTTCTTCTTCCTCCCAATTCTCCGCTCCTCCTCCGCCGTCACCACATGCAGCCGCATAAGGTTGGTCGAACCGGAAGCCATTTGCGTGCCTGCCACAACTCCCAGCACGTCCCCGCTTCTCACGCAGCCGCGCCGCAACAATTCCTGCTCCGCTGCCAGCAGCATGCCTTCCGCGTTCAGCGCCTGGTCGCGCTGTACGGGTATTACGCCCCAAAGCAGGTTCATGCGATTGCAGACGTCAGACATTCGGCTGAAGGCGAAGATAGGACTTTGCGGACGGTATTTCGAGATCAGCCTCGCTGTATTCCCGGTTTCCGTGAACACTGCGATCGCGCTCATCTTAAGATCATCAGCCGCATGCGCCACCGATTCGCAGATGGTTTCCGCAATCGAAAGCGGCCGGTGTTGCCGTCTTCGCGGCTGCGTGAACTCCGCCATATTACTTTCAGCCTCGATCACGATCTTTGACATGATGCCCACTGCCTGTAAGGGGTATTGACCGGTGGCCGTTTCGGCCGAGAGCATCACCGAGTCCGTGCCGTCAAAAATGGCATTGGCCACGTCACTCGCTTCCGCCCGCGTGGGACGCGGATTTTCAATCATGGACTCGAGCATCTGGGTGGCGATGATCACCGGCTTGCGCCAGTCCGCCGCCCGCCGGATCACATATTTCTGGATGACCGGAACTTTTTCAGGCGGCATCTCTACCCCCAGATCGCCGCGCGCCACCATTACGCCATCTGCCGCCTCGAAAATCTTTTCCAGCTGCTTGAGCGCCTGCGGCTTTTCCAGCTTTGCAATTACCGGCACTTCCATGCGACGCTTCGCGATCAGCTTCTTCGCCAGCAGCACATCGGAAGCAGAACGCACGAACGACAGCGCAACCACATCCACTCCGTGCGCCAGTCCAAACTCCAGGTCTGCGCGGTCTTTGGCGGTAAGCGCGGGAATAGAAAGCGCGACCCCTGGCAGATTGATGCCCTGGTGCTCGCCCAGCATTCCCCCGTTCACTACTTCGCATTCCACATCGCTGCCGCGAACCGCCACCACACGCAGTTCGATCAGCCCGTCAGACAGCAGAATACGGGCATTTTTATTGACTTCCTGCGCCAGTCCGGTAAACGTGGTCGAGATCAGACTGGCGGTCCCCTGTATGTTTTTTGGGGTGATCGTGACTCGCGCGCCTGCCTTCAGCACCACCGCCGCGCCATCTTTTAACTTGCCGCTGCGGATCTTGGGTCCTTGCAGGTCCTGCAGAATGCAAATCGATCTATTCTCCCGCCGCGCAACGTGCCGCAGCCGTTCGATGTTTTCCGCGTGTTCGGTATGGGTGCCGTGAGAAAAATTCAGCCGGGCCACGTCCATACCCAGCCGCATGAGCTCGCGCAACTTCGGCTCGCTGTTGCAGGAAGGCCCGATGGTGCAGATGATCTTAGCCCGGCGTCCGCCGGGCAAAGCACTGGTCGAGCGAAGTGTCAGAGGCTGCTTGCCCTTCACGTGCGCGCTCTCATTTGCTGCATGGAGATGTCTGCGCAGATCATCGGCTGAGATCAGCTGGTCTTTACAGAGGTGCTTCCCATCGCTACCAGTTCGCGGCCCAGCATGGCGCGTGGAAACAACATGGCATTGAACTCCGCCCCCACCAAAATCACCAGCGAAATCATGTACATCCAGACGAGCAGGGCGATGCCGACACCAAGCGAACCGTAAATGATGCTGTAGTCGGCATAGCGATTTAGATACCAGCCGAACAAGCTGGTGGAAATGAACCACAGCGCGGTGGCGAGAGTTGCGCCGGGAAGAACGCTATGCCAGGGCTGGGTGCGGGGCACGGCATTGTGATAGATAAGCGCGATGACGACAATGCTGGTAAGCCCGGCGATCAGCCAGCGGATAACCGTCCACATAAACAGAATCAGGTAACTGTATTCGTGATTCAGGTGAAACAGAATACGGCTTTCGATGCGGCTGCCGAATGCAACCAGGATAGTGGCGAAGGTGAGAGGTATGCCGGCGAGAATGACCAGCGAGAATGCGATCAGGCGTTCTTTCACCAGTCCCCATTTTTTCGGCAATTCGTAGCAGCGGCGAAAGCCTTCCATCCAGGAGATCATCACGCCGGAGGCGGTCCACAGCGTCAAAAGCGATGTGGTCACAAGCAAGCTCACCGAGTGTTGCGAAGCGCCCCGCAGATAGGCAAGAGCGGTGCCCGCGCCGGCCGGTAACATCCGGCTGATGGCGTAAGAGATCTCCTGTAAATAGGGCTGTGTGCTGCGCGAGGTGGCCAATACCGATCCCACCACCAGCAGCAAGGGAAAGAAAGTAAGAATGGATGAATAGGCGGACGCTTTCGCCGTGGCAAATGCGTCATGCTGAAACGCGCGCCAGAAGGCGAGCCGCAGCAGGCGTAAGAAGCGGGTGAGCAACGGTTTCAGAGTAGTTCGCTGGGCAGGCGGCTGCAACAAAGAAATGCCGCCGGGTTGCTGTCCGAGCAAACTTTGAGGATTGGCGCTCATGCGAAAAAGAAAAGCACAGGAGCGGGAAATCCCGATCCTGTGCTTCTCGAATTACTCTGCTGCCAGTTCCTCGGTCTCACCTTCGGTACGCATGAGTTCGAGCGCGCGCTCGGCCTCTTCGTAGGCGGCGGAGACCTCTTCCTGCACTTTTGCGGCAGCCTCTTCCATTTCCGGCGAGAGGCGCACGTTGCGGTAGTACTCCATGCCAGTGCCGGCAGGAATCAGACGTCCAACGATGACGTTCTCTTTGAGGCCGCGCAGGTGGTCAACCTTGCCCTGGATAGAGGCTTCGGTGAGCACGCGCGTGGTCTCCTGGAACGACGCCGCGGAGATGAACGAATCGGTCGAGAGCGACGCCTTGGTGATGCCGAGCAGCAGCGGCCGGCCGGTCGCCGGACGTCCACCGTCTTTGATCACCCGTTCGTTCTCTTCGGCGAACTGGAACTTGTCTACCTGCTCTTCGAGCAGGAAGCGAGTATCGCCGACGTCTTCGACCTTGCGCCAACGCATCATCTGGCGAACGATCACCTCGATGTGCTTGTCACTGATGTTGACGCCCTGCAGGCGATAGACTTCCTGGATTTCGTTCACCAGGTAGGACTGCAGTTCCTTCTCGCCCAGCACCGCCAGGATATCGTGCGGGTTGAGCGGGCCGTCCATCAGCGGTTCGCCCGCCTTGACGCGCTCGCCTTCCTGCACGTTGATGTGAACGCCGCGCGGAACAGAATATTCCTTCTCTGTGCCGTTGTCGGCCTGCACGTAAAGTTTGCGCTGACCTTTCGAGACTTCGCCGAACTTCACCGTGCCATCGATTTCGCTGATGACCGCAGTTTCGCGCGGCTTACGGGCCTCGAACAACTCAACCACGCGCGGCAGACCTCCGGTTATGTCTTTGGTCTTGGTTGTCTCGCGCGGGATCTTTGCCAGCACGTCGCCCGGGTGCACCGTATCACCATCGCTGATCATAAGGTGAGCGCGTGAAGGCATCAGGTAACGCTTGTTGCCCTTGCCCTTGATGACGATCGCAGGCTGGCGCTTTTCGTCCGGTGAGTCGCCCACCACGTGCCGCGACAAACCGGTGACCTCGTCGACTTCTTCGTGCAGTGTGACCCCTTCCTGCAGGTCTTTAAACTGCACCGTGCCGCCGATTTCGGTAAGGATGGCGAAGGTGTACGGGTCCCACTCGACCATGATCTGGCCAAGCTGTACCTGGTCGCCTTCGTTCACCTTGACACGCGCGCCATACACAACCGAGTAACGCTCGCGCTCGCGGCCCTTTTCGTCGACCACAGCGATTGAACCCTGGCGGTTCATTACCACCAGATCGCCCGCCTTCGACTTCACAGTCTGCAGGTTGACGAAGCGGACGGCGCCGGTGTTCTTGGCGTCCAAACGAGACTGCTCGGACACTCGCGATGCGGTACCGCCGATGTGGAAGGTACGCATGGTGAGCTGAGTTCCCGGCTCGCCGATCGACTGCGCGGCAATTACTCCGGTGGCTTCGCCGAGTTCGACCAGCCGTCCCGATGCCAGGTTGCGTCCGTAGCACATCACGCACACACCGCGCTTCGACTCGCAGGTAAGCACGGAGCGAATCTTGACCCGCTCAATGCCGGCCGCCTGAATCGCGCTGGCCAGGTCTTCGGTGATCTCGTTGTTGATGTCAACGATGACATCGCCGTCATAGTCTTTTATTTTTTCGAGCGATACGCGGCCGACAATACGATCGCGCAACGGCTCGATGATCTCGCCGGCTTCGACGATACCGGAGACGAAGATGCCGTCGACTGTGCCGCAGTCGTATTCGCTGATGATCACGTCCTGCGCCACGTCTACCAGACGCCGCGTCAGGTAGCCTGAATCAGCGGTCTTGAGTGCGGTATCTGCCAATCCCTTGCGGGCGCCGTGGGTCGAAATGAAGTACTGCAACACGGTCAACCCTTCACGGAAATTAGCGGTAATCGGGGTTTCGATGATTTCGCCCGACGGCTTGGCCATCAATCCTCGCATGCCCGAGAGCTGGCGAATCTGCTGTTTCGATCCGCGAGCGCCCGAGTCGGCCATGACGTAAATCGGATTGATGACGCCTTCTTTATCGTGCTTCTGCATGTCGCCGAACATCTCGTCCGCGACCTTTTCCGTGATCGCCGACCAGATTTCGATGACCTTGTTATAGCGCTCGCCGTTGGTGATGGCACCATCCAGATACTGCTGCTGCACGCTGACCACCTGCTTCTCGGCGTCGCGCACCAGCGTCTTCTTGTTGTCGGGAATGACCATGTCGTCAATTCCGATCGACAATCCGGCGCGAGTCGCATAGCGGAAGCCCAGGTCTTTCACTTCGTCGAGCATTCTGACCGTGGTTTCAAGCCCGAAACGAAGGTAGGTGTAGTTGACCAGCTGGCCGATGCCCTTCTTTTTGAGCAGGCCGTTGATGAACGGCATCCCCTGGATGCCGCCCTGGCCGTCGGAAATGTTCTTGGGCAAATGATCGTTCAGAATCGCCCGGCCGACGGTGGTGTTCAGGTAGCTGCGGTCGTACTGCACGGGATCGGTGTGGATGATCTCCTGATCGTCGTAGGCGGTCGTGAGATCGATCACTTCTCCGGTGTAACGCAAGCGGATAGGAGTAAGCGTCTCCACTTCGCCCGCTTCGAGCGCCAGCAGCACTTCTTCAATGTTGGCAAAGGCGCGCCCTTCGCCCTTTGCGCCCGGCTTGCCTTTCGTCAGGTAGTAAATTCCGAGCACCATATCCTGGGTAGGAACGGTGATCGGCTGACCTGAGGCAGGCGACAGGATGTTATGCGAAGAGAGCATCAGCACGCTGGCTTCAACCTGGGCTTCGGGTGAAAGCGGAATGTGAACCGCCATCTGATCGCCATCGAAGTCCGCGTTGAACGCGGTGCACACCAGCGGGTGGATCTTGATCGCCTTGCCTTCCACCAGCACCGGCTCGAATGCCTGAATGCCGAGGCGGTGAAGCGTAGGAGCGCGGTTCAGGAGCACCGGATGGTCTTTAATGACCTCTTCCAGGATGTCCCAAACGATCGGTTCCTGCTGCTCGACCATCTCTTTGGCCTGCTTGATGGTGGTGCAGTGCCCGGTCTGCTCGAGCCGGTGGTAGATAAACGGCTTGAACAACTCAAGCGCCATTTTCTTCGGCAAGCCGCACTGGTGCAGCTTGAGCTCGGGGCCGACCACGATGACCGAACGTCCGGAGTAGTCGACGCGCTTACCGAGCAGGTTCTGGCGGAAACGCCCCTGCTTGCCCTTCAACGTGTCAGACAAGGACTTCAGAGGACGGTTGTTGGCGCCGCGCAGTACACGGCCACGACGGCCGTTATCAAACAGCGCGTCCACCGCTTCCTGCAGCATGCGCTTTTCATTGCGCACGATCACTTCGGGCGCGTGCAGGTCCATCAGCTTCTTCAACCGGTTGTTCCGGTTGATCACGCGGCGATAAAGATCGTTGAGATCTGAGGTCGCGAACCGCCCGCCATCCAGTGGAACCAGCGGACGCAGCTCGGGCGGGATGACCGGGATCACATCCAGGATCATCCAGTTGGGTTTGTTGCCACTCTTGCGGAAGGCCTCAACCACTTTCAGGCGCTTGGCGTATTTCAGGCGCTTCTGCAGAGAAGTCTCGTTCTTCATCTTCTCGCGCAGTTCGCCGGAGAGCGAGTCCACTTCCACCCGCTTGAGCAGCTCCTTGATCGCTTCCGCGCCCATCATGGCTTTGAAGCCCGCCGGGCGGTATTGCTGATCCAGCTCGCGGAACTTGGCTTCGTCCTTGATGACCTCGCGGTCTTTCACCGGAGCATCGCCCGGTTCAACCACCACGTAGGCCTCGAAGTAAAGAACGGATTCAAGATCGCGCAGAGAAATATCCAGCAGGTGCCCGATGCGGCTGGGCAAGCCTTTGAAGAACCACACGTGCGAGCAGGGCGACGCCAGCTCGATGTGGCCGAGACGCTCGCGGCGAACTTTTGAGAGCGTTACTTCCACACCGCATTTGTCGCAGATAACCCCGCGGTGCTTCATACGCTTGTATTTTCCGCACAGGCACTCCCAGTCGGTTACCGGACCGAAAATGCGGGCGCAGAACAAGCCGTCGCGCTCCGGCTTGAAGGTCCGATAGTTGATGGTTTCCGGCTTGGTAACTTCGCCATGCGACCAGCTGCGAATTTTTTCAGGAGAGGCAAGGCTGATGCGGATAGCATCGAAGTCGGCAATCGGATTGGCCATGTCAAAGGGGCTCGAACGGTACAAGATTTCCTCCACTCCTGCGGTTCTTACGCGTCCGCTCACGGCTCCTGATTACAGTCGGTGGTGGTTGGCTTAAGCCCATCACCATCGCAATTCTCGAATCCCAGCCAGGAGCGCGGCTGACGATCCGCATGTTTCAAAAATCTCAGGCGGGCGAGGGCGCCCGCCCATACCAAACTAATCGGCTGCTGCGGCCTGTACCGGCTTGCGTTCGCTGACTTTGATGAGTTCCACATCCAGGCAAAGCGATTGCAGCTCACGAATCAGCACGTTGAACGATTCCGGTACGCCCGGCTCCATCGCCGCTTCACCCTTGACGATGGCCTCGTAAATCTTAGTGCGGCCATAGACGTCGTCAGACTTCGCGGTAAGCAGTTCCTGAAGAATGAAGGCCGCGCCGTAAGCTTCGAGCGCCCAGACTTCCATCTCTCCGAAGCGCTGTCCGCCGAACTGGGCTTTTCCACCCAACGGCTGTTGCGTAATCAGCGAATACGGCCCGATGGAACGCGCGTGGATCTTGTCATCGACCAGGTGCGAAAGCTTGAGCATGTAGATGTAACCGACGGTAACAGGCTGTTCGAACTTGTCTCCGGTCATGCCGTCATACAGATAGGTCTTGCCTGATTCCGGCAATCCGGCGCTGTTCAGCAAGGCCTTGATTTCACTTTCCTTCGAGCCATCGAACACCGGCGAGCCGGTGAAGACGCCCCGAGTCAGGGTCGGCGCCACTGCCGCCAGCTCTTCATCGCTGAGTTCGGCAATGGTGTCGGCCAGGGTGGTGTCCTTGAACAAGGTTTTCAGTTCGCGACGAATCACTTCTTCTTTCGAATTCTGTTTCAAAAGTTCAGCGATTTTGCCGCCCAGTTCATGTCCGGCCCAACCGAGGTGAGTTTCAAGAATCTGGCCCACATTCATACGGCTTGGAACCCCGAGCGGATTGAGCACAATCTCCATGGGAGTGCCGTCTTCGAGATACGGCATGTCCTCCTCCGGCAGAATGCGCGCGATCACCCCCTTATTACCGTGACGGCCCGCCATCTTGTCGCCCACGCTCAGCTTGCGCTTCATGGCGATATAGACTTTGACCAGCTTGATGACGCCCGGCGGCAGCTCATCGCCTTTAGTCAGCTTGTCTTTCTTCTCGTTTACGATCTTCTTCAGAACGTCGATCTGACGCGAGGTCATCTCTTCGATCTCATCGATCTGCTCATTCACACGCGGATCTTTGTCGGCGTACTTGATACGCTTTAGGTTGCGCGTGGAGATGCGCTCGATGGTGTCGCGATCGAGGATGTTGCCCTTGGTCAGCAGACGCTTGTTGGTCCGCTCGTCGTGCAGGTCGGCCTGCACTTCCTTGCCGCCCAGAATGTTCTCCAGGCGCTTCAGGCGCTCGTCGGTAAGAATTCGAATCTCATCCGACAAGTTCTTTTCGAGCTTCGCAATCTGCGTGCCTTCAATCGCCTTGGCCCGCTCGTCTTTCTCCTGACCTTTGCGGGAGAAGATCTTGACGTCAACGATCACCCCTTCAATTCCGGGCGGGCAGTAGAGTGAAGCATCGCGAACGTCTCCGGCTTTCTCACCGAAGATGGCCCGCAGCAGCTTCTCTTCCGGGGTCAGCTGAGTCTCGCCTTTGGGCGTGACTTTACCTACCAGGATGTCTCCCTGCTTGATGGTCGCGCCGATCCGAATCACGCCCGCCTCATCCAGATTGCGCAGCATGGATTCGCTGACGTTCGGGATGTCTCGGGTGACTTCCTCGGGACCGAGTTTGGTGTCGCGCGATTCAATCTCGAACTCCTCGATGTGAAGCGAGGTGTAGTAGTCATCCTTGACGAGCTTTTCGGAGACCAGGATCGCGTCTTCGAAGTTGTAACCGCGCCACGGCATGAAGGCCACCAGAACGTTTCGTCCCAGAGCCAGCTCGCCATGATCGGTGCAAGGCCCGTCAGCGATCACCTGCCCTTTGGTGACGCGCTGGCCACGCTGCACGGTCGGCTTCTGGTTGATGCAGGTGTTCTGGTTCGACCGCTTGAATTTTGTGAGCTGGTAGATGTCACTGCCGACTTCGCGCGACAACTGTCCGGGATGATGCTCGCCCTCCACGCGCACGATAATGCGCTCGGAGTCGACCGAGTCCACCAGTCCATTGCGGCGAGCCAGAACCACCGCGCCGGAATCACGAGCAGTGACGCCCTCCATGCCAGTACCGACGATCGGCGCTTCTGCGCGCAGCAGAGGAACGGATTGACGCTGCATGTTGGCGCCCATCAGAGCTCGGTTAGCGTCATCGTGCTCGAGGAACGGCACCAGCGAAGCGGCTACCGAAACCAACTGCTTGGGGCTGACGTCGATGTAGTCGACTTCATCGCGGCTTACCAGGACGAAGTTGCCGGACTTACGGGCATTGACCAGGTCGCCGACGATGCGCCCTTTGTCATCGAGTTCGACGTTCGCCTGCGCGATGACGTGGCGGTCTTCTTCCCAGGCCGACAGATAGAACGAATAGGGCTCGTAATCAGCCGGCTTCTTGCGTCGGTCTTTCAGGTCGGCATTGATCTTTTCGATCTCATGCTTTTCCACATGATCGCCGACCTTGAAGTCGCTGTCACCGGCATTGACGATGCTGACGTAATCCTGCACCCGTCCGCTCTTTACCCGACGATAGGGCGACTCGATGAAGCCATAATCGTTGATGCGGGCGTAGCAGCTGAGTGACGAGATCAAGCCGATGTTGGGACCTTCCGGGGTCTCAATCGGGCAGATACGTCCGTAGTGCGTGGGGTGAACGTCGCGCACTTCGAATCCCGCGCGCTCACGCGACAGACCACCCGGCCCAAGCGCTGAGAGACGCCGCTTGTGGGTGATCTCGGAGAGCGGGTTGGTCTGATCCATGAACTGAGACAGCTGGGACGATCCGAAGAACTCGCGGATGGCCGCCATCACCGGCTTGGCGTTGACCAGGTCGTGCGGCATGGCGGTAGACATCTCCTGGTACACGCTCATCTTTTCCTTGATGGCGCGTTCCATGCGCACCAGACCGATACGAAACTGGTTTTCAAGCAGTTCGCCGACCGCCCGTACGCGACGGTTGCCGAGGTGATCGATGTCATCGACCGCGCCGATGCTTTTGCGCAGCTTCAGCAGATAACGAATGGTGGCGTAGAAGTCATGCGGCTCGAGGGTACGGTTGTCGAGCTTGGTGGCATCCTGATTTTCGAACAGCTTGATGTTGAACTTCAGACGGCCCACCCGCGAGAAATCGTACTTGCGCGGGTCAAAGAACATGCCGTGGAAAAGGGCGGTAGCCGTATCCAGTGTGGGCGGATCGCCGGGCCGAAGTTTCTTATAGATTTCAATCAGCGCTTCCGACGGTGTTTTCACGGCGTCGCGCTTCAGGGTCTGGCTGATGACGGTGCCTACGTCATCGCGCTCCGGGAAGAACACCTGCAGTTCGACCACCGGCGATTCGAGGATCTTCGAAAGCTTGTCGGCAGTGAGTTCGGAGTTGGCTTCGAGCAGCACTTCGCCGGTGGTGGTATCAACCACATCGCTTGCGACCCAGGCGCCTTCGAGATCAGAGACATCAATTTCGATTTCGCTGATCTTCGCCTTTTGAATGTCTTTCAGAACGGCGGCATTGATCTTGCGGCCGGAGTGGGCGATCTCGTCGCCGGATTTGGACTTCACGCTGCGGGCAAGCTTCATGCCGACCAGGTTGGTGGCCTTGTCGCTGGCGGGATCGAGCGTCCAGTAAAGCTTGTTATCGCGTACCGCCAGGCGATCGACAGTGTAGAAGGTGCGGAGAATGTCCTCGCTCGAACGCAGCCCGAGGGCGCGCAGAAAGATGGTGCCCAGGAACTTGCGCTTGCGGTCGATGCGGACGTAAAGGACGTTCTTCTGGTCGTATTCGAACTCGACCCAGGAACCGCGGTAAGGGATGATCTTGCCCAGGAAGTAAGTGCGGTTGTTGGCAGTCTCAAAGAACACGCCGGGCGAGCGGTGCAACTGGCTGACAATCACGCGCTCGGTGCCATTCACGATGAAGGTGCCGTTATCGGTCATGAGCGGCACATCGCCGAAGAAGACTTCCTGCTCCTTGATATCGCGGATGGAGCGGTTGCCGGTTTCGGCGTCTTTTTCGTAAATGGTGAGCCGCATGGTGACCTTGAGCGGGGCGGAATAAGTCATGCCGCGCTCTTCGCACTCGGCTACGTCGTACTTGAGCTGCAGGCCGACCGGGTCGCCGCACTTGTTGCAGAAATCAGGGGTATTGGTGTTGTAGGTGCCGCACTTGTGGCAGAGCACGTCGCCCGGGTGAAAGGGATCGGTGATGACGGTCGATCCGCAGTTCTTGCAGGTGGTGCGCAGGTGATGCAGCCCTTTCAGGTGCCCGCACTTGCACTCCCAGTTGCCAATTGCGAAATCGACGAACTCCAGCTGTGAGACGTTCCGGAAATCGCTGATCGGGAAAACCGATTGAAAGACAGACTGCAAGCCGGCGTCATCGCGCTCGCTCGGCAGCCGGTCCATCTGCAGGAAACGATCGTAGGAGCGCTTCTGCACCTCGATCAGATTCGGAATCTGGATGGTTGCCGGAATTTTTGAAAAATCAAAACGTGTGCGGTAGGAATTGTTAGTCGCCATTCGGTATCAAACTCCCAGTTCTGTGAACGCGGGTAACTCACCGCGCGCGCAGGCTTTATTTGCGCCCGCGCTTCGCAATGCGCTCGCAATTACGAGCAGACAAGTACGCGCCCACAGGGACATGACTCCCCGCAGGCGCCGATCGCGGCGCGTCGCCTTTTTTCAAATTTGTCGTTCTGCGCCAGTGCTCCAGGCCTGTTCCCGTCCCGCTGTACGCGGAACAGTTGCCAACCCTTTTCAGCGACCCTTCTCCGCTTCCCTGGGTTGTGAGGAGAGTCGCGTCACTTCGGTTAAAGTGGGGAAGCGGTGTTGATATAGATGGTAACACCGCCCCAGAAGATTCAGCAATACGCTTGTGAAAATAAAAGCGGAATGGTAGCCGGCTGACCTCGCCCGCTTCCAAAAAGCCCTCTATTTCACTTCGACTGTGGCTCCTGCATCAGTGAACTTTTTCCTGATGGTCTCGGCCTCTTCCTTCGAAACGCCTTCTTTCACGCTCTTGGGCGCTCCATCAACCAGGTCCTTGGCTTCTTTCAGGCCGAGGCTAGTGACTTCGCGTACCGCCTTGATTACATTGATTTTGTTCGCGCCGACCTCTTTCAGGACGACGGTAAACTCGGTCTTTTCCTCAGCCGGAGCTGCACCTGCTGCCGCTCCGCCGCCCGCGCCGGCAACCATCACCGGGGCTGCTGCCGCCGCCGAGACGCCCAGACGCTCTTCAAGTTTCTTTACCAGCTGCGCTGCATCCAGCAACGACAGCCCAACGATTGACTCTTCCAACTGCGCCAGATCCGCCATTTTTCATTTCTCCACTTTTTAAGTTATCGGTCCTGCTATTTTGTTACCGGGAGCAAGTTTCCAGTGCATTCAGCCTTGTCAGCAGCGCCAGACAACGCCGCAATTCAGACCGTCGCAACCCTTGACCTGATAACCAAAAACCATGAGCAATTGGGCAAATTAAGAGATTTGGTAAATTCCAAATTCCCCAATTACAAACTTTCTACGCGCCTGCCGGCGCGTCGTTCGTAAACTTCTGTTTTTCCACTCCCTGGTTCAGCACCACCGCCAGGTCGCGGCCGACTGCGTTGATGGCCGTTACCAGCCGCTGCGCCGGGGCGCTCATCAGAAACAGAAGCTTCGAATAAATCTCTTCCTTGGAAGGCATGGTGGCCAGCGACTCGATCTCTTTGATCGAGACCACGCGGCCCTCGACCACGCCAGCCTTAAACGAGAACTCCGGATTGTCTTTGGCATACTTTGCCAATGCCTTGGCGAGCGCAACCGGATCGCCTTCTGTGTAGGCGATGGAAGTTACGCCGGTCAGGCCCTTCAGCACTTCTTCGGCTTTGGTCCCCTTGGCGGCGCGCTCTGCCAGCGTGTTCTTGACCACCCGGTACTTCGCGCCCGAATTCCGCAAGGTCTTGCGCAGCTCATAGTCCTGGGCAACGGTCAGTTTGCTGTAAGTTGCTACCACCAAGTTGGACACCTTTTTAAGGTCGGTGCCGAGTTCCTCAATCTGCTGGTGCTTTCTTGCTTTGGTAACCGCCATATTTTTCCCTTTTCAAGAGTCGGCCCGGAATATCCGACCCGCATAGTCTTGTCTTCTTATGCCTTTGCCGCCGTTTCCAGCGCTGACGTGTCGATAGAAATTCCCGGGCCCATGGAGGAGCTTATGTAACACCCCTTCACATACTTGCCTTTAGCCACCGACGGTTTAGCTTTAATTACGCTGGTGATCAGAGTGTTCGCGTTCTCGACCAGCTTTTCGGGTGAAAACGAAATCTTACCTACCGGCACATGGACCAGTGCAGTCTTATCAGTCCGGAACTCCACTTTGCCGGCTTTCACTTCCTGTACCGCGCGAGCGATGTCGAAAGTTACTGTTCCTGTTTTAGGGTTGGGCATCAAACCCTTGGGACCAAGCACTTTACCAAGGCGTCCGACTGATTTCATGACGTCCGGCGTGGCAATCAGGGCGTCGAAGTCGGTCCAGTTTTCTTTGGTGATCTTCTCGACCATCTCTTCTCCGCCGACAAAGTCAGCGCCCGCCTGCTCGGCCTCTCTTACTTTATCGCCGGTAGCGATCACCAGGACTTTCTTTGATTTACCCAGTCCATGAGGAAGGATTACCGTTCCGCGCACCATCTGGTCCGCGTGCTTGGGATCGACTCCCAAACGCATGGTGACTTCCACGGTTTCGTCAAACTTGGCGAATTTTACTTTCTGCAGAAGCGGAACTGCTTCCTGTAACGTGTAAGGTCGCGCTTCCACTGCTTTGCGCGCCTTCTCAATGTTTTTACCTGACTTCTTCATTTGATCTTCTCCGTCTCCCACCGCTGAAGGTTGTTCTGATCAGCCGTGGTGTTTTCGACTTTGTTACCTCATTACCTCAGGGGCTAAAGCCCCAAGCCTGAATCCGTCTCTAGCGGCACGGCTGAAGCCGTGCCCTTTCCAATCGCTTTGTCATGCGGCACGGCTGAAGCCGGTGCCCTTCGAAAACCAAAGCGCGCCTGCGTACCGGGCGAGAACGCAGGCCTAGATCGTTACCCGACCACTTCGATTCCCATTGATCTTGCTGTGCCGCGGACGCTCCTGATGGCGGAGTCAACCGAAGCGGCGTTCAAGTCCGGCATCTTCTGTTTGGCGATGTCTTCCACCTGCTTCAAAGTCACTTTGCCGACTTTATCTTTGTTGGGCGCGCCCGATCCTTTAGCAATGCCGGCAGCGCGCTTCAACAACACGGAAGCCGGAGGGGTCTTGGTGATGAAGGTAAACGAACGGTCGTTGTAGACCGTGACCACCACCGGAATGATCAGCCCTTCCATTTCCTTCTGGCTGGTGCGCGCATTGAACTGCTTGCAGAACTCCATGATGTTGATCTGCGCCTGTCCAAGCGCGGGACCAACCGGGGGCGCCGGCGTTGCCTTGCCTGCCGCAATCTGAAGTTTTACGAACCCTGTTGCCTTCTTCGCCATTCTTGTTCCTTGTCTCTAATGAACCTGTTTAAATTTACGTCAGCACCTTCTCAACCTGGCCAAACTCGAGTTCCACCGGCGTCGACCGCCCGAAAATAGTGACCATCACTTTTACCGTCTCTTTATCTTCGTTCACGTCGTCAATAATTCCTTCAAACGTGGCAAACGGCCCTTCGGTGATCTTCACCTTCTCGTTCTTATCGAACTTGACCTTGAGTTTCGGCTTGTCTTTGGCCTCCGAAACCCGATAGACAATGTGCTGAACTTCTTCGTCGGAAAGCGGCGTAGGCTGCTGGCCGGTACCCACGAATCCGGTCACGCGCGGGGTGGACTTAACGATGTGCCAGACGTGGTCATCCATGTCCATTTCCACCAGCACGTACCCGGGATAGAACATGCGATCGACGGTGTACTTCTTGCCCCCGCGGACCTCGGTGACCGCCTCGGTCGGGATCAGCACCTTGCCGATTTTGTCCTGCAACCCGAACGCCTGCACCCGCGATTCGAGCGATTCCTTGACTTTGCGCTCAAAGCCCGAATAGGAGTGGATAATGTACCACTTCATGTTGGGATTGCGCGGGACTTCGGTGGCAGCTGCGGTCTGGCCGGCTTCGCCCGTCTGACCGTCCGCCTGCGTTTTTTCATCTTCCTGCATATGGTCTAAAACTACCGTTTCTTTTTTAATCATCAGTGCCGGGTTAATGCTTTATAGAGATAGGTGACGCCGTTTCCGATAGTGTTGTCGACAACCCAAAAGTACAGTCCGAACAGAAAGACCGTGATGATCACAACCACGGTAGTGGCCTGCACTTCCTTCCACGACGGCGCCGTGACTTTTTTCATCTCCGTTCGCACGTCGTTGTAGAACGTCTTGACGCGTTCCGGCCAGGACTTCAGGCGATCTCCAAAATCTCCGGCTGCTGCGAGTGTGCCTGACATTTTCTTTGTCTCAACTCCCATCACTTCACCTGGCCCTTTCCGAGCACCATCTCCAAACTCTGGCAGGGGCGGAGGGATTCGAACCCCCAAGTCCGGTTTTGGAGACCGGCAGTTTAACCGTTGAGCTTACGCCCCTGTAATTGAAATCTGGTAATTGAGAAATTGTCGGAATTGAAACCAGTCACTTTCAGACCGGGGTGTTCAATTACGCCATTGCAAACTTTCCCAATCACTCAATTATTTCACTTCTTTGTGCGGCGTATGCTTGCGGCACCGGTTGCAGAACTTCTTCAGTTCCAGCCGGTCCGGTGTCGTCTTTCGGTTCTTGGTAGTCGAATAGTTCCGTTCTTTGCAATCACCGCACTGCATGGTAATGATCTCTCGGGGCATAAAAACCTGCTTTTCTCAGGGGCTAAAGCCCCAGAATCTCCTCGGTTCCCGGCACGGCTTAAGCCGTGCCCTGATACGAACCGCATTTCACTCGTCCGAACCCTCACCGTGGACCGGGCGTCCCGCCCGGCTTGGCGGGTCAGAAACCCGCCGCTCCGTACGTCGAACTAGGTTACGATCTCCGAGATGGTGCCTGCACCTACCGTGTGCCCGCCTTCGCGGATGGCAAAGCGCAAGCCCTTCTCCATCGCCACCGGCGTGATCAGTTCGATCACCAGGCTCACGTTGTCTCCC
>Ga0310810_10002792_pt1 | contig 18879 bp, 13 predicted proteins | sample NCmetagenome_FD_207641 | JGI IMG/M metagenome (GOLD analysis project Ga0310810, IMG submission 207641) | Soil microbial communities from experimental microcosm in Duke University, North Carolina, United States - NC | ecosystem: Engineered > Artificial ecosystem > Soil microcosm > Unclassified ...
TCCTGCAACGCACGTAGCGCTCCTACTGTCGTGGAATTGCGCAAATTCGGATCGCGGCCGCCCAGAATCAATTGCTGCGTCTGGGCGAAGAATTCTATTTCCCGGATGCCACCACGACCGAGCTTGATGTTGTGGCCCGAGACCGCGATGCGTCCGTGTCCCGCGTGACTGTGAATCTGGCGCTTGATCGAGTGGATGTCCTGAATGGCGGCGTAGTCGAGATATTTGCGCCAGATGAAGGGCTCCATGCTTTTGAGAAATGCCCTGCCCGCTTCCGGATCGCCGGCGCATTGGCGCGCCTTGATCCAGGCGGCGCGCTCCCAGTTCTGACCCATGCTTTCGTAATAAAGCTCCGCCACCGTGGTCGGGATTGCGATCTGCGTGGCCCCGGCATCCGGGCGCAGACGCAAGTCGACGCGAAAGACATAGCCGTCGACGGTTGGTTCGGCGAGAAGTTTGACCAGACCTTTGACGAGGTCGACGGCCGCACCGCGGCTTTCGCCGGCGCGCGCGAAGGGAAACCGTTCTTCCTCGTAGAAAACCACAAGGTCGATGTCGCTCGAATAATTCAGCTCGAACGCGCCCATCTTGCCCATGGCGAGAATAATCATGCCGGTAGAGCTTTCGAGCTGCTCCGGCCTGAGCTGCTGGAGCTGCGCTTGGGCTGCCGCCTCGCCTAGCAGGAAGTGCAGCGCCCCTTTGACGCTCGCATCGGCAAATCGCGTGAGCGCGCCGGTCACCGCTTCCAGATCGAAAGCGCCGCCGCAGTCGGCAAGCGCGATGGCAAGCGCGGCGCGCCGCTTCGCGACGCGCAAGCGGCGCATCACCGCGGATGCATTCTCCTCCCCGTCCGCGCGAAGCGCCTCCGCGATCAAGCCCTCGACGCATGCGACAAATCCCGTCTCGAAAAGACGCCCAAGCCAAGCGCTTTCCTTCAGCATCAAGCGCGCAAGGAAGGGGCTGTTTCCGGCAACCGACTCCAGTAGCTGGCGCGCGAACGCATCGGCCGCTATGTCGGGCGACAGCGCTTCGAGTTCAGCGAGAGTCCGGCTCGCCCGCTCGGAATCGTAGAATGGCGGGAACAACGGGACGCTGTGCGTCTTTTGCTGCATCGCTGCGACCTACACCTTCGGCCGGCAAACGAAAAGGCCCGCGCCTTGCGGCACGGGCCCTCTTCCAAAATACCCCAGTCTCAGCAGCCCGCAGCTTTCTTGAGCTGTGCCGAAGGTTTGAACCGCAGGCTCTTGGAGGCTTTGATCTTGATCGCTTCGCCGGTGCGCGGATTGCGTCCCATGCGCGCGCCGCGCTTGGAAGTGATGAAGGTCCCGAAGGTCCCGATTTGATATCTGCCGCCGCTCTTCACGCCTTTCAGACCGACCGCGATTGTTTCAAAAACAAGTTCGACCGCGCGCTTGGCATCGGCCTTGCTGACCTTGCCCCCCTTTGCCACCGCTTCGATGAAATCCGCTTTGCTCATGTCGCCCACTCCCTGTGCAGCCTGGAGACTCGAGATATAGGCCAAGCAGAAGTGGAGCGCCTACGGAATTGCGCGTTAAACCGGCTTTTCTGCACAGGTGATTTCACGATTGGCAATGAATCGCTGCGTCTTGGGCAATTGCGCGATCGAAAATCAGTGCACCGGCTCTGCTTGCGGTTCGACGCGCGCCGATGTTGGCCTGGCTGGACGCGGTTCGGGAATCACGCGCTTGAAGGTAAGCGTGGTGCGCAAACCGGGGTGATTGTCGTCGAAGGTGAGTTCGGCTTCGTGCAGCCGCGCGACGGCCGCAACGAGACTGAGACCGAGCCCCGTGCCGGGCGAATTGCGGCTCGACTCGAGACGCACAAAGCGTTCCGTCACGCGCGCGCGATCCTGCGGCGGAATTCCCGGACCGTTGTCGGCGACGACGAGAGACGGACCGTCCAAATGGTTTTCCAACGTGACCAGAACAATGCCGCCCGCCGGCGTGTACTTGATGGCATTGTCGACGAGATTGGCAAGCGCTTGTGAAATCAGGTTCTGGTTGCCGTGGATGATCGCCGCATCCGGACTCTTCCGGACCGAAAAGCGAAGCGACTTCTCTTCCGCAAGCGGCCCATAGAGTTCGCCGATGCCTTCAATCACTTCGCCGAGACTGAAGTCCTGCATCGACTCGCGCACGCTGCCCGCTTCCGCTTCGGCAATCAGCAAAAGCGCATTGAACGTCCCGATCAGGCGATCGGTTTCCTGCACCGCGGCGTCGAAGTCGCGGGCTGTCTCGGATTCCGGCGTCTGGCGCATGGCCGCAAGCTCGAGCCGGTTGCGCAAGCGGTTCAGCGGCGAGCGCAGATCGTGCGCCACGTTGTCGGAGACCTCGCGCATGCCGTGCAGCAGGCGCTCGATGCGGTCGAGCATGCGGTTGAGATTGCTCGCGAGATCGTCAAACTCGTCGCCCGCCGGCGTCACCGGCACGCGCCGCGCAAGATCGCCGCCCATGATCTGACGGCTGGTGCGGTTGATCACGTCGAGACGTGCCAGGAAGTTGCGACTGATCAGGACACCGCCGGCGAGGCCGAGAACCAGCATCAGCACCGCGCCCGAAACCAGCGCCGTCCGGAACAGACTTTCGAGCGCACGCCGTTCGTCGACGTCGCGCGCGACCAGAAGATAGAAGCCCTGTGCCACGGTGAAGATCCGGCCGCGCGCGCTTCTCAATTCCGGTGTGACGCCGATGCGGCGTTCGTAAGCGAATTCGACAAATCCGTTTCGGCTGGACCTGAACTGCGGCCAGCCGTCGAGATTGCCGGCAATGACCTGGCGATTGTTGTTGGCGAGGAGATAGAGCCCCTGCTCGCGCCGCACCGAGCGCCCGATGATGGCATCCGTCAGGCCGGGAAGACCGAGGCGTTGATACTGCTCGACAAGGCCCGTGATTTCGGCGTCGATGGTCTCGTCCGTTTCGCGGTCGAGCACGAGTGCCGTATTCCAATAGACAAATCCGACCAGCGCGAGGGCCGAGACGGCGAAGATCGCGAGGTAGATTGCGACGATCCGGAATGCTTGGGTGCGAAGGAGCTTAGGCGTGCGCACGGATCATATAGCCCGCGCCACGAACGGTGTGCAGCAGCGGCGCCTCGAACCCCCGGTCGATCTTGGCCCGCAAACGCGAGATATGAACGTCGATCACATTGGTCTGCGGGTCGAAATGATACTCCCAGACATTCTCCAGCAGCATTGTGCGGGTCACGATCTGGCCGGCATGGCGCATCAAATATTCCAGCAGCCGGAATTCACGCGGCTGCAGTTCGATGGCGGAGCCGTTGCGCTTGGCGGTACGCGAAAGCAGGTCGAGCTCGAGATCGCCGACCGCGACTTTGGTCTTGACCGAGCCCGGGTCACGGCGCCGAACCAGCGCATCCAAGCGGGCCAGCAATTCGGCAAACGCGTAAGGCTTGGTTAGATAGTCGTCGCCGCCGGCGCGCAAGCCTTTGATACGATCATCGACGTCGGAAAGAGCGCTGAGAAAAAGCACCGGCGTCATGTTGCGCTCTTCGCGCATTTCGGCGACCAGCCGCAATCCGTCCAATTTGGGAAGCATCCGATCGACGATGGCAACGTCATAGGGACGCGACAGCGCCAGCGTCAGGCCCGTCTCGCCGTCCGCAGACTCGTCGACCACATGGCCGGCCTCTTTCAGGCCCTTGACGAGATAGCGCTGCGCTTCAAGATCGTCTTCTACGACAAGAACGCGCATGCCTATCTCTCCTTTACCTGCGTCGGCCGCCCGCTACACCCCAAAGACTGCACCGGCAGCGGAGGAGGGCGACGTGCCGCCGCCGGTGCAAAACAAAACCGCCGCCGGCTTGATCCGGCGGCGGTGCAACTTCAGCCCTTGGCCACCTTCAGGGCGACGTAATGTTGACCCTGGTCTCCGGCGACAAGCAGCAGGACGGTTTCACGGCCAGCCTTCTTCGCATCGGCGACGCCCTGTTCAATGTCGGCAGGCGACCGGACAGTGCGATTGCCGATCCCCACGATGACATCGCCGGGGCGGAAGCCCTTTTCCGCAGCCTCGCTCGTTTGATCGACCGAAGACACCACGACGCCTGCCGTGGTCTTCTCATCGACATTGAACTGCTCGCGTGACTCGGCATTCAGCGGCATCAGTTCCATTCCGAGCGAAGTCGTGGCGGCCTGCCGGTTGCCGGGCCCACGATCGCCGCGGTTCGACGTCGCAGGCTTATCGGCGCTCGCAAGCTGCGCGTCGTCGCGCTTGGCGATCATGGCGCTGATGTTGCGCTTCTGGCCGTCGCGCAGGATCGAGAAGTCCGCCTTTTCGCCGGCGCGCAAACTGCCGACCTTGCGGGTCAAATCGCGGTTGTCGTCCACCTCGGAGCCGTTGAGCGACAAGATCACGTCGCCCTGCTTGAACCCTGCCTTGGCTGCCGGACTATCCTCGACGACGCTCGCCACAATCGCGCCCTTGACGGTCGGCACGCCCAAGCTCGAGGCCATATCCGGCGTCAGGTTCTGAATCTGAACGCCGAGCCAGCCACGCGCCACGTTGCCGTGGTCCTTGAGCTGATCGACGATCCCGCGCACCGTAGAGGCCGGAATGGCGAAGCCAATGCCGACCGATCCGCCGGACGGCGAGAAGATCGCGGTGTTCATGCCGACAACGCGACCGGAGAGGTCAAAGGTAGGCCCGCCGGAATTGCCCTGGTTGATGGGGGCGTCGATCTGGATGTAGTCCGTGTAAGAGCCCTGTCCGATGTCGCGGCCGATTGAGGAAACGATGCCGGCCGTCACCGTACCGCCGAGACCGAACGGATTGCCGACAGCAACCACCCAGTCGCCGACGCGTAGACGCCGGTCATCACCCAAAGCGACGATCGGCAGGTCCTTGACGCCGTCAACTTTGAGGAGCGCGACGTCCGTATCCTTGTCAGCACCGATCAAGTGGGCCTGATACTCGCGTCCGCTAGGCAGCTTGACGGAAATCTTTTTGCCTTCCTCGACGACGTGATTGTTGGTCACGATGTAGCCGCTGGGGTCGATGATGAAACCCGAACCCATGGCTTGAGACCGGAACGTCCGAGGCTGGCGGCCTTGGCCGCCGCCACCACCGCCGCGGCCGTTACCACCCTCGCCACCGAATTGACGGAAGAAATCACGGAACGGCGCCGGTACGTCCTCGAGCCCGGACATCTGCGGACCGGACTGTTCCCTGTCCACCACAACCGTGACCACGGCCGGGCTGACATGCTCCACCAGGTCGGCAAAGCTGAATGGCGAGCCCTGCTCGAGTAGGCGAGGCGGCGTGGCCGGCTCTCTCGCCGTGACCGCCGCTACGGCGCGCAGGCCCTCTTGCGGCAGCTCAGTGAAAGAGAATGTCTGCCGCGGCACGGCTCCGCTGGAGCCATTGCTTTGGTTGAGCAACAGGCCGCCTGCGCCAAATGACAGAGCGACTAGAGCGGCGACAGCTACGCCCGTGCGAAGCTTGCGCTTAAGGGCGGAAGTGGTTTTGGGTGTTTCGTTCATCATTGCGGCATCTTCCCGTCAGGTTCTGAATGGCGACAGCCCCTAGCTCATGAATAGTTTAGGACTGTCTTCTTACCGGTGCATGTCTTGAATATGAATTAAACGTTAAGTGGTGTCCTGTATCGGTATTTCAAGTTCGCCTCCCGGGTCGGTTGCTAGGCGCTTACGCGAGCGCACAATAGTAACGCCAATCACCGCCGCTCCGCCTAAAACGAGCAGCGCAGGCCCGAACCAAAGAAAGAATGTATCCTGACGTACGGGCGGCTTCATCAGGACGAAAGCCCCATACCGCGCCACCAGGAACTCCTTAATCTGGTCGTCTGACCAGCCCTGCTGCATCTGCTGCCGTATGAGGCGGCGCAAATCGGCGGCCAAGGGGGCATTCGATTCGTCAATCGACTGTCCTTGGCAGACCAGGCAGCGCAGCTCTTTCTGAAGCGATTTGGCTCGAGCCTCCAGCACGGAGTCGGCCAAAGGCGGCACATAGGTGCTTTCTTCGGGCTGCTCTCCGGCGGCGATGGCCGGGAGCGGCGACAAATAAGCCGCGAAAAACGCCCCCAAGAGCGCCAGTACGAATCTCACGAGGCGACTCCCTTACACCCTATTCCGCGGCCGAAACCGCGGCAGCCGACCGAGCCGCGCGAGCCTTGACCGCGAGACGTCCGCCCAACGCAACAAAGCCCGCCAGAGCCATCACGAGCGCGCCCAGCCAAATAAACGGCGCAAGCGGATTGACGTACGCCCTGACCACCCAGCCACCGCCGTCGCGCGCATCGCCTAAAACAACATATAGGTCCGAGATTACCGTCGTGCGAATGGACGACTGGGAGGTCACCATCTGCTCGACCGGGTAGCTGCGCTTTTCGGGATGTACAACGGTGATCGTGCGGCCGTTCGCGGTTACGGTTATGGCGGCGCGGTCGGCGAAATAATTGGGTCCCTCAACGCGCTCGGTGCTGTCGAGGCGGAGCGTATAGCCGCCGACGTCCATCGTCTGGCCCGGCGCGAGCACCTGGATGGCCTCGCTCTTCCAGATGGTCGCTCCTACCACCCCGAACGCCACGATGCCCAAGCCGGCATGGGCAAGGGCTGAGCTCCAGGCCGCCGCCGGCAACAAACGTACCCGGCGCAAGCTTCCGGCTCGCCGCGACAGGTCGGTGACCGCGCCTCCGATCAGCCAAGCGCCGAGTGTAATCGCCAGCATGCCGAGGAACGACGCCGGCCGCGCCAGGAACAGTCCGATCACCAGCGCCACGCCGGCTGCGGCCATCGCGTAGCGCAGATCGTAGAGCCCGGCCCGCCAATTGGCCCGGCGCCATAGGAAAATCGGACCCAGCGGCATCGCCACAGCAAGCAACGCCAGCATCGGGATGACGGTCGCCGTGAAGTAAGGCGGACCGACCGAAATCTTGATCCCCTCGAGCGCATCGAGCACCAGCGGATAGAGCGTTCCAGTCAGGATGGTCGCCGCCGACGCGGTGAGAAGCAGGTTGTTGATCAGGATCCCCGTCTCGCGACTGGCGAGATCGAAGGGCGCGCCGGGCGCCAGTTTGGGTGCGCGCCAGGCGAACAGCACCAAAGGCGCCGAGATGGACACGAACAGGATCAACAGAATGAACAGCCCGCGGCGCGGATCATTCGCGAAAGAATGCACCGAATTGAGGACGCCGGAGCGTACCAGGAAGGTGCCGATCAAGCTGAACGAAAACGCCGCGATGGCGAGCAGCAACGTCCAGCTCTTGAATGCGCCGGTGCGCTCGGTCGCCATCATGGAGTGGATCAAGGCCGTCGCAACCAGCCACGGCATCAAAGACGCGTTCTCGACCGGGTCCCAGAACCAGAACCCGCCCCAGCCCAGTGTGTAATAGGCCCACCACGAACCTGCGGCGATGCCAAGCGTCAGCGCGGTCCAGGCGGCGATCGCGAACGGGCGCGCGCGCCTCACCCAGGCGGCATCGTTCCGTTTGTCGAGAAGAGCCGCGGCGGCGAACGAAAACGCTGCCGACAACCCGACATAGCCGAGATAGAGCAGCGGCGGATGGAAAGCCAGGCCGGGGTCCTGGAGGAGCGGGTTCAGCCCGTTGCCCTCGAACGGCGGCGGATAAAGCCGCAGGAACGGATCGGACGTCAGCAGAACAAAGGTCAGGAACGCTATCGCGATCAGCGCCTGCACGCCGAGCGCGCGCGAACCCAATTCTGCATTCTGGGCGATGTCCGTCGGCTGGGTCATGGCGATCGCCGCGGAATAGACCCCGAGGATCAGCAACCAGAGGATCATCGACCCTTCGTGGTTCCCCCACACACCGGAGATTTTGTAGATCAGCGGCTTGGCCGTGTGGGAATTCTCGGCCACCGCCGCGACGGAAAAATCCGACGTGACATAGGCAAACATCAGCGTGAAGAAGGCCAGCGCGGTGAACACGAAGCCGCCCATTGCGGCGCCGCGGCCCATTGCCATCAGGCGTTCATTGCCGCGCGAGGCGCCAATGAAGCCTGCAAACGCCTGCACCAGCGCCAAGGCAAGTGCAAGGCAGAGCGCCAGCTGACCGATTTCGCCTGTCATAATTCGCCTGTCATAATGAGCCCGGTCCTTGGCCTTCTTGCCAATGGCCGGAGCGTTTCAAAGCGTCGACCACCTCAGGCGGCATATATTTCTCGTCGTGCTTGGCCAACACTTCGCGGGCCGTAAAGACGCCGTTGGAACCGCGCGTTCCCATCGCCACAACGCCTTGGCCTTCACGGAACAGGTCGGGCAGAACTCCCGAATAGTCGACCGGTACGGCGTTCTTGCCGTCCGTGACCACGAAGTGGACCGCAAGGCCAGTATCGCGCTTGACGCTGCCCTGCTGAACCAGACCGCCAATGCGGAAGGCCCGTCCCTCGGGAACCTTTTCGGGGTGGGCTGCGATATCGCTTGGGCTGTAAAAGAACAGGACGTTGTCTTGGAGGGCGTACACGGCGAGCGCAGCCGCGCCGCCGCCGGCGAGCAACAAGGTTATGGCGAAAGCCAATCTTCTCTGTTTCTTAGGGGTCATCTTCCCGGGGTCCAGGCCAACGGCACAAAGTACACGGCACAAGGTACATTGTACGCCCAAAAGGCGTCCAGCGGCGAGAAAAGGTCAATTTCCCGCGAGCCGCTTTGACTTGCCCTCGGGACGGGCGAGTCCTATCAGTTGAAGGGATTGGAACGCAGGCATTTCCTCATGGTAATGCGCGGCATCGTTGCGTTTTTCGTGCTCGCATGCGTGGCGTTTCTCGCCTTCTTCCTGGCGCATGAAGATCGTTTGACGTGGTTTGACCCCAAGCCTGTCTTGGCCGCGGCGGCCAAATACGATGCCACAATTCTGCGCGATCGTTACGGCGTGCCACATGTCAGAGGGCGGCGAGACGCGGACGCCGCGTTCGGCCTCGCCTACGCTCATGCCGAAGACGATTTCGCGACGCTGCAGCGCGCGCTTCTTGCCGCTCGCGGCCGGCTCGCCACGCTCGACGGCGTTTCGGCAACCGAAAACGATTATCTGGTTCAACTTCTCGGCATCTGGGACGCCATTGCGGCGCATTATGAAACGGACCTTTCGGCCGAAACGCGCGCGCTGCTGGACGGCTACGCCACCGGATTCAATCTCTACGCGGCGCAACACCGTGGGCAGGTCATGCCTGGCTTCGAGCCCGCACGGGGAGAAGATCTCGCCGCGCTCTTCATGTTGCGGCTTCCTTTCTTTTATGGGTTGGATAATCAGCTGCGCGCGCTCATTGCCGGCGGGAGCACCAAGTTCACCGGCGATCTGTCGCGCCAGCGTGCGGTGGCCATTGCGTTGGCGCCGACCCGCTCCGCAGACGGAGCAACCCGTCTCCTGATCAATCCGCAAGGCCCCCTTGGCGGCCGCTCTTCCTGGTACGAGGCTAGCGTCGCTTCGGAGGAGGGCTGGAATCTCTCCGGCGGCACGATGCCTGGTTCACCCGTACTGATGTCGGGCGCGAGTCCCGATTCAGGTTGGGGCATTTCACCCAATCGCCCGGACCTGATCGACATCTACACGCTCGAGAGCAATCCCAACGACCGCTATTTCTACCGGTTCGACGACGAATGGCGCCGGTTGGAATCGCGCGAGGCACGCATCGTGGCGCGGGTGTGGGGCCCCATCCGGTTGACCTTCCGTCGCGAGGTATTGCGGTCCGTGCACGGTCCGGTGATCCGCAATCGCAATGGCCTGTTCGCAGTTCGCTACGCAGGCCAGGACGACGTGCGCGGTGTCGAGGCGTTCTTCCGCCTGAACAAAGCGAAGACTCTCGACGCCTTCATGACGTCGCTGGAGCAAGGTGGAATTCCAAGTCTTGAGTTCGTGTACGCCGACAAGGGCGGACGCATCGCGTTTGTGTACAACGCCGCCTTCCCGGCTCGTCCTCAGGGCTATGATTGGACGCGCCCGGTTCCAGGAAACGTGTCCGACAGCCTCTGGCAGGGCTACCTTCCGTTCGGCGACACGCCGAAGGTGATCGCGCCGCCCGGCGGCTTCGTCATTGCTGCCAATGCGACGCCGTTCGCCACGACATCCGATCCCTTCAATCCGAAGCCGGAGAGCTTTGCCGCGGGGACCGCCATCGAGACCGGTCTCAGCAACCGCGCGCGGCGCGCCATGGCGCTGTTTTCGGCCGACCGGGCCATCACATCGGACGAGCTCCGGAGCTACAAATTCGACTCCTGCTACGCGCCCAATTCGGATTTCGCGACGCTGATCAAGGAAATCGCCCAACGCAATTATGCCGGCGATCCGCTCTTGGAGGAAGCCGGCGAGCTGTTGCGCCGCTATAATCTTTGTACGGAGAAATCGAGCCGGGGGGCGGCGTTGGCTGTGCTGACCGCAGCGCCGCTGCTGCAGGCAGCCGCCGAAGGCAGGCCGCGGCCCGATCCGGCAGGAACGTTGCGCGCCACCGCCAATCGTCTGTTGTCGCAGTTCGGGCGACTCGACCCGACATGGGGCAGCGTCAACCGGCTGCGCCGTGGCGCCCTCGACCTTGCCTTGAGCGGAGGGCCCGACACGCTGCGCGACGTCGCCATCGAACCGAGGCTCCGCGACGACGGCACCTCGACCGCGCAGGCCGGCGATTCGCTGGTTCTCTTCTCGACCTGGCTTCGAGACGGCAGTTGGCAACTCGAAAGTCTGGTCCCGTTCGGCAGCTCTCAGGTGCCCGGATCGCGCCATTACGCCGATCAGGCGCAACTGTTCGCGGATGGAAAACTCAAACAAGTGCCCGTGAATCCGGCAGACGTCATGGCGGAAGCGACCCAGATCGAGCGGCCCGGAAAGCCGCCTCCGCCCAAAGGCCGCGCCCCCGTGCTCCAGGCACCGCTACCCGAGGTCCCTGCCCTCACCGTGTCGCGTCCGGCCAATGCCGCCGAGCAGGGTTCACGGCGCAGCGCTTCCGATCCCTAGGTCCAACCCCGCCCAATAAAAAAGGACCCGCTTCGCGCGAGCGAAACGGGGCCTTCTCCGATCGGGCTATTAGCAACTCTGCACAACAGCGTCGGGGTGCGCGCAATACTGCACATTGGTCCAGCTGAAGGGATTGTTCCTGCGCGACATTGCCGTAAGACCCGCCAAGACCAGCGCCGATGTCAAAGTGAATTTCACAAATCGAATTCGTGTCATCTTCCCCTCGTCGGTTGGATATGCGATGCGTTGCCGTCGAGCAGCGCCAGTGTTTTCTGATTGCGACAAGGGTCACAGGAACGAACTTTGGGAGGCCCCCATCCCGTGCCCCGTTTTGCGATCGCAGGCCTTAGCGTTGAACGAATACTGCAATTTGGCGCTGTACCAGCGCTTCTTTACAGTCTCGTGATGTTTTGACGACAGTCGCGGTTGCGGCTTCGGAGCGCCGGGTTAAATTTTTTTCATTCCATTTCGAACCGTTTGATTCACATCAAAGCGTCCCGTCGGGAGGTCAATAGTTTGATCGCCACGAAAATCGAATCCCGAGGGATTGCCATGAACATCTATATGGTTGGAATTCTAGCGCTCGGTGCGGCGGCTGTTGTGGCCTATCAATTGTTCGGCTGCGCTACCTGCTACTGACGGACCGTTGCCGACATCTCGCCCGCGAGCCACCTCAATGCGCGGCCTGGTGCAGGATCTCGCCGGCGAGTCCCGTGTCGTAAGCCAGCCCTTCTCGCGTGAGCGTGATCGCGTTCGGCCAGTCGGCGCGCGCGAGTCTTTTGCGCGTGAGCGCGTTCCAGACCGCCTGATTGAACAGGCCTGTTGCGTCGTGTCCGCTCACCACCGCATCGCCGAGATGAAAGTGGTCGGCATGCGGACGCGGGAATTGGCTGATGGTGAATTCACCGGAGCCGGGACCCTCGTCGCCCGCTTCGGGCACGCGCGCGAGCGCCTGGAGAATCGTCAGCGTCCGCAATTGCAGCGGATTAAGCTTGAGGGGGTTCTTCTTGGGTGCCATGGCGTCGCGCGTTGTGGCACGAACGGGCGCGCCTCGTCGAGAGTAGCCGCGCCGCCTTAAGCGTGCGCAAGCATGCGCGAGCGCCGGCGCAGGATTTCCGTTTCCTCCTCACCCAGCACAAGTGCGCACAGGTCGAGGAACACTTTCAGGTGCGCCTCCAGAGAAGCACGTGTTTCGGGGACCGCGGCGCGCACTTCCCGCAGCAGGTCTTCGCTGTGCGAGCGCAGCGCGTCAGCGGTTTCGTCGATGGTCTCGGCCAGCTTGGCATTGAAGGCGGCGGCCACCGCGAAGGGCCGGCTGTGAATCATCAGATGGGCATAGCGCATCGCCTTGGCGACGCGTTCCGGATCGGGCAGCCGCGCGAGATCGAGCGGTTTGGGACTTTTCCCGAAACCGCCCACGCGCGAGGACGCGAGCGCCGCTTGGATCTCGCGCGGCGCACGCTCCAGGAATCCTTCCACCACCTGGGCGACCGCGCTGCGATCCTTGGCCAGACGCTGCCCCCATTTGCCGTCGCGCCGGATGCCGATCTCCTTGACCATGCCGCTCGAAAGTTCCGCAAACGACGCGAGATTGGCGACCATGGCATCGGCATCAAAGTCAAAAGGCCGCGCGATCTGGATCCTCTTCACGTAGGAATCGAGGTCGCTGAACAAAAGTTCGCCCACGATGCCGACATCGGTGGCGCTGATCACCGTGTCATCGGACCGGCGCGAAAGAGCCCCCGCCAGCCGCATGGCTTCCCAGGGCCGCTCCAATCGGCCCATCACAATCAGAGGAATATAGGGAGCGAACTCCGGCGCAACGTCGCTCATGCGATCGAACAGCGAGCGCAAATAGAACGTGTCCTCATCGTTGAGGGCGGGGATCGGTTTCGGGAGCCGTTTCTGTAATTCGTCGAGCTCGGGCGCCCGTCCCAACACCAGGGCAATTTCTTCGGCGTCTTCGACTACCGCTACACCGCCGAGCTTGCGCGCGGCCGCGCTTTTCTTTTTCTCGCCCGCGAGCGCTGGGGCAAGTGCGGCAGAGGCTTCCGCCCAAAGCTCGTAGATCTTCTCCTGAATTTCGTCTTCTCGGTTGTGCAGAATCGCGTCGCGCAGCGTCTCGTTCAAGTCGCGATGACGGTGCGGCATCAGTTCCACGGCCAGCCACGACCAGACTGGCTCGATTGAGGTGCGCGCGATCCTTCCCTTTTGTTTAATTTTGCGCTCGGGGCTGACCAGCAAATCTTCGAACGGCCGGCAGAAAAAGCGCTGCGGCGTCGGCATGCGCGCTCGCAGGGGCGACTGGCGCAATTGCGGCCGGAGCGCGCGCAGAATGTCGTCGTGAGGCAAGCCTGTGCCGCCGATCAGCCGGTCGACTTCAACGGCTTTGGCCAGCCGCGCAGCGATCTGCTCCGGCAGCTGGCCGAGGAAGCCGTTGAGCAGAACCTGTTTTTCGGCGCTGAGCGTGCCCAAACCCGCTCTCCCGGATCGCGCTCTCGCGCACCCGTCTCCATGGTATGGCCATTTAAGAATAGGGTCGCCAGGTTAACGCCTCATTGACCAGCTCAGGAAAGACGCTGGTTACAAAGGGCCTTAGGCCGCGCGCGGCAGCTCCAATTGGGCCGAAAGCCCGCCCAAATCGGCCTCTCCCAAAGTGAAGCGGCCGCCGTAAAGCTTGGCAATGTCGCTCACGATGGCGAGCCCCAGCCCGGTGCCCGGGACGCTTTCGTCCAGCCGTTCGCCGCGTTCGACCGCGCGGGAGCGTTCCTCGGGCGCCAGCCCCGAGCCGTCGTCCTCGACCGTCAGAAAGAACCGGCCGCCGTCGAGCGGCCCGGCCGTGATGGCAATCTTCCCCTGCGCCCATTTGCAGGCGTTGTCGACGAGGTTGCCAGCCATCTCCTCGAAATCCTCGCGCTCGCCGCGGAATGCGAGCCCCGGCGAAACGTCAACGTCGATCCAGAGGTCCTTTTCCGGATGCATGCGCTTGAGCACGCGTGCCAGATCGCTCAGCACCGGACCAACCTCGGTGCGGCTTCCCAACACGTCCAGCGCTCCGGCCGCGCGCGCTCGCGCCAAATAATGATCGACCTGCCGGCGCATGGACGTGACTTGGCGGATGACGGTCTCGGCCAAAGAACCGGAACTTGCCGCAGCTTCATTCGCAAGCACCGTTAGCGGGGTCTTAAGGAAATGGGCAAGATTGGCGACATGCGCGCGGGCACGCCCGACGACCTCGGCGCTGTGCGCGATCAAACTGTTGAGTTCGCTCGCGAGCGGTGCGATTTCGGCCGGGAAGTCGCCTTCGAGCCGTCTCGCGCGGCCCTCGCGAATGCGCGCGAGAGCCTCGCTAACGCGCCTGAGGGGCATTAGGCCGACACGCACCTGAATGGCAATGGCGGCAATGAGGCCGAGACTGAACGCGGCGAACCACCAGAACAAGGTCCGGTTGAATCCGGCAACATCGCTTTCCATTTCGGTCACGTCGCCGGCAATGGTGAAGCGGAACGTTTCCGGGATTTCGATTCCTTGCGCCGTTCTCGGCAGTGCAATACGGCGCACTAAAACGCGCAAACGTTGCCGGTCAGGACCGACCGCGTAACCCCACATCGCGTTGTTGCCGCCGGGGGTCAAACTTTCAGGAATGACGGTTTGATCCCACAACGAGCGAGACGTCTCCGGCTGCGCCTCCGCAGACTGAGGCATGTCCGGGTCGATCTGCCAATACCAGCCGGAGAACACGCGTTCGAAACGTGGGTCGGCGAAGCGGCCCTGCAGGCTGACATGTTCGGGCGCGTCCACTTCTGCCGCCGCGATCAGCCCGTCGAGGTCGAAGCTCAACTGATCGTCGAAGCTTTCCTGTATCGAACCGCGGAAGATGTTCGAGAGCACGAAGCCGCCCGCGACCAGGCACAGCAGGCTCCACACGACGGCGCCGGCAATCAGCCGGAACGTCAACGAATTAGGCCTGGGAATAACCCGCTTCAGCTTTCTTCCCCGCCTGCCCTCGGTTCGTCGAGCCGATAACCGAGGCCGCGCATCGTGTGTATGACGTCCACGCCGAGTTTCTTGCGCAAGCGGCCGATGAAGACTTCGATCGTGTTCGAGTCACGGTCGAAATCCTGATCGTAAAGGTGCTCGACGAGATCGGTGCGCGACAACACCTGCCCCTTGTGATGTGCAAGATAAGCAAGCAACCGATATTCGAGCGAGGTGAGCTTGATCGGGTTGCCGTCCACCGTTACGCGCGAGCTGCGCGTGTCGATGCGAAGCGGCCCGACTTCGATGTCCGCCGACGCGATGCCGGCGGCTCGGCGCAGCAGGGCGCGCAAGCGTGCCAACAATTCCTCGGTGTAGAACGGCTTCGCGACGTAATCGTCGGCGCCCGCATCGAAGCCGGCGACCTTGTCGCTCCAGCGGTCGCGCGCGGTCAGGATGAGCACCGGCATCTTGCGCCCCGCTTTGCGCCAGCGTTCGAGCACGGTCACGCCGTCCATCTTGGGCAGCCCCAGATCGAGCACGACCGCGTCATAAGGCTCGGTATCGCCCAGAAAGTGGCCTTCTTCGCCATCCGCGGCGACGTCAACCACATAACCGGCCTCGGTCAGCGCCTTTTTCAGGAGACGCTGGAGGTCTTTTTCGTCTTCGACAACAAGGATGCGCATGGTTCAGCGGCCGTAACGAAAACGGCCAAAACCTCCACGAGGTCCGCGATCTCCGCCACGATCATACCCGGGTGGCGGACCCTGATATCCGGGCGGAGGTCCATTATAGCGCGGTGGGGGGCCACCATTGTAGCCCGGCGGCACACCACTGTAGCCCGGCGGCACACCACCGCCGAAACCGGGCATGCCGCGCCGCGGATAGCCGCGCGGCGGCGGTCCCCGCTCGTAGCCGGCCGGCGGCTCGGGTGGCGGTGGGCCCGCCTGCGCGCCGTTTGGCACAAAACGTCCGCGGGGCTGACCGTAACCGGGAAAGCCGCCGCGCGGTCCTACAGGCGGACCCCGGTCGTCGCCTTCGACGCCGAGCACACGGCCCGTCCGGGCGTCGGTGTCCAGCCACAAGACGCGCCCATCGGGAGTCAACCATTTGAGACGGTAGTGAGGCTCGCCCTGAGCGCCCGTATTGGGCCCCTGGACATCGGCCAGGCTACCGGGACGCTCACGCCGGATCCCGTTAAGGATTTCGTCGAGCGAACGAACTTCGCCGGATTGGACACCTTGACGAGCCCGGAACGGTTGCGCAGATGCCTGGTCGGGAGACGCGGCAGCGCCCAACAAAAACAAAAACAATATGGGCGCAAAATAACGCATCGCTCGGCGTTCTATTCCCCGGCGCATGAACTACGAATGAACACGCCGACCAGCCCCCGTTCAGTAAGAACGCGCCAATATAGCCGCAGAACTCAGGCAGCCCAAAAGGACAATGCTTGATGTTCTGATACTTAGGCCCGGTCGCGTGTTCCGCCCCTCCTCACGCGGCCGGTCTTAGGGACAGAGCCCGCGGGGTCGCCAAGATCCCGCGGGCTCTTTGTCAAAAGAATACGGCGAGATCTCCCCGAACTCGGCGTGCCTAGTTTACGCCTCATTTCGGCAATGCGTGGCGATCAATTTCGTTGCGATTCCAGTCGGATAAATTGTTCCCATCGACACGCACCGACGGTCGCGCCTGACGCGTTTCCTGTTGGACAGGACGGGAGAGCAACGAATCCATGAACGAGGGCCACCCAGAGGTGGAAGGATTTCCGCCGGAATCGTATTTCGCTCGCCAGAGGCGGCTCCTTCGCGAATTTGTGACCCGTCCGCGCGACTGGCGGCAATGGGGCAAAGGTCTAGGGATGTTCGCCGGCGGGGTTGCCGCAGTGGCCCTGCTCATCGGAGCCTTTCTCGTTCTTGTTCTCAAGACGATCGAACCCGATATTCCTCCCGGCGCCGACCTTTACGCAATGAACCGCCCGGCCTCGATGACCTTCGTCGATCAGAGCGGCAACCAAGTGGGCGTTCGCGGCGCCATCGTCGGGGATCGATTGAAGATGTCCGAGATGCCGCGCTATTTGCCGGCTGCGTTCCTCGCCATGGAGGACCGCAAATTCTATCAACATCACGGCATCGATCCGCGCTCGCTGCTGCGTGCGGCGATGGTCGATCTGAAGGCCGGCAGGATTGTGCAGGGCGGTTCGACGATCACACAGCAGGTCGTGAAGATCGTGTTTCTCTCACCGGACCGAACCATTTCCCGAAAGCTTCAGGAAATTGCAGGCGCTCGTGCGCTCGAACAACGGTTCAACAAAGATCAGATTCTCGAAATCTACCTGAATCGGCTGTACCTCGGATCGGGCGCTTATGGCGTGGACGGGGCCGCGCATGTGTATTTCGGCAAATCGGCCCGCAACGCGACCGTGGCAGAGGCGGCGATGCTGGCCGCGCTGACGCGTGCCCCGACGGCATTTTCGCCGCGCCGCGATTTGGCGATGGCGCAAGAGCGCGCCGGTCGGGTGCTCGACGCGATGGTCGATGGCGGGTTCCTCAACGCCGATGAGGCTGCGCAAGCGCGGGCGCACCCTGCGAACATCGTCGACCAAACCGAAGATTTGGCGCGCGACTATTTTCTCGATACCGCGGCCGATGAAGTCAAGCAACTCGGACTCGGAGACGGCGACCTCACCGTCACGACGACAATGGATCCGGCGCTGCAGGCGGCCGCCCGTCAGCAGATTGCGAGCGTGATGAGCCGCCGCGCTGCCAGCGCTGCCAAGGCGAGCCAAGCTGCCCTCGTCTCCATCGCGCCCGATGGCGCGGTTCGAGCCCTGATCGGCGGCCGCGATTACGCCGAGAGCTCGTTCAATCGCGCCACCAAAGCCCGCAGACAGCCCGGCTCCGCGTTCAAGCCGTTTGTCTATCTCGCCGCCCTCGAGCGCGGATTGACACCTGCGACGGTGCGCATCGATCAGCCGATCACAATCAAGGATCACAAACAGGAATGGTCGCCCGACAACTATACCGAAACGCACGCGGGCCCCGTCACGCTTGAACAGGCATTCGCGCGCTCGATCAACACAGTGGCGGTGGAACTTGGCCAGGAGGTGGGTCTGCCGTCTGTGATTTCCGTCGCGCACCGCCTCGGGATCGAATCGCAGCTCCAACCCAACGCCTCGCTGGCACTGGGAACGTCCGAAGTCACTCCGCTCGAGCTCACTAGCGCCTACGCCGCGTTCGCGACGTTAGGTCATCGCGTGCGCCCGTACACCGTACTCGAGGTGAGGAAACCGGACGGTCAGATTGCATTCCGCCGTACACCGAGCATGTCCCCGCAGGTGATCTCCGAGGACGAAGCGCTGGCCATGAATTCGATGATGTATCAGGTCGTGCAGTGGGGCACCGGCCACGCAGCCGCCGTGCCCGGGCACGAAGTGGCGGGTAAGACCGGCACGAGCGCCGATTTCCGAGACGCGTGGTTCGTAGGCTTCTCGCCGGAAATGATTACCGGCGTGTGGGTCGGGAACGACGATTTCACACCGATGAAGAAAATCACCGGCGGCACGCTGCCGGCGCAAATCTGGAGCGGCTTCATGCGCACCGCGCTGAAGAATGCGCCGCCGTCGAAGCTGCCGCGTGCCGAACCAGTTCCGCCGGAGATGGCGCCCGATATCGCTTCAAACGGCGGCGATGAGAATCTGATCGAGCGGGGGCTGGACGGTATCGGTTCCTTCTTCAACAACCTGTTTGGCGGCGGCAACGCAAACGCCACTCCGTCTTCGGGACGACGGGACAGAAGCTCGGAGAACGACCGTCATTTTTTTCCCGAAGAGAACGACCGGCGTTACGCGGCCATCGATGACATGACCGTGGACGCAATGCCGTTCACGCCAATGCCGCCGATGCCACCGCCGCCGATGCCGCCGCCGCGTGCTCAACAGGCGATGGAGTA
>Ga0310810_10002793_pt1 | contig 18874 bp, 18 predicted proteins | sample NCmetagenome_FD_207641 | JGI IMG/M metagenome (GOLD analysis project Ga0310810, IMG submission 207641) | Soil microbial communities from experimental microcosm in Duke University, North Carolina, United States - NC | ecosystem: Engineered > Artificial ecosystem > Soil microcosm > Unclassified ...
CGGGTCGTCGCAGGCCTCCGTCGGCAGCGCGCCGTCGGCGGCGGCAGCCCAGAGCATGCGGCGGATATACCCCTCCATCGGTTCGATGAAGGTCACCTGGGCCAGCCGGTCGCACAGCTCCGACAGGTCGGCGAAGCGGCCGAAATCGCGCTCCGCCCAGCTCCGGAGCAGCTCGGCCTGGAGGTCGGGCAGCGCCGAGCCCATGCCGACGAGCGCCGCCCGCGCGCCGAGCATGACCGAGTAGCCGAAGAAGCGGTCTTCGCCGGTGACGAGCAGCTTGTCGGGGTGGCTCCGCAGCACGGCGGCAATGCGCTGGTAGGTCATCACCGAATCGAGGGTGGCGACCTTGATGCCGATCACCTCGGGCAGATCGAGAATCGCGTGCAGGGTGGCGTCGTCGTAGGGCACCCCGCCAGCCGCCTCGTACAGGTAGAAGGCGAGCACGGGAAGCTCGCGGCCCAGGCGACGGTGGAAGGCGACGGGATCCTGGCGCTGGGGAAAGGCGAGCAGGGCGTTGGCGTGCCAGCGCCGCGCGTCGATCGCCATGGTAACGTCTCGGGCACCGGCCACGATGACGCGGTCGGGCATCGCCTCCCGCCAGGCCTCGAGTACCTCCCGGCGGTCTTCGTCCGAGAGATGGGGACCCCGGCCGGTGTGCGCCCACACGGCTACGCCCGCCACCGGCTGGCCGGCCATCCATCGGGCATACCCGCGCTGGGCCTCGCGGTCGATGGTCGTGCCGCGGAAGGGGACCGGCACGGCCGGGATCAGCCCCCACTCGAGCCGCTCCGCGAGCGAGCTCGTCACGGCCGGCCCGACGCGGCCGCGGCGTTGCCGGCCTCGATGGCACGCCGGTCCTCGGCCGACAGATCCAGCAGGTCGAGCTTGGCGACCGCGTTCTCCGGAATCCGGAGCGGCTGGCCGGTGCCGAAGAGGAAGCGGGCGGCGCCGATCGTGGCAACGAGTGTCTCCAGATGGTCCTCGGGCGGGCCCCAGATCCAGCAGATGTCCCACCAGATCCGGGCCGCCTCCGCCGGGGTCGATCCGAAATGGACCTCCTCGACATACGGGCGGTCCGCGTGGGTCACGATCAGGCGCAGGCCGGGGTGGCTGCGGATGAGGGTGCGCACGGCGGCCGCGGGAACCTCACCTGCGCCGTCGTTGGGGTGGCGCTGGCGGCCATCCTCGAGCCGCACGGCGAGCATCAGCGGAAGCCCGGCGTCGGCACACGCCGCGGCCAGGGCGCGCATGCCGACCCCTACGGGCGAGATGCCGAAGAAGGTGGGATCGCAGCGCACCGCCGGCGCGCCGGCACTCCGCGCCGCCGACAGCACGGCCTGCCAGCCGGCCAGCTCGGGATGCACCGCGGGCACCGGACGGAAGCGCGGCTCGCGCGAGGCGGCTTCGAGCAGCCAGCTGTTGCCCTCGGTGGGGTCGCGCCAGAAGAGGCCCGGCAGGTGGGTGACCCAGGCCTGGTCGATGCCGACACGATCCATGGCGGCCAGGACCGCGGAGGGCGAGGTGCCCGGCACCCGTCGCCAGGGATAGGCGCCGAGAAAGGCGTTGACGTCGATGCGCATCAATCGGGGGAAAACGCGCCGGCGGGAAAGATCCGGGCCGCGTTGCGCCAGCGGACCAGCTCCTGCTCTTCCGGGGAGAGGAGATGCTCCAGATAGCGCAGCTTGGCCCAGCCGGTCTCGAGGGTGAGGTCGGCGCCCCAGAGCAGCCGCTCGACGCCGACGCTCTCGAGACAGGCTTCCAGCATGCCACCGTCCACCCCGCTGCCGGACAGGTCGATCATCACGTTGGCGAGCTCGCGCACCGCCGGCAGCGAGTGCAGCCAGTCACCGCCGCCACCGATGTGGGCCAGCAGGAAGACGACCGACGGATGCCGCGCCGCCAGGCGGCCCAGCTCCACGGCATCAGAGGCCTCCTGTCCGGGATAGTCCCGCCGGCGGTGTTGCCAGATGTGGTGCAGCACCGGCGCGCCGACCGCGGCCGCGCGACGACAAATAGGGTCGAGAAGCGGATCGTCCGCGCGGCGGCTGGCCGCGAGCTTGATGCCGATCATGCCGGCGCCGAGGCAGCGGTCGATCTCGGCCAGGGCGTGATCGGCATAGTTGGGATTGACGGCGACATACCCGCGGATCCGATCCGGATGCTGCCGCTGCAGGCCCAGCATGATGTCGTTGCCGTAAACCAGGTCGGCGGGCGAAGGGAAGTAGGTCGGCGAGGCATGCCCCCAGCTTCCCAGAATGGAGGCCACGTGAGTGGTGATGCCGATGCGCTCGCCCGCACGCATCCGGCTGGCGTTGCGCTCCCGCCAGTCGGCGCGTGCGGTGCGGTCGTGCAGGAAGTGGGCGTGAACGTCGATCAGCACCGCGCTATGCCTCGTCCTCCTCGTCGTGGTCGGTCACGTAGGGGTCGCCGGCTTCGGGCGGTCGATGGTTCAGCCCGACCTCGTCGGCGTCCTCCTCGTGCAGCGTCAGATCGGACTCCTCGGCGGCCTCGTCCTCGGCCACGCCGTCTTCATCGTCGACGTCGTCGCTCTCGTCGATCGTGGGTTTTCTGGGTGACATGCGCTCTCCTATCGTATGCAGCGGGCGCGGACACCGCGCCCGTCAAGCGCAATCTAAGGGCGGACGTCGGCTACGGCGCCAGGGCCTGGAGCACATCGTCGAGCAGGCCGAGCGTCTGGTCCACCCTCGCCTCGTCGTGGGCCAGGGAGACGAAGTTGTAGGCGCTGCGCTTGAAGAGCAGGCCCCGAAGGGCCAGGCGCTGGGCCAACCGGCCGCCGAGCGGCTCGCTCCGGCACTCGAGGAAGCACATCGGCCCGATCCCCCGCGCCGCCAGGACCACTGCCGAGTGCCGTTCCGCCAGCGTCCGCAGCCCCGCGAGGAGTCGCCCGCCGACCCGGTCGAGGTGGGCAGGCACGCCGGACGAGACCATCACCTCGAGCGTCGCTCGGGCGGCGGCCAGGGACACCATCTCGGTGGCCAGGGTGGAGGAGATCCAGGTCCGCCGCACGCCTTCCATCAGCTCCGCCCGGCCGCCGACGGCCGCCAGGGGAAACCCGTTGGCGATGGCCTTGCCGAGCACCACGAGGTCGGGGCGGATGCCGAACCGCTCGCACCCTCCGCCGATGGCCAGGCGACAGACCGTCTTGATCTCGTCCACGATCAGCACCGCGCCGACCCGGCGGGTCTCCTCCTGCACCACCGCGAGCCACTCCGGCCGTGGGGTCTCGAGGATGAACGGCTCGATCACCACCGCGGCCAGCCGGTCGGCCCGGGCGCGAATCAGGTCTCGCGTGCGCTCGGCGTCGTTGAAAGGCAGCTCGGCATACAGCGCCCGAACCGGATCCGGGGTTCCGCGTCCCGCGCCGGTCTGGCACCAGTCCAGCCAACCGTGGTAGCCGCATCCCAGGACCTCGGACCGTTCCGTCGCCACCCGAGCAAGGCGCACCGCGGCGGCCACTCCCTCCGCTCCGGTCTTCACGAAGCGCACCTGCTCCACCCAGGGGATCAGCCGGCAGAGCTCGGCGGCGACCGTCTCCTCCAGCTCGGGGGCCAGCGGGCCCACGACCCCGGCATCCACGGCCGCGTGGGCCGCGGCGGCCACTGCCGGATGCCCGTAACCCAGCGCCACGGCGCCGAGGGCCATGATGTAGTCGACGTATTCCCTGCCCTGCTCGTCCCAGACCCGGCACCCCGCGGAGCGGGACATCCGGCGGGGCGCGTCGCCGGGGTCCTCGCCGAAGAGGGCCTCGCGTCGCTTGCTGCCGGTCGAGGTGAAGCCCGCGACCCGGTCCGTCAACGCAGCTCCAGCACGCCGAGCGCGTTCGGATCCTGGCGGTCCCCCCGCAGGTAGACCCAGCCGCCACCGCCGGACCACACCAGCTGCCCGGAACGTCGCTCGCGTCCCGATTCCATCCGGTTCACCAGCACGTCGAAACGCACCGTATCGCCGCCGAGGGGGGCCCAGCCCGGGAGGGCGAGAGCGAGGGTGATCCGATACCCGGCCTCGGTGGCCTGCCAGCGGCCCGTGATCATGTCCGCGCTGCCCGCGTCGGACCCGGCACCCTGCACCCGCAGGCCGCCTTCGTCGCCCAGTGCGATCAGGAAACCGTACATCGGGCCGTCGTCGGCCGGACGGATGTAGAGCTGGACTCCGTCGGCGTGAATGTCGTCCGGGTCATTGTCGAAGCGAAGCGGCGGCGCGTCGTCGGGACGGACGATCACCTCCGGCTTCACCACGTCGATCGCCAGATAGAGCGCCTCCGTATCCCAGAGCGCCGAGGCGACGGCGGAGAACTCGTCCGGCCCGGGATACGGCTCCTCGCTTCGCCGGTACTGATCCTCGTAGTCCAGCGCGAGCGCCTCGGCCTCCTCGAATCCGTCCGACGATCCGTCGAGCGCGGGCACCGTGGCGGCGTGCCAGGCGACCCCCTGAACGGCGGTGGGTCGGTTGAGGTCGAAGAGCGGCTGGCGGGCCGGGGGGGCGTGGCGGATTCCCTTGAGTCGGACGGTGGTCTGGCCGGCCGTCACTTCCCAGCCTTCGGCCGCGGCGAGATGTCGCTCGGTGCCGGTGGCCGTCTCGATCTCCACCAGCTCCCCCTCGACCCGAAGCCCGCGAACGGCCGGCTCGGCCGGTCGCGACAGCTCGATGACCGTGGTGACCCGTGCCGCGCGACCGAGCGCACGGACCACGAAATACGGCACGAGCGCGGTCGAGCCCGGGAGGCCGGGGCCTCGAGCACGGAGCAGATCACCCGCGACGTCGAGGTGCAGCATCAGCACCGACCCGTCGCGCGCCCGGGCCTCGAGACGCAGCGGCCCGGGGACCTCCGGCTCGTACCGCTCGACCTCGCTCGTGAACTCGTCATCCAGGCGGTCGGGCACCCAGCGCCCGTTTCCAAGCACCGTCACCTCGCCCTGGGGATGCCAGGGCAGCTCGAAGCGGTGCTCGTCGGGGGCGGCCAGCTCCACCAGATCCAACAGGTAGCGCGGACCGGCGACCAGGGTGCGGGTCAGCGATCCGTAGCTGCCCCGGGTCCAGGCCCATTCGCCTGCTTCATCGAAGGCGTCACACTCGGCGTCTCCGGTCGGCTGGGAGTGCCCGTCCAGCCGAGGGGCATTGTGTGCCAGTGTGGAGCGGTACCAGAAGAGGTCGCGCGACACGTACGACCCGGTGCCCGGGTCCGGCAACCAATGATGGCCGCCGGCGTGCAGGGTGAGGTGCAGGCGATCCGGGTGACCGTGGCCGCCGCCGAAGGCGCCGCACTCGATCGAGGCATAGCGGTCGTTCCGGCGGAGGATGGCCAGTCCCTGCCGTTCCAGCAGCGTGTCCCCGGGAGACCAGGATCCGCCGGCGGGCGGGCGCTCGGGAGCCATCTCCAGCAGCGCCCACCAGGAGAGATCGGCCCGGGTGCGCGGTTTGGTGGGACGGGGGCGCCCGGTTTCGTGCAGATACGAATCGAACTGACCGGCGTCGGGCGCCGGCGCCTGGTAGAGCGCGTCGAGCCAGGGCCAGAGGTCGACGGCCATCCGATCCACCCGCGCCAGCCCGACCTCCCAGAGCTCCAGGTACATCGGCTGGGCCAGGGAGACCCCGTAGCGCGAGTCCTTCCGCGCCGGGAAGGTGCGATCGGGCAGTGCCGTCAGCGCCGGCGCCCGCAGCGCGGCGGCCAGGCGGTCGGCGAGTCTGGTGTCGGCGGCGATGTCGACCCCGGCCTCGCGCGCCCAGCCCATCGCCAGCAGTTCGCCGCGGAGGGCGAAGAGGTGATAGTTCTCGCCCTCGAACCACATCCCGTCGCTCCCGAAGCCGCGGAGCAGGTGCGCGATGATCCCGCTGGAGCCCTCGACCACCCGGGTCGCGAGCTCCTCGTCCTCGAACCAGACCGCCGCCGCGGCAAGCGCGGCGTTGTGCCAGGTCTGCCGGTTGGAGAACCCTTCGTCGAACTCACCGATCAGATTCGCTGCCTCGTCGGCCACACCGCTCACCGCATCGGCGAGAACCGAATCGAGCCGGCCGCTCTCCCGAAGAAGGAGCGCGGCCGCGAGGTACCCGGTGAGCCAGATGCTCTCGAGATAGGTGGAGAAGAAGAGACGAGACGGGCCGAGGACGTTGTCGGCGTTGGGGTAGTCGGAATAGCCGGAGGCGTATGTCGACAGAATCCTGACCGCGGCATCGGCTGCGTCATCGCGGTCCCCCAGCGCGGCCAGCGTCGCCAACTCGGCGGCCCGCTCCGCGAGCCAGAGGTGCTGCCACCGGGTCCAGGCACCGTCATGCCGGGCGCCGCGGTGGGCCCGGCCGCACGCGGCGCAGGGGTGGTCGCGCGGACTCCAGGGATCGAACTCGAGTGGCGTCCCGTGCTCGGGGCAGAGGCCGCCATCGGCGGAGAGCAGCGCCTTGGCGCCGGGGATCTCGGGCGGCTCGGTGAGTAGCCGCTGGTTCCGCTCCGCGATCCGCGCGAGCAGCGCCGCGAGGTCCGGGGCGGCGCGGACCGCCTCCCGCCGGGCCTCGAGCCGCTCCGCGGTCAGCATCGCCGGACGCCCTCACGGGCCCAGCGCACCGGCAGGAGCCGCATGCCGAGCTCGCGGACCGCGGCCACCGCGGGGGCCGGATCGTCGGGTCCGAGAAAGAACATCGAGCCGCCGGCGCCCGAGCCCGCCGCCTTTCCGCCCAGCGCTCCGGCCTCCACCATGGCGCGCTCCAGCCGGGACATCTCGGGGGTGCACATCCCCGGATCCAACGCCTGCTGAAGCCGCCAGTTGGCGCTCAGCAGGGTGCCCACCCGCGCCACGTCGCCGGCCAGCAGCGCGCCCGGCATCGCCTCGGCCACACCGCGGATGCCGTCGAGGGCTCCGGCGACGGTCGGGTCGCCCCGCTCGTAGGCGGCCATCACCCGCCCGATCGTCGCCCCCGAGAACCGGGAGGCGCCTGTGTAGCAGAGCAGCATGCGGCGCGCGAGAGCGTCGGCGGTGTCGGCGTCGAGGGTGAGCGGCTCGACCGTCGCATCCGGGTCGCGGAAGGAGAGGCGAAGGAAGCCGCCATACGCCGCGGTGAACTGATCCTGCCGGCCACCGGGAATGCCGGCCTCCACGCCTTCGAGGCGGCAGGCGAGGTCGGCGGTGGTGCGAACATCGATCGCTTCGCCCCGGGCCGCCTTCAGCGCGGCGACCAGCGCCACGTCCAGGGCGCCCGAGCTTCCGAGCCCGCTGCCGGGCGGGGCGTCGGCCCGGGTGACCAGGGTGCAGGGTCCCGGCGGCAGCATCCGCAGGCCGGCGCGAAGGAGGGGCATATCGCCATCGGCGAGATCGGCGGCGTCGGCCACCTCGATCTCCTGCTTCAGGTCCTGCGCCACCAGCCGGTAGCCCTGCGCCCTCGGCGTCACCTCCGCGTGGACCAGGAGCTCGACCGCGGCGGACACCACCACGCCGCCGGCGCGGGTCGAATACGGCGGGACATCGGTCCAGCCGCCGGCGAGATCGAGCCGCACCGGCGCGGCCGCACGCACGGTCAGGGCGCCACCCACCAATCGTGCACCGTAGGCAGCTCCCCCCGGAGATCCATGACCACCCCCCGCACCCTGCGATTCATCCCCTGCAATCCTCGCGCGTGATAGAGGAACGCGACCGGCACCGAGTCGGCGAAGAAGCGCTGCGCCGCGTCGGGGGCGGCGGGCGCCGTCATCCCGGACAGCTCGGCGAGCGGCCCGAGATAACCCAGACCGGGGTCGCCACTGATGCCCAGGACCGCGGCGTCGAAATCGTGGGCGCCGTACACCCGGCTCAGGAACGCGCCCAGCTCGAGCTGACGGATCGAGACCGCAAAGCCGGCCGGCCGGAGCCGCGCCTGGACCATCTGCTCCAGCGCCGCTTCGCCACTGCCGACGGTGAGCAGCTCGACGCCGACCGGGGGCCGCGTCCCCGCGCGCACCGCCAGGGTGGGCGCGGGCTCCGGAAGATAGCCGGGCACATCCGGCGGCACCGGTCCGTCGGCCGGCGTACCGTAGCCGTACAGGTAACCCTCCACGATCTCCCGCCGGTCGATGGCGGCGCTCGCGGCCCGGCGCGCCTCCAGTTGATCGAACGGCGGCCGCCGGGTGTTGAAGACGATGCCGTAGGTGAAGAACAGCGGGTAGGTCAGGACGGCGAGCGAAGGATCGCGGCGGACGAACTCGGCGTGGGCTGGCTGGATGCCGGCGAAGTCGAGCTCGCCGGAGGTGAGGGCCGCGAGCTTGGTCGTCGGCTCGTCCACCACCACGACGATGAACCGCTGCAGCCGGGGCGGGCCGCCCATCGCAGCGGGAAACGCCGAATCGGCCGCGAAGACCCAGCGCCGGTTGGGCTCGTGGGCTACGAACCGGAAGGGACCGTTCCCCACTGGGCGATCGTTCCACGCCGCCCGCCGCAGCGCCGAGTGCGGAATGGAATCGAGCAGATGGGCCGGCAGGACCGCGAGGTCGGTCAGCACGTCGGGAAAGCGGACCTGCGGATCGGCGAAGCCGAGCACCAGGGTGGTGTCATCGGGTGCGGTGATGCTCCGCAGGTCGCTCAGATCCGCGAGCCGGGGATAGCCGGTCGCCGGATCGCGCGCGGCCTCGAGTGTCCAGGCGGCATCGCGGGCGGTGGTGGGCGCGCCGTCGTGCCAGCGCACGCCCGGGTGCAGGAAGAAGCGCAGAGTCCGCCGGTCGGCGCTCCAGGTCCAGGATTGCGCCAGGTACGGCCGGGCCACCAGACCGGAGTCGTAGCGCGCCAGGGTGGTGAGCAGCACGTAGCGCTGCACCTGGCGGGCGAGCGGATGCTGGGTCAGCAGCGGGTTGATGCTCTGGAGATCGGCGCCGGAGGCGAAGAGGACCGTCGCGCCTCGGCGATCCGCCGCGGGCTGGCAGGCCGTCGTGAGGACCGCGGCGAGGAGCAGGACGGAACGCACGCCGGAAGGTATCTCCCTGGCGGGGCCGGACGGGAGGCAGGAGATTGCGGCATGTCCCGCCTGCTGCTGCGCCGAGCCGTCACCGGCGCCGCCGTCGTCTTCGGCGTGCTCACCCTGATGTTCTTTCTGTTGCGTCTCGCCCCGGGCGACCCGGCGCGGCTCCTCGTGGGCCCGGCCGCCACGGAGTCGCAGGTCGCGGCTCAGCGCCATACGCTCGGCCTCGATCGGCCGGTTCCGGCGCAGTATGCGGCCTGGCTGGGTCGGTTCGCCCGGGGTGACTGGGGCACCAGCATCGCCACGGGGCGACCGGTGCGCCGCATGCTGGGTGAGGCATGGCCGGCCACGGTGCGGCTGGTGGGGCTCTCGCTCGTGCTGAGCTATCTGCTCGGGATCGCGGTGGGCGTGGTGCAGGCCGTCCGGCGCGGGCCGCTCGACACTGCGCTGTCGGTCGTGACCGTCACGCTCTTCGCCCTGCCCGGGTACTGGCTCGGGCTGATGCTGGTGATGCTGTTCACCTACCGGGCGCGGATCCTGCCCGCCTTCGGCGCGGCCGGTTTCGACGCCGACTTCCTGACCGGCGGCGCCCGGCTGGCCGATCGGCTCCGGCACCTCGCGCTCCCTCTCGCCACGCTCACGCTGATCGGCATCGGCGGCACCGCACGCTACGTGCGCGGCGCCATGCTCGACGTCGCAGGCGCGCAGTTCGTCACCATCGCGCGGGCCAAGGGTCTCACGCCGACGCGGGTCGCGCTGCACCACGTGCTCCGGAACGCGCTGATCCCGGTGCTCACCCTGCTGGGCCTTTCGCTCCCCGCGCTGTTCTCCGGCGCCGTGTTCATCGAGGCGATCTTCGCCTGGCCGGGCGTCGGCCGGGTCCTGGTCGAGGCGGTGCAGGCCCGCGACTACCCCGTCGTCATGGCGGCCACCGCCGTGAGCGCCGTGCTCGTGGTCCTGGGCAACCTGCTCGCGGAGCTGCTGGTGGCGTGGGCCGATCCTCGCGTCGCCGCGAGCCGAGCATGAGCCGGCGCTGGTTCCTGGCCGATCGCCGCGCCCTCGTCGGCGGGGCCATCCTCCTGGCCGCGGTGCTGGTGGCGCTGCTCGCCCCGCTGGTGGCCGGTGATCCGGGGCTGCAGCGGGACGTCGTCGCCACCCGCTTCCTGCCGCCGCTCAGCAGCGACCTCCACGGCGCGTTTCACCTGCTCGGCACCGATCGCCTGGGCCGAGACGTGTGGGGGCGCATCGCCTACGGTGCGCGAGTCTCGCTCGGCGTTGGCCTGCTCGCGGTGGCGGTGTCGGTGCTGGTGGGCGTCGCGGTCGGCGCCGCGGCGGGATTCTGGTCGGGGTGGACGGCGACGGTACTACTCGGGCTCACCGACTTCGCCCTGGCGCTGCCGCGGGTGGTCCTGCTGCTCCTCCTGGCCTCCCTCTGGCAGCCCAGCGCGCTGCTCGTGATCCTCGTCCTCGGACTCACGGGGTGGATGACCATCGCCCGGCTGGTGCACGGCGAGATCCGGGCGCTGACCGGGCGGCCGTTCGTGGAGGGAGCAGTGGGACTGGGAGCGTCGGATCTGCGGGTTCTGCTCCGTCACCTGCTGCCAAACGCGCTCACCCCGGTCATCGTGACCGCCGCGCTCGGACTGGGCAACGCCATCATGCTGGAGGCGGGGCTCTCGTTCCTCGGACTCGGAGTGCAGCCACCCACGCCCTCATGGGGCAACCTGATCGCCTCGGGCCGTGACACGCTGGTGAACGCGCCGTGGGTGGCCACCGGCCCGGGTGTGGCGCTGGTGCTGGTGGTGCTGGGTGCGACGCTGCTGGGCGACGCGCTACGCGATCGGTTGGATCCGGCCCGTCCGGCCTAGCGGGTCAGCGGCCGGTCCAGCGCGAGGTGCCCGCGACCGAATCGATCAGCCGCTCCATCCCGGTGAGTGTCTCGGGCGCGTCGGCGCAGCCGTGGTCGTGGCGAACCGTCTTGCTGCGCTCGCCGGAGCGCACCGTGATCGTGACGGTGGGCGCATCGGTGGCGTAGCGGCCACAGGCGGGACTGTTCAGGACGTATTCATCGGCCAGCGCGAAGAACCCGGCCGTGTCGAGCGAGTCGACCAGGCGGCCGACCTGCTCCGCCGCGACCCGGCTCGTGTCGGAGCCGACCGGCGTCACGAAGCGCGTCCCGGTGAATCCGATCCTGCCGTCTCCCCCCAGCGACACCCGATAGACCGGGCAGGTGCCGAAGCAGGGTCCCCGCTCCAGCGTCACCATGGTTCCGGACGACGAGGTCGCCTCGGGCGCGGGCGTCCCGGGGGTGCGTTGACCACAGCTGGTCAGGCACGCGGCCAGGGCCAGCGCGGCGCGAATGCTCATCGGCCGGGGATGGTCACGCGAAGGTCTCGCCCGCCCACCCGGTCGCCCACCGAGAGGGAGAGCTCTCTCCGGCCGGTGATCACATCGGCCTGACCGCCGCGGGCAAAGGCGATCACCTGACCGGTGGCCGGATCGCGCACCAGCACGACCGGCGCGCGGGCGGCATCCCAGCGGAGGTGCACCCGACCCGGCCCCCCGCGCACGTCGACCGCGGTCGCTTGCGGGGCGGCGGAGACGGTGGCGCTCCGCCCCTCGCCGTCCAGCGAGAGCGTGGCGAGCCGATCCGCCAGGGCGGAGGTCAGCGGCACGGCAAAGGCGAACGACCTCGGGGCATCCGGGGCATCGGCGATCTCCGCCGGCGCGAAATCCAGCCGGATCAGACTCGATCCGTCGGCGGCGCGTCCTTCGATATGATAGGGCCCCGAGCTCCGCGGCAGGCTGGGCCGGGTGTAGACCCGGAACGCCGGCTCGAGGATCACCCGGCCACGCTCGATGCGCCCCCACACGAGGAGGGCGGGCTGCACCGCCTGCCCGACCTGGGAGGCGGCCATCGGGTGCTGGGCGCGATAGTTGAGCACGCCGAGGTAGGTGTAATCGCTGATCCACTCGTTGCTGCAGTAGCCCATCAGGTCGTGGGCCGACGGCGTCTTCACCACTTGATTCAATTGGTCGTAGCCGTACACGCCCGTGACGCCGCCAGCGTAGGGGAAGCTCTGGTCGGGGTTGGCGGGATTGCCGCAAGGCGCGTGCTGCCGCCCCCAATTGTGTCCCCACTCGTGGGCCGCCACGCCCGAGGCGCTGGGCAGCTTGTCCCAGCCGATCGCCGTAGGGGCGCCGATGTAGCCCATCCCTGCCACGCCGCTGCTGTAGTTCGGGTTCACCACGCCGTACCAGGCGCGCCCGTCCCCGGCATCGACCCGGGCCGCGTTGACCTCGGAGAGAACGTCCCCCCAGCTTCCCGCGTCGTTGGTCAGGGTGGTGTTGGCGTTGGTGGAGTAGGGCTGGGCCACGACCGCGTCGTAGGCCGCCAGCGGGTGCACCCGCATCGCCCCGACCAGGAATTGCGCCATGTTGCCGGTCGTCACGTTGCCCTGCCGACCATCGCCGCTGGTCACCACCGGAACGAAGCGGACCGCGAAGGCGTCGGTCGTGCGTACGTCCACCGCCAGCGGCACGCCGTTGGCCGGGAAGACGTTGTCGCCCTCGTTACCCTCGACGACAGTGTTGTCGGGGTCCACGTCCACCAGCACCGACAGATCGGGCTGCACCTGGTCCTTGGGTATCACCAGGTTCCAGGAGGCATCGAGGTTGGCTTCGCTCACGCTCTGGGGGGTGCTGGCTGCCGGGGAGGCGATCACCGAGGTGGAGACCAGCGTCCCGGCGTGGTACACCCGCACCCGCACCGCGGGCGCGGCGACGTTGATCTGGTTCGCGGTCACGAACACCCGCAGCAGTGCGTCGCGGTCCTTCACCAGTGGAATGCTGCGACTGTAGGTCTGCACGCTCTGCACCAGGTAGAGGCCATCCACCCGCAGGTTGAACCCTCCGGCGGAGCCGGTGCTGTACTCGACCTGAGCCGACTCGGCGCCGTTGGCGCTGATGGTCACACGCCGGCTCGAGGGACTGGGCGTGTATTGGGTCGAGCCGTCGGAGACGGGGAGCGCGGTCACCGTGTACTCGCCCGACACGAGCGCGCTCAGAGTCTCGCTCGCGGTCACCGACCGATTGTAGCCGTTCGGGCCGGCGACGGTGATCGCCGAAGCCGTTCCCCCCGGCAACCCGGTCACGGTGATCGTCAGGCTCCCGTTGGCGGGGAGATACGACACCGACGCGGACGGAGCGCCGTGGTCGTCGACGTTGATGGTCTGGCTCGGGGGCGTAGGGGCAAAGGCCTGGCTGCCCGACGTGACCGCCGCCGCCGTCACGGTGTACCCGCCGGACGCCAGGTTGGACAGGGTCCCGCTGGCCGTCACGTCCCGGTCGAAGCCGCCCGGTCCGGTCACGTGGATCTCGGCCGGGGTTCCGGCCGGCAGGCCGGAGACGTTGAGGGTAAGGCTGCCCGTCTCCAGACCGGTGGGATCACCCCCGCACGCGGCGACCAGGCACAGCAACGCCGCGTTTCGAAGGGTGACGCGTCGGCGGGTCATAGGGAGTCCGAGCGATGCAAGGAATGACACGAACGCGAATGCTCTGCCTCGCGTTTTGCCCCGCTGCGGGGCCGCGGCCCACCTCGGGGACCGGGCCCCAAGCTCAGGTGGGTCGCGATGTTGGGTGATGACTCAGCAGGAGTCGATGGCGTCGAGCGGCAACAGCCGGGCCAGGGTTACGCCGCCGTGGGCGTGGTCGTCGTCGCCCAGCTCAGACGGGCGGCTCGGGCATGGGCCAGCAGATGGATCCCGTCGGAGCGGAAACAGGGCAGCAGGTTCAGGTAGCCGGCAAAGTTCGCGGCCATGGTGAACAGGAACAGATCCCCGGCCGGCGTGCCGAGCGACGGCTGTCCAACCGCCTGCCACCATTGGATCGCCAGCAGGAGTCCCATCAGGTTGCCCAGCCCGCCGGCCACCGAGATGATCGGCGCCCGCCAGGCGCGGGGACCCCATACGAAGCGCCAGCTGCCGGGAGCGATGTCGCGGTAGCCGATGGCACAGGCATCCTCATCCAGCAGATGCACGGCCCCGATGAAAGGCAGCGTCGCCACGTGAACCCGGCACGCCCCGACCCGCCCCTGCCAGATGGTGGGCCCCGCCCCCAGCCGAATGCCCCACATCCTGACCCCCACCATCCAGGCCGCTCCGGCGTGCCCCAACTCGTGGAAGATCAAGGCGATCCACGACGCCGCCGTCCCCATCAGGACGGCCTGACCCAGATCGCGCCAGCCCTGCCCCATCAACCAATCGACCCAGACGTGCAGATGCATCGTCAACCCCGAAGGGTGAAGTTACCTTATACGTGCGCCTCGGCAGCGCATCTGCTTTAAGCAAACTAATGCCGACACGTGACGCCGGGAGATAGCTCACACAGTTCACGTGCCGGACGGGGGATTGCAGGAGGGCGTTTCGATGGAGGAGCTGGCCCCACAGACGTTCTGCCAGCGTGCGGCGCTCGAGTTGGCGGCGCTTATCCGGCACCAGAAGAAGCCGCGCGGGCGCACCCGGCGCGACTCTGCCCTGCTGCGCAGCTACGTGGAGCAGGTTCTGGCGAGCGGGCCGGTGACCGAGAATCTGCAAGGCGGGCCATGGCAGGTCTCCACCCGACCGCTCAAGAAGCCCGGGCGCGGCGGACTCCGCTTCATTCCGCTGGTCACCCGCGGCGATACCATCATCATGGTCTCCACCGCGCAGGAAGCCGAGGAGCTGGCGGCCTTCCTCAACTTCTGCGGCATGCAGGAGTTCAGCGGGCGTTGAGACTCGGGGCGGAGCCGGTCACCGCGAACTCCTGAATCATCCCGTGCTCGTGATGGGGCTTCCCATCCTTGGTGTCGGGCAGGAAGCAGATCATCCCGTAGTTCCCCGGCGCAAGCTGCACCTCGAAGCTCGCCACGCCACCGCGCGCGAGTGGGCTCACCCCGCCGAGCGGCATCCCCGGGGGCGGTCCCTCCGGTTTCTCAACCCATGCCAGCACGTCGTGCACCGACTTCCCGGGGGCGAGCTGGACCAGCTCCACCTCGTGCGTCTGGTCCCCATCGTTCCGCACCTCGATCACTCGGCGGCCAGGTACGACCGGTCCTGAGAGCACGAAGCTGTAGTCGCGGAGCGACATGGTGACGTCGGCCCGCGGCGCGCCGGCGGCGTCCGAGGCGGGGACGACGGTCAGCGGCCGGATCATCCCCTTCATCAGGTGTGGAACGCCGTCGGGGCCGGGGATGCCGCAGAGGAGCAGATACCGTCCCGCCGCCAGCACCAGCGTCGCGTTGGCTTCGCCGCCCTCCGGGGTCGGCGCATTGGGCCCGCCGAGCGAGCGCGCCCACGCCGGAAACGGGCCGCCGGCCGAAAGGGCGGCGCGGAAATCGTCCAGGGTCTTGCCCTGCTCGAGGCGGACCACCCAGAGATGATGGAACTCCTTGCCCCGGTTGATGAGGTCGAACTTCACCGCACCTTCCCTGACCGTGTCCGGAGCAGCGAGCGCGTATTCGGTGGCGGTCACGGCCACGGTCGGTGGGACCGGCGACGAGCGAAGGGCGAGGAGACCCAGAGCGGCCGGAATGGCCGCGAGGCCGAGCAGGGTGAGCGACGGGGAACGCATACGGCATCTCCGGGTGAAGCGGACGGGGTCGGGCGACATCCGCCCGGCCGATACCCGTGAGACGTGGGGTGCCTGGACTCCTTCTCACCACCTCCCGTCGAAACCGCACTGACCGCCCAGCAGCCAGGCGGGATCGTCGTGATCGCCGGTGTAGAGGATCGCGTGCAGCATCTCGTGCTTGAGCAGGGTCGCCCGGTCGCGGCTTCGAGCGCGCACCAGGATGTCGCCGCTCCCGGGACCGTCTCCGTGCCCGATCCAGAGTCCCTCCGCGGCCTGCCCTGTTCTCGGATCGATCAGCTCCTCGCCGTCGGGGACCACGTAGAATTGCGCCTCGAGCGGAGCGCTGTGGCCGACGCACTCTCCCAGCTCCGTCCACCAGCGGCGGTATTCGGACGAGACGGGCACCAAGACCGCCGCCGGTGCGGCCTCGGTCGGGGAGAGATGATCGTGACACGCCGCGCAGGACAGCACCAGCGGCACCAGACGGGACCGGAACATGAGACTCCAGGGTAGCGGCCCGACGAACATCGAGCCGTCCCATAGGATGGAATGGAGAGAGCGTTCCGTCCATCCACCGCCTTGACTGCCGATCACGCGTCGCAACTTGCATCGCCCGGCAGACGAGGTCTTCTCACTGAGACCGGGACTACATCTCGGCGCTCCGCCGCTGAAAGTCCAGCGCCCGGGTCAGCACCTCGGGTGGCAGGGCGCAGAGGTCGAGCGCGAGCCCGAGCTCGGTCGTCCCGATCCAGGTCACGTGTCCCGACACGGGACTCGCCTCGTCCATTCCGGGCAGGCGGAGCGTCCCGCTCAGCGTCATCCCGTCGTCGAAGTGGTCGGCCGCACCGAGCCGGAGCCGGAGGCCGACCGGGGTCGCGTCGACGACCGGGTAGGTCCGCCCGGTCGTCTCGAGGCTGGGGCAGCGGTCCTGGGGAAAGACCAGCCGGAGCGTCGTCCGGCGCTCGGGGAGCGGTGAAGGAAGGTCGGCAGTCATGCTGGTTTACCTTAGAGCGGCGGGTCCTCACCGTCAAACCGGCCGGAAACCCGGCGGCCCGACCACGCGTAGGTGGGCCCGGTTCCCGCCCGACTCATCACCACCTGGAGGCTTCGTGGCACCCACCGCTGTCCTTGCCCTGCTCACCCTTCTCGCCGGCACGACCGCGCCCAAGACGGGCGAGGATCTCATCCGGGAGATGCACGCCCGCTACGACGGGAAGTGGTATCGCAACGTCACTTTCGTGCAGACCACCAGCTTCCCCGACAAGCCGGCGGAGACCTGGTACGAGGCCGGGACCATTCCGGGCAAGCTGCGGATCGACGTCGCCCCGGTGGACAGCATGACCGCGTTCATGTTCGTGGGGGATTCGTCGTTCGTGTTCAAGGGCGGCCAGCGGGTGGCGGCGCAGGAGGACCGGAACCTGCTCATGACGCTGGGCTTCGACGTCTACGGGCAGGCGCCGGAGGTGACCATCGCGCAGCTCAAGGCGCAGCACGTGGACCTGAGCCGGATCCGGGAAGACACCTGGCAGGGCGCCAAGGTGTGGGTCGTCGGCGCCGCCAAGGGCGACACCACCAGCAGCCAGTTCTGGGTCGAGAAGGACCGGCTGCTCTTCGTGCGGCTCATCGAGTCGCACAAGAGCATGAAGAACCCGAGCGCGCCGCCCAAGCTGCTCGACGTGACGTTCGAAAAGTACCAACCGCTGGGCAAGGGATGGATCGAGACCGAAGTGGTGCTCAAGCTGGACGGGAAGGAAGTGCAGCGGGAGCAGTACGCCGACATCAAGGCGGACGTCGAGCTACAGCCCGATCTCTACGACACCCAGACCTACCGCAAAGCGACGTGGATCAAGCCGCAATAGACAGACCGATCGTTGTCTTCGGCTTCGACGATCGCATCGCACGCCACTCGCCGCGGGCGCTCAATTCGCTCTCGCGCAACACGCGTCACGATCTGGATGTCATCATCCTCGCCAGGCGCTGGAGGCCCTGGACCCAGGCGTACTATCGCGCGCTGGAGCTCGAGCGGCTGCGCATCCGGATTTTCGACATGAGCGCGGTTTCGGTCTCCGGGGACCTTCGCCTGCTGGCCCACACCACGGCTTCCACGATGGACCGGCTCTACCTTCCGACGCTCCTGCCTGACGCCGATCGCGTGGTGTACCTGGACACGGACCTGATCTGCCTCGATGACCTCGCGCCGCTCTATGAGCTCGCCCTTCCCGAATCGGGCATTGCGGCGAAGCCTTCCGTCAAAGAAGGCTACGCTACCCTCCCCGACCTGGTTCGGACCTGGGCGCACCCCATGGCACGCGAGACAATCCTCGGCGAATTGATCAGCAGCTGGGCTCCGATGAGCCTGAGAACCTTCAATGCGGGCGTACTCGTCATGGATCTGGAGAAGCTGCGAAGACGATCGTTCGTGCGAACGACCCTGGACATGGTCCGGCGATTCGGAGTGAACGATCAGTTGGCGATCAATCTCTACACGAAGGGCGAGTTCGAGCCGCTCGACTCTGCCTGGAACGTCTTCGTGGGTCAGGATGCCAGCGACGCCCCACACATCATCCATTGGGCTGGTCCGAACAAGCCGTGGAACACCAACGACCTGCCGTTCAAGAGCGAGTGGGACACCTATGCCCGCGAGTATGATCCGATGCGCCGATGGATCGGCGCCCTGCTCGGCACACGGCCCGTGAACCCGGTGCAACGCATCGAACCGCGCTCGCTGACGCTCTAACGCGGGTGCCGTCCAATGTCCAGAACACAGAAGGGCTGCCCTCATCCGGGCAGGCCTTTGTGATAAATGCGGTTGGGTTGTGCTCTTCAGTGCGCCGCGTAGGAATCGAACCTACAACCTAACGATTAAGAGGCCCTTGCGAGGGGTACGCGCGGGTCCGTCTCGCGCAGGTTGGAGTGGCCCCTAAGCCATGCTTTGGGGACAGCCAAGCGCGTGATCATCGCCGCGCGAGCGGGTGAGCGAAAGTTGCCATGAGGATGGATGAACCTTATTGAACTACGATCGTCCCGCTCATTCTCCTCCCGTGGACCGCGCAGTGGTACGGATACGTGCCGGCGGTCGCGGGCATGGGGAGCTGCCGGCTCCCCGTGATGAACCTCGGCGTCGAGCCGATAGCGGCCGAATCGAACTTCGCGCTGTGCTTAATACCGTCGAGGTTGGTCCAGGTGACCACCGTGCCCGGCGCCACCGTCAGCGTCGCCGGGTGATAGGCGATGGCCTGCATGGTGACCGTCGTGGCCGGCAGCGGTTCCCCCGGGGACGACGGGAAGGGGTTGGCGAACTTGGCCGCGGTGACGAAGCTCGAGTCGGTGAGCG
>Ga0310810_10002794_pt1 | contig 18869 bp, 11 predicted proteins | sample NCmetagenome_FD_207641 | JGI IMG/M metagenome (GOLD analysis project Ga0310810, IMG submission 207641) | Soil microbial communities from experimental microcosm in Duke University, North Carolina, United States - NC | ecosystem: Engineered > Artificial ecosystem > Soil microcosm > Unclassified ...
ATTCGGCGCGAAGTCGCGTTTCAGTATCCGCATTGACCTGTACGGCCGACGACCACGACTCATAACCGTCCATCGCGACCCGGACGGCACGCGACCCGGCGATCTGATTCCTCAAAACCAGCGGCGTCGTGCCCACGCTGCGTCCGTTGAGAAACACTTTGGCTCCCGATGGGCGCGAGTTGACGATGAGAGAGCCGCGGAATTGGGGGCGTCTCGATACAGCCGAAGCGGCTGGAGGCGTCCTCGATGCAGCGGCGGGAAGTTCAACATCGGTAAATGATCGTGTGTGCGCCGGCGTTGCGGCTGATAGCTGCGTTTGCGAGACCACGGCCGCTGGCTGCGACCCGGCGGGCTGGGCCCCGACATGGCGCGAAGCGCCGGACAGCCAGACAGCGGAACCGCCGACGACAATCCCGCCCGCGAATGCGCTGATGGCAATGGTCGCCACAGGCGCTCGACGGCTAACCCGCAGTGCTGCGGCAAAGGCGTCCAATACATCGGTGAGCACTCGCGAGCGCAGCGCGAACTCATGCCACTGTGACGTCCGCGGTTCGGACCTCGCCGGTTCGGGAGCACGCCATTCGCTGATGCGCGGCTCCGGCGGATGCCATACCGGCACATCCCGTGGTTGCCACGCAGGAACGCGCCATTTGGGAAGATGCCAGGCAGGAAGACGCCACGCGGGGAGGCGCCATTTAGGAAGTCGCCACGCAGGAAGACGCCACGCGGGAAGATGCATGGCCGGAAGGCGCCAGGCCGGAGCGCGCCAATCGGGAAGATGCATCCTGGGGACGCGTAACCTGTTAACCTGAATTCTCGGAACACGATACGTGCGAAGGTTCGCGACGGCTCTGGCGCACAAAATGACAACGAACCGCAGCACGCTTCGTGATGCCGTCGCCAGGAGAACGAGCCACCGCGCAGCGGTCTGAAGAGCTCGCGGCGGGCGAACCGCGGTCGTCCGCGGGTTTTCAGAGGGGAAAAGCTCGAGGGGGTCTTCGCTGTCGGACGGCGTCATACGCGAGGGAGTGCGGAGTGATCGCACAAGTTGCGCCTTCCTCAACACTCGCGACGCTTTAAAGAAATTTGCATTTCTGAGAAGCGAAGTCGCCCTCAGGGCGCCTTAGTTCAACCCTAGCCGCTGCTCCTCCGGAATGTGGAGTTCGGCGTCCACGACGGCAGCCCCCGCGCGAGCCGCTTCAACGGAGCCGGCGCTCTGTTTCGGACGGTCCTCGCTGACGAAGGGCGAGACGAGCACGGCGGCGACAAGCATGACCGGCCAACGCCGCCGCGCCCACCAGGAGCAGCAGGTGCGCACTCAGTGGGAGCGTCCGTGCCAGGCTCAGCATGCGCGAACCTTACTACCTGTGACGCCGCGTCCGGATTATCTTGCCGTCATGATGAGGTCAGAAGGACACACGGCGCAACCGCACTAAAAACACAACATGACGTGAACATCGCTCGTCGTTCATGCGCAAAGTGGTTGCAGGCAAAGGCCCGAACTTCGGCACTTCAATTGCACAACTCGACCGCGGCACGGCAAGTCCGCTTGGAAGGCCAGCGTCAGGCGGGCTCGGTGGAGGCGAATCCATGGTCAGGACCTTCTGCACGAGCGGCGAAAGCGAAGTGGTCAAAGGCGCGTTCCACGCGCTCGGGGGGATATTGGCGGCCTCGATGGCGGCCTACAACATCGCCGCGTGGTGCTATCGCCGTGAAACACACCTGGGCGTCAATGCCATCGTCTACACGCTGGCGATCGCGTGGGAGATCAAGCAGACGGTCCATCATCTGGAGCGCTGCGAGGGAACGACACCGGAACGCACGCAGGCGGCCTGAGGTCCGCGGGACGCTTCCGGTTCCCGCGGACATCGGTCGCGGGCTCTCGTGATTTAATGCGGATCCGTGACTCCGCTCGACGATATCTTCGTCCTCGATCTCTCTCGTATTCTCTCGGGCCCGTTCTGCACGATGATGCTCGGCGACATGGGCGCGACCGTCGTCAAGGTCGAGCCGCCGCCGCGCGGTGACGACACGCGCCTCTGGGGACCTCCGTTCATTAACGGGATCAGCACCTATTTCCTGTCGATCAATCGAAACAAGCGCAGCATCGGACTGAACCTGAAAACCCCGAAGGGGCAGGAAGTGCTCTGGAAGCTCATCGACCGGGCAGACGTGCTCGTCGAGAACTTCCGTCCGGGCGTGCTGGACAAGCTCGGTTTCGGCTACGACGCCGTGTCCGCGCGCAACCCACGCATCATCTACGCTTCCATTTCCGGTTACGGACAGACCGGTCCATACCACAATCGTCCGGGTTACGACGTCGTGGCGCAGGGCGAGTCCGGCGTCGTCGATCTCACCGGCGAGCCCGATCGGCAGCCGGTGAAGGTCGGCGCCTCAATCGCGGACATCGTCGCCGGTCTCTACGCGTATCAGGGAATCCTGCTCGCCATGGTGGCCCGGCATCGCACCGGCAAAGGCCAGCGTGTGGACATCGCGCTGCTGGACGGGATGATCTCCACGCTCACCTATCAGGCGATGAGCTATCTCGCCACCGGGACCTCGCCGAAGCGGCTCGGCACAAGGCATCCGTCGATCGTTCCGTATGAAACGTTCGAGACGAAGGATGGTTTCGTGAACATCGGCGCGGCCAATGAGAAGCAGTGGCAGAACCTGTGTCGTGCGCTCGGGTTTCCCGATCTCGCCTTCGACAGTCGGTTCAATACGATGGCTGGACGCATCAGCAACTATGTCGAGCTCCGCGCCATTCTCGGCGCCGAGCTTCTCAAACTCACGCGCGCCGAAGCCTTCGAGCTGCTGGCCAAGTACGAGCTGCCGGTCGGCCCGATCAACACCGTGGCCGAGGTGCTGGAGGATCCGCATGTGCACGCGCGCGAGATGGTCAAAGAGCTCACGCATCCCGAGTACGGCCCGCTGCGGTACGTCGGCATCCCGGTGAAGCTGTCCGACACCCCTGGCGAGCTGCAGGGTCCCCCGCCCCGATTCGGTGAACATAATCGCGCTGTGCTGGCGGAACTCGGGTATCACGAGGACGCGATCGATCAGCTGGCGATGAGCAATGTGATCGCGGAGGCCGAGCCCGCATTGAGCCGTTGAATTCGCCACCGAGTCGGAGTCAGGTGTACGACCCGACTCGATCTTCGAGCAATGCCTATTTGGTTTCCCGCGCAGGATGCAATGGAATCGCTGGTCCCGGCTTCGGACCGGTGTACCGCAGGATGTAAATCCCCGCGTGGCGATCTGACAGATAGATATACCCGCGCGTATCGACGAGGACGTCGGCCGAATCGGTTACCCACTTTGCCGGCGGTGGTGGGGCACCTGCGACCCGCGGCGGGTCCGGCGGAATGAAGTAGCCGGTCTCCTTCGGCTGCCGCGCATCGGCGATGTCGTAAATGTGCAGGCCCGCATTCACCCACGTCATGTAGATGATGGTGTCGGAGTGATCCACGAACGGATTGTGGAAGAGCATGTTGATGTTGTGCGCGCCGAAGCCGTTGCTCTTGTCGCAGAAGTTCTTGTAAGGCGCTCCGGCCGGCGGAACCGGCGGAGGAAAGTACGAAATCACCTTCGGATCCTTCGGATCCGCGACATCGACGAGCGACGCCTGACTCGGCCCGTCCTCGCAGTTTGCTTCCGAATTCGTCTCTACGATCTTCCGCGTCGGGAACGGCATTGCCGTGTGCACAGCGAATAGTCCGCGGAACGGCGGATCGAACGTCAGCTCGCTGATCTCCTTCGGATGTTTGATGTCGCTGATGTCGAGCATCACGAACTTCGTCCCGAACGGCAGGTACGCCGTATTACCGACGACGACAGGCGGGCCGTGCAGTCCGTGTCCGTGCGGGTAGGCGGTGTTCTGCGCGTTGGGATCTTTGAGCTTCAGCTCCGGCAATCCCCATCGGGATACTTCCACCGGATGCGCCGGGTCGGAGATGTCCACGATGACGTAGATCTGGCCGAAATAGCCTCTTACCGCCGCCGCGGTATGCACGTAGCGGCCGCCGAAATACCCATTGCGATGCGTGCCGAGGCCACCGGTCTTCCACTGCCCCAGACGCATCGGGTGCACGGGATCCTTGAGGCTCCAGATCACGATGCCGTCGTCCCAGGGGGCGTTCGGATCCGTGTCGCCGCCCATCTGGGAACGTTCAGCGGCCGTAATCAGCTTGCCGTCGGCGATGTCCAGCTCGCCGCTGCGCGTGTTCTTTGGTCCCGGAATCCAGTTGAGCACCTTTGGGTTCGCCGGGTCGGTGACGTCGAGGATGCTCCAGCCGCGGTCCGTCTGCGCCCCCGCATACATGTACCAGCGGCCGTTGATCTGCTGGATGTCGATCTTGAACGGGAGATGCCCGTTCAGATTGGTGAAGCCGACGTACTCCATGTTCTGCGCGTAGGAGCCCTGCGGGAGAGGCTTCGCCGGCGGTCGCGCCTGCTGCGCCTGCACCCCCGCAAAGCCAACCGCCGTACACAGCCACAGGCCGCAGAGGCTCAGAGACACAGAGAAACGCTTTGTACTTTTCTTCCGCTGTGCCTCTGTGCCTCTGTGGCCGGTCATCACGAACTCGCTCCTGTTTACTTGATCAGCCGCGTCGTGGTCGGCCTTGCGAACTTCGCGGCGTCGATGGCGACGTTCGGCCGGATTTCCTTCATCACCATCGTCACCTGGTTGCGCGTCGAGGTCTTGACGATCTTGAAGGGCCGCTTCACTCCGCCGACGTCGCGGTAATCCGAGTAGTCGTACTGGGTGGCCACGGGGCCGACCAGCGTCTCGTTCCACCGCTGCAGTCGGACCAGCAGGCCGGAGTTGTCGAAGTAGAAGTTCACCGGCATCTGGCCTTCGTTCGTCGCGCGGAGAATCTGCACCGGCTTATCGTCGATCAGGCCCTTGGTGATCTCCCACTTCGCAAACGACTGACGCAGTCGCGCGGGCGCCAGCGCGACGATTGATTCGAGTTTGGCGCCCTCGAGATTGCCCTTCGTCAATGGAATCGTGGATGGCAGCGCCGCGTTGATGCTCACCTCCCAGGCATTCTGCCCGTCGTAGGTCCAGACGCTGTCTCCTTCGGTGCGGTGCGCGATGGTTGTGTACTGGCCCGGCGCCTTCGCAAAAATCTCTACCGGGACGTCCGACAACCCCGTGTCCCATCCCGCGTAGGTGCCCGTCGCCGCGAAACCGGTGACGGCGTTCAGCCGCTGCGCGCCGCCGAGCGCGTCGAGGTATTTCGCGAACACGCTGTCGATCTGACTGGGATCGCTTCCCTTGGCGACGATGAACTCCGTCGAATTCGGGTTGTCCACCGGATCGCCGTACTGAATGGACATGTTGGGCACGTTCTGCGGCACCGAGGTGTTCGAGTGACACGTAAAGCAGCTGACCCGCTTCTGGTTGCCGAAGAAGTTGCGGTTGATGGTGTTCATCATGCCGACCATGAACCGCGCCTTCTGGATCATGGGCGTCTCGATGGCGAACGCTTCGGGTTTGCCGTCGAGAATCTGCGGCGAATGGCAGCCGGTGCAATCCTTCGCCGTGGCCGCGGCGAACATCCCCATCGTGTCGATGAATTCGTCGATGGGGATTCCTTTGAGGACGCGGATGTCCTTGAAGAATGTCTCGGACATCTGCGGAGTCGCAGTCGGGGCAGCCTGACGCGCTACGACGGCGACACTCGCCGCGCACACCAACGCCGCCGCAAGGAGAACGATGCGTGACGACGTCATGGAGTCGGAAGGATTTTCACAGGCATTGGCCGCAGAGGCGCAGAGACACAGAGAAGAGAAATTACCTCTGTGCCTCTGAATCTCTGTGGCTCGTCATCACGAGAATCCGCGGCAGGGACACGGGCTATGGCTTCTCTCCGCTGCCGTCGCCGTAGTCGTGCCAGAAGTCCATCTTCGTGCCGTCCGGCAACGTCCAGGTCATCACGTAGCCGCCGTTGGAACCATCACGCGCGGGCGCAATCATCGCGGTGTAGGTCTTGCCAATCGGGAACACGCCGGCGGCGGAGATGCCGTTCGCCTTATACGCACCGGGACCGGAACCCTGCAGCATCCAGGTCTCCACCTCGCCGGTCTTCTCGTTCTTGATATCGAGGTACCAGCGCACGTGCGGGTTGGTCCACTGGACGCGCGTCAGGACACCGGAGATGGTTTTCGGCGAGTTCTTGTCGAACTCCGCCTGACTCGCGTGATGCGCGAGCGCGGGGATGGCCACCGCAAAGATCGCCGCGGCAATAACCGTTACGAATGACTTACGCATCGAAAACCTCCTGGTCCGCCTGGAAGGCGGACTCTACCGAAATCTTCGGTGGACCCGGCATCAGCCGGACGATCAATACCGGTGCAGTCCGGCTTCAGCCGGACCTTCTTCCTAACCTCGCTCCCGGCTGACCATCGGCCGGGGATTCATGATGCACGGCGGGTCCTCGTTATATGGTCCGTTGGTCGTGTTCAGCTGGATGGCTCGCGGTCCAACCGTCCACGGCTCGGCGAGGACGTCAGGATCATACACGGTGTATCCGTAGTAGATGGTGTTCCCCTCGCGCCGGAATCGTTCGACCACGCGCATCTCCGTCGTGTGGAACCATCCCGGAGCGGTGGCCACATTCGCGAGCCACGTCTCGTCGTTGAAACCGACGGCCTCGACAACAAGCGTGTCACCCTCCCAATGGCCGACTGAATCGCCCATGTAGGTCTGGTCCCGGTCGTCCTCTTTGCCGTGCGGGCGGCCGTCCGTGGGGACGACCCTCCAGGTGTTCCTGTTGTTGTACATGAGGATCACTTCGCCGGGGAGCTGCACGATGCGAACGGGGGCGCCGATGCGCGGAACGCCAACAGGCGCGCAGAGAAACGCCGTGTCCAGATAGTTGCCGTGCATGTCGAGGTACTGCACGCGGTCCCAGAATTCCGGTTTGTAGAGCGGTGGGTTCAGGTTGTCGCGGTAGCGGTCGTCCATGCCCTGATCGCGCTCGGCCCACGTCGGATTGCCATGCCGGGCCGTGTAGTTGCGCGCGAAGATCTTCGTCGCCTTCGCCTTGGCCTCCTCGAGGCTTTCGAAGGTCACGCGCTTGCCGTCCTTGTCGAGTCCCTGCACCGGCCCTGTGCCGATCGCACCACCACCGCCGCCGCCCCATCGACCTGTGAGATCTGGATGACCGTCAGCCGCGCGTGGCGTCTGTACCGTCGCTGCTGCCGCGGCCCCACCGCGTCCACCGGCTGCCGCGCCGCCCGCTGCTCCGCCGCCTCGTCCTCCTGCTGCCGTCGGAATTGCCGCTGGAACCGTCGTCGCTGCCGCGGCCGGATACGCGGCCTTGACGTTGGCAGGTACCGGCACGACGACGTAGGGGTTGTAGGTGTTGGTGCGCTGCGTGGTCAGATCGAGAACTGTCGTTCCGTTCCGCTTCTGCGTCACGCGGCGTGGGAAGAAGACGTCGCTGCGGTAATCGGGCTCGTTCAGCTCCGCATAATCCGAATACGTCGTTTCGGTGACGACGTTGCCGGCGCGAATTTCGACCTTGTCAATCCAGAAACTCAGTTGGTACTTCTCGCCGCTGTCCATCGTGAGCTCGGTCGCGTCGGTGGTGTTCAACGCGACGCGGGCCGTCGCGTTGAGCGGCGGCGGAAGGGGGTATGAGAGATAGAGCACACCTCCTTCGAGCGTCGTCTTGGCGTTGTTGCCGGCGAGGGTCGCCGCCTTGTACACCGAGAACGGCAGCGACCAGAACCGGACGAGGCGATCGTTGACCGTATCGGGGGTCGGCGTTGCGGCGGCGCCTGGAGCCGATTCGTCCCAGGCCATGGCGTTGGCGATCACCTCGACGTGCCGCTGCCCTGCTTTGCCGTCCGCCTGCGCGCACGCATAGTCGATGCGCAACGCGGGAACACTGTAGCGAAGCTGACCGCGGAAGTTCGCCAGCGTGCACGATTGCCCGCCGACGAGCATCGTCCCCGTCGCCTTCCAGTCCATCGTGAGGATCGCGTCACGTTCGTCCACGTCGCGCAGCATGCCGAGCGCGTCTCCGACCCGATACAGCGTGTCCTTGACGCTCGGCGCCGCCGTCAGCGGCGGATTCTTCAACGTCCTCCGGCTCTTCGCCGCATCGAGGCTGGGCTGAAACGTCTTTGGAATGCCGACGTACTGAGCGTGCGCGTCTCCGATCATCAGGCCGACAAGCACAACGGCAGTCGCAATGGTGCGCATGAAACTCCTCATCTGCGTAATTCCCGCGTTAGAACTGAACCCTGAATCCGAGCTGCAGCGCCCGGGGACCGTAGGACACGTTGTTGTTGAACGCGGGAAGCCCGTACGACGCGCTGCTCTCCTGGGTCGTATACGAACCATAGTTCGCGTGGTTGAACACGTTGAACAACTCCAGCATGCCGTCGAGCCCTGCGCGCCCAGGCAGCTTTACGTGTTTCTGCAGCCGCATATCGAGGCGATGAATCGGCGAGCCGACCAGATTATTGCGGGGTGAGATCGTCCCCGCCGGTCCGACAGCGGTTGCGGCAGTGCGGTACCGGTTCTCGCCGCCGGCCGCCTGCCCGCGGGGATCGCCGCCGACCGATGTGCTGAACCGCATCCCGGATCCGTAGAAATATACGCCGCTTAGCTGCAATCCATACGGCGCTTCCCAGATGCCGTTGACCACGGCGCGATGCCGCTGATCCGTCGCGGCCAGGGTGTATTCCCCGCCCATGTCCGGAGCCACGCTGAACCCGAGATCGCGGCGCTGCAAACGTCCGTTGTCGATGTACCACTGCCAGGGCACGTGCGTCGCGTCCTTGAATTGCGACAAGGTATACGTCACCGATGCCTGCAGGTGATTGAGCATGCGTCGGGTGAACGCGTTCTCCCAGCCGTAGTAATTGGACCGGCCGTTGTAGAGGCTCATCTGCACGGGACCGAACTGCGAGAGCGGCCGACGGCTCGCGTCGCTGTTGTTGTAGTTCGCACCTGTGATCGGGTCGTAATTCAGGTTGATGTTCGGATCGAATTCCTCGTTGCGACCGCCGGTACACACGACGTTCGACTGGAACGACATCGACGTCCCGAACTGGCGCTCGACGCCGATCGACGCCTGATGACTGTACGGCATCTCCCAGAACGGGCTGTTGATCTCGGGGATGAACTGCCGAACGATGCAGCCAGCGCGGTTGTTGTTCAGGTCGCAGGAGTTTGCCAGCACGGAGCTGAACGTCGGGGTGGCACCATTGAACGGGTTGGTTGGAAAGTCGGCGCGGCCGTCGTAGGGAACCAGTGGCGACGCACCGATCTGATAGAGGATCGTTTGATGCGCTTCGTCCTGCGTCCCCTGCGCGAAGAAGATCCCGTAGCCGCCTCGAATCACGGTGCGCTCGTTCACCGTATATGCGGCGCCGAGACGCGGCGCGACATTGTTCTTGTCGCTCGCCTTCGGGCCCGGGAGAAACGGCTCCAGCTTCAACTCCTGCCCGACGTGGTTCTGATAGTCGTAGCGGACGCCGAGATTCAACGTGAAGCGCGACGTCATCTTCCAATCGTCCTGCATCCAGACGCCAAACGTATCCTGCGGAATGGTCCTGAAAAATCCTCTGATGTCGGTGAACGACGCCTCGTAGCGCGTGGAAATCGGCGCAAGGGCGTTGAGGTTCCACGTCGACGTGTCGTTCCAGACGGGGAACGCGGCCCGCAGCAGCGCCGCAGCGTTGGCCGCGGACGCGCCCTGCGCGATGAGCCTGGGCGTACAGAGACTGCCGCACCCAACCAGGTTCGCCAGGTTGTAGATGTACTCGGCACCCGTCTTGATGTCGTGACGTCCACGCGCGTCAAATGACGTCGTCAGATCGTCGCGGATGGACGACAGGTCCTGGTTGTGATGCTGCACGACCGCGCCGACCGAGTAGCCGGTAAAGGTGACGCGCGGCGGCGCGCCCCAGCCAAACGACGGAATGTTCAGAATGTCGGGATTCGGGCCGCCCTTGTAGCCGGCGAGCGAATGATTGTTGCGATTGAAGTTGCTGTAGCCGGCCTTGACCACGTTGGCCATGCGGTTGCCGACCACGGTGGTCCACGCGCCCTGCACCTGCTTGGTGAATCGCTGATTGTCGAGACCTGTCGACGGATGCGTTGTCGCACCGCCGCCCGAGAGGTATTCCTGATCGTACCCGTTGCCGCGGATCGAGAGCCGGTTCCTCGGCGAGAACTCGACGTCCCCTTTCAATCCCCAGATGTACTGCGTACGCGGGGCGGGAATGTTCATGTTGAACGCGGCGAGGGCGCCGTTGGCCGCAAACACGAGCACCTGCGGCTCGCGCTCGTATTCATAGTTGGCAAAGAAGTGCACGCGGTCTTTGATGATCGGACCGCCGACGGTCGTGCTGACCTGCTGATTCTGATATGGCAGCACCACGTTCTGCACTTTGTCCGCGGCGTTCAGCTTGGCATCGCGGAAGTAGCCGCCGATACCGCCGGAGAAGACGTTGGTGCCCGACTTCGTGATCGCATTGGCGATCATGCCCGCGGAGCGGCCCTGTGTCGCATCGAAGCGGTTGGTGATCACTTCGAACTCGGCGATCGAATCGCGCGAGAAGCGCGGCTGATCGTCACCGATGCCGATGTAATTGTTCGTCACCTGCTGGCCGTCGATGTTGATCTGCGAGTACCCCTGGCGCAACAGCGGGACGCCGCTCGACTGATTCTGGCGACTGCCTGGCGCCAGCATCGCCAGGTCCATCCAGTTGCGGCCGTTGATCGGCAGCTCCTGCATCTGCTTTGGATCGATGTTGCCCGCGAGCACGGAGGTCTGGGTGTCGATGAGCGGCGCCTCGCCGGTCACGGTCACCGACTCCTGCACGGTCGACGGCGACATCTGCAGATCGATAGCGGCGGTCTGCCCGAGCAGGAGGGTCACGGTGCGAACGACCGTCGCAAACCCGGCGAGCTCGACGGTGATTCGGTACGTACCGGTGCGGACAGGCAGGCGGAATGCGCCTACGGTGTCGGTCACGGCGACGAACGTATTGCCCGTTGTTTCGTGAAGCGCGGTGAGCGTGACCCCGGGAAGTACACCACCCGAACTGTCTTTTACGGTTCCGGAAAGCGTCGCATCCTGCGCGTTCGACCGCGCAGGGAAAAGCAGGAACACCGCGATCAAGAGCAGGCGTCTGACCACGAGGACCTCCATCGAGTCGGCATCCGACCCGTGTCATCACTGCCGTGTATGTCAGTCGGATCGATCACCTGACTCCGACTCGGATGTAAGAGCGGCCGGAGGATACCTCCGAGCAGATCGCTTCCGCAATCCGAAAGGCCGCCCCTGTTAATTCCTCTTGACTAATACACAGCAGGAGTGTCTGATTGGCGCCCTGCGTCGTGGCGTTCACTCCGGTTGCACGTTTGAAAAGGAGGAACGATGGTCAGATTCGCATGGCTCCTGCTCGTAGGGTGCATGCTGCTCCCCGCGACCGCGTGGGCTCAGGCTGATTCCGGGAATATCGCTGGCGTCGTCCGGGACACATCCGGCGCCGTCATGCCCGGCGTCACGGTGGAAGCCTCCAGCCCCGCGCTCATCGAGAAAGTCCGTTCCGTCATCACCGACAGTCAGGGTCTCTACCGCATCGTGGATCTTCGCCCTGGCACGTACAGCGTCACGTTCGCGCTTCCGGGATTCAGCACCGTCAGGCGCGAAGGTGTCTCGTTAACCACAGGGTTCACGGCGAACGTGAATGCCGAATTGAAAGTGGGTTCGCTGGAGGAGACGGTCACGGTCACCGGCGAATCTCCGATCGTCGACACGCAGAACGTCGAGCAGCAGCAGACGCTCTCGCGCGAGGTCCTCGACGCGATCCCGACCAGCAGACGACCCGCGCAGTTCATCACGCTCATTGTGGGAGCTGACGGCGGAGCCAATGCCTCAACCCTCCACGACGTCGGCGGCGTGGGGAGCGACCGCGCCTTCTTCGGGGTGCACGGTCAGCGCGCCGACGACATGACCTACAACTTCGGCGGGATGGATTCGCGGGTGTTCAGCGGCGGCGGCTTCCAGTACAACGCCCACACGTTCGAGGAGGTCGTCGTCGAGACGGCAGCCGGCTCGGCGGAAGCAACGACCGGCGGCGTGCAGATCAACATCATCCCGAAGGATGGCGGCAACATTTTCTCGGGAACCATGAGTGCCGAAATCACCGGCCCCAAGCTGCAGTCCGACAACATCAACGACTTCCTTCGCACGCATGGCATCGCGAGCGCGGGCGCCGTCAAGGATTACTACGATGTCGGCGGAGGCGCGGGAGGCCCGATCAGGCAGAACAAGCTGTGGTTCTTCGCCGCGGCCCGTTACGAGACCCGTTCGCTCTATCAAGCGGGCAACTATTACAACAAGCGCCAGGGAACCGTGTTCTACGAACCGGACCTCAGCCGGCCGGCGTACAACCACGATTACTCGAAGGATGCGTCACTTCGCCTGACGTATCAGGCCACGTCGAAGCAAAAATTCGTGGCCAGTTTCACCGAGCATCCAGCATGTCAATGCACGTTTCAGCTGTTGGAGCAAATAAGTCCCATCTTCGCGCCAGAAGCTGTCGCCCAGCACCGTTATGTTCCACAGTACTTGGGGACGGCTCACTACACGAACACGCTGACCGGTCGGCTCCTGGTCGAGGCGGACTACTCGAAGAGCCGGTATAACCGGGAACAACGACGGATAGACGGCGTCGGGCGAGATGCCATCTCAGTCACCGATACGGGGCTGAACCTCAGGTACGGCTCACGCAGCACGCTTTATCAACGACTCAACGACCTGCGTCAGCACGAGCGCGTCGCACTGTCCTACATCACCGGCACACACAACTTCAAAGCGGGTGTGGACCTGAATCAGTTCAGCCAGGGCGAGAAGAGCTACGACGACCCCTTCCTGGTCAATCACGCGATCTCGTACACGTTCCGGAATCAGTTGCCCGTATCCGTGTCGATTTACACAGGACCCTACGGACCGTACCAGGAAGGATTCGAGAACAACCTGTACGCGCAGGACCAGTGGACGATCAAGAGACTGACGCTGAACCTGGGCGTCCGCTACAGCCTGTATGACATGACGATCCCGGCCATGCACCTGGGGCCCGGCGTGTACGTGCCTGCGCGCGACTTCCCGGAAGTCAAGCACTCGCCGCGTTGGGAGAGCCTGAGTCCGCGCATCGGTTTTGCGTACGATCTGTTCGGCGACGGAAAAACCGCCATCAAATGGGCACTGGGCCGGTATCCGCAGCGCAACACCGGTGTGGCTGTGAACCTTCCCGTATCGAACCAGCCGACGAGCACGACGATCGCCTGGAACGACCAGTTCTACGGGGCTGGTGATCCACGCTCGGGCAATTTCGTGCCCGACTGCGATCTCCACAACCCGGTGGCCAACGGCGAGTGCGGCGCGTGGGGTGACCGCACCTTCGGTCAGGTCGTCGGTGGCAACACGCGCTTTGCCAATGACGCGCTCAGTGGCTTCAACGGGGAGAACTATAACTGGCAAGCCAATGTCTCGGTCCAGCAGCAGCTGCGACCGAACCTGGGACTGACGGTCGCCTATTTCCGGACCTGGTACGGTGCGATGCAGGCCCTGGACAATCAACTCGTGACGCCGGCGGATTTCGATCCGTTCTGCTTCACGGCGCCAGTGGACTCGCGGCTCGGTAGCGCGAGCGGCAAGCAGTTCTGCGGCAACTACGACGTCAAGCCAGCGAAGTTCGGTCAATTCGACTACGTGCGCACGCTGGCGTCGCACTACGGCGACATGACCGAGGTGTTCGACGGCATCGACGTCACGACCGTGGCGCGGTTTGGCAAGGCACAGTTCCAGGGAGGGCTGGCCACCGGCCGCACGGTAACCGACAACTGCAATCTGAAGATCGATTCACCAGCCACCGCCACCGCCGGATCGCCGGCCGGCGCCGCCCTTGCCCTGTCCCCGGTGGACCTGCGGCCGGGCTTCTGCAAGGTGAGCCGGCCCTGGTCCTCTTCCACGCAGGTCAAGTTCAATGTCGTTTACGCCCTGCCGTGGGATTTTCAGGCCAGCTCGATCTACCAGAACATTCCGGGCGTCCCGATCAGGGCGAGCTACGTTGTCCCCGACGCGGACATCTTCCCATCGCTGGGCAGACATCTGGCGTCGTGCCCGAGCCAGACCGCGGCCACGTGCAATCAGACGTACACCGCCGATCTGATTCCGCCTTTCTCACTGTATGGAGATCGGATCCAGCAGGTCGATCTGCGTCTGACCCGGAACTTCGCATTGGGGGGGCGGCAGAAGATTCAGGGCAATTTCGACATCTACAACATTCTCAACGCGAGCACCGCTCAGAACGAGCAAGTCACTTACCGGCCGGGGCCGGCGAACCAGTGGCGGAACCCGATCCAGATCATGGGCGGACGCCTGATCAAGTTCAGCGCCCAGCTTACGTTCTGATGACGAATCACTCTTCGCGCGACCACCAATCACCCGCAGCGCGGACCTCAAAGGTCCGCGCGACGGATGATCCATCAACCACCAATCACGCGTAACGCGAACCTTGAGGGTTCGCGTTACGAGTGAGCGACGCTGTCCCGCGCGAGCACTTCCCCGATCTGCTTGATGGCCCAGGCAGTCTCTTCCTCCGTAATCACGTACGGCGGCATGAAATAAAGAATGTTGCCGAGAGGGCGCAGCAAGAGCCCGCGATCGAGGAACGCGGCGGCGAGCCGCGGACCGATGTCGTCGAGATACCCGTCCCGGGGACCTTTCAGGTCCGCGTCCCCGAGCTCGATCGCGCCGACTCCGCCAATGACGCGCAGGTCGCCGACTACAGCCAGACTCCGCAGCGGCTCGAAGCCGGCGAGAAGCTGCATTTCCAATCGCTTCACACGCGCCAGGGTATCGTCGCGCTCGAACAGCTTCAGACTCGCCACGGCAACCGCGCACGCCAGCGGATTCGCGGTGAACGAATGTCCATGGAAGAACGTGCGCGCCCGATCGTCGCTGAGAAACGCGTCGTATATGGCCTCGGTCGTACACGTCGCGCCCAGCGGAAGGTAGCCGGCGGTCAGCGCTTTGGACAGACAGATGATGTCCGGCGCAATCTTCGCATGCTCGCAGGCAAACATGCGTCCGGTGCGTCCGAAGCCGGTCAGCACTTCGTCCGCGATGAGCAGCACACCGAAGCGATCGCACAGACGGCGGACACCGGCGAGGAACTCGTGCGGCCACACGATCATCCCACCTGCGCCCTGCAGCATCGGTTCGACAATCACCGCGGCTGCGGTGTCGCCGAGACGAGCGAGCGTCTCCTCCAGGTGCGACAGGCAGTCGACGCGGCACGTGCGCCGCTCGAGGCCAAGCGGACATCGATAGCAATACGGTGCGTGCGCGCGGTGAACCTGAAACAGCAGCGGCGTGAAGGCGCGCGTGAAGACAGACTCCTCGCTGACCGACATCGACCCGACGGTGTCGCCATGGTACGCGTGGTGGAGCGCGACGATGGAGCGGCGCTGCGGCTCGGAGCGGTTGATCCAGTACTGAATGGCCAGCTTGACGGCGACCTCGACGGCCGTCGATCCGTTGTCCGAATAGAAGACTCGCGTAATGCCTGTCGGGAGCGCCGCGACCAGCCGCTCGGCCAGTTCGACCGCCGGCGGATGGGTGCAGCCGGCAAACATCACGTGCTCCAGGCGTTCGGCCTGCGCCGCCAGCGCCGCATTGAGTACGGGATGCGAGTGACCGTGGATATTCACCCACCACGACGAAATCCCGTCGAGAATGCGGCCGCCGTCCTCGGTGTGCAGGTACACGCCGCTTCCCCCGACGATCGGCAACGGAGCCGGTGCGGTCTGCATTTGTGTGTAGGGATGCCAGAGGTTGCGGCGGTCACGAGCGACGAGACCGGGATCCGGGATCCGGGATTCCGGATTCGCAGCCCCGAGGCCGGGAGCCGGAAGGCTGGAGCCGGAAGCCTCGGTGGTCATCTGAGTCCGCTGACGAAGAGCGACCCGCTGCGATCGAACTCCACCCGCGCCCAGGTCTCGAGCGCCTCGGGGGTGAGCGGATCGAACGGCGGCAGCTGTGCGACGACCTCTGCCGCGCCGTACTTCTCGATGGCCAGGCGGTTCTCGTCGTTCGGCGGGCCGACCATGACGACACCGGCGACGCGCAGCATCCGGCGACGGAGCACGTCGATGGTCAGGCAGGTGTGATTGATGGTTCCGAGGCCCGAGCGCGCCGCGATGAGGACCGGCAAATCGAGCGCGTGCATCAAATCCGCCATCGTCTCGCGTTCGTTGAACGGCACGAGCACCCCACCCGCGCCTTCGACGATCCAGCGCCTATCGTCGTCGTCGTCCTGGATCTGCTGCAACAGAGACCGAACGGTGATCCGCATCCCTGCGCGCCGCGCCGCCAGATGCGGCGAGAGCAGGCCCGGCAGCCGGACACCGCAGTGAACCACCTCGCCGTCACGCGCGCGCACGAGCCGCGTTACCTCGCGTGTATCGTCGTCCTGCTCGATGCCCGTCTGAATCGGTTTCCAGTAGCAGAGGGGCGCTTCGTGGCGATAGCGCAGCATCGTGGCGGCCGCAACCACGGTCTTCCCCACGTTCGTGTCGGTCCCGGTCACGAAGATTCCGCGCATCCGATTAGGCCCGTACGCCGACGCGAGTCAACGCAGAGATCAACGAGACCGCAAACCGCTCGATGACATCAGCGGTGAGATGTGCATTGACCGATACCCGTAGCCGCGCCGTTCCCGGCGGCACCGTCGGTGGACGGATGGCCCGTACGTCGAATCCGTCGCGTTGCAGCAGCTCCGCGACCGTCACCGCTGCTTCGTTGTCTCCGATCCGGATCGGGACGATATGTGATCTACCGCCACCTGTCGGAACGCCTGCCGCGCTCAGACGCTGACGCAGCGCTGCGGCAAGTCCGCGCACATGTTCACGCCGATCAGGCTCGTGTTCGACGATGGTCAGGCTGGCGTATAGAGCAGAGGCGACCGAGGGCGGCGGAGCCGTGGAGAAGATGAAGGGACGTGCGCGCTGAAGCAAGTATTCGATCGCCCACGCCGGGCCCGCGACAAAGGCGCCGCAGACGCCTAGTGCCTTGCCCGCGGTGTTGACCGACAACAATACGTGTTCCGCGACGTCGTGTTCTTCGATGAGACCACTGCCGCGCGCCCCGTACATGCCGACCGCGTGTGCCTCGTCAACGATGAGATGCGCGCCAGTCTGTCGGCATAGTTCGGCGTACTGCGTCAGCGGCGCCTCGTCTCCATCCATGCTGAACAGCGATTCGACGACGAGAAAACGCTCGCCACCCGCCCCACTGGCACCACCCGCCCCACTCGCACCACCCGCCCCACCAGCCCCATTCCCCTCCAGCGCAGCGCGCACGGCTGAGACCTCGTTGTGCGGCACGATCTCGCGTCTTGCGGATGACAGCCGCATACCGTCGATGAGGCTGGCGTGGTTGGACTGATCAGAGATGACGACGTCGCCCGCCTCCGCAAAGGTCGTCATCACGGCGATATTGGCAAGGTAGCCGCTTGAAAAGTACAGCGCGCGTTCGGTTCCCTTGAACTGCGCGAACCGGCGCTCAAGCATCGCAAAGCTGTCGCGATCGCCGCGGAGCAGGCGGGAGCCGGTGCTGCCCGCGCCCTCACGCTCGACCGCCGCCGCCATGGCGGCTTTGACCTGGGGGTGATCCGCAAGCCCAAGATAGTCGTTCGAGGAAAGATCGATGCCCGCCGGCGGGTGCAACGCCCGCTTCAGGCCGCTCGCCTCGAGCGATCGCATCCGCGCATCCACGCGACATCGCAAAGGCCGCGAAGACTGGGGATGCTCGGCCACGTCAGGACCCGAGCGTGGCGGCTGCAGACGGACGACTGTCGAGGTCGCCAACCGCTTCGGAACGAACCTGCAGTCGCAGCCCGAGACGCTCGAACAGCGCACGGTCGGCGTCAGCCGCGGGGTTTGGTGTCGTCAGGAGCCGATCCCCAAGGAACACCGAGTTTGCGCCGGCGAGGAAGCAGAGTGCCTGCGCTTCGTCCGAGAGCGACAGACGTCCAGCGCTCAGACGGACGTACGACTGCGGCATCAGAATGCGCGCAGTCGCAATCATTCGGACGATCTCGAACGGGTCCTCGGGAGGCCGCCACCCGAGCGGCGTTCCTTCCACGGCGACGAGCATGTTGATCGGAACACTCTCCGGATGGGGATCGAGCGTCGCGAGCTGCTGCAGCAACCCGATCCGCGCGTCCGCACTCTCGCCCATTCCGATGATCCCGCCGCAGCAGACGGTGATCCCCGCGGCACGCACTCGCCGGAGCGTGGCGAGGCGCTCGTCGTAGGTACGCGTCGTAATGATCTGTCCGTAAAAGTCGCGTGAGGTATCGAGGTTGTGGTTGTACGCGGTGAGTCCGGCGCCGGCAAGGGCGTCGGCCTGATCCTGTTCGAGCATGCCGAGCGTGCAGCACGCCTCCATGCCGAGCGCCCGCACGCCACGCACGATCTCGAGCACGCGCTCGAACTGCGGGCCGCGCGGCACGTCGCGCCAGGCCGCGCCCATGCAGAAGCGTGTCGCACCCTGCTCGCGCGCGGCGGTCGCCGCGCGCAGCGCATCGTCCACGCCGACCAGCTCCGTGCGCGCCACACCGGTCTTGTAGTGCGCGGACTGCGGACAGTACGCGCAGTCCTCCGGGCAGCCGCCGCTCTTGATGTTGAGGAGCACCGACCCCTGGACTTCGTTCGGCGCATGGTGCTTGCGATGAACAAGCTGTGCCCGGAAGACGAGGTCGAGGAAGGGGGCGCTGTAGATTTGCTCGATGTCTCCGAAGGTCCAGTCGTGACGCACGAGGCGCCA
>Ga0310810_10002795_pt1 | contig 18868 bp, 7 predicted proteins | sample NCmetagenome_FD_207641 | JGI IMG/M metagenome (GOLD analysis project Ga0310810, IMG submission 207641) | Soil microbial communities from experimental microcosm in Duke University, North Carolina, United States - NC | ecosystem: Engineered > Artificial ecosystem > Soil microcosm > Unclassified ...
CAGAAATAGGAAAGAGGAGGTACAGCACAGAAAAAATGTTGCAACTGATTTATAATCCGCGACCACAGAATTGGCCCGGCTATGCAGTATCTATGCCGCCTATGACGCAGGTGCCCAGGACAGAAGCCAGGAAAATAGTAGCATGGATTAAAAGCCTGGAAAAATAATCCGGGCAGTTCTTTTTAGCAGAGAAGTATATTTGGTTACTGGTTAGAAAAATTACAGCTATGAAAAACGGTGACATGCCCGTAAGTTGCAAACGCATGGCGATCCCGGCGAACCGATAAGTTTTCACAGTGCAGGGCGGAGACCTTTGTAGTGTATTTTCTATATTGTAATAAGAAGCGTTTCATGTAAATAAATAAAGCTATGAAAAAGATATGCTTTGCAATTTTTGTTTTTGCCACTGCTGTAGTGTATGGTCAAAATTCAGACTATTCGATACAGGCGGTGAATTTTATGTCAGTCAAATTCATGGATAATTTTTGGATGCCGCGGATGCGTATCAATCACGAGGTGACCATACCTGCCTCGTTTGAACGTTGTGAAAGAACGGGGCGTGTCAAAAACTTTGAAATGGCCGCGGCTCATAGCGGAAAATTTTGTACCATTTTCCCGTTTGATGATACCGATATTTATAAAACGATTGAAGGAGCATCTTTTTCATTAAGTCTTTTCCCCGATAAAAAATTGGAACTCTATATTGATACGCTGATTGAAAAAGTGGGAAAAGCGCAGGAACCTGATGGTTATTTATATACGGCAAGAACGATCAATCCTGCTGATCCGCATATATGGTCTGGGTCTGAACGATGGGTAAAGGAAAGGGAATTGAGTCATGAATTGTATAATGCCGGTCATTTGTATGAAGCAGCAGCAGCTCATTATTACGCTACTGGAAAAAAATCATTGCTGAATATAGCTTTGAAAAATGCAGACCTTATATGTTCTGTTTTCGGACAAGATAAAATGCATGTAGCACCCGGTCATGAAATCGTAGAAATGGGTTTGGTAAAACTTTACCGCATTACGGGGAAAAAAGAATACCTCCAGACTGCCAGGTATTTTATTGATGAAAGGGGTCATTATAACGGTTATGATTCAACCAGTAAGGACCAATGGAAAAACGGGTCATACTGGCAGGATCATAAGCCTGTTGTTGAACAGGATGAAGCCATCGGTCATGCCGTGAGAGCATGTTATTTGTATGCGGGTGTAGCTGATATAGCCGCATTGACGGGTGAAGAAAAATATTTACAGGCTGTTGACAGGATATGGGATAATATGGTCAGTAAAAAGTATTATGTACAGGGTAGTATCGGTGCTATCCCACATGGTGAGCAATTTGGAGCCAATTACGAGTTGCCCAATTCTACTGCATACAATGAAACCTGCGCAGCTATAGCAAATGTTTACTGGAATCAGCGAATGTTTTTGCTGCACGGAGAATCCAAATATATTGATGTATTGGAAAGAAGCTTATACAATGGACTGATCTCTGGTGTGGGATTAGATGGGAAGTCATTTTTTTATACCAATGCCATGCAGATCAAGAACAGCTTTTCACATTCTGCAATGGAACCTGAACGATCTGGCTGGTTTGATTGCTCCTGTTGTCCTACCAACGTGGCAAGATTAATTCCCTCGATACCTGGTTATGTGTATGCTCAAAAAGACGACAACGTTTATGTAAATCTTTTTGTAAGCAGTACCGCTAATATTAATATTCATCAAAAGCCGGTTACGATTGTACAGGAAAACAATTATCCCTGGAATGGCAATTTGAAGTTTATAATTTCTCCGAAATCATCCGATTCATTCAACCTTTTAATTCGTGTCCCGGGATGGGCGCAAAACCAGGCGGTGCCTTCTGATTTATATTCGTTTGTTTCTTCAAGTGATAAAAAGCCTGAGATGAAGATAAACGGCCAGGCAATTGATTACAAAATTGAAAAGGGATATGCAGTGTTGCCAAAAAAATGGAAAAAAGGCGATGTAGTGGAAGTGAATTTTCCAATGGAAGTGAGAAGAGTAGAAGCTAATAAAAAAGTGAAAGATGATATTGGAAAGGTAGCTCTCCAGGTAGGACCACTGATGTATTGCGCGGAATGGATTGATAACGACGGACGGACAAGCAATTTTATTTTGCCGAAAGCCACTGTTTTTTCAACTGAATTCAAAAGAGATTTATTGAATGGAGTTACGGTCCTGAAAGCTGAGGTTCCTTCAGTTATTATAGATAAAAACGGAGAGAACATCAGCACAGTAAAAAGACCTTTTACAGCAATACCTTATTACGCATGGGCCAACAGGGGAAAAGGTGAAATGATGTTGTGGTTTCCTGTTATGGTGAAAGACGTGGATCTGCTTTCAAGCGAAAATATAACCCCGATCAGGTCAAAATAGGAGCTGATCGTTTTTCGTGTGTGCATTTCAAATTGTTGCAGCGCTTCACTTGGGTTATTGCAACGGGGGAATGTCACCTCGCCGGTCACAACTTCCCTGGTTGACGAGGTAATATCTTTTTGGAATGGTTCGCAGGCTTTATACTCAGCGGGGAATGTCATTCTGTCGTCGCAGCCATATACTTTAAGTATCAAATAACAAAAGAAATAGCCAATTGACTTGTCTGGGTAAAGGACAATTGCAGCAACTATTTGTGCAAAATGCCTGACAACTTTTTCAACAAAATAAAATGACCATAAAAATATTCCCAACAATGAATAGGTTTGCATCGTCAAGTACAAATTGCCGATAGGTAGGCGTAATTGGCACAACAAATTTTTGAAACTATGAAAAAATTAACTTCTCATATGCTGCGGCTAACCAGGATAGCTATATCCCTCGCGACATTTATTTATTTGGCAACTCAAAGTGATGCGCAATCTACGCCCCGCCGATCCTTGCTTGCGCTTTCAAAAGCCGATCATACAATGGCTATTGTGGACCCCGCAACATTAAAGATTATCGCCCGCATTCCCGTCGGCGAGGATCCCCACGAGGTTGTCGCCTCTTCAGACGGAAAGACTGCTTACGTGTGTATTTATGGTGGCGGCAGCTTGCATGAAATAAATGTAATTGACCTTGTGGCACAAAAACCATTAAGCAACATTGATACAAGACCGCTCTATGGACCTCATGATATAACCTTTGTTAATGGGAAGGCCTGGTTTACAGCAGAAGGTTCCAAAGCGGTTGGCCGCTTTGATCCTGCTACCGGGAAACTTGACTGGAGTATGGGGACGGGCGAGGACCGGACGCACATGATCTACGTTACTGCCGATGGGAAAAAGTTTTATACGACCAACGTTTCTTCCGGGACCGTCAGCATTTTTGTTGATACGCTGATCCAGCCGGGAAGGATGGCGCCGCCTAATGCCAGGCCACGGGAGGACTGGGTTCAAACTATTGTTCCGACGGCAAGGGGTTCGGAAGGATTTGATGTATCCCCGAATGGCACTGAGTTATGGACCGCGTCCAGCGAGTACGGAACAGTTTCCATCATTGATATCGGGGCGAAAAAACTTGCCACTAAAATTGACGCAAAAGTTTTAGGCGCTAACAGGCTGAAGTTTACGCCGGATGGTAAGCTCGTATTCATTTCGAGTCTTCAATCGGGGGAACTCACCATTTATGATGCCATCTCGCATAAGGAAATAAAACGATTGAAAATTGGTCATGGCGCGGCGGGAATTCTTATGGACCCGGATGGGTCACGCGCATTTGTTGCCTGCTCAGCTGATAATTATATAGCGGTCATTGACCTGAAAACTTTAGAAGTTACCGGCCACCTTGATGTTGGTGGAGTACCTGACGGTCTTGCATGGGCTATACGACCTTAGCATCCTAAACAGCTTAATGCAAATTATGCTAACACTTTTTGTTGCAAGTCGCAGTATTCATGACTGCTCACCTTCTGTATCTGAGAAGTTGATACAGTTCTTCCACATTGTCTTTTTTGATCTGCATCAATTGGAAAGCACCTTTTTATTTAATTGTTTTCTCCTATAGTTATCGGCTAAATTTTTCTACATTTTTGAATATAATTACCTAATTTCCGATTATGTCACAAAGCCGCCAGCTAGCCGCAATCATGTTTACCGATATTGTGGGATACACTGCTATGATGGGTAAGGATGAGCAAAAAGCCTTTGAACTTTTACATAAAAACAGGGAGATTCAGAAACCGATCATTGAAGAATTCGGTGGCCGCTGGATCAAGGAACTTGGCGACGGTGTTTTGGCCAGCTTTCCTTTAGTGAGCAGCGCCGTGTATGCTGCGATAAAAATACAGGAAGCCTGTTTTAGCTTCAAAGCTTTTGAATTAAGGATTGGTATTCACCTGGGGGAAATTGTTTTTGAAAACAATGACATTTTTGGCGATGCCGTGAATATAGCTTCCCGCCTCCAGGCGCTCGCGCCTCCGTCTGGTATTTATGTTTCCCAAACTGTTCAGCGTGACCTGGCCAATAAAAATGATATCAGGACAGAATTTGTCAGATCGGAAAATCTTAAGAATGTAAAGGATCCTATCCAGGTTTATGAAATATTCTCGGGAGCCAGTGAAAAAGGGGGACCTAAGAATGAGGCAAAGATCCCGGTAGCTGTTCCATCATCTATTTTGCCCGGTTACGATTATGACATTCATGTCAGCTACCGGTTTAATGATAATAAGTACGATGGGTGGGTTACGAAATTCGTGGAAAAACTTAACCAGGAGTTAAGTGCCACCTTAAAAGATAAACTCTCCATTTTTTTTGATAAGGAACCTGAAGAACAAAGGAAAGAATACGAACCCGGTTCAAAAAAAATAAAATCGCTGATATTTATTCCCATAATTTCTCAAACATATTGCGATGTCAATTCGCCGGTATGGAAAAACGAGTTCAACGTATTCCAACAGCAATCAAAGGAGGACAGCATAGGCACGTCCATTAAAATGCCAAATGGAAACATTGCCTCCCGCGTGATACCAACAAAGATCCACGAAATAGACAAAGAGGATGTCAGGTTGCTTGAAACGCAACTGTCGGGAGGTTTGCGATCCATTGATTTTATTTATCGCGAGGATGGGGTAAACCGGCCATTACTTCCGATGGATGATGAGAAAAACCCCAATCCATTAAGGCCAATGTACCGAAACCAGATTAATAAGCTGGCCAATACAATTAAAGAAATTATTTCGGCAATAAAGTATGATCAAAAAGAGCATGTTGCTGCAACGATTACCGAAGAACCTATGGCAAGAAAGATTGTCCCCAATGTTATAGCAACCTCTTTATCGTCGGCTATTAAAGTACAGGTGATTGACCGCCAGCGACCCAATATTTACCTGGCATGGACATCCAATGATTTGAAGGAAAGACGGGAGGAAATGGCGATCATTTTACAGAAAGCCGGTTTTAACGTGCTTCCCTCGGTGGACTGCCCCGCAGATGATGAAACGTTCAAAGAAAGAACGTTGGAAGAAATGAAGAGGTGCGTCTGCTCTCTTCATATGCTAAGCGGAGAATTCGGCAGGCGTTTTGAAGCGGATGAAGAAGTCTCATTTCCCCAGTACCAGTTTTTGGAAGCAAAAAGAAGAATTGACACAGCGGGCGTTGACTTTAATGTTTTTATTTGGCACACAGCCGAAGGAAGTAGCTCAATAAAGCCCTCTCAACAGAATTTTATCAGGTATATCCGTAATAACATTACAAGAAACATGATGTTTTCCAATAGTAACGGACCTATGCAATTGGTAGACGACATGCGTGTGGTGATGATGAAACAGGATGCGAAAGTGTATAATTCCAAAGACACTGAAATCTATTTCATATTTAACCAGCAGGATGAACTGGAGGCAAAGATTATTGTTGATGAATTGAGCCAGGAACTTCCTGTAGAAACTTTGAATATTCTTCCGGATGGAGAAGACTCCTACCGCGAAATGTCTTCACAACAGATTCCAAGAAGTAAACTGGCCGTGGTATATTTTAAATACGCGGCCGATTGGGCACTTCCGTTCATCAAACAGATATGGAAGCAGGTGGGAGGTGCATCTTCACCAACACCGATGTTCCTGGTTGGCGAAGACAATCCCCAGAGTAACCTTGCCCGAAATTTTAAAGCTCCTCGTGTCACATCTTCAATAGTACCGAAAGAAACCATTCCTACGGAAGTAAAAAAAGAATATAGTAAGCTAAATTAAAAGCAGCAAACCGCTATAATGTCCGAACAAGGCCAGATTTGTCCCTACACAGGGTTGAGATCGTTCACAGAAGAGGAATCACTTTATTTTAAAGGGAGAGAGGATGATATTGACCAGGCAACCCAACAACTGCAGCTGAATAAATTTTTAATGCTCACGGGTGCATCGGGTGATGGAAAATCGTCATTGATCTATGCCGGTATAATACCCAACGCAAGAGCAGGTTTTTTAAAATCAAAATATACGCAATGGTGCGTCGCCGACTTAAGGCCTGAGCGAACCCCGTTTCATAATTTATGTAAGTCAATAGGAAGACAGCTCGGTATTGACAATATTGATTCTGTGCAAGCCGAATTGAATCATGGATTCTCAGCCATTATCGATCTTTATAAAAATTCCAAAAGACATATTGATTCAAATTCAATAGCATGGCAATCGGCCGATGACAAAGGAAGGGCTGCATTGAAGCGGGACGCTGCCAACCTTATTATCCTGGTTGACCAGTTTGAAGAATTTTTTACCAACCCGGAAAACTATCATAAGGGCGTGCCTTCCACCGACGCTAATCTTGTTCTTAATTTGTTACTGGAAACTGCCCGCATAGCGCTGGAGGAGGACTTGCCTGTATATGTGGTATTCACGATGCGGTCCGATTATATAGGGCAATGTGCCGCCTTTCGTGGACTTCCGGAGTATATCGGGTTTTCCCAATTTTTTGTTCCCCGGTTAAACCGTACTCAATTACAACAGGTGATTGAAGAGCCGTCTTTATTAAGCGGGAACCGTATTTCGCGCAGGTTAACCGAGCGACTCATACACGATTTAACAGAGGGCGTAGATCAGCTTCCCATCCTGCAGCATGCTTTGAACCAGATCTGGCACGCGGCCGATAGTGGAAAGGAAGAAATGGACCTTGTCCATTATGCGATGGTGGGTGGCATGGCAGTTGATGAATTGCCTGATGAAATGATTGAACGATTCAGAAAATGGTTTGAGAGTCTGCCAGGCGACATAAAATCCTGTTATCATAAACCCAACCTGCAGAATGTTCTTGATACGCATACAAATAAACTCTATGAGCAGGCAAATGAGTATTATTCAGAAAAAACAGGAAAGGAAATTTCCGAAGAAGATGCAAAGAAGATTATCAAGACCGCCTTTACCTGCCTTACAAAAATTGACCAAAGCCGTGCCGTACGGAACCGGATGACCCTGAAGGAGATCGTCAATATTATAGGAAAACCACAATTCGGCATTGGTGAAGTAGGAGTCCTTCTTAATATTTTCAGGGAGCCAGGTAATACATTTGTACGGCCTTTTATATTGGATGAGTCGCACAGTCATGTACTGAATGAAGCCGACGTATTGGATATCACCCACGAAAGTTTGATTCGCAACTGGAAATACCTGGAGCAATGGGCCAAGGAAGAATTTGACAATTATACGGTTTCGCTTGACTTTGAGCAGCAACTTAACCGTTGGGTGGAAAGTGGAAAGTCAAATGATTTCTTATTGCCAATTGGCCCGCTAACCTATTTTGAGAATTGGTTCAATACCTGCAAGCCTAACGCACATTGGATCGCCCGTTACCTGCCTGAAGAAATTGACCAGGACAAAAAACTGGTACGTGCAAAACAGGTTTTGAGTGATGCGCGGGAGTTTTTGGCTCGCAGTGCAAAAAAGCATGTCGTGACACGGACAGTAATGCGTTATGGACCGAAACGAATAGCGGCGGCCCTTGGTATAATTGCCGTGATCATCCTGAGTTCATTTGGTGTCAGCAATTATTTCCGAAAGAAAAATGACAATGTGCTCAAATTGATCAAAGGACAAACATTGGAGCTTGCCAATAAGCCTAAGCTGAGCCCGGAGTTTCCGGTTCCCCCAATAACTGAACAACTCATCCTGGGAAATCTGACCATAGCGGAGGTGATAGATGCGATACGAGAACCCGGACAAAAAATTAAAACAGCAACCGGTATAGCTACGCAGCTGGTTCTCCAGGGCCGGTATGAGCCCAAAAATGAAATTTTACAAAGTCTCTTGATTGCCGATAGTTTGCTGGAACAACTTACTGTCTCAAAAAATGGTAAAGAACTTTCTGAGAGATTAAAGTTAATACATGACTTTTCTGTGACGGCAGGACTTGCGTATTATTTTAACCAGGACGAATCACTGAAATCAATCGTCTTTAGAAATGCAAAACGGTCTGCTCGTTGGGCTTTACAGATTTTAAAAGAACAGCCGGAAGAATTTACAGATATTCCAATGCTGTCCCTTGCATTGGATAACGGCATCAACAATAAAGTATTCTCTTCTGAAGAAATTACCCAGTTGTTGGGAATTCTTTCTCCTTTTGAAAATAGCTCAAGAACTCCCTGGCTGAAAAAAAATTACGAAAAAGACAAAACCCTGGTTCGTGGTTTTTTCAATTACGGCCACAAGTATAACGGACTTTACCAGGAGCTGGCTTATTTATACGCGGCAGCCGGAAAACCTGGATTGGTTTTAAGATCAGTGGACAGCCTGTTACGATACCAGGATAACTTTTACCAAAATGATTATGCTACATATGTAGAAAATGCTTCCAATATTGCTGCCGTATTTTACACTTATGGAACTACAAGTTATCTCGATGCCTTTGTGGAGGGTTACTGCAACCGAAAGGATGTAACCGCAGTTGATTTTTATAACCGGTTAGTATCACGTGCATTGATTAATGTTGAGGTATTTGGAAGTATGAATTTTTATGCAGGAGGCGGAGGTCAAGCAATGGAAAACCTGAACCTGAAGTATTCGAGTGAACAAATGCTTTCGTTCTTTTTTGAAAAACTGAAGGAAGAAATAGGAAAGATTAAAGACCAGGATGATCGAAACTTTAACCTGGCTGTTGCTCTGAAAAATCAGGGCAGTTTATTTGACTTTAGAAAGGACATCAGGGGCCTTGCTAAATCAGGAACGGGGCAATTATACAGAGATGCCGTTAATTATTATCTGCGGGTATCAAAGGCATATTTAAATCAGTCTATTTCGGTTGTTGGTTCAGCCGGCCCTGATTTGAGTACCGTCCCCATGAAATTTCTTTTCCTGTATCCCGATTACCGGGTGCCATTTCATCCGTTTGAGCCACGTTCACTGGTGCAATTCTACAACTCGCCTGCTTTTATTCAGTATGTATTAGATAATAATTTATTTGATTCCCTTTATGCAGACGCCGCTGATTTCAGGTTTTTTGAATGGTGGTTACTCGATTACCAGGTAGAAATATGTTCCCGTGATTTTTTTCTTCGTGACCGGATGCCGGAGGTCATAATGGACCGGCTGGCAACGAAACTGGAAGAACGTAGGGCAAACGAATCCGCCGATCTGAATCTTCTTTATCTCCATCTTAGTGACGAGGCTTTCAGCCAGGATAAATCTGAAAAGGGAATTTCCTATATACGCAAGATTCAAATCGATAAATTGCTGAACGCATTTCAGTATAAGAATTTCAATTTTGTCAATAGCTATTCTTTTGAGCTGGTAGGAAAAGCGATATCAGACCTGGTAGCTAATGATCAGTTTGACCTGGCATATAGTTTATTGAATGTTTTTAAAAAAGAAGTTAACCGATCCTCACTTTATGCCTATGCCAGCCAGTTGATTTCGCTAAATAAAAAGGCGTCGGGGTCATCCCTTCGGTTGCTTGACTCAGCCCGGAAAGAAATGAACCGGCTGGATAATCCGGCCGCGTTTCAACCCAACCGCCACCAGGTAGCCATGGCTTTGATGTATCTGGATCCTGAAAAAAATTCAGCTGAAGCATACCAAACGATAAAAAATTCCCCCAATAAGTTCCAGGCAATTTCCCGGTTTAGTAAGGCATATGCGTTTCATGAAAATCTTTATGAAGCAGAACAACAGGCTCCGGGGCTTATTTCAAGTGGAGATAAGTCAGGATTTTTAAGGAATATAATAGGTGGCTTTAATTTAGTTAAAACTCCAAAAAAGAACTGGAAGAAATTCAAAGAAAATGAATCCCTGTTTACAAGGAGATTTCTTCCTTATATAAATGAGAACGAATAAATGATTGATCAGCAAACCATATGTCCTTATACCGGTCTCCGGTCATTTACAGAAGAGGAAAGCCTGTATTTCAAGGGCCGTGATCTGCAGGTGGATCAGATCACTTCTCTTTTAGAGCAGAACAAATTCCTGATGGTAACAGGGGCTTCCGGCGAAGGAAAATCATCCTTGATTTATGCCGGCCTCATTCCCAATGCAAGAGCTGGATTCTTCAAAGCGAAGTACACCAACTGGGTGGTGGCTGATTTTCGTCCGGAACGCAGACCGGTACATAATATGGCGGAGGCATTGGCGAAAACTTTTGAAACCAGTTCTTCAACAATTGAAACGGAACTGAGACGAGGATTTTCTTCCCTGTTCGATCTCTATACCAATTCTGATTTCTATTTAGATGAAACGGATCAACATTGGCAGCTTCAGGATGAGACGCAGAAAAAAGACCGGAAAAGAAAGGCGGCCAACCTGATGGTCATCGTGGACCAGTTTGAGGAATTCTTTACCAACCCAGAAAATTTTTATCACGAAGCGCCAACCGAAGATTCCCAGGTTGTCGTCAACCTGGTATTGGAAACTGCCCGTATTGCCATCAAGAGGAATGTTCCGGTCTATGTGGTTTGCACGATGCGATCCGATTATATTGGGCAATGTTCTGCCTTTCGTGGCCTGCCTGAGTATATCGGGTTTTCCCAATTTTTTGTACCAAGACTTAAACGTAAAGATCTAAAACAAGTTATCGAAGAGCCCGCAATTCTAAGTGGCAACCGGATTTCCCAGCGCCTGATCGAAAGACTTGTTTATGATATTGCCGAAGGGGTTGATCAATTGCCGATTTTGCAACATGCACTTAGCCAGATCTGGAGGGCTGCCGATTTTGGCCAAAAAGAAATGGACCTGATCCACTATGCAAAAGTGGGAGGGATGCCAGCCAGCGAATTACCCGAGGATGAGCAGCCTTTATTCCGGGAATGGTTTGCCCGGTTACCGGAAAAGAAAAAGAAATATTTTGAGGATACCGGGTTGAATAAGATAATAGAAATTCACGCAAGCGTTTTGTATGAAAATGCATGGGAATATCATAACGGCAGGTATCCTGACAGGGTAATCACGCAACAGGATGCTAAACGAATAATAGCCCTCACCTTTAGTTGCCTGACAAAGATTGATAACAGCCGTGCAGTTCGTAACCGGATGTCGCTGGCTGAAATTACGGGCATCATTAATACACCAACCATTACAACTGAAGTAGTCAGCGAAGTGCTGGGTATTTACAGGGAAGAAGGAAACTCATTTATCAGGCCTTTTAAAACGGATGACCCCGCCACGCATAAACTTTCGCCAGATACGGTGCTAGATATTACTCATGAAAGCCTGATCCGTAACTGGAATAAATTGAATAAGTGGGCCAACCAGGAATTTGAATTTTACACAACCTACCTGGATTTTAAAAAGCAATTGGATCGCTGGAAGAGCAGCAGGAAAAGCAGCGGCTTTTTATTACCGATCGGTCCGCTTACCTATTTTGAGAACTGGTACAACACCTGTAAACCCAATGTGGGTTGGATAAAGCGATATTCAGAAATCCAGGAAGACAGGGCCAAAGCAACAACCGATGCACAAATTATCCTGGCTGATGTGCGGGAGTTCATTAAACGCAGTGCCAGGAAAGTGGCTGTTACAAGAGCATTTATGAAATACGGGCCCCAGCGTATTGCAACTGTGCTCGCCGTTGCAGCTATGATCATATTGAGCGGGTTTTACTGGTATGATGCAGAGCAAAAACAAAACGACCGGGTAATAACAAAATTGAGGTCAGAAACATTAAGCCTGATGAAAAGCAAGGAAGTGGGGTCTGATGTTAAGGCCATGCCATTATTAATTGAAGAACGGTATAAACCAGGGTCCATGATTGGCTATTTGAATGGACTGGATGCTAAAGGCAGGGTAACCCTATCGGTCGGAACTTATAAGCAGTTGCTATTAATTGACAAGCATGATACCAGTGTCCTCAAATCGGAATTAAAAAAGCTGATCCAGGCTAATTTCAAAGAATATGCTGTTAATGAAAAGGATCATCTTTTTCTAGTAACAGAATTGAATAAGTATGCTACACTGCTGTCTTATGATAATTACTATAATCCGGATGAGGGAACTGAACAAATGCTACGGGATATAGTGGATGAAATTTATCGCCAGGATTTAGTTTTTTTCAAAACTAAATCCTTATACCAGGCCACGATACCTCAAGAGTTGAATTATGGTTTGCAGCAATGGCTAACTTTTGGCAATGTAACAGCGGAAAAAGTAAATACGATCCTGGCATTATTTTCTCCGTTTGAAGATGGCGGCGGCCTGGCAATATTTAATGTGTATTACCCCAAAGGCAGTAAAGAGATCAACGGCCGGGTGCCCAATGATTTTAACGGAGGCTATCACACCCTGGCATCCTTATATGCAGCGCTGGGTGATGTATCAAATGTTATTCAATGTTTTGAAACCTTAAAGCAAACCGGGCAAAACGATTATTTTACGGGCAGCCTTTTTAATAATTATACTAATATCCTTGGAATAATGTACCAGTTTGGCCATCGCGATAAAGTTGATCTTGTTGTAAAATGGCTGAGTACAAATTATATTACAAATACTCCACTGGTTATTTTTAGAAACTCTGTTATCCGTGCCGGGTATATCAGCCATTTATACAGGGTAAATATTGATGAAAACGTTCTGCGCTCATTTAAAGGACATTTATTCCCCAATCTGACTTTGGCAAACCGGGACATGTTTAATGCTTTGGCAGATGATTACGAAAAACTGATCAGTGAAATAAGGGAACCTTCATTGAGGCATTATACAATGGCCACACAGAAAAAGCGGCGGGCCATATTCGACAGTAAATATCAATACGACCGTGGGTTGAAAATTGAACTTGTTTACCAGGAAAACTTGCTCCGGGAAGCACTTGATCACTACAGGTTAGTGACTAAGGACTCACTGGAAGTATTAATACCTGTGACACTACCTTATTTTAGTGACGGTATCCGAAACATCCAAATCAAGCGAAAGCATTTGTTTATTTATCCTGATTATATGGAAGGATGGTTTAGCTGGACCTATCATTCGGATGTGTTTTTCAATTTCATTGACAAGAACAATTTATTTGAAGAATTATACACAACCCCCGCCGACATTGGAATGATCCATTACTGGATAGCTAAAGCAAATGAGCACAAGCCATTTTCCAATGGGGGAGACGCCTTTGATAACAATTTTCCGTTACGGGAAGAAACACTTAAAAGGATACTGACATTGGCAGATGAGCATCCCCAGGGTAAAAGTCTTGATCAGAATCTTATCTTCCTGGTATTAGCTAACCGGGCATTTGATCGGGGTGATTCCCTTTCAGGAATGAATTATTATCGCAGGTTTACTAAGGATAACTTTGCCGCTTCCCGGGATAAGTATGAATATCTTGAAAAGACTTTTTTCCTTAATCAACTCAAAGATCTTTGCGTAAACCTTGCACTTCTCGGCAACCATCAGGAAGCAGTGGAATTGGCGGAGAAATTTGAGCAAAACCATGAAAAAGCCTTTGCCTATATTTTTATGGCGGAAAAACTTTATTTGAAACAAATCAACCCAATGGCATTTGTTTATCTTGATTCCGTTTTTGCCAAATCAAGAGAGGTTGACTTTTCACAATTCAATTTTGGTGCTAACCAGGCCATTGATTACAGGTATAACCTCATCCTTCTTATGTCACGCATTGGCGGCAAACAATTGAATAGCTTATCCAACGATTTCTTTGCAGAAATAATTGAACAAAATAAGGAAGGTGCTGTGTTAAGCAAAGTATATGGGATTGCAGAGGAAGGTAATTTTTACCGGGCTAAAACGGCCATGCCAGCTACTTTAACTGAAACAGAAGAATTAAATGCCCGGTCAATAATTGTATGGCAAGCCTGCAAAAAAAAGGAATTGGAAAAGGGGGAAGGGAGATGGAAGAAAATGGATGATTTTATTCTTCATGATTTCAATTATATATATTATTTGCCGAATTAATGAAAAAACTTAACGTCATCTTTTTATTTCTTTTTATCCTTCTTGTTATGGGTGCTTTCGCATCCATGGCACAAAATAGTTATGGATTAAAAATCCTGGGAGGGGTAGCCTTTATATTCGCGTTGTTGTTTTTCGCAGAGTTCATCACAGCACTGAGAAGAAAAGAAAACGAAGATATGTTTGCGATCATCGAACCGCTATGCCTGTTCACACTATCATTCATATTCGGACTCAGGGTTTTTTATGTTTACTTCAACTATGTAGAAATCTTTTTTGCGGCTGCAGCTATTATCCTCGCAATTATTTACCTGCGAAAGATGATGTTTCGTTCACGGAATTTCCAGGCAACAAATAAGCAGCTGGCTTTGTTCATCATCATTTTTCATTTAAGTATTGTATTGTTTCTTATTTCCCTTGCGCTTTCGCCGTTTTTCCCGGTCACTGCTGAAGCAATTGGAGTTGGATCATTTGCTCTATTACTGATTTTCATCGTTGCAGGATTTTTAAAAACGAACTTATTGGTTGAGGGGGAATTTCTTTCTTCGTTCCGGGTGGTCAGGCAATATAAAGGCCATTCTGTTATTCTTATTACACTGCTTGTCATGTTCTCTTTCTATTTTGGATTTAATAGACTCGGAATTCTCCCGGGAATTTATTCAGATGAATACCCCAGGGCTTATTTTGAACTGGTGGATAAAGCCACAACCGGGCAGGAGAAACCGGTAGATGGAAAATACAAGCATGAAGAGTTTATAGAGAAATACAGGCAATTCGTCAGAAAAAATAGGAAAATCCAGTAATTCTGGATTGAATAAAAGTTTTTATGGGGAGGAAATTAAGAGGGTAGATTGAAATAATAATTATGAAGCGATACAAAGTAGGTATAATAGGGTATGGTTGGGTAGCCACGGCGCATATTCAAGCCATCAATGCGACATCAAACGCCCAGGTGACTGCTATTTATTCTTCCCGCTCCCTTGATGATGCAGAAGAAAGTAAACGATGGAAGACACCAATAAAGACTTATACTGATCTGAACGCAATGTTATCCGATAAGGACCTGGATATCGTTTCCATTTGCAGCTATCCTTACCAGCATAAGGACCATTCAATCGCTGCCGCAGCAGCGGGCAAACACCTGATCATAGAAAAGCCATTAGCCCTTTCAAAAAAAGATTGTGAGGACATAAAAGCAGCTGTAGAAAAAGCCAATGTAAAAACCTGTTTTTGTTTTGAATGCCGCTATTCCAGTCAATTTCTTGCTACCAAAGCCCTCGTGGATGAAGGCTTGCTGGGAGAGTTGCACTACGGCGAAATTGATTACTATCATGGCATTGGCCCCTGGTACAGTCCCTACCGTTGGAATATTCGCAAAGACGCAGGCGGGAGTTCGCTGCTGACGGCCGGGTGTCATGCCATGGATGCTCTGTTGCTGTTGATGGGCACGGATGTGACCGAAGTGACCAGCTACCAGGCAAAATCGAAAAGCCGGGTCTTTGAACCTTATGAATATGCCACTACCAGCGTGACTATTCTCAAGTTCGCCAGTGGCCGGGTTGGCAAATGCGCTTCCATTATCGATTGCCTGCAGCCCTACTATTTCCATACACATCTTTGCGGTAGTGAAGGCAGCTTGCTGGATAATAGATTTCATTCAATGAAACTGCAAACCAACCGGAATGCATGGAGCACGCTGGCCACAAAGATGCTGGATTCCGGCGACGTCTCTGACCATCCATATCAACGGCAGTTTCAGACATTCTTTGATTCCATGGAAAAGGACGTCCAGATGCCCCTGACAAGCTTAAGTGACGCTCTTATAACCCACAAGATCATTTTTGCAGCGGATGCATCGGCACATTCCGGCAAGCCTGTACAGCTATAGCAAGCAAAACTTAATAAATCATTTTATATATTTGTCTTCTCATAATCTTACCCTGCCGGTTGACTATAACCAGCATCCTACTCAAGGCCCGTAGTTCAAATACATAGACACCTTTTCTGTAGATATTTTCCCGCTTAAAGAGCGAAGTACGACTGTATACTAATCCCAACTTAGTTGAAGATTGGCAGTCCGTCATGTGAAGACCATCAAAGCGCAACCAGAAATAGATATATATATATGGCAAACAACAACCGGAGATTTACTTTGCAAGGATTTGTTTTAACCCTGATCCTCGCATCATTGGCGTTAATAATGGCCTTTGTCCTTGCTGGTGTAATCAGTGAGAATGAGTCGATAGTCCTGTTTTCATTGACGCTCCTGGCACTATTATTTTTTCTGATAGTGAGGAGGTTGAAATAGGGACGAACGCCAGCATTGCTGGAATTTAATCCTGTTCAGCAGGGAAAAGTCGGTAAAACGGGCGCCTGACGTGGCCCAACCGGAGGTTGAATTATTTTTTTGTTGCAGGCATTGAGGCTGCGTTGTTAAAGTGGATTTCAGTTACCTGCATCAAAGGCTCCTTCGCTTTCGCGGCGCTATTCCTGAATACAAAATATATATTGTGCATTCCATCAACCGGAGCAATACTGGCCATCGCATGCCTCGCGAGTAATTGCTGCAGCATGCCGAAATCAAACTCAGGCGCGGGTTCCTTTTTAGAAGTAGTATCCGGTTTGGCTGAGGTAGACTTAGAAGGTTTGGCCTTGCCACCCATCATTTCCATTATCCTCGCAAAATCCAGCTCTTTTGATTCAACCATTTCTGTTTTGCCAATCAATTTTCCAGCTGGTGAATCCAGGTGTACCTCGATAGACCCCCCAATGTTACCATTACTGGGTGTGGCTTCCACCAGGAATTCAATTTGCTTTATACCGGCCAGGTCAATATTTTGATAACCGAGATATGAATTATCTCCCAGCAAGGAAAATGAAATGTAGGGAGTTGTCAGCAGTTGAGTGTTTTTCTGCTCATCTGCCCTTTGAGGCTCTACCAAAGAACTGCGTAACGCAACAATACTTTCTGAAGAAATGGGGTCAACGCCATTTGCACCTTTATCTTTATAAGCGGCCCTTAAAAGGTATCCGCCTTTTCCATTTTCACCGGCGGGTATTTTACCAACATAAGTCCCTTTCAACGGTAAACTTTTTTCACGCCTGGGTTCCTGCGCAACGCTGAGAATATACCTTACCATTGTTACTGCATCTTTTTGTGAAATGTTGGGATGTGCAGCCATTGCATGTTCTCCCCAAACGCCTGAACCGCCTGTAATTACTTTTTCAGCCAGTTTATGAAGAGCTGTTGGGTCACTCTTGTATTTTGTAGCAACTGCAATAAAACTTGGGCCAACAGATGTTTTGTCGGGAATATGACAAGACCTGCAATCGCTTTTATTCATCAAATACAATCCCGCGGCAAACCCGGTTCGCTCATCCGCCGAGCGATGATGCTGAGCAATTTCAATCGGGTCAAACCCTTGAGGGATATAATCAAAATTTATCGCAACGAGCGTTGGCGGTATCGTGCCATTTGCAACCTTACCGTCTTCTTTATCGCTTACATCAATGGAATATTCTATCGATCTATTAGGAAAGAAAAATGTTTTGTTACCGTTCAAAACCGATACTGTTACAGAAGGAGGCTCATTGCCCGCAGAAAGGTGTAACGATTTGCTGTTTTTTTCGCCTTTCGTATCGGTAACAGTAAGTGTTGCCGTATATTTTCCGGGTTTATCAAGCGTGAAAGCCGGATCAGGTTCGGTTACTGTTTTATCAAAGCCATTGCCGGTTACCTTCCATTCAAATTTTAAGGCATTCCTGTCATAGGTATCGTAGTCAATAGTTCCTTTCGATGAAAGGTTTACCCGGAAAGGAACCGCGCCTGCCGTTTTATCGGCGGAGGCCTCAACACTGGGTTTCCTGTTGCCGCCGTTGTACTCAATGCGCACCAAAGCGGAATTTGCATTGCCTTTGAACCAGGCTGAACCATATTCAAGAAAATACAAATCGCCTTCTGGTCCAAACTGCATATCAATAACGCTGCTAAAGTTTTCATGGGGCAGTATTTGTTCCATTGATTTGTAGTTGCCATCTTTATCCATTGTTACCGCCATCAGCCACCCGCGCATAAAGTCGGTGATCAGCCATTTGTCTTCAAAATAAGAGGGCCATGTCCGCGTAGCATTTGTAAAATTGGCTTCATGAAAAACCGGGCCCCCGACAGCACTGCGGCCTGAACTACCTACCAAAGAAAAACTATCTGAAGTTCCATAAGGATACCAGATAAACGCCTTTTGAGCAGGCGGTAATTCTTTCAATCCCGTATTATTTGGAGAATTATTTGTTGGATGTTCCGGGTTAAATTTTTCTCCGTAGGTGCTATCTGAATAATTGTACTTTACATACGGTTTGTTATCACCAATGAAATAAGGCCACCCAAAAAAACCGGCCTTGCGCGCCTGGTTGAACTCATCATAACCACGCGGGCCGTACACCGAATCTGCCGAAGCATCAGGGCCAACTTCGCCCCAATACACATAACCTGTTTTGCTGTCAACAGTAACACGCCAGGGGTTTCTATCACCCATAACATAAATCTCCGGCTTTGTCTGC
>Ga0310810_10002796_pt1 | contig 18866 bp, 13 predicted proteins | sample NCmetagenome_FD_207641 | JGI IMG/M metagenome (GOLD analysis project Ga0310810, IMG submission 207641) | Soil microbial communities from experimental microcosm in Duke University, North Carolina, United States - NC | ecosystem: Engineered > Artificial ecosystem > Soil microcosm > Unclassified ...
GCGCAGCGCCCGGCGGGGGCGGCGGAAGGTTGCGGCCGACGAACGCAAACAGGCGGCCGACAAAGTCGTCGGGCGGCCACGTCGAGAACGCCAGACGTCCGCCAGGTTTCAGCACGCGCCGCATCTCCCGGACGACGACGTCAGGGCGTGGCGCGAACATGTGCGCGAACTGGCTGACGACGACGTCGAAGGCGCCGTCGGGGAAGGGAATCTGCTCGGCGTCGCCTTCCTTCCATTCGACGTCGACGCCCGCCACGCGTCCGTTCTCGCGTGCGTGCTCGAGGAGCGCCGGCGTGAGGTCGACGGCAGCGACACGCGCGCCGGTACGGGCCGCGGTGATCGCGGCCACGCCCGTTCCCGTCCCGACGTCGAGCACGTCCTCGTTCGGTTGAATCGCCGCGAACGCGATCAACCGCGCCGCGGGTTGTGTCGTGAAGGTCGCCGTGGGGGCAAATGTCCCCCACATCTCGCGCTGCTGCGCTTTGAAACCGGCAAAGGGATCGGTGGTCATCACGCGGGGATTCTACCGGCCCGCTGCGTCAACATACAAAAAAAGGGGACAACCGCGTTTTTTTGCGAATAATGGGGACAGCCGTCTCAATTTGAGACGGCTGTCCCCTTTTTTTGCGAAAAATGGCGGTTGTCCCCTTTTTTTGTGTGTAGGTCCTTTTTTGGTGTGTAGGACCTCATGATCGGCGCAAAGCTCGGGTCCTACGACGTCGTCTCCAAGCTCGGCGAAGGTGGCATGGGCGAAGTGTATCGCGCGCGCGACGCGCGGCTCAATCGCGACGTCGCCATCAAGGTGCTGCCGGGCGCCGTCGCGCTCGACCCCGAACGCGTCGTCCGCTTCGAACGCGAGGCGCAGACGCTCGCGTCGCTCAACCATCCCAACATCGCGCAGGTCCACGGCGTCATCGACGAGCCGCTGGCGCTGGTGATGGAGTGCGTCGAAGGCGAGGACCTTTCCCGGCGGATTGCGCGCGGGCCGCTGCCCATAGACGAGGCGCTCGCGATTGCGCGACAGATCGCCGCGGCACTCGCGGCCGCGCACGAGCGCGGCATCATCCACCGCGACCTGAAGCCCGCGAACATCATGATCGCGGCCGACGGCACGGTGAAGATCCTGGACTTCGGCCTCGCGAAAGCGATGACGCGAGACGAGCCCGGCGCCGCCGATCCTGCCAACTCTCCCACGTTCAGCAATCTCCCGCAGATGACGCAGATGGGCGTCATCCTCGGCACGGCCGCCTACATGTCGCCCGAGCAGGCGCGCGGCAAGCGCGTCGATCAGCGAACGGATCTCTGGGCCTTCGGCTGCGTGGTGTACGAGATGCTGTCGGGGCAGACGCCGTTTCAAGGTGAGGATGAGTCGGTCGCGGCCGTCCTCGCGAAAATTCTCGAACGCGAGCCCGATTACGAGGTGCTCCCGGCCCGAACGCCAGCCTCGATGCGCCGGCTGATCCGGCGGTGCCTGGCCAAGAATCCCGCGCGCCGGCTTGCCAGTGCCCAGGATGCCGCACTGGAGATCGACGACGTACAAGCGGAGCCAGAATACAGCGGCACAACGGCGCTCCAGCGACGCGCGCCCATCCGGCTCGCGTGGTTCGTCGCCGCCGCGTTCGGCCTCGGACTCGCCGGGACATCCGTCGCACTCTGGCGCACGACACGCCCATCGCCAGCGCAGGTGATGCGGTACGACCTGCGGCTGCCAGGCAAGACTTCGCTCGCGCTCGCCGAATATCCGTCTGTGGCCATTTCGCACGACGGCAGTACGGTGGTGTTGGTCGGCACGGCTGAAGGAGGTACACAACTGTTTCTTCGACGGCGAGACGAGGCAACGATCCGGCCGCTCGAGGGAACCGACAACGGCGCCGACCCCGTGTTCTCGCCAGACGACCGCTGGCTCCTCTTCAGAGCAGGCCGGGATCTCAAAAAAATGGTCATTGGGTCGGCACCCGTCACCATCGGCGGGGTGGAGACGAGCCGTGGAGCGACATGGCTCGACGACGGATCGATTGTGTTCGCACCAGATGCCGCAATGGGCCTCATGCGGATCCCGCGCGACGGCGGTCCGCTTCAACCGCTGACGACGCTCGATGCACAGAAGGGGGAGAGGTCCCATCGCTGGCCCGCGGCACTCCCGGGCGGCAAAGCCGTGCTGTTCATCGTTGGCACGAACGCCAGCCCTGACGATTACAACAATTCGGACGTGGATGCCGTGATCGTCGCCACCGGCGAACGCCGGCATGTCATGACCGGTGCGAGTTTCGTGAGGTACGTCCCGACCGGACACTTGATCTTCATGCGCAACGGCACAATCAATGCCGTGCGCTTCAATCCTGACTCGCTCACCGTGAGCGGCGTTCCTGCGCCGGTTGTCAATGGCGTGGCAGGGGACGTCACCACCGGCGCGGCGGCCTTCGCCTGCGCGGACGACGGCACGCTCGTCTACGCGCCGGGCAGCGCCGGTACGACCGGGAACTCCCGGCGGCTCGAGTGGGTCGACAGGAGTGGCGCCGTCGAGCCGCTGCCGCTCCCGCCGGCCCTGTACAACGATGTCCGCATCGCTCCCGATGGACGTCGACTTGCGGTCGTCGTCGGCACGGCGGGTTCCGGCGACGTCTGGATTTTCGACATCGAGCGCAAGACGTTCACGCGTCTGGCGTTCGACCGCAACGCGGGGACGCCTGTGTGGTCGCCCGACAGTCAGAGCGTCTTCTACGCCTCGATCGAAGCGGAGAAGGACCGCACGACCTTCTACCGCAGGCCGGTCGACGGCAGCCGCGATCGTGAGCAGGTCGGGGCGATTGAGGGACGCGCCTTTCTCCTGTCTGTGGACGCGTCCGGGAAGCTCCTGCAGGTGGTCAAGACGTCGAAAACCCAAGGCCGCGTCAGCGATATCGTTCTGCTGAACGCCGCCGACGGGACCGAGACGCCGCTGGTCGCCACGGGCGCGGACGAGTACAGCGGATCGACATCGCCGGATGGCCGGTGGCTCGCCTACCAATCGAATGAAAGCGGACGTTTCGAGATCTACGTCCGTAATCTGAGCGAAGGAGGGGGCCGCTGGCAGGTGTCCGCGACAGGCGGCGAGGAACCTCGCTGGTCGGCGGACGGGCGGGAACTGTTCTTCCGCATCGACAATCGGTTCATGCACGCGGACGTCGTCTCACAACACCCGTTTGGCGCGAACACACCCACGAAGCTGTTCGAAGGGATGGAGAACCTTCGTTCCGACACCGGCAACAGCTACGACGTCGATCCCAGAACCGGCCGTTTCGTCATGACGCGTTCCGCCGATCCGGCGGCGGCACCGTCCGTCACGTCGCTCAACGTGGTGCTCAACTGGTTCGACGATTTGCGCCGGACCAGTCGCTAACAACCTGCGGCGCGGGAGCTGCGCGCCGACAGCGGTCGTATGTCATTTCCTCACGTATGCGTCTCCTGATTTCCGCTCTCGTCGTCCTCACCGTGGCTGCGCCGATCGCGCAGGGAACCAATTCGCAGGCGCGGCTCGATTCGATCGTCGACCGTCTGACTGCCGGCCGCAATCGCTCGCAGTCGCCCGCCGAGCGGCCTGATCCCGCCGCGCTCCTGACCGAACTCCGGACGATCGATCCAGCCACGCTGGGCGCAGAGCGCGCCATCGACTGGAAGTTCGCGCAATCGATCCTCGTCGGACGCCAGATCGCAGCGGAGCACCGCGACGGTCCCATGGGCGACGCGGCGTACACACGGATGCTTCGCGAGCAATACCTGCTGCCGTACGACGCGCCGCAGCTCTGGACCTACGCCTGGAACGAGTTCGACAGGACGGTGGCGCAACTCGATGCCCTGGCGCACGAGATCGACGCCAGGAAGACGTGGCTCGAGATCGCGAACGAGGAGAAGCAGCACCATCCCGAACCATCGCGCATGATCGAGGCGCACCAGGAGATCGTCGATCGCGCGCGCGCGCACATCGTGAAGAACGATCTCATGCCGCTGCCGTGGCCGGAACGGTGCACCGTCGTCCCGCGCAAACCGACCACGGGCAACAATCCCTATTACGGCAACTTTTCAGGTGCGTCCAGCCGGCCGCCTGCGCCGGACGGCACGCTGCTCGGCGAGTGGCAAATCAATCCCTTCGATCCCTCATGGGACGACGCCACACGGCGTGATTACCTGCTCGAGCACGACTGGGGCGTGATTCTCGTTACGGCGCCGCACGAAACCTACGGCGGCCATCACGTGCAGATCATGTATCAGATGCACAACGCATCGAAACTCCGTCGCCTCGTGAGCACGCCGATGTTCACCGAAGGCTGGGGCTTGTACAACGAGCAGCTGTTTCAGGAGACCGGATTCTTTCCGGACGAGACGATTCACTTGCGCCAACTGCAGCTGCGGCTCTGGCGCAACGCGCGCGTCATCTACGACGTCGGGATGCAAACCGGACGCATGACGCGGGAGCAGGCGATTCAGCTCATGGTGGAACGCGTGGGATTCCTGCGGTGGGCCGCCGAGGCGGAAGTCGATTCGGCCCTCGCGCGTCCGGGCTACTTCATCGGGTACTTCATGGGCATGTCCGAGATTCTCAAGATGCGCGACGAGTACCACGCACGCATGGGCAACAGGTTCACGCTGAAGGAGTTTCACCGGAAGCTGCTCGAGATCGGCAGCCTTCCGCCCGCGCTCGTGAGTCAGGCGCTCCTGACCGACGCGCGCTGAACTCGCGACGCTTCGACTCGCCCCACGCTATCGGGCAATGACGTCGACGACCACATCCACGACGAGAAAGACGACGTCGACGGCCTCAACTGCCAGCAGCACGACGAGGCTGACGCCGGTGCAGATGAAGCTGCAGGGCCATACGAACCTTGCGAGCCGGCTCCAAAGCCGGCTGCCCGCGGGAACGAATCTGACCACCGCGTCCGCAGGGTTCCGCAATCTCGGCCAGTTCGTGGCGGCCGTGAACGTCTGTCACAATCTGGGCATTCCATTCGCCGAGCTCAAGACACGCATGGTGGAGCGGCACATGAGTCTCGGCCAGGTGATTCAGGACGCGCGGCCCACGGCGATTCATTCGACGACGATCGCCAGCCAGGCCGAATCGGACGCGGACCTGGAGATTCGCTCCACGACGGCGACCTCCTCGACCACGACCGCAACCGGCACGCGGAAACACGGCGGCCACTGATGAAGGCGGCAAGGCTCACCGCCGCACTGTTGGCGTGTGCCGCGCCCGCCCTCGCGCAGGGGAACGGGCACGGCAACTCGGCTCGTGGCTCGACGATGCGTCGGTGCAGGCCCCCGGACAAGGCTTCGTCACGCTGGGATTCGGGCTGTATCGCACATCGATCTATCGCGAAATGGATCTCCCGACGCTCGACAGCGGATTCGCGGTGACGCGACGAGTGCAGGTCGGAATGAGTGTGCCGTACGCGTACGCCGGAGCGGCGGGAGATCCGCGCGTCGACGGATTTGGCGACGCGTACCTCAACACCAAACTGCAGCTCCGGGCACCCGGCATCGGGCGAACGGGATTTTCGATCACGCCGATGATGGAAGTGCTCAGCGTCGCGCCGCCATCGGGCGGGCGCGCGCACTGGGCGCTGCCCGTCAGCGTCGAACGTCAGGGCTCGAACTGGCGCGGGATGGCAACGGGCGGATACTTCTCGCGCGGCTCGGCGTTCGGCGCGGGGGCGGTCGAGCACGCGATTTGGAAACGCGCATCGGCCACCAGATCGCTGAGCTATTCGTACTCGCTGCGCCGCGACGACCTCAGCGCGCGGCTTGGGCTGCAGCGCGCACCCGCCGACGCGAGCGGGGGAGTGACGTATCAGGGGCGGCCCGACGTGGCCGTCTTTGGAACGGCCGGACGCACCGTCTCCGCGCACGATGACAACAGCGCCTCCCTCATCGTGTCCGCGGTCGTGTCCTTCGGCGTCGTAAGATAGCCGCCGAGCGCGTCCATCGCCCATCGTCCATCGTCCGTCGCCCGTCCTCGGTGTATGCTGTCCGCACCTCAATGACCCCCGGGGAACGACTCGGGTCCTACGAAATCGTCGCGGCGATCGGCGCGGGCGGCATGGGCGAAGTCTATCAGGCCCGTGACACGGCGCTCGGTCGGGACGTCGCGATCAAAGTGCTGCCGCCCGGTTTCACAGGCGACGCCGAACGCCTCCGCCGTTTCGTGCAGGAAGCACAGGCGGCCGCCGCGCTGGATCACCCCAACATCCTCGCCATCTATCAAATCGGGCAGCACGGACACGCGCCGTACATCGTCTCGGAGCTGCTGAAAGGCAGCACCATTCGCGACCTCCTGCGGAACGGGCCGCTGCCCGTGCGCAAGGCGGTGGACTACGCGATCCAGACGGCGCGCGGCCTCGCGGCGGCTCACGAGAAAGGCATCGTTCACCGCGATCTGAAACCCGACAACCTGTTCGTCACGAGCGACGGCCGGGTAAAAATCCTCGACTTCGGCGTCGCCAAGCTCCTGATCCCGGAAGCGTCCGCGGACCGCACGATGAGTGTGAACACGGGCGAGGGGACCGTGCTCGGCACCGTCGGCTACATGTCGCCCGAGCAGGTGCGTGGACAGGCGGTCGATGCGCGCTCCGACGTGTTCAGCCTCGGGGCGGTCCTCTACGAGATGCTCTCGGGCCGGCGCGCCTTTCAGAAGGAGTCGAGCGCCGACACGGTTTCGGCAGTGCTGAATGAAGACCCGCCCGACCTCACATCGGCCGAGCGCGCCATCCCTCCAATCCTCGAACGCACACTGAGGCGCTGCCTCGAGAAGTCGCCGCAGGAACGGTTCCAGTCGGCGCGCGATGTCGCGTTCGCGCTGGAAGACCTCTCGTCGGTCTCCGCGCATCACGCGGTCATTCCGGTTGACGTGGCGGAGAAACGCCGACCGCGCGGCACATTCGTCGCGATCGGCACGGCAATCGCACTACTCACGGCCGGCGTCGCGGGGGTCGCATTCGGGCGATGGGACCGTTCGACAACCGCGCAGCCGACCTTTCAGCCCATTACGTTCCGACGAGGGGCGCTGCTGTCGGCGCGGTTCGCTCCCACGGGCGACACGATCGTGTATGGCGCCGCCTGGGATGGCAAGGCACCCGAGACGTTCGCCGTGGCGGGCACCAGCCCCGAGTCGCGTCCGCTTGGGTTTCCCAACACCGATATCTACGGCATCTCGGCGAAAGGCGAGCTCGCGCTGTCGTACCGCACGACCGATCCATTCCCGCCCACGGCGGGCGTCCTCGCCGAAGTGCCGCTCCTTGGCGGCGCCGCGCCGCGCGAGATCCAGAAGGGGATCGAGTATGCCGACTGGGCGCCGGACGGGTCGATGGCGGTCACCATCGACGCCGGCATCGGTGATCGCCTCGAGTACCCCATCGGGAACACGCTCTACGAGATCAATGGTCCGATCCACATGATCCGCGTGTCGGACGACGGAGCGCTCGTCGCCTTTTATGAGCCTCAGGAAAAAGGCCTGGCGATCGCGACCATCGACAAGGCGAAGAAGAAGACGACGCTTTCAACGGGGTGGCGCGCCATCGAAGGACTCGCATGGTCGCCCGACGGCAATGAGATCTGGTTTTCCGCCAGGAGCCGCGACGCCGGCTGGGGCGTGTATGCCGTCACGCGCGCCGGCGTACTGCGGACGCTGCTGCGGACTCCGGGCGCGTTTTACCTGCACGACGTCGCGCGTGACGGGCGGGTGCTCGCGAGCGAAGAAAAGTCGAGCACGGGGATTCGCTACATGGCGCCCGGCGCCGCGCAGGAAGAGGATCTCTCGTGGCTCGACGCATCCCTGCTCCGCGATTTGTCGGCGGATTCGCACACGATTCTGTTCACCGAGAACGGCGAGGCGTCGGCGGACGGCTCGTCGATCTACCTGCGGAACGGCGATGGCACGCCAGCGGTGCGCCTCGGATCGGGTGTCGGATGGGCGTTATCGCCCGACAGCAAATCCGTGCTCGCGCGTGTGCGTGGGCAAGCCACCGCGTCGATCATGCCAACCGGGCCGGGTGTCACTCAGCCGCTGAAGGGTGATGTCCGCATCGGAACCGATGCCGCATGGTTCCCCGACGGACGTCGCGTGCTCTACGCGGGCGACGACGGGAAAGGCAAGATGCGGCTCTATGTCCAGGAACTTTCGGGAGAGCCGCGGCCGATCTCACCGAGCGGCGAGGTCGATGGGTTCACGCTCTCTCCTGACGGCAGCACCGTCGCCGTGACGCTCGATCGACGCCCCCTGCTGATCAAGATCTCCGGCGGGCCGGCGCAGCCGTTGCCTTCGGGCAAGTATTACGAGTTCCCCATTGCGTGGAGCGACGACGGTCGGTCGGTGTTCATGGCCGACATGGGGGTCGTCGGATCCCGGATCTCGCGGGTTGACGTCGCGACCGGGACCCGCACGCCATGGAAAACGCTCCTCCCCTCTGACAGCGCCGGCGTCACGACGGTGCGATTCGTTCGTATCCGCAACGACGGCCGCAGCTACGCCTATTCGTACGTCAGGCGACTCTCACAGCTCTTCGTCATCTCGGGACTCAAGTGACGCTGAGCCCCGGCACGCACCTCGGGTCCTATCACGTCATCGCGCTCCTGGGCACCGGCGGAATGGGTGCGGTCTATCGCGCGCGCGATACCCGGCTGAACCGCGACGTCGCGATCAAAGTGCTCCCCGAGACCTTCGCCGCCGGTTCGAAAGAAGACCGCCTCGCACGCTTCGAGCGCGAGGCGCAGACGCTCGCGTCGCTGAATCACCCGAACATCGCTCACATCTACGGCATCGTCGATCTGCCGGACGGCGGGCGAGGCCTGGTCATGGAGTACGTCGACGGCGAGAACCTCGCCGCGCGACTGACTCGCGGCGCCCTGCCGGTGGACGAGGCCATGCAGATTGCGCGGCAGATCGCGGATGCGCTCGAAGCCGCGCACGAGCATGGAATCGTGCACCGCGATCTGAAGCCTGCGAACGTCATGGTGAACGCCGAGGGTGTGGTGAAGGTGCTGGATTTCGGCCTCGCCAAGGCGGCGGACCCGTCGGGGCTGTCGGCCGCCGGGGTCGCGGAGTCGCCCACATTCACGGCGCACATGACGCAGTTCGGGATGATCATCGGCACCGCGGCGTATATGTCGCCTGAACAGGCGCGCGGTAAGACGGTCGACCGCCGCGCGGATATCTGGGCGTTCGGCGTCCTGCTCTACGAGATGATCACGGGCCGTCGCGCCTTTGCGGGCGAAGAAATGTCGGACGTGCTGGCGTCCGTGCTGCGTCAGGACATCGACTGGAACGCGCTGCCTGCAGGAACGCCGCCGCGCCTCCGGCAGCTTCTCGAACGGTGTCTCGAGCGCGACCCGAAATCACGGCTGCGCGATATCGGCGAAGCGCGTGTCGCGATCGCGAAGATCGAGTCGGGCGCGCCGGACTCGTCGTCGGTAACCGTGGGTCCGCCGTCGCAAGCGTTCGCACAGCGGCGTCGATGGGCGCAGTACGCCATGCCCGTGGCAATCACGGTGCTACTGACGGCGGCCGGGATGCTCACTCTGTTGCGCCCGTGGTCGAGGCCGGCCGCTTCATCTGTGTTGACGCGGATGTCGCTGCTTCCGCCGCCGGGCGCCGAGCTCTATCCCGACTCGACAGGCGTCGCGATCTCTCCCGACGGCACGATGGTAGCGTTCGTCGTCGGAGGCATCACGCGTGCCGAGACGCAGATGTGGGTGCGCTCCCTCGCATCGATGACCGCGCGGCGCCTGGACGACGCCGATGGGGCAAGCCTCCCATTCTGGTCGCCTGACAGCCGGCACATCGGCTTCTTCTCCGGCACGAAGCTGAAAACTGTTGCCGCGTCAGGCGGGCGCGCAGAGATTGTCTGCGACGCGCCGTTCGGTCGCGGAGGTGCATGGAGCGCGTCGAACGTCATCGTCTTTGCACCCGACGCGGCGGGTCCATTGTTCCGGGTTCCCGCGACGGGCGGCACTCCCACACCCGTGACCTCGCTCGATTCCGCAAAAAAAGAAAACGGACACCGGTTCCCGGCGTTTCTGCCCGATGGCGATCACTTCGTGTACGCCGTCTTGCCAGGGCACGACGGACGGTTCGAGATCTACGCCGGTTCCGTTTCCGGATCAGCGCGCGCGAGGACGCACATCGGATCGATGGAGAGCGCGCCCGTCTATGCCGCGCCCGGCTGGCTGCTCTATGCGCGCCAGGGGGTGCTGGCAGCTCAGGGGTTCGATGCGGCCTCGCTTTCAGTGCGCGGTGACCCCATTTCGCTCGACGACGAACCCTCGGCCATCATGGACCCGGCGATCTCGTTCACCGCCGGCCGTCCGACGTCGGTGTCCGATACCGGGTCGCTCGCGTACTACTCCGCCCCCTCGACGAACACCGTCCCCGGATGGTACGACGCGCTGGGACGACAGCTCGGAACACTCGATCTTCCTGCCGGCCACTACGATCACGTCGAGATCTCGCCTGACGGTACGCATGCGGCATTCGTGCGATCGGTGTCTCCCTCCGAATCAGCGCTGTGGCTCGTCGATCTCGTCCGCGGCAGTGCCGTTCCGCTCTCCTCCGGCAAGGGGCGCAACGACAGCCCTATCTGGTCGCCCGACGGCACGCGCGTCGTGTTCACCTCCGACCGCGAGGGTCCCCAGAACCTGTTCGTGAAGACGGTGGGGGATGCCACGCCGGAGCAGCCGTTGTACCGGTCCGACGTCCTGTTCAAGAACCCGTCCGGATGGACTCCGGATGGAAGCACGATCGTGATCACGGAGATCGATCCACTCACCTCGCAGAACATCTGGACGATACCCAGCGGGGGCGGGGCCGCGAAGATGTTCTTTGCGGGCCCGACTCGCGACATCGGCGGTCCCGTGTCGCCGGACGGCAAATGGATCCTCTACCTCTCGGACCAGACGGGCCGCATGGAGCTCTACGTCCAGTCGTTCACGTCCCCCGGGCGTCAAATGCAAGTCTCTCAGGGAGGCGCGATCACTATGTGGTGGACGCGTGACTCCCGGCAGATTTTCTACCTGGGCGGCGACCTGCGAACTCTCTGGCGAGGTGACGTTGTCCCTGCCGGCGCCGGCATTACCGTCGGCGCGCCGGTGAGGCTTGGCGTACTGCCGCCCAATGTTGTATGGGTCTCGGCCATGCCCGATCGGCAGAAGTTTCTCGCGCTCACGCCCGAGCGAACCGGGACGCCGTCGATGACGGTGGTGGAGAACTGGCGCGTGGCGCTTACGAGGTAGCGAGGCGGGAGGCGCGAGGCGCGAGGTGCGAGGCGGGAGGCGCGAGGCGGAAATCGAAGATGGGGAATTGGGGATTGAAAATTGGGAGTTGTCTGATTGCCACTCACTCCGGGAGAACGGCTCGGCGCGTATGAGATCGTCGCACCGCTCGGATCGGGCGGCATGGGCGACGTTTACAAAGCCCACGACAGGCGCCTCGATCGCGATGTCGCGATCAAGGTTCTGTCGGCGCAGCTCGCTGGTGATCCGGATGCTGTCGCCCGGTTCGAACGCGAGGCGCTGAGCGTCGCCAAGCTGTCCCATCCGAACATCCTCGCGATCTACGAGTTCGGCCGCGCGGCGCTTCCCGGTTCGGGGCGCGACGTGGCGTTCGTCGTGAGCGAACTGGTCGACGGCGACACGCTGCGGGCGCGGCTTGCGGACGGTCCGCTTCAGCCGCGTCGCGCGACCGCGTACGCGCAGCAGATCGCGCGCGGGATCGCCGCTGCGCACGCGCGCGGGATCGTGCATCGGGACCTGAAGCCCGAGAACGTGATGATCACCCGCGACGATCACGTGAAGATCCTCGACTTCGGGCTCGCGAAGCCGATTTCGAGCCTCGCGGCCAGGAGCGCGGACGAGACGCGCGCGGTCAACGTCAAGACCACGGCGGGGACGGTCCTGGGGACGTTCGGGTACATGGCACCCGAGCAGGTGCGCGGCCTCGACGTCGACCACCGCGCCGACCTCTTCGCGTTCGGCGCGGTGCTCTACGAGATGCTGAGCGGCGAGCGCGCGTTCAAAGGAGAAACCGCCGCCGACACGATCACGGCCATCCTGACCAAAGATCCGCCTGAACTGGACCTCGCGAGGCTCGCCATCTCGCCGGCGCTCGAACGGATCGTCCGCCGCTGCCTCGAGAAGTCGCCGGACTTGCGTTTTCAGTCGGCGAACGACCTCGCGTTCGCGCTTGAAACGCTGACGGCAACCTCCGGTGCGTCAGCCCCGGTCATTGAACCGGCCGTGGGACGGCACCCGCGGCAATCTGCATGGCTGCCGTGGACCATCGCCGCCCTGGCCGTCCTCGGGGCTGCCGCCGTCGTACTCATGAGGCCCTCGCCTCGGCCGGCGCCAGCGTGGCAGGAGTTTTCCCAGCTCACGGACGCGGCGGGCGAGGAGACGTCACCAGCGATTTCGCCGGACGGCACGACCGTCGCGTACGTCATGCGCCTGAACGGCCACTGGGCGATCTACGGCCAGCGGGTGGGTGGCCGGAATGCCGCCCCGATCGTATCGGACCCCCAACGCGACCTCGGTGGACCGGCATACTCGCCAGACGGCGCATCGATCGCGTTTCACGAGTCAGACAGCGACGGCGGGATTTTTGCCGCCGGCGCCACAGGGGAGTCGGTCCGCCGGTTGACCGACGCCGGTTTCGATCCCGCATGGTCGCCCGACGGCAAACAGATCGCGTTTACGACGGAAGAAGAAATCGAGCCGTCCAACCGTCTTACCACGAGCAGCTTGTACGTCGTGGACGCGAATGGCGGATCGCCCAGGCGGCTGACGAAAGACGACGAGGATGCGATCGGCGCGTCGTGGTCGCCGTCGGGGCGGCGCATCGTTTATTGGAGCAATTCGCACGGGCAGCGCGATATCTACACGATCCCGTCCACCGGCGGTGTGCGCACGGCTTTGACGAACGATGCCGCCATCGATTGGGCGCCGGCGTGGTCGCCGGATGGAGCGTACGTCTATTTCTCGAGCGACCGTGGCGGGCAGATGAACATCTGGCGCATCCCCGTAAACGAGGCGACGGGTGCGCCGACCGGGCAGCCGGAGGCAGTCACCAACGGTGTTCAGGCCTCGGCAGCGATCGGCCGGCTCTCGGCGCACGGCGACCGCCTCGTCTTTCGTTCGCGCGTGAACTCGATCAATCCCGTCGCGATCCCGTTCGATCCAATCACGGGCAAGAGCGGTGTCCCCCGGGTGCTCGACGCATCGAACAATATCCGCGTTCCGAGCGACGTCTCACCCGACGGCACGCAACTGGCGCTCTACAGCATCGGCGAGCGACAGGAAGACGTGTTTCTCAGCCGCGCCGACGGTTCCGGGATGCACCGGCTGACGGATGATGCGCCCCGCGACCGTGCGCCGATGTTCACCAACGATGGCAAGTCCGTCGTGTTCTATTCGACCCGCGGCGGCAATTGGGGTGGATGGACCATGCGGACCGACGGCAGTGCGTTGCGGCAGCTTGCGAGTACCTCCGGCGGCTTCTCGTACCCGACCCCCTCACCGGTGGACGATCGAATTGTGTACATGGAGGCATTCGGCGAACAGACCAGTTACGTCATGTCGTTGGCCGGAGACGCCCGCCCGGAGCCTCTGCGCGGCACCAAAGTCAGTGGCGGGAAGCTTTCGCCGACCACGTGGTCTCCCGATGGCACCAGGATCGCGGGTGCGCTGAGCTCAGACAGCGGCCGCTCTGTCGGCGTGGCAGTGTACGACCTGGCGAGTCACGCGACGACCATCGTCTCCCGTGACGACGCCGTGGCCGTACGATGGGTGCCCCACACGGACCGAATCGTCTATTTCGCGAGTGGCGGAACTGAACTGGTCGAGCTCGACCTCGCATCGAAGCAGCGCACCCTCGTCCCTGTGCAGCTGCCCGGGCCGGCGATTCCAGACGTCTTCGCGATCAGCCGCGACGGTCGGATGATTTACTACGGTGCGGTCAGGGCGCAATCCGACATCTGGGTCGCGGAGAAGAAGTGAGGCGCGAGGCGGGAGGTGCGAGGCGGGAGGCGCGCGGGCCCGATCGCCTCACCAGCGACGGGGGCGAGGACGGGCGCCCGCTTCCGGCGGAGGCGGCTCCTCGTCGACAATCTTTCCGGCCGCCGAGCACGAAGCGGGCTGTCCGAGCGGGGGCCCCATCGCACGACCAGGCGGATCGGCGCGAGGGGGGAGGCGCGAGGCGGGAGGCGCGCGGCAGATCGCCACTCGCGTCATCGCGGCGGACTTCATGCCCGACGGATCGCTCATCTACGCGGATTGGGACGGGGAACACGCGCACGTTACGGCGTCCGGGGCGGTCATTCACGAAGAACCATCGTCATCGCCCTGCGCGCTGCGCCTGCGGACGGTGACATCGCGTTCGTCACGTTGCCGCCCGCGACGCGGCCGCTCCACCTCATCGATCGCGCCGGGGCGTCCAGGACTGGTGTCGAGGCGGCAACGGAACGCTCATCGCTGCCTACCCGAGCGGCCGCAACGACGCCTCGGATCCGGTCGTCATCCCTCTCGCGGGCGGCACTCCGATCGCCACGGTGGGTTTCAAGCCGGACGAAGTCGTCGTCAGGTTCACGCCGGACAATCAGCACCTGCTGGTGTATGACCGCAATCGCCTGCCAGTGACCATTTACGCGCTCGACTACCCTACGGGCTCGCGGGCGCTCTGGCGCGAGTTCATGCCGGCTGATCCGACGGGTATGCGCGGCGTGAAGTCGATCGTGATGTCGCCGGATGGAGAAGTGGTCGGCTACAACTACACGCGGCAACTGAGCACGCTGTATCGGATCGAGGGACTGCGATAGCCTGGGCGGCTGCCGAACTGGATCGCACCCTTCATGGCGCGATAAGGTTGAGAGAGGCGCGCCAGTGCGACGCGCCGGGTCCGATAGCAAGGAGGCACCCTCACATGGCCACAACGGTCGCAGTCACTCCTGACAAAGTCATGCAGATCATTACCGGCGGCTGGGCGTCCGCGATTCTCGGCGCCGCGGCGCGTCATCGCGTGTTCGACGCGCTCGAGGCCGGCACGACGGACGTGGACGGCGTCGCGTCCAGAGCCGGTATTTCCGCACGAGGCGCGCAGGCGATCCTCGACGGCCTCGCGGGTCTCGGATTGATCACCAACACCAACGGCACCTACCGCAACACGCCCGAGGCATCCGCGTTTCTGACGAGCGACAAGCCCTCATACCTTGGTCCTATGGCGGAGGTGATGACGGACGGCCTCACCGACTGGGCAAAGCTGCCCGAGGCCGTGAAGACCGGCAGTCCCTCGGCGGCGGCGAGCGCAGACGTGCCGCAGAATCCGTTCTGGGAGCAACTCACACCCGCGATCGCGACGCTGTCGTATCCCGTGGCGCAGCTCGCGGCCGACCGGCTCGGCATCGCGAAGGCCGGCGCGATCAGGTGGCTCGACGTGGGCGGCGGTTCCGGCGTATGGTCGGCCGTCTGGCTCCGGGCGAATCCGCGCGCGCACGGCGTCCAGCTCGATTGGCCGAACGTGAATCGGCTCGCGAGGCCGTTTGTCGCGAAACACGGCGTCGGCGATCGCTTCTCGACGATCGACGGTAATTTCCACGACGCGGACTTCGGAACGGCCGAATACGAGTTCGCGATCTTCTCCCACATCGCGCATCAGGAAACGCCCGAGGAGAACGTCGCGTTGTACAAGAAGTTCCACCGCGCATTGAAACCGGGCGGCACGCTGGTCATCAACGATTTCGTGCTCGACGAGCAGCGCAACGGCCATCCTTTTGCGATGCTGTTTGCGTCGCAGATGGTGCTCGTCAGCAAGGGCGGCCTCACGTGGCGGCAGTCCGATTACCGACAGTGGCTGTCGGATGCCGGATTCACCTCGGTCGAGATCGTCCCGACGCCAACCCCGTCAACGCTGGTGCTCGGAACGCGATAACCGCTGCCCCAATCGTGTTCGGTAGTGCGGCGGTGGACCGCCGAACCGATAAACGACACTGCCATTGACAGGTCTCCGTCAGACCCGCGCACGGCAGTCGGGCCTGAGCGGGCGCGGATTTTGCTCAGCTCGACATCGTGCAGAGACGCACCCCTCCGGCCGTCCTCGCGGCGGTGCTCATCACAGCCGGGCTTACGGCGTGCAGCAGCGCGGATAAGCAGCTTCAGGACGCCCAGAAGAAAATCGACGGTCTGAAGGCGACAACGCACGCCATCGCCGAGGCCTGGCGCAACGGTGATGTGTCCGCGACCTACGCCGGTACGGCATTTCAGCAGACCCTTCAACTTCTCGACAAAGAGCGCGCGTCGCTCAATGCCGCTCCGAAACTGCTCCTCGATCCCCGAGGCGCGTCGTTGTCGCGCGACGCCGAACAGCTCTCGCGGGCGCTCGCGGCGCTGATCGACGACGCGCGAAACCACGACGCCGCCTCCGCGCAGCAGCATCTCACGCAAGTGCCCGCAGGAGACTCGCCGTGAGCGCGATCGTCGACGTGATCCTCGGCATCGTCACGAGCATCGGCGGATTCATCGAAGTCGGATCGATCTCGACGTCCGCCCAGGCGGGGGCCGAATACGGATTCCAGCTGCTCTGGGCGATTGCGCTGGCGACGTTGATGCTCGCAGTGATGATCGAGATGTCCGGCAGGCTCGCCGCCGTCAGCCGGCGCTCCATCGATGCCGCCGTCCGCGAGCGCTTCGGGATTTCCTTCCAGTGGGTCCCGCTCGCCGCGGAACTGGGCATCGACACGCTCCTGTTCACCGCAGAAATCGGGGGCGCCGCGATCGCCATCAAGCTTGTCACGGGGATCGGTTTTCTCTGGTGGATTCTGCCGATTGGCATCGTCGTCTGGCTGGTCCTCGCGATGGCGGGCTTCAGCATCATCGAATACGGCTTCGGACTGCTCGGCCTCGTGACGCTGTGCTTCGTCTACGCAGCCTGGCGGCTGCAGCCGTCGACACACGATCTGGCGCGGTCGCTCGTGCCATCGCTGCCGGCGCACGATCCCGTCCGGTACGCGTTCATGTGCGTCAGCATCGTTGGCGCGACGATCAGCCCATACCTCCTGAACTTCTACGCGTCGGGCTCGCTCGAGGAAAAACTCGCTGAAAAGGAACTGTGGGTGAACCGGACGACGGCGTATCTGGGCATGTGTTTCGGAGGCATCGTTTCAATGGGCGTCCTCGTTACGAGCGCGATGGTGCTGGGGCCGCGGCACATCACCGTCGATTCGTACGACCAGGCGGCGCTGATGCTCGTACCCGTGTTTCACCGATGGGCGATAGGGTTATTCGCGGCCTCGCTCGGCATCGGCTGCCTTGGGGCGGCGGTGGAGATTGCGCTCAATGCCGGCTATGCGTTTTCCCAGGCGTTCGGGTGGCCGTGGGGCGCGAACAAGCCGCGGACGGACGCGACGCGGTTTTCGGCTGCGTTCACGCTCGTCACGATCGCAGGCGTCATCATCGGACTCATCGGGTTCGATCCGCTGCGACTGACGATGATCTCGCTCGCACTGACGGTCGTGATCATGCCGATCGTCGTGCTGCCGTTCCTCGCGCTGATGAACGACAGCCGGTATGTGAAATCACACACGAGCGGACCGGTTGGCAATGCGTTCCTGGCGGCGTTGACCGTGCTGGGCGCGCTCCTCGCGATCGTCGTGGTGCCGCTGGAGATCTTCGGTGGCTGACCTCCATCTGGCGCGCGACCTCGAAGACAAGCGCGTGATCGACCGCAACGGGCGCGAGATCGGGCGCGTCGACCGCGTCGTCCTCGCGCAGCCGCGGAACGGCATGGCGCACGTCATCGCGATCGAGATCGGCCCGACGGCGTTGGGTACCAGACTGCATCCGGTCGTAGGGCGCATCGCGCGGGCGATCGAGCACGTGTTCCAATTAGAGGAGGGTCGCCCCGTGCGGCTGGCCGTCGAGGACATCGAGAGCGTCACCGACAACGTCAAGCTGCGCCTCACGGCCGGCGATACGGCGGCACTCGCGGTCGAGCAGCGGCTCCGGCCGGTCGTCCGCCACTTTCCGGGTGCGTGAGCGAAATGGGTGCAGCAGGCGTGCGGGAATTCTGTCTAGACGAGGTGCTCGGCCGCCAGGTCCACACCCGCAACGGCGTGCGCATCGGACGCCTCGAGGAACTGCGCTGCAGCGGACCAGTCCCTTACGAGGTGACGGAGTACGTCATCGGCCTCGCCGGTCTGTTCGATCGCCTGCACCTGATTCGCGCGGTCATCGGGCTGAAGCCGAACGGCTTCGTCGCAACGGCTCGCCAACTGGATCTGACCGATCCGGCGAAGCCGCTGCTCACGTGTGATCTATCCGACCTGCGCCGCTTGTAGCGACGCACCTCACACCGATCAACAACACCGGGAGTGGCGGCAACCCGGAGCGCTGCAGTCCACGGCGGCGGTATGATGCGAACATGGCTGAGGACACCTGGCCGGCGCTGCCATATGAGCGCTGGAAGAACACGTACGCGACGGTCCACATGTGGTCCCAAATCGTCGGGAAGATCACGCTGGCGCTGGCGCCGCCAATCAATCACTCCTGGGGCATCGCGCTCCACGTGACGGCCTGCGGGCTGACGACGCCCCTCCTGTCGCACGATTCGCGCACGTTCACCATCGAGTTCGACTTCGTCTCCCACCGGTTGTACATCCGCACGTCGGATGGAGCCGAACGGGCGCTGCCGCTGGCGGCGCAGTGCGTCGCGGATTTCTATCAGGCGGTGATGGCGCTGCTCGGCGACATGGGGCTGCCGGTGACGATCTGGACCACGCCGGTGGAGATCCCGTCGCCGATCCGCTTCACCGACGACCGGGAGCACTGCGAGTACGACCCGGTCATGGCGAACCGCTTCTGGA
>Ga0310810_10002797_pt1 | contig 18864 bp, 16 predicted proteins | sample NCmetagenome_FD_207641 | JGI IMG/M metagenome (GOLD analysis project Ga0310810, IMG submission 207641) | Soil microbial communities from experimental microcosm in Duke University, North Carolina, United States - NC | ecosystem: Engineered > Artificial ecosystem > Soil microcosm > Unclassified ...
AGGGCGCTGGGATCCGAGCCGGCGGTCTGGCACCTCAACGAAGGGCACGCCGCCTTCGTCGTCCTCCAGCGCATCCGCGACATGATTGAAGCCGGCGAGTCCTTCGACGACGCCCTCGAAGACGTCCGGCGGACGACCGTGTTCACGACGCACACGCCGGTGCCGGCCGGGCACGACGCGTTTCCGTTCAACCTCGTCGAAACGCATCTGGCGGGCTGCTGGGGATCGCTCGGGGCCTACCGCGATCGGTTCATGCAGCTCGGCGAGTACGACAACGGCGCTGGGCCGCAGTTCAACATGACCGCGCTCGCGCTCCGGACGGCGAACGGCGTCAATGCCGTCAGCCAGCTCCACGGCGTCGTCACCCGCGAGATGTGGGCGCCGATGTGGCCCGACGTGCCGGAAGACCACCGTCCGGTGCGCGCGATCACGAACGGCATCCACATGCCGACGTGGCTGTCGCACGAGATGGCGACGCTCTTCGACGACTACATGCCGTCGGACTGGCGGGAGCGCCACGACGATCCGGATCTGTGGGCGCGCGTGCTCGACGTGCCGGACGAGGCGCTCTGGAACGCGCGGCGCGCGCTGCGCGAGTACCTCTTCGCGTTCATCCGCGAACGTGCGCGGCTGCGCTGGCGCGACGAGCAGGTCAGCGCCGCCCGGGTCGTCGCGGCCGGAACGCTGCTGGATCCCAACGCGCTGACGATCGGCTTCGCGCGCCGGTTCACGGGCTACAAGCGCCCGGAGTTGATCTTCCATAACCCGCAGCGGCTCCAGGAGATCCTCAACGCGCCGCGGCGGCCGGTGCAGATCGTGTTCGCGGGCAAGGCGCACCCCGCCGACGAGATCGGCAAGCACCACCTCCAGCAGGTCTACCGCCGGGCGATCGATCCGGCGTTCGGCGGCCGTATCGCGTTCGTGGACGACTACGACCTGCACGTCGCGCACTTCCTGGTACAGGGTTGCGACGTGTGGCTGAACAACCCGCGCAAGCCGCTCGAGGCGAGCGGCACGAGCGGCATGAAGGCGTCGATCAACGGCGTGCCCCATTTCTCCATCGGCGACGGCTGGTGGGCGGAGGGATTCAACGGCACGAACGGCTGGGTGATCGACGCGCCCGACGCGCGGGGCCAGGAGGCGCAGGATGCAGCCGACGCCGAGCGCATCTACGAGATCCTCGAGCGCGAAATCGTCCCGACGTTCTACGATCGGGACAACGGCGTCCCGCGGCGCTGGCTGGCGATCGTCCGCAGCGCGATCGCCTCGATCGCGCCGCGGTTCAGCGCGCGGCGGATGGTCAAGGAGTACGTCGACGCGATGTACGCGCCCGCGATGCGCAGCCGCGCGGGCACCACGCGATAAGACGAGATCCGAGGCGAAACTGCTACAATCGGACCATGTCCCGTAAATCCGTGGCGCAGTCGCGATGCGCGCTCTGCGGCGCGAAGGAGATCTCCGAGCCGCGCGGCGAAGAGAAGTACTGCCGCGACTGCTGGGACAAGAAGATCGCCGTCGAGGAGATCGTCGCGCGCGAGTTCGCGCTGAAGCGCTACATCCGCGCCCACAGCGCCGAGAAGTACCTGATCTACCACTCCACGCTGAAGCGCCCCTGCGGACAGCTCATCGTCGTCGACGACGGCTACGACCTGTTCCTGACGATGATGCTCTATCCGAGCTTCGCGTGGGACGAGCCGGCCTATCACCTCGAAGGCGATCCCGAAGGCCGCACCTTCGCCGAGATCCTCGTGGACGTCGTCGCCGCGGAAGTGATCGAGCCCTGGGGCGGCGGCAAGTGGCACCTGGAGGTCTTCCGATCGACCAATCCCGAACCGGAGGACTGGAACGGCGAGATGTAGAGGCATATAATCCGCCTCGTCACTGCCCAGGAGGTGGACCGTGAAACCTTTCGCGTGCCCCTGTCTCGTTTTCTTCTGCTGCCTCTCACTCATTCCGACAGCGTTCGCCCAGACCAAAACCGCCGCGAAGAAGGACGCCGCGGCGACCACGACCTCGACCACCCCGGTGTCACCGGAACTGATGAAGGCGCGGATGAAGCGTCCGCTCAAGGGCACGGCGGCCATCGAATTCATCACCGGCAAACCGAAAGTCGCCAACGGCGAAGTCCAGGGTGTGATCCGCGTAAAAAACGTCGACAACGCGCCGATCATCGGCCTCAGAATCGACGAATACTTCTATTCCCATCAAAAGGAAGTGTCAGCCTGCACCGCGCGCGTCCGCAACCCGATCGCGGCGGGCGAGATCGTCGACGTCGCCATCAGCTGCCCGAACCCCAAGGAACAGGTCGACGGCAGCAATCTGATGTTCACGCACGCCAACGGCAAGGTGCAGCCGAAGCCGGTGAAGAAGTTCGCCGGCGAAGACGACAAGAAGGTCCCGGCGCCGAAGAAAAAGTAACGGCCAACTTTCGGTTGGCCCGCGCGGCGTCGATCGTGCGCGCTACAATGCGCGCATGATTGACGATCCGCGCTACCCCACCGGCAAATTCATCTTCGACCCGGCGGTCACGCCCCAAATGCGCGCACAGTCGATCGCGGCCATTCGCGACGCCCCCGCGGCGCTGCGCGCGGCGGTCCGCGGCCTTGACGAGGCGCAGTTGAATACGCCCTACCGCGACGGCGGGTGGACAGTACGCCAGGTCGTGCACCACGTCCCCGAGAGCCACATGAACGCTTACATCCGCTTCAAGCTGGCGCTCACGGAACAGAACCCGACAATCAAGCCATATGAGGAAGACGCGTGGGCGAAGCTGCCCGACGTGAGCCGCACGCCGATCGAGACGTCGCTCGATCTGCTGGACCGTCTGCACCAGCGCTGGGTGACGCTGCTCGAGCTCCTGGAGGCTGATAAGTTCCAGCGGCCCCTCGTGCACCCCGCCATCGGGCCGATCACGCTCGACTATCTGCTGCAGATGTATGCGTGGCATGGCAGGCACCATGCCGCCCACGTGACGACGCTCCGCACGCGCCGCGGATGGTAGGAGGGCGGCCGCGCCTCAGGAGTATCGTTGCAGCGCGCGTTCGGCGTAGTCGCCGGCCAGCGGCAGCTTCCAGCGATCGCCGGCGAAGGCCTTCCAGAGGCAGATCGCCCAGACGATGATGAGGACGATCCAGATCGCGCCCGCCACGAAGAGCAGCAGCGACATCACCGTCGCCGACACGAACAGCGCGGCAAACGCCAGCAGATAGGCGACAACGACGGCGAGGCCGAGCCCACCCAGGCCGAGGATCGACTGCCACGCGTGAAACCGGACGTCGGCGTTCGTCGACTCGGCCAGCAGGATCAGCGTGCCGGAAAACGGCCCCGCCAGATACGCCAGCCCGGAAGCCGTCCGCGGAGTCAGGCCGGTCGAAGATCGATGGTCGATGTCCTTCGGCCCTCGCTCCGCGGTCATCGAACTCTGAACTCCACTTCGCGCGAGACCGGGTCGCTCCGGCCGAGCAGCGACCTTGCGGTCACGCGCAGGACATAGCGCCCCGGCGCGTACGCGGCCAACGGGATTTGCGTCGTGTAGCCGTAGCCGCCCGTGGATCCCTGCAGCTCGTCGCTCTTCCGTTCGTCGGACGTCGTGTGCAGGACCTTGCCATCGTCGGCGAGGACCGAGGCCGTGATCTCGACGCGATGCGGCGTCCGGCCGACGTTGTCGTACACCTCGGCGAACACGGCCAGCGTGTCGGCCTGCTGGAAGTCGCGCGACGCGGTCGGCGCGGCGGGCAGCACGTCCCTGAACTCGTTCACGGACGGGTCCGGGCTCGACGTCGGGATCCGGCTGCCGGCCTGCGAGGCGATTGCGAGGCCGCTCATCGCGATCGGGCCCTTGGAAAAGTCCGGCGCGTCGAGATCGTAGATGACCGTCCCGACGCGGCCGCCGTTGGCCTCGCGGACGCCGACGCGCAACTGATACTTCCCCGGCGGCACCTGGATGCGCCGGATCACCCGGATGGCGCTGCGGCTGACTACGGCGTGCGTCTGCGGCTTCAGATTGAGGGTGATGACGTCGCGCGAGCCGTCCTTGATCTTGCCGTCGACATCCGCCGCGAACGTCGCCACCTCGAGCTCGTCCGCGAACAGTCCCTGTGGAGAGTTCGTGAACTTCAACCCGCCGCCGTCGATTTCGATCGCCATCGCGATCGCGTCGAACGTGCCGGCCTTTCCGCTCGGCCCGCGGAACGGCGCCGCGAAGGCGCTGATCGTCAGGCCGCTGACCGCCAGCGGGCTGTCGAGCGCCTCGTGCAACTGCGGCGAGCTCGCGCCTGCCTTGGCGCCTTTCGACGCGTCGTCTTTCTTGCCGGTCGCCGGCGCTGCGTAGCCGCGCCGCGCGCGGACGGTGAGGCCCGGCTTCAGCACTTTGACCTGAATCGTCCTGAACCGTCCGTCGCGCTTGTCGTTGGTCGGGTAGTAGCCGAGCACGTAATAGCTGCTGTTGTCGTCCAGAATCCGCTTGAAGCCGGTGCGGAAATCGTTCTGATTCAGGACGGCGAAGCCGCCCGTTTCGTCCGCGATGACGCGGAGGCTGTCCTGCTCGAGCCGCACCTCGTCCAGCAGGTCCGTCATCTTGATCGAGTAGTCGGACGGCAGGCTGGAGATTTCGATCGCGTCCTCCATGCCCGTGACGACCCCGCGCGGGTCGACGCTGTAGACGTTGACGTTGCCCCGCGTCGCGGCGGCGACCAGATCGCGGATTTCACGCTGAACGTCGGTCGCGTGCGGATTGTTGATCGGATCGGTGACGTTGTAATTCAGCCCTTCGCTGAAGAAGACGACGGCCTTGCGCCGCCCTCGTATGCCCGCCAGGTACTCGGAGATGCTCCTGAGCGTGCGCACGGTGTTGCGCGCGTTCGTGTAGCGCTGCAGCTCGTTGAACGCCGCGTTGGCGTTCGACTGCGCGCCGCCCAGGCTGTTGGCGTAATAGTCCTGCAGCGCCGCCGACGTCGACGAATCGGCCTTGTTCCCGAGCGCGCCATCGATGGCCTTCAGCGCGAGCTGCCGGTTCCCCGTGAACTCCTGCATGCCCTTGCCGTACCCGGACGTGTTCACGACGGCGATGATGTCGTTGGCGCCGACGTAGCGTTCCACGAACTGCCGCGCCGCGGCCCGCGTCCGGGGCGTCCTCGTGAACTTCGTGTTGAGATCGTCCATGACGAGCACGAACACGCGCCCCTCGAACGGCTTGCTGTTGGTCGCGACGTCCGGAGGAATCGCCACCGCGGAGAACAGCGGCGGATCGGTCCGCTCGATGGGGATGTCGACCATCGAGAAGGCGGTCAGCGCCTGCGGCTTGCCGTCCTCGACGATCTGAAAGTCGTCGCGCGTCAGGTTGCGCGCGAAGTTGCCCTGCGCGTCAGTCACGTTGGCATCGATCTCGACGTAGTTGACCTCCACCTTGAACGTGATGGGCGGCTGCGCGGCCGGGGCCTGCGGCGCCGTCGGCGGCGGTGTCTGCGCGAGACAGGCCAGGAGGATCGGGGCGATCGTGGTTCGCATAGGCTTTCAACCGGGCAGGCGGATCGATTGTACAACTTCGTCCACTCCCAACTCCCAACCCCGACACCCGACACCCGACACCCGACACCCCCTCAACCCATCCGTTTTGGCGGCCCTTACGTCTATACTCAATCCATGGCCTTGTCGATTCCGGCGGTCCAGAGCGCCCTCAAAGAAGATGGGCTGGACGGCTGGGTCCTGTACGATTTCCACGGATCGAACCCGATTGCCAGGCGGCTGACGGGTCTCGACATGGCCGGCAAGATGACCACTCGCCGGTGGTACTACGTCATTCCGGCCAGCGGCGAGCCGCAGAAGCTCGTTCACGCGATCGAGCCCTTCAATCTCGATCACTTGCCGGGCGGGAAAACGATCTACTCGCAGCGCGACACGCTCGCATCCGGCCTCGCGCACGTGCTCGGTGGGCTCAAACGCGTGGCCATGGAGTACTCACCCGGCAACGCGATCCCATACATCTCACGCGTCGACGCCGGCACGGTCGAGGCTGTCCGGAAAACCGGAGCCGAAGTCGTCTCATCGGGCGATCTCGTCCAGCGCTTCGAGGCTGTCTGGTCGGCCGACGCCCTGACGACGCACCGGACGGCTTCGGATGCGCTGTACCGGATCAAGGATCGCGCCTTCAATTTCGTGCGCGACGCGCGAAAACAGGGACGGAGCCTGACCGAGCTCGACGTCCAGAGCGCGATGACCGGTTGGTTCGGCGACGAAGGGCTCGTCACCGATGCCCCGCCCGTCGTCGCCGCGCAGGAGAATGCGGGCAACCCGCATTACATGCCGACCGCGGCCAGGCCGCGAGCCATCGGCGCGAACGAGGTCCTCCTGCTCGACCTGTGGGGGAAGCTTCCGCAGCCCGGCGCGGTCTTTGCGGACATCACCTGGGTGGGCTTCACGGCCGACCAGGTGCCCGAGCGCTACGTACGGGCCTTCAATGCGGCGCGCGATGCCCGCGACGCCGCCGTCACCCTCGTGCAGGACGCGGTGTCGGCAGGGCGCGAGCTGCGCGGCTACGAGGTCGATCGCGCGTGCCGCGCGGTGATCGAGCGCGCGGGATTCGGATCGCAATTCATCCACCGGACCGGACACAGTCTCGGCACCGAAGTGCACGGCAACGGCGTGCACATGGACGACTACGAGACGCACGACGAGCGCCGTCTGATTCCAGGCACGGGATTCACGATCGAGCCCGGCGTGTATGGCAAGGAATTCGGCGTCCGGACCGAGATCAACATGTTCATCGGCGAGCGCGAGGCGACTGTCAGCGGACCGCTTCAACGCGAATTCGTTCTTCTCTGACCCTTGGGAGTTGGGAGTTGGGAGTTGAGTTGAGTTGAGTTTGGGAGTTTTCTAATGTCCACCCGCAAGACTTCGGCATTTTATGTGGTTCTCATCGCGGTCGCGTCCATGGCTGTCGGCATGGTCATCGCCTCGCGCCTGGATCTGACCCCCTCCTCGTCGGCGCAGACCGTGTCGATCCCGCCGATCAACAGCGCGCCGCTGACAGGGGCGATCGACGCGACCACATTCCGGAATATCGCGAAGAACAACGCCCCGGCGGTCGTCAACATCCAGACCGAAGTGCGGCAGCGCGGGCGCGATCTGACCGAGTACTTCGGCAACGGCGGAGGCGGCGACGATCTCCTGCGGCGCTTCTTCGGCGGAGAGGACCCGCAGTCCCCGCCGACGCGTGGACGCAATCGCGGACCGCGGCAGCAGGAGCCCGTCCTGGAAGGCGCGGGCACGGGATTCGTTATCGATCGGGCCGGGTTCATCCTGACCAACAATCACGTCATCGACGGCGCGGAAACGATCCGCGTCAGTTTCTACGGCGCCGAGCGCAATGAATCCTACGCGGCCAAGGTGGTCGGCCACGATACGCTGACCGACAGCGCGCTGATTCAGCTGACGGAAACGCCGCACCATCCCCTCAGCGAGATCAAGTTCGGCGACTCCGATCAGATGCAGCCCGGCGACTGGGTCATGGCGATCGGGAACCCCTTCCATCTCGGTCACAGCGTCAGCGTGGGCGTCATCAGCGCGCTCGGCCGCCCCTTCGGCGTGCCGGGGCGCGAGCAGAACATGCTGCAGACCGACGCCGCGATCAATCCCGGCAATTCCGGCGGCCCGCTGCTCAACGTCCGGGGCGAAGTCGTCGGCATGAACACGGCGATTTACACCGATCAGCGCTCCGCGAACATCGGCATCGGCTTCGCGACGCCGATGAACGCGATCCGCGACCTGCTGCCCCAACTCCGCAACGGTAAGGTCGTGCGCGGCGTGATCGGCGTGACGGTATCGAGAGAGCACTTCGCGCCGGAAACCGCGAAGGCGTTCGGCCTGCCCGACACGAGCGGCGCGCTCATCGCCACGGTCAATCCCAACGGCCCGGCCGATAAGGCCGGCATCCAGCCCGGCGACGTCGTGGTCGAGTTCAACGGCAAGGCGATCAAGGACAGCGATGCGCTCGTCGCCCTGGTCGTCAACACGAAGCCGAGAACGACCGTACCCGTCGTGATCTACCGCGACAACAAGCGTCGGTCGCTGAACGTCACCATTGACGAGCTCGACGTCGACGCCGAGCAGTCGCGCGTGGCGCGCCGCGGCGGCGGTACGCCGAACCAGGCCGCGCCGGAGCCGTCCGCGACCAGCTTCGGCATGACGCTCGATGCGCTGACGCCCGAGCTCGCGCGGCGCCTCGACCTGCCCTCGAACGGCGGCGGCGCGATCGTCAGCGACGTCGAGCGCAACAGCCCGGCCGCGAACGCCGGCGTCGTCCCCGGCGACGTGATTCTCGAGGTGAATCGCCAGAAGGTCGCGAACGTGAGCCAGGTGACGCGCGAGCTGCAGAAAGTGCAGGGCGGTCAGCCCGCCTTCATGCTCCTCTGGCGCGACGGCAACAACGTCTTCGTCACCATGACAAAGCGCTGACATCGGCGAGTGGCGATTGCAGGGTGACGATTGTCATTGACGATTGGCGAGTGCCGATCGACGGATTGATGATTGGCGATTGGCACGCCAGACTATAATCGCCGGCTTATGGATGTGACAGCGCCCGTCGAGCGCGAGATCAAGCTCAGCTTCGGGTCGGTGGACGACGCGCGCGCGGCGGTACTGGCGGTCGGAGCCACACCCCTCCTGGGCCGCCGGCTCCAGGAAGACGCCCTCCTCGACAGCGACGACGAGTCGCTGCGGCGGCGGCGGTGCGTGCTGCGGATCCGGGTCGAGAACGGCAAGAGCCGGATTACGTTCAAGGGCCCCGTACAGCCGTCGATCATCAAGGTCCGCGACGAGCTGGAGACGCTCGTGGGCGACGGCGGTTTGCTCCTTCACATCTTCGAAGAGCTCGGGTTTCACGTCTGGTTCCGCTACGAGAAGTATCGAGAAGAGTTCTGCTACGAGGATGTCATCTTCGCAATCGACGAGACGCCCGTCGGCGCGTTCGTCGAGATCGAAGGCAGCGAGCACGGCATCATGGCGGCGGCCGAAGCGCTCGGCCGCGGCCCGTCCGACTTCATCCTCGATTCCTATCGCGGATTGTTCCTGAAGCATCGCGAGGCGTTCGGGCTGACGGGCAGCGACATGCTGTTCGACCGGCCCGAGTAGGCTTGCGCGCGCTCGCTCTCACCGCGGGGCTGGGCACGCGGCTGCAGCCGTTGACGCTCGCGAGGGCGAAGGCAGCCGCTCCGGTCGACGGGGAGCCGCTGGCACGCCGGACGATCCGCTGGCTCGCTTCGCACGGCGTGAGCGACCTCGTTCTCAATCTTCATCACCGCCCCGAGTCGATCGCCGCGGTGGTCGGCGACGGCGCCGACCTCGGGGTCCGCGTCCGCTACTCCTGGGAGTCGCCGATCCTCGGCTCCGCCGGCGGGCCGAGGCATGCCCTGCCGCTCATCCTCGATCGCGGCGCCGAGCGGACCTTTCTCCTGGTGAACGGAGACACACTCGCCGACGTCCCTCTGGCGGCGATGATCGATCAGCACCGCGGCTCCGGCGCGCTGGTGACGATGGCGCTCATCCCGAATCCGAATCCTGACAAGTACGGCGGCGTGCTGCTCGATGGCGACCGCGGTGTGACGGGGTTCACGCGCCGCGGGCATGCCGGACCGTCTTTCCACTTCATCGGGCCGCAGGTGGTCGAGGCCGACGCGTTTTCGCCGCTCGCGGACGGCGTTCCAGCAGAGTCGGTGCTGGAGATCTATCCGAAGCTGATGGCGGCGCGGCCGGGGTCGGTGAGAGGATTCGTCGCCGACTGCGCGTTTTACGACATCGGAACGCCCGCGGATCTGCTGAAGACGTCGCTCGAGCTGGCCGCCGCCGACGGCCGGCCGGACCGCCCGCGCTGGGGACACGGCGTCCACCTCGATCCCTCAGCGCGTGTGACGCGTTCGGTGCTGTGGGACGAGGTGACCGTCGGCGCCGGCGCCGAGATCGACGAATGCGTGATCGCCGACGGAGTCACCATTCCCGCGGGTGCGCGCTACCGCCGCTGCGCGATCGTCCGAGCGGCTGACACGCTGGTAGTGCAACCGTTAGGATGAAGCGTGTTGACCGGCGACGCCCCCCGGCTATATCGCGCGCGAGCGCCGCGACGCGCCACGCGAACGGAGCGAGCCGGCGGAGCGGCGAGCGCGTGAGCGTGTAGGGGGGTCCGGCGGGGCGACGCCCCCGGGCTATGTCGCGCGCGAGCGCCGCGAAGCGCGCCACGCGAACGGAGCGAGCCGGCGGAGCGGCGAGCGCGTGAGCGTGTAGGGGGGTCCGGCGGGGCGAAGCCCCCCGGCAACAATATGGACAAAAGACAGGCGGCCGACACCGCGCGGGAGCGCATCCAGGGCTATCTGGGCCGGAGCGGGCTCGCGGCGCGGAAGCCGCGCGTCGTCCCGCTCACCGGCGACGCGTCCGACCGGCGCTACTTCCGAATCCTGATGCCCAGCGCACCGTCGATCGTGCTCTCGCTCTATTCGGCGGCCTTCGACGTGAGTACGCTGCCCTTTGTCAACGTCGCGAAGCTGCTGTCGCAGATGCCCGTGCCGATCCCCGAAGTCATCGGCCATGCCGACGATCTCGGCATCCTGGCGCTGCAGGATCTCGGCGACGTGACGCTGCAGGCGCATCTGGGCGCGGCCAGCCCGGCGGAGCACGCCGCGCTCTACCGCGAGGCGGTCGCCCTGATCGCCACGCTTCAACGTCGGGGCGAGCAACTCGCCTCCTCCGAGTATCTCCCCTACGGCATCTCGTTCGACGTCGAGAAGCTCACATGGGAGCTGGACTTCTTTACGAAGCATTTCCTCGAGGCCTACCGCGGCGTGACGCTGACCGACGAGCAGCGCGCGAGCCTGCGCGGCGAGTTCGCGGCGATCGTGCAGGAGCTGGCGTCGGAGCCGCGCGTGCTCTGCCACCGGGATTATCACAGCCGCAATCTGATGCTGAGCGACTCGCGCCTCTACATCATCGATTTCCAGGACGCGCGCATGGGGCCCGACACCTACGATCTCGTGTCGCTGCTCCGCGATTCCTACGTCGATCTGCCCGAACAGACCGTCGAGGAGCTGATTGCCTACTTTCTGGCGGTCAAAGCCGTGCCCGGGCCGCCGTCACCGGAGTCGGCCACCGCGTTCCGCCGCCGCTTCGACGTGATGGCGCTGCAGCGCAATCTGAAAGCGCTCGGCACGTTCGGGTATCAGACCACCGCGCGGCGAAACCCCGTCTACATTCAGTACATCCCGCGCACGCTGAGATACGTGCGGAACAACCTCGATCAGCAGCCGCGGTTCGACCGACTGCGGGAGGAGCTCGCCGCCTACGTCGAGGAATTCCGCTAGTGATGCGAGGCGATGCTAGAATGAGTAGTTCGGCATCACGTGTTTCAGCGGACATATGCGATTCGGCATCTCCACGCACCTGTACCACGATCAGCGGCTCGGTCGCGAGCACCTGGCCGAGATCGCCGCATACGGGTTCGAGGCCGTCGAGGTGTTCGCGACGCGAAGCCACTTCGACTACCACGATCCCGGCGCCATCGCCCGGCTCGGAGAGTGGCTGCGCGACACGGGCCTGGCGCTGCACGGCATCCACGCGCCCATCACGGATCGTCTGTCGCCCGGCGACGAATGGGGCGAGGTCATCTCGAACGCCGTCAGCGACAACGCGAAGCGGCAGACCGCGGTGCAGGAAGCGCACGCAGCGCTCGAGATCGCGCGGCAGATCCCCGCGGAGGTCTTCGTCGTGCACCTCGGCACGCCGACGGCGCAGGGGGGCGAGAACAATCGCGCCGCGGCGTTTCGCAGCGCGGAAGAGATCTGCCGGCTTGCCGAGCCGATCGGCATCCGCGTCGCGATCGAGCTGATCCCGAACCCGCTGTCGAACGCCGCGTCGCTCGTGGCGCTCCTCGAACAGGATCTGGACGCGCCGCGCACGGGCATCTGCCTCGACGTCGGGCACGCGTTCCTCATGGGCGACGTCGCGGACACGATCGAGATGGTGGCCGAGCACCTCATCACGACGCACCTGCACGACAACGCCGGGAAGAAGGACGATCATCTCGTGCCGTTCGAGGGGCGGATCGACTGGGAGATCGCGCTCATGACGCTGCAGAAGATCGGCTACGACGGCACGTACCTGATGGAAGTGGCGAACACGAGCTCGCCGGCGGACGTGCTCGAGAAGGCGCGCGCCGCGCGCCTCCGCTTCGAGAAGCTGCTCGCGTTCTAGCTGCAGGCCGAAGATGACACCTATCGTCTACATCGAAGACATCGCGGCGCATGCAGGACAGCCGGTCCGGCTCCGAGGGTGGCTCCACAACCGGCGATCGAGCGGCAAGATCCATTTCCTGACCGTCCGGGACGGCACCGGGTTCATCCAGTGCGTGATGTCGAAGCAGGCCGTGGGCGAGGAGATGTTCAAGCGCGCCGATCATCTCGCGCAGGAGAGCGCGCTCATCATCGAGGGCGTCGCCCGCGCCGACGCGCGCGCGCCTGGCGGCTACGAAGTCGACGTCAGCGGTCTGGAGATCGTCTCGGAGGCCAGGGACTATCCGATCACGCCGAAAGAGCACGGCGTCGACTACCTCATGGACCGCCGGCATCTCTGGATCCGATCGCAGCGGCAGCAGGCGATCCTCCGCGTGCGGCACGAGGTCATCAACGCGGTCCGGGACTTCTTCAACGGCCGCGGCTTCATCCTGGCTGACACGCCGATCTTCACCCCGGCGGCCTGCGAAGGCACGACGACGCTGTTTCCGGTGCAGTACTTCGACGACACCACGGCGTATCTGACTCAGAGCGGGCAGCTCTACAACGAAGCCAACGCGATGGCGCTGGGCCGCGTGTACGCCTTCGGGCCGACGTTCCGCGCGGAAAAATCGAAGACGCGCCGGCACCTCACCGAGTTCTGGATGGTGGAGCCCGAAATGGCGTTCGCCACGCTGGACGACGTCATGGAGCTGGCCGAAGGGCTCATCACCTCCATCGTGGGACGCGCGCTCGACAAGCGGAAGCACGAGCTGGAGGTCCTCGAGCGCGATACGTCGAAGCTCGAGAAAGTCCAGGCGCCGTTTCCGCGCGTGTCGTACGACGAGGCGGTCGAGATCCTGAAGAAGAAAGGGTTGCCGTTCGAGTGGGGCGGCGACTTCGGCGCGCCGGATGAAACCGCGCTGTCCGAGGAATTCGACCGGCCGATCTGCGTCCACCGGTATCCGTCCAAGGTGAAGGCGTTCTACATGAAGCCGGACCCTCAGCGCCCCGAGGTGGCGCTGGGCGTCGACGTGCTCGCGCCCGAGGGCTACGGCGAGATCATCGGCGGCGGCGAACGCATCTCGGATCTCGATCTGCTGCTTGCGCGGATCAAGGAGCACAATCTGCCGCAGGAAGCCTTCGAGTGGTATCTCGACCTGCGCCGCTACGGCACGGTGCCCCACGGCGGCTTCGGCATGGGCATCGAGCGCGCCGTCAGTTGGATCTGCGGACTCGAGCATCTGCGGGAAGCGATCCCGTATCCACGGATGCTCTACCGGATGTATCCGTAATGAAGATAGGTTTCGTCTCGCTGGGCTGTCCGAAGAACCTCGTCGACGGCGAAGTGATGCTGGGATACGCCCGGCAGGCGGGTCACGAGATCACCGCCGCGGCGGAGGACGCCGACGTGCTCGTCGTCAACACCTGTGCCTTCATCGACCGCGCCAAGCAGGAATCGATCGACGCCATCCTCGAAATGGCGCAGCAGAAACGCGACGGCAGCGCGTCGCGCCTGGTCGTGACCGGCTGTCTGGCGGAGCGGTATCGCGAGGAACTGATCAAGGAGATCCCGGAGATCGACGCGATCCTGGGAACGGGCGAGATTCCGGGCATCGTAGAAGCGATATCGGGTGTCGGGTGTCAGGGGTCGGGTGTCGGGGATCGGGTGTTGGATGCCGTTCCAATGAGATTCATCCGACACCCGAAATCCGCTACCCGACCCCTCCCCACTTACCTCTACGACACGTCGACGCCGCGCGTGCTCACCACGCCGCAGCACTTCGCCTACGTCAAGATCGCAGAAGGCTGCGACTACACCTGCGCGTTCTGCATCATCCCGACGCTGCGCGGAGAGTATCGCAGCCGCACGCGGCAATCGATTGTGGCCGAAGCCCGCGCGCTCGCCGAGCGCGGAACGAAGGAGCTTCTCCTCATCTCTCAGGACACGACGTTCTTCGGCATCGATCGGGGTGAGCGAGGCGCGTTGGCCGCGCTCCTGCGCGAATTGAACGGCGTCGACGGCCTCGAATGGATTCGCCTGCTCTATCTGTATCCGACCACCATCACCGATGACGTGCTCTCGGCGATGGCGGAATGCGAGAAGGTCTGCCGCTACGTCGACCTGCCGCTGCAGCACGCCTCGGCGGCCGTTCTCAAACGGATGCGGCGGCCGGGCAGCCGCAAGACGTACGATGCGCTCCTGGCGCGCATCCGCGACCGCGTGCCTGGCGTGACGCTGCGCACCACCTTCATCGCCGGCTTCCCCGGCGAGACCGAGGAGGAGTTCGGCGAGCTGGAGCGGTTCGTCGAAGACACGCAGTTCGATCATGTCGGCGTATTCACGTATTCGCACGAGGAAGGGACCCGGGCGTACCAGGTGAAAGATGACGTTCCCGCCGCAGTGAAGCGGCGCCGCCGCGATCGCATCATGAAGCGGCAGCAGCGGATCGTCGCCAGACGGCAGAAGGGCCGGGTCGGCACGGACGTCGACGTCCTGGTCGACGGTCCGTCCGCCGAGCACGATCTGGTGTTGCAGGGGCGGCTCGAAGGACAGGCGCCCGACATCGATCCCGTCGTCTATCTGACCGATTGCGACCCGTCGCAGTTCAGCAGCGGCGACCTCATCCGCGCGCGCATCGTTGGGGCGCGGGGCTACGATCTGCTCGTCACTCCTTCCGCTTGAAGACGGAAGCCACATGCGCGAATGGCGGACCGACCTCATCCACTCGAGCTTCCGCCTTCAGCCAAAAGATGCGCTATACTGTTTGGTGGTAGGCGCGGGGGTTCTCCAGACAGTGGGCCGGTTGCCCACTTTTTGTTTTTCAGGACAGGAATACGGCACGAATTGAAGAACTCACGCGGCTGAGGGGTGCCGCCGAGCGGGTGGCGCGCAGCCATAGGCTCGAGATCTTCGACGTGCAGCTCCGGCGCGAGCCCATTGGGATGGTGCTCCGGGTCGTGATCGACCGACCCGATCCGGGCGGAGTCGAGCCGCCGGAGGCCGCCGTCGGGATCGAAGACTGCCAGCGCGTGAGCCACGACCTCAGCGCCCTGCTCGACGTGGAAGACGAGTTTGGCCAGCAGGAGCTCGGCGAGCGGTACACGCTCGAGGTTTCGTCGCCCGGGCTGGACCGCCCCCTCCGGCACGAAGCGGACTACAGGCGGTTCGCGGGCCGGCTGGCGAAAATCGTGACGCGCGAGCCGATCGGACGCCAGAGCGCGTTCGCGGGAAGGATCCGGGGCGTCGACGCCGGCGCGGTGGTATTGGAAGAAGGACGACGGACGCATCGGGTGCCGCTCGACACGATCAAGCGCGCCAACCTCGATGTGGAGTTTTAGGCAAGAGTAAAAGAATCATGCAGAATCCGCTGTTACAGCAGATCGACGCCATCGCGAAGGAAAAGGGCGTCGAGCCCGAGATCATCATCGGCGCGGTGCAGGACGCCATCGAGGCGGCCGCCCGGAAGCGCTACAAGAACGAGACGCTGCGCGCCCGATTCAACACCGAGACCGGTCAGATCGAGCTCTGTGCCGTGAAGCGCATCGTCGAAGACGTCACCGATCCGGCGAATCAGATCTCGCTGGTCGAGGCGCAGCAGCTCTACGGCGACGAGGCCGAGGTGGACATGGAGATCGAGTTTCCGCGTCCTACCGAGGATCTCGGACGCATCGCCGCGCAGACGGCAAAGCAGGTGATCTTCCAGAAGGTCCGCGAGGCCGAGCGGGAGAACGTCTATGCGGAGTACAGCAACCGCGTCGGCGAAGTCGTCAGCGGCGTCGTCAAGCGCTTCGAGAACGGCGACATCATCATGGAACTGGGGCGCATCGAGGCGCAGCTCCCCCGCAAGGAACAGTCGCGCGCCGAGAACTACGCCGTGGGCGACCGCGTCCGCGCCGTCATTCGCGGCGTCAACCGCAGCGCGAAGGGACCCCAGATCGTTCTGTCGCGCACGGATCCTGCCCTGCTGATCAAGCTGTTCGAGCAGGAGGTGCCTGAGATTTACGACGGCACCGTCATGATCCGCGGGGCCGTGCGTGAGGCGGGCGACCGCGCCAAAGTGGCGGTCTACTCGCGCGAGCGCGATGTCGATCCCGTCGGCGCCTGCGTGGGCATGAAGGGCACGCGCGTGCAGTCGATCATCCGTGAGCTTCGCGGCGAGAAGATCGACATCGTCGAATGGTCTGAGGATCCGGTCCTCTTCGTCACCAACGCCATCAGCCCCGCGAAGGTCCAGCGCGTCTCGATCGTGGACGATGCCGAGAAGGTGATGGAGGTGGTCGTCGAGGACAAGCAGTTGTCGCTGGCGATCGGCAAGAAGGGTCAGAACGTCCGGCTCGCGGCGAAGCTCACGGGCTGGAAGATCGACATCAAGAGCGAGGAAGAGAAGCGCCGCGAGGTCGAAGCGCAATTCGGCGCGCTTGAAATCGGGGCCGGCGAGCCGGCGTCCGCGGCCGAGGGCGCCGAGTCACCGGCAGCCGAAGACGCGACGGCGCAGGCGAGCGAGGCGGAGACGGCCGCCGCCGGCGAGGCGATGAGCGACGAAAGCGGCGTTCAGGCGGCGGAGCTGACCGCGGCGTCGGAGCCGGCGAAGGCTGAATAGGATCGACGCCCAGCTTCCAACTCCCAACTCCCAGGACATGTGCCTCGGGAGGCCGGATGCTGAACCTCGGCGCCTTGAGTTAGTTGGGAGTTGGTCATTGGTAGTTGATCGGTTTTTTAGAGGTCTTTTTTGGCAACAGTTCGGATCTACAAAGTCGCGGAGCTGCTCAACCTCACGAGCCAGGACGTCATGTCGCTCTTGAAGAAGGAGCACGGCATCGAGGTAAAGAGCGCGTCGAGCACGATCGAAGAGGTCGTCGCGCGCGAGTTCGTCACCAAGCAGGCTCGCCAGCGGAACATGAAGGTGCCGTCCAGCGCGGCCTTCGCCGAGACGCCCGGCCCGGCGTCGCGCGGCGTCGCGAAGAGACCGGGCGGCGGCAGGGCGCCGGAGCCTCCGAAGCCTGCCGCCCCGGCGATGCCAGCGCCACGGCTCGTCAAGACCGCGAAGCCCGCGGTTGCCGCGGAGCCGATGCCCGCGCCTCTCACGCCGGAGCCGATTCCGGCTCCGACGCCCGAACCTGCCGCAGTCGCACCGCCGCCGGCCGCGCCTTCGGCGCCCGCGCCCGAACCGGAATCCGCGCGGCCCGCCGCAGCCGTCGATGCGGCGCCGGCGGAAGCCGCCGCGCCGCCCGCGCCCGCGCCGGTCGAGCGTCCCGCGCCGATGATGCCTGAACCCGTCGCGCCGCCGCCCACCGCCGCACCGCCGGTTCCTGCGCGTCCGATCTCGGTGCCCGGCCGCATCGTGCCGCCGACGCTGCGTTTGCGCGTCGAAGATCCGAAAACGGGACAGGCGCCGCCGGCGGCTCCGCGGCGTCCGCTTCTCGTCCGTCCGCCGCAGCCGACGTCGCCGCCGCCCGCGGCAACCGGCAACTTGAGCAAGCCCGCTGCGCCGCGGCCGAGCGCACCGGCCGCGCCGCGCCCTGGCGGACCTCCGCGCGTCGGCGCCTATCCCCGTCCGCAGGCGCCGATGGGCGGCCCGAGGCCGCTGCCGTCGCAGCCCGTACGTCCGTCGCAACCCGGACGGCCGCAGGTCCCCGGCTACCGTCCGCCGCCGCCGCGTCCGTCAGGCCCGCGCTCGACGGGACCGCGCCGCGAACAGCCGCGCGTCCAGCCCCCGCCTCCGACCAGCGCGCCGCCGCCGCCCGTCACCCGCACGATTACCCTCGCCGAAGGGATGACGGTCTCGGATCTGGCGACGAAGCTGGACGTGAAGGCGAAGGACGTGCTCAAGAAGTTGATGGACAAGCGGATGATGATGACCATCAACAGCACGCTCGACACCGACACGGCATCGATGATCGCGCGCGAGTTCGGCGCCGACGTGAAGATGCAGACCTTCGAGGAGGAACTGCTGCAGGTCGAGGCGGAGGACGCCAAGCCGGAGGACGTCGTCACGCGCGCCCCGGTCGTCACGGTCATGGGACACGTCGACCACGGGAAGACGACCCTGCTCGACGCGATCCGCGAGACGCGCGTCGCCGAACGCGAGGCCGGCGGCATCACCCAGCATATCGGCGCGTATGCCGTTCAGGTCGGCGATCGGAATGTGGTCTTCCTCGACACGCCTGGCCATGAAGCGTTCACGATGATGCGCGCCCGCGGGGCCCGTGTCACCGACGTCGTGGTCCTCGTGGTGGCGGCCGACGACGGCGTGATGCCGCAGACGAAAGAGGCGATCGATCACGCGAAGGCGGCCGGCGTCCCGATTGTCGTCGCGATCAACAAGATCGACAAGCCCAACGCGAACCAGGATCGCGTGAAGAAGGAGCTGTCGGATCTCGGGCTCGTGCCGGAAGACTGGGGCGGCCAGACCGTGACCGTGCCGGTGTCCGCGAAGAAACGGGAGAACATTCCGGCGCTGCTCGAAATGATCCTCCTCGTGACCGAGCTGAGCGAGCTGAAGGCGAACCCGATGCGCAACGCGTCGGGCACGGTGCTCGAAGCAAAGCTCGACAAGGGTCGCGGGCCGGTGGCCACCATCCTCGTCCAGGACGGCACGCTCCACGTCGGCGA
>Ga0310810_10002798_pt1 | contig 18863 bp, 17 predicted proteins | sample NCmetagenome_FD_207641 | JGI IMG/M metagenome (GOLD analysis project Ga0310810, IMG submission 207641) | Soil microbial communities from experimental microcosm in Duke University, North Carolina, United States - NC | ecosystem: Engineered > Artificial ecosystem > Soil microcosm > Unclassified ...
CTATCCCTAGAATCTCTGCAACCTGCCTCATCCACCACTACAAGGGCCGATGATCGTCGCGATCGCCAACCAGAAGGGCGGTGTCGGGAAGACGACTACCGCCGTGAACCTTGCGGCCGCGCTTGCTATGCGGGGCAAGCGAACGCTGCTCATCGATCTCGACCCGCAGGCTAACAGCAGCATCTCGTTTCTCGATCTGCGCACGATCACGCGGTCGACCTACGACGCGATCGCGGAACCGACGTGCGCGCTGACGGACGTGATCCGGCAGGCGCCGGTCGACAACCTGTTCATCGCTCCGGCGCGTATCGGCCTCGCGAAGCTGGAGGCAAGGCTGGTCGGGGAGCTCGACGCGCACTTCCGTCTGAAGGACAAAATCCAGGCTCTCAACGGCGACTTCTCGCACATCGTCATCGACTGTCCGCCAGCGCTCGGTCTGCTGACGGTGAACGCGCTCGTCGCAGCCACGCATCTGCTGATCCCCATTCAGTCGTCGTACTTCGCGCTCGAGGGAACCGACGATCTGCTCGAGACGATCGAGAAGGTGCGACAGCGGCCCAACCCCGCGCTGCGCATCCTCGGGGTCGTCATCACGATGCACGACAAGCGGACTGCACTCGGACGCGACATCCGCGAGCAGATTCAGAAGGTGTTCGGCGGGAAAGTGTTCGACACGGTGATCGCGAAGAGCGTCCGCCTGGAGGAGAGTCCGGCGTACAAGGAATCGATCTTTACCTTTGCCCCCGATTCGTCGGGGGCGACCGATTACTACAGTCTCTGCGAGGAGGTCATCGAACGTGTCGAAGCGCGGACTGCCTGAGACGCTGCGGATGCGGCACGACGAGCATTACGTTGAGGCGCTTGCGGCCTCGGCGGGCGCGCCAGTCGGCCGGATGATCTCGATCGAACTACTCGACCCCAACCCGAACCAGCCGCGCCAGGTGATGGGCGATCTATCCGAGCTGATGGCGTCGGTTGCCGAGAAGGGCGTCATCGAACCGCTGATCGTCCGGCAGCGCGGCGGACGGTATCAGATCATCGCGGGCGAGCGTCGGTACCACGCGGCGGTTCAAGTCGGCCTGCGCGATATCCCTGTCATCGTGCGCGAGGTGGACGACGGCGAAGTGATGGAACTGGCGCTTGTCGAGAACCTCCAGCGCAAAGACCTCACTCCATTTGAAGAGGCGGAGGCGCTGCAGCAGCTTGCCCAGAAGTGCGACTACACGCACGAGGACATGGCGCGGAAGCTCGGAAAGTCGCGCACAGCGATCACTGAGTCGCTCTCGTTGAACAACATGCCAGAGGAAGTCCGGAACCTATGTCGGCTGGCCGACATTGCCTCGAAGTCGACGCTGCTGCAAATCGTCCGGCAGTCCGATCCGAAGAAGATGTTGGCGCTGGTGGAACGCTTGGTCAGCGGCGGCAACGGCGTCACACGTCAGGACGTCAGGAAAGAGACCGCAAAGGCAAACGCGGGACGCCCAAAACCATTCCTGTTCTCGTTCAAGCCGGAGACGAAACACTTCCAGCTCCGCATGACGTTCCGCAAGGGCAAGGTCGAGAAGAACGAGATCATCACGGCCCTGGAAGGCATCATCAAAGAACTGCGCGCGACGCGGTAGTCAGCGCAGACTGCTGCGGCGCCTTCGCTACAGCTGCAGGAACACGACCGGCCTGAAGGCAGAAATTGGCCGTCCGAGGACCCAATTCCACAACGTCGCATAATAGATGTTATGTTAACTAACGCGCGTCGGCCTGGACGGCTACGCCGTCCAATTACGCGACGGGAACCGCTCGTCCGGAACCTGCACCTCAATCGGCCGATGCCGCGGATAGTGCTCCACTTCAGCGCCGTGACGGTTGATGCCGACGATGAATGCGACGGTCGCATCCGTCGAGACCCCGAGACACTGAAACGGCACCTGTAGTTCGAGCAGGCTTCCGGCCGCCACGTTGATGTCCGGACACCTGCGCGCCAAGTCGCGGCCTCCACGGGGCCGCTCGGTCATTTCTGCGCGAAGTGTCCCGCCTTCCGCGGTCACGACGATCCGGCACCCCTCGGGCTTGAGGAAATTGACGCTCAACTGCTGCCCGCCACCGAGCGCTTCCCGCATTGGCAATCGTCCCGCCACCTTGAGATACAGATTGTTCGGATCGAAGCCGAACTCCACGCTCGAAATGATGGTGGAATGCGCGGACACCTCGTGCATCGCATCACCCACGGAGACCACGTCGACCGAGCCCGCTCCAATCCATTCGAAGTAGTTCGTGACCTCTCCATCGATCACTGGATGAATGAAGCCGGTCGGCGGCTCAATGCCTGCCGCTGGCGGCCGCGTGGTGATATTGCTGACGAACAGCTCCTCGGGGACGGGCGCGTTGATCGCGCGATAGATGTTGCGGACATGTCGGCGGAACAACTCGTCGAAGACGAGGTCGTGCTGCGACGAATGGTCGTCGCCGTACCACCAGAACCAGTCCGAGCCTTCCGCAATCAGCATCTCCTCCCGGGCTCGAGCCAGTGCCTCGGCTGGGACGTCGGTCGCGTTATCGAGCGCGCGCCGCGCGTCTGAGAGCTGGCTCCAGGCGCGCTGATCGTCGGCATGGCCAATCCAGATGTAAAAGTCGGCATTGATCCATGACCCCGGAAAAATGCCGGGCAGAATATCCTTTGCCCCACTGCACGCCTCGGCCATCGTTACCGTCTTCAGTGCCGGATGCGACGCGAGCCGATGATAGAGCGCCCGCAGAAACGGCCTTCCCTGCCCCTCGAAGTGTTCCCATGCGTTTTCGCCGTCGAGAATGACGAAGATTGTGGCCTCTCCCCCGTTGGTGCGCGAGGCGTACCGCGCTCCGGCGGCCGACAGACGTTGCGCGAAGTCCTCGGCCGCTACTTCGGCGGGCCATGACGCATAACTGAACCCAATCAAATCCGACAGCGCGTGGTCACGAAATCCGCTGGCGACCTGCTGCCCATCGCGCCCCACGCGGTAAGGCCGGTACAAGAGCTCCGGGTTCTCGACCGCTCCGTCGCGATCGCGTCGGAACTCGCGGCCCGTCGTCTTGCCGAGAATCTCTTCGTCGGTGGCCATCCACTGAAACCCGGCGGCAGCCACGAGCGGCACCATGGCGTCCGATACCGAGCCTTCCGATGGCCAGACGCCGACCGGCCGTCGTCCGAAGAACCGCTCATGCAGTTTCACCGCGCGCGCCAACTGGTCCGCGGCGTCTTCGGGCCGGCGGAATCGCTCTCGCGGCATTCGCGACGAGGGATGGGTTCGCAGGTAGATGTCCGTGTCGCACAACAGCGGAAGGATGGGGTGATAAAACGGCGAGGTCGAGAGTTCAACCTGTCCACGCTCCGCCGCCTCGCGGTACTCGGGAATGACGCGCCGCAGCAGCTCGAGCTCCACAGCGCGAAGGGTCGCTTTGTCCTGCTCCGTGAAGCGGCGGCCCTTCGCAACGAGGGCGCGTATTCGATCGTCGCGATCGAAATAATACGGATCGATCCAGGCGAGCTTGTGCCACACCTGGAGGTCGCGCAGGTCTTCCGTCGAGAAATACGCCGCCTGCGAGCGGACGCTCAGCCCCACGCCATTCTGCTGGCGTTTGGCGAGCAATTCCGCGTAACGAGGGTACGGATCGATCATACGGGACCGATGCGCGTGGAAGAATTCCTCCACGCAGAACTCCTGCTCGTCGGCAGTCAACGCTTCCGCCGGTTTCAAGCCGATATCCAGATGGCGGTCGCGCGCCTGCTCCCTCGCAAAGGAACCCAGTTGCACCAGCAGCGACGGAACCAGGTTGAACGTCACTTTGACCGACGGGAATTCGCGCAATAGCGCGACCATTCCCCAGTAGTCCTTGATGGCGTGCAGCCGCACCCATGGCAGGACGTGCTCGCCCGTCGCGAGGTCCTGGTAGAACGGCTGGTGCATGTGCCAAAGGAGAGCGACTCGGGTCACGGGTGCATTCCAGAAGGGGGAAGGGGGAACGGGGAAGGGGAAAGAAGAACCGCGGTCCTGTATCCTTGAGACTGGGTCGGGTGTAGGGGCCTACTCCCTAGACCATCTCTTCCCCCTTCCCCCTTCCCTCTAACGCCTGCTGTAGATGTGATGCGCATTATCGACCGCTACGTAATCCGTGAAGTCCTGCTTCCATTTGTTATTGCTCTGCTGGTCTTCACCTTCATCTTAATTGTGCCGTCGATGATGCAGTACGCCGAGGCGTTCATCGCCAAGGGCGTGCCGACCTCAATCGTGCTGCGCGCGATGGCGACGCTGCTGCCCTCCTCGCTCGCGCTGTCGATTCCTTCGGCTCTCCTCATCGCGCTGCTCATCGCATTCGGCCGGTTGTCGGCGGACCGTGAATTCGTCGCGATGCAGGCGTGCGGCATCAGCGTCGCGCGGCTGCTTCGGCCCGTCGCCTTCATTTCAGTCCTCGGCTGGGTCGCGACCTCGTACGTGATGCTCGAAGCGCTGCCGGACGCTAATCAGGCATTCCGCGAAATCGCGTACAACGTGCTCGCGCAGCGCGCAGAGGGCGAAGTCAAGCCGCGCGTCTTCTTCGAGGAGTTCCCCGATCTCGTCCTCTACGTGCGCGACATTCCTCCCGAGGGCGGCTGGAACGACGTCTTCATGGCGGACAACACGCCGGGTCGACCACAGGCGATTTACCTTGTGCGGCACGGGCGCGTGATCCTCGATCAGGTCAAGCGCAAGGTCGAAATGGTGCTCGAGGACGGCACCCGCCACGTAACCAATGCGGACGGGACGTACCAGGTCATCAAGTTCGATCGGCAGGTGATCAGCGTCAGCCCGGAACGCGCCTTCCCGCGCGGCGGTCCGCAGAAGGGCGATCCCGAGATGACGATTGCGGAGCTGAAAGAGCGCGCCGCGGAGTTCGAGCGTCAGGGACTCTCTTCGCACAATCAGATCATGGCCATCCACCGGAAGTTCGCGATCCCGGTGGCGTGTCTCGTGTTTGGTGTCATCGGGCTCGCCCTCGGCGCCACGAACCGGCGCGACGGAAGGCTCGGAAGTTTCGTCTTCGGCCTCGGCGTGATCTTCGCCTATTACATCCCGCTCACGCTGGGGCCGGCGCTTGCCAAGGGGCACCTGATTCCGCCGTGGCTCGCTGTCTGGGCACCCAACATCATCCTGAGTGCCGCCGGCGCGGCAATGTTTTTCTGGCGCTCTCGCGCGGCCGACCAGGAGTTCCGATTTGCGATTCCGCGGTGGCTGCAGTCGCGCACTGTGACAACTCGCGGCGCCGTAGAGCGACCGGTGGTCGACGAAGCGAGCATCGGCACGCCAGGACTCTTCGGTCGCCTGCTGCCGAGGCCAAGCATCCTCGATCGCTACGTCACAGCAATGTACGTGCGCGTGTTTGCGCTGTGCGCGCTCGGGCTGCTGGCGTTGTTCTACATCTCGACGTTCATCGATCGCTCGGACAAGGTCTTCAAGGGTGCCGCGACGTGGAGCATGATGGGCGCGTATCTGTGGTACCTGCTGCCGCAGTACGTCTATTTCGTGCTGCCGATGTCAGTGTTACTCGGATCGCTTGTGACGATCGGCGTGCTGACGAAAAACAGCGAGCTCGTCGTCATGAAAGCCTGCGGCATCAGCCTGTATCGCGTGGCGGTGCCGATGATCGGTGCCGCGCTCGTCGCCGGCGGGGCGCTCTTCGCTCTCGAGCAGACGATCCTTGGCGAATGGAATCGCAAGGCCGACAGCATCAAAGCGGTAATGAACGGCGTTGCACCCGCCACGCTCGACATGCTGACGCGGCAATGGGTGGTCGGCAGCCACGGCAATATCTATCACTACAACTACTTCGATCCCGGCAACCGCGCGCTGATGGGCCTCTCGGTCTTCGAATTCTCGAACGGGATGCGGTCGATCGCGCGGCGCTCGTATGCGGAACGCGCCCGCTACGAGCCGGCATCCGGACACCCGGACGCCTGGCGGGCTGAAGAGACGTGGTCGCGTGACCTGACGCCGTCCGGTGACACGCGGAAGTTTTCTGCGGATCCAGTCGCGCAGTTCGCGCTGGAGCCGCCTTCCTATTTCGGAACACGGCAGCCAGAGCCCCAGTTCATGAGCTACTCGCAGCTTCGCACCTACATCGAGCAGCTCCGCAGCAGCGGTTTCGATGTCATCGCGCAGCAGGTGGCGCTCGAACGGAAGGCGTCTTTTCCATTCGTCACGGTGATCATGACGTTGCTTGCGGTGCCATTCGCCGTGAGCGCCGGTCGCCGCGGCGCGATGTACGGCGTCGGCGCCGGCATCGTGATCGCGATCACCTATTGGGTAGCCTTCAGCGTTTTTGCTGCGCTCGGGACCGGTGGCGTCGTCGCACCGACATTGGCGGCGTGGGCGCCGAACCTCCTGTTCGGCGCGGGTGCGGCGTACCTGCTGCTGACCGTCCGTACGTAATCGTCTGGGCCGGCTGAAGCCCGCCCCTACGTACCTGAGCGCGCTCCATTCACCGGACCGTAGGGGCCGGCTTTAACCGGCCCTTTCGAATCTCACAGAATGAATCGGCGGCAGATTTAACGACACCGTCTGCCACGAGTCTCCGGCGTTCTCGCTCACCCACAACGATCCGGTCGTCGAACCGAACGCGAGTACTTCGCCGCTGTCGTCGATGTCGAGAGCGTGCCGGTACACGAGGTCGTAGGCGTGCTCCTGCGGCAACCCGTTGGTCAGCGTCTCGAACGTCTTCCCGCCATCCCGCGTCCGATTCACGACGACGCGGCCGTCGGCTGGATACCTCTTTTCGTCCTTCACCGCTGGGACAAACCAGGCGGTGTCCGGATGACGTGGATGCACGGCAACGGCAAATCCAAAGGCGGAAGGATGCACATCGGCGATCTCGCCCCACGACGCCGCGCGATCGGTCGATCGAAAAATCCCGTTGTGGTGTTGCACCCACAATGCGTCTGGCGCTGCGGCGCATTGGACGACCAGGTGCGCATCCTGCGCGTTCGGCTCGTACTGGAGTTCGGGCGGCATGTACTCCGCGCGCATTCCCTTGCCGCCGATGCGCCACGATCTGCCGCCATCGCGAGTTGTCCACGCGCCGCCAGTGGACACTCCGATCACGATGTCGTCGGAGTCCCGCGGGTTCACGCAGATGGAATGGAGGCCGGGATATTCAGCACCACCGCCACTCCACTGCTCCCGAAGAGGATCGTCCCACAGCGACCGATTCAGCGCCCATGAATTGCCGCCATCTTCGGACTTGAAGAGACCGCCTGGCATCGTGCCACACCAGAGCACATCCGGGCGATCGCTGCCGCCGGGCTCAAGCGCCCAGATCAGGCGCAACGTCCAGTCGATGGGTTTCCCGCTGAACGTCATTTTTGGAACGTAGCCTTCAGGCATCGGCGGATAGATCGGCGCGCCGATTTCGGCCCACGTGGCGCCACCATCATGCGAGCGATGCAGCTTCACGCCGAAGTGGCCGTGATTCAGCGTGGCAAGCAGGGAATCGTTTCGCGGATCGTGTACGGCCAGCGTGCAGTTGTCGCCGAGAAAACTGACGCGTGACACCGACCATCCAGATGCGCCGCGCGCCAGTGTAAACAATCCCTTGCGCGTTCCGACGTGGCACCGTCTCGCACTTGCCACCGTTTATCCTCCTGAGAGCGCCTGGATGACATCCACGACGCCGTCCGCCGGGACTGGATCCGTCAAATGAGTGCGATCCCGCAGCTGTTCCCCATTAATGAAAATCGACATGTGCTCGCGAAGTCTTCCCTGGTCGTCGAGCACGTAACTGCGAGCACGCGTATTGGTGTGGAAGTATGCGTCGAGAACCTCCCGGACACGTGCGCCCTCGACCTCCCTTGTCGGGCACTCCACATGACGCTGGATGTTGTCCGTGAAACGGAGTGTCGGCATGGCTCGTCCTAGCGAGCATAGCGGATATCGTCGACTTGAATCTGGCCGTTCGATCCCGCTTTGGCGTTCGTCGTGTCGATGACAAATAGAATCGAATCAACCTTCGCGAGGTCGGGCGCCGAACCATTGGTCGAACGAACCGACCGAAAGTCGTCGAAGGCCACATCCACCGTACGCGGCGTCGAATCCAGATAGACGGATCGACGCCATCGTTCGCCTTCTCCACCAGGGGTGCGAAGCTGGACGGATAGGCGCATCGGCCGGTCGGCGCGCGCGTTGAACACGAGTCTTTCGTACATCGCGATCATGCCGGTTGCCGGCATGACGAACGCCACATACGGGCTCGCGGCTGCTGTTCCGGAAATCGCAAACCGCATGAGGAGCTGCGTTCCCGGGAGAGCGCCGATGACGTCCAACGCGGCATCCGATGCGTCGGCTTTCTCGATCCGCCACCCGCGCGCGGGACCGTTGTCATACAGCGTCATGAAGCTGCGCGAAGCGGGATGCGGCGAATCGATCGGGTGGTCTGCGCCGCGCCCGACATACACAGGATTACCCAGCATCCACGGCACCGGAGGGGTGCCGGGCGCACCTGGCAGTCCGATCTCGACGCGATACACAGCGGGTTGTTCAGGTGCGTCGTGGTCGAGACGCGCGCCGCGTGCAGTCGCCACCGACGTGCCGTCGCGCAACAACGTAATGGTCGCGTCCGCGGGCGCCTGCGCGTCGACGTGAATGTGCACCGGTCCCGCAACCGGCAGCGCCTCGCCCATCGACGCCGTTCGCGAACCGCTCGTCACGGCAAACCGGATCGCCGCGGGACCACCGAGGGCGTCGACGGTTGAATACACGCGGCCGGCGCCGATCGCCTCGATGACACGCTTGGCGTCGGTCTCCGCATCGCCAGTCAGCGTCGTATCGGAGAGGGCGATCGAGAATTCCCGGAACGAACTCGTGTATGACGGAAAGTGCAGCGAACCGGCGCTGTCGTATGGTTCGCCCAGCGAGCGGACCCCAACCCGCGCATGCGCATCGGACGCTGCAACGGCAGACACGCGACGCTGCTGTGTGAGTGCGTCCCACTGCCGAAGAACCGATTCGGGCCGATCCAGCAGCAGCGCCAGTGCCTGCGGCGGCCGAAACGGAAACGTGACCAGCGCGCGCGCGAGCGTCCATGTCCGCTCGTCTCGCCACTCGCTGTCCGCATTCAGCCATTCGACGCCGTCCACCGGCGTCTCCCAGTCGGTCCATCGCAGTTCCGGCTTCGGTGATCCCGGATGTGCGGCGATCGCAATACCGCCAAGGCGGTGGATGTCCTCGACGACATCGCGCCCCTCACCGGCGAGCGGGTACGGCGCTTTCGGCAGTCCGAGCGCGATCAGGTGGCCGTTGCTGGTGCTGATCTCGACCGCGTCGATGTACAGCACGCCGTTGCGATAGTCCGGCAGATCGGGCGCGCGTGTCGCGTCGCCGTGGTCGGTCACGATGATGAACTGCAAGCCGGCATTCGCGGCGGAGCGGAGCACGTCGGCGACAGAGGAGGTGCCGTCCGAGCGGTTCGTATGAACGTGGATAACGCCACGGAGCGGCGTCTTCAACCCTTCCGGCGGCGGCGGCAGTCCGCGCGGAGCGCTGGGAAGCGCCGCGAGCAGCACGAAAGCAGCTACGGCAAGAACCGCCAGACGTCCGAGGAGGCGAAACACGCCTCAGGCCCTTGGATGAAAGCGGTCGTAGACCGCGCGCATCCGCTGCTGCAGCACATGCGTATAGATCTGCGTCGTCGACAGATCCGCGTGGCCGAGCATCATCTGAATGGCTCGCAGATCGGCGCCGCGTTCGAGCAGATGGGTGGCGAAGGAATGCCGGAGTGTGTGGGGGCTGAGTGTCGTCCGCACGCCCGCCCGCCGGCCATAGGCCTTCAAAATCTTCCAGAAGCCGACGCGCGTGAGCCCTGGTCCGCCACCGCGCGCATTCACGAACAATCGAGGACTGCTGCGTCTGCCGAGGAGCGCGGGACGTGCATCCTGCAGATACCGGCTCACCCAGGCTGCGGCTTCATCGCCGAGAGGTACGATTCGCTGCTTGCCGCCCTTGCCTGTGCAGGTCAGATACGAAGCTTTGAGGTTAATGTCGCCAGGCCGCAGGGCAATCAGTTCCGAGACACGTAGCCCCGTGGCGTAGAGGAGCTCGATGAGCGCGCGGTCGCGGAGGCCACGCGCGGTCGTCACGTCGGGCTGGGTGAGGAGACGATCCACTTCATCGACGGAGAGATGGCGCGGCAGCGACTTCCAGGCGCGGGGCGCACGCAGATCGTCGGCCGGACTGACTTCGAGGCGGCGTTCAATCACCAGGAATCGGTAGAAGCCACGATAACAGGCAATGGCGCGTGCCACCGACCGCGGAGAGCGTCCCTCAGACATCAACTGGCGGACGAACTCTTCCAGCCGCTGCCGTGTGAGGCGCTCGAGCGGCGTACTGTGGGCTGCCGCGAATTCGCGCAGGAGAATGAGATCCCGCGCGTAGCTCGAAATCGAATTCGCAGCCAGCCGGCGCTCCACTGTGAGATGTGACAGATAGGCGTCGACCCCTCGGCTCGCTCCGATTGCTCGGGGCGAGCCCCCTCGAGCCGCGACGCTTGCCCGGGACGGACTTCGGCGCGAACGAGCGGCGGGCACGGCGGACTCGGAAGATGATCGCGGGATTGTAGAATTGTAACGAACTTATGCCTGTGCGCTCGAAGTGGCAGTCGCTGCCGACCGAAGCTATCAACCCCGCGACACTCGGTATCGACAAACTCTCGCCAGACGACATCGTCGAACTGATGCTCAGCGAAGACCGGAAAATGCTCGCCGCAGTCCAGCGCGAGCACGAACGCATTGCGGTCGGCATCGAAATGGTTGCGACAGCATTGCGCAAGGAAGGACGCATCATCTTCGTCGGCGCCGGCACGAGCGGACGCCTCGGACTTCTGGAATCCGCGGAGATGCCGCCCACGTTCAGTACTGAACCGGGCCTCGTTCAGGCGATCATGGCCGGGGGCCGCGACGCCATCTTCAGTGCGAAGGAAGGTGTCGAAGATAACTACGAGGAAGGCGCGCGTTCGATCATGCGCCTGCGGCCGACCAAACGGGACATCGTCGTCGGCGTGTCAGCCAGCGGCATGACGCAGTTCGTGCGTGGTGCGCTGACGCGCGCGCGTAGAGCGGGTGCGCGGATTATTTTCGTCACCTGTGATCCGCACACCGAGCTGCAAACCTTTGTCGATCTCACGATCTCTCCCGCCGTTGGTGCGGAGGTCATCGCCGGTTCAACCCGCCTGAAGGCCGGCACGGCGACCAAGATGGTGCTGAACATGCTGACCACCGGCGCGATGATCCGCATCGGCAAGACCTACGGCAACCTGATGGTGGATGTCCAGACCGGCTCAGAAAAGCTGAAGGATCGCGCGCGTCGCATTGTCAACATCGTGACGGGCCTCGAATACGACGACGCCGACAAACTCCTCAAGCGGGCCCACTGGAACGTCAAAGCCGCGATCGTCATGCAGAAGACCGGACTCCCCTATCCGAAGGCGCTCTCGCGCCTCCGGAAGGCGCACGACTCGATGCGCGAAGCGCTCGGCGAGGACATCGAGCCGCGGCTCCGCGGCATGCTGCAGGGCGCTGCTGAAGCTTCAGGTAACGGACGCGGTTAAATCAGCGACGCGGCTTCCCGATCCAGGATCAACTCGACATCCGCGTGTACCTGCAGCATTGACGCTGGTACATGAGTCGTCAGGCGACCGCTAGCCGCCTGCCGGATGCACTCGGCCTTCTTGCCGCCGGTGGCAACGAGGACGATTTGCCGCGCTCGGAGAATCGTTCCGATTCCCATCGACAACGCCTCCGTCGGCACCCGTGACGGATCATTGTCGAACAGCATCGCGTTGTCGCGTCTGGTCGATTCCATCAACCGCACGCGATGCGTGCGCACCGGCAGATGGTCGCCAGGTTCGTTGAATCCGATGTGGCCGTTGGTCCCAATGCCGAGCAACTGCAGATCGATGCCGCCTGCCGCAGCAATCGCGGCTTCGTATCGATCGCATTCGGCGTTCAGGTCGGCAGCGACTCCGTTCAGAAAGTGGATTCGTTCAGCACGGAGATTGACGCCGTCGAACAGATGACGCTCCATGAAGGTCCGGAAGCTTCCGGGATGCCGGCTGTCGATACCGGCGAATTCGTCAAGATTGAAGGTAGAGACGCGCGACCAGTCGGTGGTCCCGGCCGCGTGCATCCTGCGCAGCTCCGCGTATCCGTCGACGGGCGTGCGTCCCGACGCCAGGCCGAGGACGGCATCGGGGCGGGCTTGCAACGTCGATGCGACGCATTCGGCGAGCGCCACAGCAACGTCGTCGCTGCTGTCGAGCACCGTGATCTTCACAGCGGGCTAGACATACGTCGGAACAGCGAGCGATCCTTTCGCGGCCGCAAGCGCCAGACGCACAGCGCCTATGGCCGGTTCGACCTCCAGCCGGTGGACCTGCGTCCGCGGTGCAATTTCCGACAGCCTCCTCGTGATATCGCCGGCCAGCCACGGAATGCCGCGGAAGATGCCACCGGCGAGAACTGTGGGAAAGGCATCGCCGCGCATCTGCAGACGGCCGATTACTGATGCGGCCGCAGACGCCAGCTCGCCGCCCGCACGACGCAGAATCTCCGCTGCAATCGCGTCGCGCTCGTCCATCGCGCGCTGCACAAGGCCGGCGATGCCGGCAATGGTGTGCCGGTGAACGTCCCGGTAGTAGATCTCATGGATGAGCTGCTTGGGCGTCGAAAGATCGAGATGTTCGAGGATCATCGGCGTGAGCAGCGTTGCGGGTCCGCGGCCGTCGAACTGTCGAACGACGGCGGTCAGCGCGGCGCGACCGATCCAGAAGCCGCCTCCCTCGTCGCCGAGGAGATACCCCCACCCGCCGGCTCGCGCGGCGCGTCCGGCGGCGTCTCGTCCATACGCAATGGATCCAGTGCCCGCAACGACAACGACGCCAGGTGCATCGCCGGCGCCTGCCACAAGGGCGACAAGCGCGTCGTTGACAACGATGACCTGCGCCTTGAAACCGATGCGCCGCATGATGCTCTGCACCGCGGCGGTATCGTCAGGTCGATCGACCCCCGCGATGCCCAGGCAAATGGCCGAAGGCCGCAAGTCGCGTTCGCCGATCGCGGCGTCCATCACCTGATGGAGGACTTTCTCGACCTCGAGTTCGCCGGAAGCCTGCAGGTTGGCGCCCCCGCCACGCGCTTCGCCGACGATGCGCCCGTCACCATCGGCGAGCAAACACATCGTTTTTGTGCCGCCCGCATCTATGCCGAGGACGTACATCCTTGAAAATTGTAGTACAGTCTGCGTTCGTTCCCTGCATGCCTCGTTACGGCGTTGCCGCGCGATTGCGCGAGCGCAACACAGAACTTCGGCGGACGCTGACCGCGCTTCTGCTCTGTCTCCTCGCCGTATCGGCGACACATTACGCTCTTCGTGCGGCAGGCGCCACCGATGAAATGCGCGCGCTCTGGGTCCGGCAGACGACTCTCGAGACGGAAGAATCGATCCGCAGGATGGTTGCGTCCGCCTCGACGTCCGGCTTCAACACCCTGTTCGTTCAAATCGGAAATGAAGCCCCCACCGCCGGGCAAACCTTTGATCCTGTCGCTGAAACGATCAATCAGGCACACGCGGCGGGGTTACGAGTACATGCGTGGCTCGACATCGCGCGTGTCGCGCCCTCCGGCGAGCTTCCGTTTGCACGCGACCATGTCATCTATCAGCACCCTGAATGGTTGATGGTGCCGCGCGCGATTGCGGCGGAGCTGCTGCCTGTCGACGTGCACAGTCCCGACTATCTGGGACGACTGGTCCGCTGGACTCGAAGCAACACCGATCGAATCGACGGCCTGTATGTGTCTCCGGCGCTGCCCGAAGCGGCATCGTACCTGACTGAGGCGGTCCGCGACGTCGTCCGGCGGTACCCGCTCGACGGCGTTTACCTGGACCACGTGCGGTATCCGGCGGCCGATTTCGATTACGGCGCCAGGTCGATTGCCGCGTTCCGCGACATGATGAAGGGGCAGTTGCCTCTCCCCGAACGCCAGCGCATCGAGTCGGTTCAAGCTCTCGATCCGTTTGCGTACCCGAATGAGCTCCCGGACGAGTGGCGCTCGTTCCGGCGGGCGCAGCTCACCGCGCTTGTTGTCCGCTTGCGCAGCACCGTCAAGAGCGTTCGTCCAGGGACCACCGTGAGCGTCGCGGTCACCGGCGATGCGGAATCCGCCGAACGGGAGCACCTGCAGGATTGGCGAACGTGGGCAGCCAACGAATTCATCGATGCGCTGTGTCCAATGGTGACTGGCGCCGATGTCACAGGGCAGCTGTCACACATCCGCGAACTTGCGGCCGGACGCCCGTTCTGGGCTGGCATCGGCGCGAACCGGCTCTCGCAGCGCGAAACCATCGACGGCATTGCCGCCGCGCGCCGCGCCGGAGCACAAGGTATCGTTCTGTTCTCCTACGACAGCCTGATCAGTCCGCCGAAGGGATCCGAATTCCTCACGGGAATCGGACGCGGCGCTTTCGCGGGCTCTTGAACGGGAGTCCTGACGGCCCGAAGGGCCGACTCCGTTTCGACGCTGCGCAGCAGATCCTCGAGCGCGCGATCGTTGAGCGCGCCTTCCCCGCTGCGGTCATCGAGGTCGGCGCCTCGGGCGAGCCGCTCTGGCGGCGCGCGTTCGGAAGACTGACCTTCGACACGGCCGCCGCAGCCGCAACCGACGACACGATTTTCGATCTTGCTTCCTTGACCAAGGTCGTTGCGACGACGCCAATGGTGATGCAGCAGGTCGAACGCGGTGTGCTGGCACTCGACGATCCCGTGTCGGGCCACATCGCCGCATGGCGCGGCGACGGTCGCGCGGATGTCACGCTGCGCGACTTGCTTGCACATTGTTCCGGCCTTCCCGCATGGCGACCGTTCTTTCGCGAGCTGAAAGGGCGAGCGGAATATCAAGCGGCGATAGCCGCCGAACCGCTCGAATACCCGCCGCGGACAAAGTCCGTGTACAGCGATCTCGACTTCATGCTGCTTGGCTTCGTCGTCGACGGGCGTCTGCCGCTCGCAGAGCGCTTTGCGCTGATGCTGTCGCAAATGGGCATCGTCGAAGAAATTCAGTTCGTGCCCCCCGCGCTCTGGCATGCGCGCATCGCGCCGACCGAATACGACGCATGGCGCGGCAGATTACTTGTCGGCGAGGTTCATGATGAAAACGCGGCGGCGCTCGGTGGCATTGCGGGGCATGCAGGGCTGTTCGGCACCGCCGCCGCGGTTGGCTCGTACGCGCGGCATCTCCTTCAGGTGCTCGATGGCAGGAGCGGGGCTGTCAGACGCAGCACGCTCGAGGAATTCATCATGAAACGCAGCGACGTCCCCGCCAGTTCGCGCGCGCTTGGATGGGACACGATGCTGCCGACATCGTCGTGTGGATCGAAGATGTCCCCGCGCGCCTTCGGCCACACGGGGTTTACGGGAACCTCGCTCTGGATTGACCCGGAAAAAGACGTCTACGTGGTGCTACTGACCAATCGCGTGCACCCGACGAGAGACAATGACGCGATCAGGCAGATTCGCCCTGCGGTTCACGATGCGGTGATGAGCGAGGTGTAATCGCTGCTACCGACCGCGGCCGGGGCCGCCGACGCCGCCCGCGCCGAATGGTGTCCCGAACGGTGTTCCCTGTCCGGCGCCGCGTGGGCCGAATGGACCGGGAGCTTGACCGCCCGGCCCGCGGCCGGGACCCTGACCTGGGAAGTTGCCACGGCCGTCAGCCCCTCCACGGCCGCCGCGCCCTCCGAGTGGACCACCTGGCAGATTGAGCCCGCCGGTGGGCGTTTGTGACCCATTCGGGGCACCGATGCGACCGCTGGCCTGCTGCGCGAGGAATACCCACTCGTTGTACTTGGTGTGACCGTTGTAGACACGCAGCGAGGTGGCCTCGCTCTTACTGGCGACACCGATGATGCCGCCTTGTGCGGCGATCGAGCTGCTGCCGCCAACCGTGGTCGTCGGGGCAGCGCGCTGGCCCTGCGTCGGTACGACACCTCCGGCGTTGGGCTGCGCTGCCGCCTGCTGGTTTGCGTACACGGGCTGAAAGTCGCCGTCGGTGATCGGATCCTTGTACTTCTTTCGCAGGAAGTGACCGTCGAGCAGGATCTGCACGTTTGGCGGAAATGTGTTGGCGTACTTCCGCTGAAAGAGCACGATCGCCCGAGCGTACTGCTGGCCGCGAAAAATCAGCTCGGCTTCTTTCTCGCGTTGTGCTGCGGTACGCCATGCGGGCAGCGCCATGCTCATGAAAAGGGCCATGATGGTCAACCCGACCAACAGCGCAGCCATCGCGTAACCGTCGGAATCAAGTGAGCGACGCGCGGCGTTGTGACCGTGTAGCACGTTAAACGCCCGTGACGATGAACTCCGTTCGCGCCGTGGCAGAGCGACCGTCCGTTGTCTGCACCGTCACCGTCGCTGTGACACGGCCGTTGGTTGTGTACACGCGCGTGATCTTGTTGCTGGATGTCGTCGCGTCAACGGTGCCATCGCCATCGAAGTCCCATGCGAAGGACTGCGCGACGCCTCCGGTGACTGTTGCAGTGAACGTTACGGGTTGCCCCTGTCCTAAAACAGAAGCGCCCTGGGCTGCTGCGAGGTCAATAGTCAACGCAGCGCGCGGGGTTACGTTCACGATCGTCGAAGTAGTACTGCGCTCGTTGTCGACATCGGTTGCCGTTACCACGGCCGAGTACGTGGCTGTGGTTCCGTTCGATGAACCGCTGTAAGTGTGAGCGACGGTAGCGGCACCGCCCGCCAATGTTCCAAGACCTTGTGACGTGCCGTCGCCGAAATTGATGGTGACCTCCCGAAGCGCGCTGCTGCCGGTCGCCTTCGCGACTTCAAACGTCACGGTCACGCTATTTGTTGCGTCGCTCGCCGGCACGGCCGTGCACGTTCCGTTGGCGACCGGGGGCGTGCACTTTATGGTGACGGCCGGGGCTGCGCGCAATGTCACGGTCGCGGTCGCGCTCGCTGGACCGGCCGATGCCGTGACTTTCGTTTCCGCTGAAGTCGTGAGCGTTGTCGTCGCCTGCCCGCTGGCGTCCGTTATCGCAACCCCCGGATCCACACCGCCGTGATCGGCGCTGAAGGTGACCGGGATACCTGCGAGAGAACCGCCACTGGTATCCAGCGCGGTCGCCATCACCGTCACGCTGCCTCCATTCGGTCCAACGCTCGTCGGTGAAGCAGTCACGGATATCGTCTTGACGGCGGCAACGCCGACGGTAATCAGCACAACGTTGGTCGCCGCTGGTCCGGTGGTGGTCGTTCCGGTGCCGCCGCTGCTCGTGGATCCTGACCCACCACCAGCACCGCCCGAAACGGCGTGGATCGTCGCGATTCCGGAATTGGCTCCCGCGTTGAATGTCGCGACCGCAACTCCGTTGGTCGTTTGCGCGTCCGACGGCGTAATGGTGCCGAGCGTCGTGGTGAAGCGAACGCTGGTTCCGTTTTGCACCGGCGTACCGCTCGATTCGGTGACAAACGCTGTCAGTCCGACTGTCCCGTTCGTTGGGACCGTCGACGAATTTGCGCTCAGCGTAATCGCAGAACCGCTCGGTGCAATCAAGGGCACTTTGTCGCACGCTGCCAGCAGCATCGCGAGCACGATGGCGAGCGCCGAAGTGGTCGCAGTTCGCTTCGTCATCAGTTCCAGTCCGAATAATTGGTTCCGTCGAGTGCCTTCAGCTCCGAGCCGCTTCTTACGTCGTACACGCCGGACTGTGCTGTCGGATTGGCAGGATCCGGTTCGGCGGGAACCTCGCGCCACGTATCGGCAGAATTCGTAAACGGGTCTACGGGAATCGACCGCAAATACTTTTGCGAAACGAGATCCTGCAACGACGTGGGGTACTCCCCTTTATCGGAGTAGAACTGGTCGATCGCGTCCCGCATCCGGAACAAATCCTCCTTCAGTACGGATTCCTTCGCCCGTGTCACGCTGTTGGTATAGATCGCGAGACCGATACTTGCCAGGATCACGATGAGCGACATCACGATCATCAGTTCGATGAGCGTAAAGCCCGCGATTGGGGATTCGGGAGTGGGGATTCGACGTCTACCAGTCACGGTATTTCGTCCCGTCGAGCGCTGTGCCGCCGCTTTTTGAATAGACGTCGAATACGTTCTGTCCGCCCCAAGACGTCGAATCTGGTTTGTCCTGATACGACCGTACGCCCCATTCGGTGTCGTTGGTCATCGGATCGATCGGGATGCGCCGAAGGAACTTGAGCTTGCGGCCCGTCGCGTCGTTGGCGACGGCCACGCCGTCCACCAGCGTATCGAGATCCGGCGGATACCCTTCGTTATCCGGACGCAGTTCCGTCGTCGGGATAAGCCCCGTGTCCACTGAGTCCTTGAACTTATCGATAGCCGTCCGCATCTCCCGCAAATTCCGCCGCAGTTCTGCTTCGCGTTGACGCTGCGAGGTGACCTGCGCGAGCGGCAGGACTGCCGAGGCCAGAACCATCAGCAGGGTGACGACGATCAGCAGCTCGACGAGCGTGTAGCCCGTGCTCTCGAATCCACGCCTGCTGCGATCTTCCAGCACACGTCGAATGTCGAATCTCGACGTTGGAACGCGGAAGCTCGAAGGTCTCCCATCCATGATTACTATCGAACCGTCACCGCGGATACCGGCGTCAGTTGCAGCGACGCGGGCGCACCGCCCGGGGCCGTCGCCGTACCTGTGACAGACAGGTTCGCCGCGCCGCCGCCGACCGCGTCGAAGACAAGCGCCGCCAGGAGCCCTGTTCCCGCAACGCCTGTCGCGTCACCAGTGCGGACGACGGCAATGTCAATGCGGCCGGTTGTCGCAT
>Ga0310810_10002799_pt1 | contig 18862 bp, 13 predicted proteins | sample NCmetagenome_FD_207641 | JGI IMG/M metagenome (GOLD analysis project Ga0310810, IMG submission 207641) | Soil microbial communities from experimental microcosm in Duke University, North Carolina, United States - NC | ecosystem: Engineered > Artificial ecosystem > Soil microcosm > Unclassified ...
CAGTCGTGTTCGACAACGGTGTGCTCGACATCATCTGGTCCCTCGGCTGGCTCGGAGGCGCGCTCTTCCTCTGGGCGGTGGCCTGGACCTGCAGCCGTTCGCGCCATGCGAGCCAGGAGTACCGGGACGGGTTTTCGGCCGCTGCCCTGTCGGTGGTCCTCGCCGTGGCCGCGCTGCTCGCGACCAACAACAGCCTCAACGGCCTCGGCGGCATCTTTTTCTGGGGACTGGCGGGATTGCTCCAGGGCGGGGCGCGGCTGGGCTCCGAGACGGACGACCTTCCGGACGTAGTTCGCTCCTGACCTGCGTGCCGGCCCCCCGGATCCTGTTCGTCAACCATGGCGCTGTACTCGGCGGCGGCGAGCTGTCGCTGCTCGACATCGTACGCCACACTGCTTCGCGGGCGAGGGTGGCCCTGCTCTCGCCGGGCCCGCTGCAGGCGCGACTGCAGCGTGAGGGCGTACCTACCCTCCTCCTGACTACCTCGACGGCTGTCCTGAGTACACGGCGTGAGAGCTCGGGGCTGTCCTGGTCGGTCCTGAGCGGTACGGTCGGGGCGGCCATCCGCCTCGCCCGGGCGGTCAAGCCTGGCGAGCTGTTGTACGCCAACTCGCAGAAGGCCTTCGTGGTGGCCGCCCTCGCCGCCCGGATTCGCCGACGCCCTCTCCTCTGGCATCTGCGCGACGTGCTCTCGCCGGAGCATTTCAGCCGGCGCAACATCGGTCTCGTGGTCAGCCTGGCGAACCGGTTCGCGGCGCGGGTCATCGCCAATTCCGACGCGACCGCGGCCGCCTTCGTCTCCGCCGGCGGACGCGCGGACAAGGTCGTCGTCGTTCCGTCGGGTGTGGACCCGACCCCCTTCCGCGCCGCCGGACAGGAGGATCCTCGCGTGCTCCGGCCTGCGCTCGGCATTCCCGACTCCTCCCGGCTGGTGGTGGGGTTGTTCAGTCGGGTAGCCCCGTGGAAGGGACAACACGTGGCCATCGAGGCGATGGCGCGGCTCCCGGGCGCGACGCTGCTGGTCGTGGGCGCACCGCTGTTCGGGGAGGTGGCCTACGCGGAGGAGCTGGAGGGCCTCGTCGCGCGCATGGGGCTGGGGAATCGGGTCAAGCTGCTGGGGTTTCGCGAGGACATCCCGAGCCTGATGCGGGCGGTGGACGTCGTGGTCCACACCTCGCTGGCGCCCGAGCCTTTCGGTCGGGTCCTGGTCGAGGCGATGCTGATGGAGCGTCCGGTGATCGCAACTGACGCCGGCGGCGCTCGCGAGATCGTTCAGGACGGAGTCACCGGGCTGCTGATACCCCCCGGGCGTCCCGACCACCTCGCAGAAGCGTTGGGCCGTCTCCTGGAGGACTCGGCGATGAGGGGGGAGATGGGCCGACGCGGTCGAGAACGGGCCGAGCGACACTTCACCCTGGTCCCCACCCTCAACGCGTTGGACGATCTCATCACCTCGGTCGCGAGCGGCCGGTGAAGGTCGCCATCGTCCACGACTATCTCAGCCAGATGGGCGGCGCAGAGCGCGTCGTGGTAGCTCTGCATGGCCTCTTCCCGACGGCACCGATCTACACCAGCATCTTCGATCCCGCGTCCACCTGGCCCGAGCTGCGGACCGCCGATATTCGGCCGACCTGGATGCAGCGACTTCCCGGGATGCCGACGCACTTCAAGAAGTACCTGCTCGTGTACCCCAGCGCGATCGAGGGTCTGCCCCTCGACGGGTACGATCTGGTCCTGAGCAGCAGCAGCGCCTATGCCAAGGCCGCGCGCTCGCGGGCCGGCGCGCTCCACGTCTGCTATTGCCACAACCCCATGCGGTTCATCTGGGACTACGACCGCTATGTGTACGGCGAGCGTGTGGGAGCGGCCGCGCGCGCGCTGCTGCCGCTGGCCCGATCCTATCTGCGACGCTGGGATCTCCGAACGGCCGGGAGGCCCCACGCCTACATCGCGAATTCGTCGGCGGTCGCCGAGCGAATCCGCCGATACTACGGCCGGAGCAGCGAGGTGATCCCCCCGCCCGTTCGTCTCGGACCGGAACCCGCCGGAGACCAGCCGGGCGACTACTACCTCGTCGTTTCGCGGCTCAGCGGGTACAAGCGTCTCGATCTGGCCATCGAAGCGTTCAACCGACTTGGGTTACCGTTGATTGTGGTGGGCGACGGCCCGGTGCGCGCCGAGCTCGAGCGCCAGGCGAGCCCGCACATCCGATTTCTGGGTCGGCGGCCGGACCACGAGGTCGCGGCGCTGTATGCGGGCTGTCGAGGTCTGGTGGTGCCGGGCGAGGAAGACTTCGGGATCACCCAGGTCGAGGCCAACGCGGCCGGCCGGCCGGTGATCGCCTACGCCGGCGGCGGCGCGCTCGATATCGTCGTGGAGGGGACGACCGGGGTCCTGGTCCCGGCCCAGACGGTGGATGCGATCGCGGACGGTGTCCGCCGGGCGGAGGCGACCAGGTGGGACGCCCGGGTCATCAGGCGCCACGCCGAACGCTTCGGCGAAGAGAGCTTTCGCGATCGGCTCGTCGCCTTTCTCGAGGGTCTCCTCGGCCGGTCCCTGCCGCCCGCCGGGCCCTGATCCTTACGCGCCCGGGGCCGTACCGACCACCGACCGGGCGCATATCGCCTGCAGCCGGAGCCAGAGCTCCTCGGTCATCTCCTCGATCATACCGGCTTCGGTCGTAGTCAACAGCCGCCGGCCGTACGTGTTGATCTCGTCCAGGCGCCGACGGCCGACGTGGGCCCGTGACGGCAGCGGCTGATGTTGTGCCGAGGGCGCCGTCCGCCCCTCCTGTGCCTCTCGGAGCAACGCTCGCTCGACCCGGTCGCTCCAGGGGAGCCCCAGCCAGCGGTAGAGGTCGCGGTAGACCGCCACCGGATCGTCCAGGCTCGCCTGGAGGCTCAGGAAGCGGATCGTGGGACGGCTCTCGGCCCAGTGCAGCAGCGTGGTATACAGCACGGTCCAGAGCAGGGCGGCCCCGATCGCGGGCTCCCGGGCATGGTCCGACCACCGCTCCCGAAGCGCCGGGAACTCGATTCCCACCTGTGCCAGGCTGTCGAGTACCGAAGGGACCCCCGGGTCCCACTGCAGCCGCTTGTAGCTCGCGGCGACCGCCGCGGCCGGGCGCACCGTCACAACGACGGGGATGTGGTGGCGATCGACGACGGCGGCCGTGCTCAGGCAGGCGATCGGATCCTTCCAGACGATGGTGTCGAGGCTCCAGTCGAGCCGGCAGAGCCAGTAACTCAGATGCGACCGTCCCCCGACCGCCCGCTTGACCAGTCGCCGCCAGCCGGTGTCGTGCGGCCCGGCGTAGCCCCGGAGATTCATCCGCAGGGTTCGGATCGCCTCGACGCACGCATCCAGGTCGCTTGGTGAAAAGCCGTCCGCGCCCGGCACTTGGTAGTACCGGGTGATCGCCCGCAAGCCGTAGCTCGGATTGAAGGGCTCATAGAGGTATCGCGCGCCGGCGGCGAGCGCGAGGTTGGCGCCGACGGGCGTGGTGCCGGAGCGCGGACAGCCGGTCACCAGAATTGTTCGGTAGTGGTGCATGGGGATCGGGGAATCCGGCGGGAAGTTCGCTCCAAATCTGGAGCCCCGGCGCCAGAACGCAAGCGAAGGCCCCGGAGTGCGTTGGGCACCCCGGGGCCATCACTCGGCGGGATCGGTCAGGGAACGATCTCGACCAGCAGCACCTCGTCGGGCACCCGCAGGGAAATCGACGTGCCCGCCTGGCTGGCCACCTTGCCCACGCCACTTACCGGACGGTACACGTTGATGGCGCTGGCCGGCCGACCCAGCGTCAGCGTGATCGCGCGGTCGGCGTTGCTGACATCGCTCTTGCTGCTTGTGTTCCAGACGCTGACTTCCTGCCACAGCGCCAGGTAGAATCGCCCGTCGCACTTCTGCAGCAGGGTGTGATGCACCTGGCTGCTGAGATCGCCCGACAACGTGTACTCCAGGCTGCCCGCCGAGCAGGAGGCTCCCTGGTCGCTCAGCAGGGCGATCAGGTTCTTCGTCGCCGTGAATTGTGGCTTGGGGGAGCCGTCGTTGCGCAGCAGGCCCCAATTCTTTTCCCGATCGGTGGTCGAGATGCCCTGGTCGATGAGCTCGTAGGCATTGGTGCGGACGATGCCGCGATTGAAGTACTCGAACCAGAGCCGGGAATAGTACTTCCCGCTGGCCCGCTCGGAGACCCCGTTGCCGAAGCAGGTCGGGCAGTTGTGATAGCCGGTCTCGGTCACCGCGAGCGGCTTGGTGCCGGCGATCTTCCGCCACTGGGGAATCCAGCTGTTCGAGACGCTGCTAGGCAGGCCGCCCGCGGGATAGCTGTGCATGTTGCCCCACTGCAGCATGCCGGCCTGGTACCCGACGGCATCCGCGCTGGAGGCCGCCGCGAGGGAATTGGCCAGTACCGGGCGATTGCGCCAGGTCGGATCGGCCTTGTAGGTGTCGTACAGTGTCGCCTCCCACTTGACCCAATTCGTGGCCCAGCCGGTGCCGGTGTTGTCCACCTCGTTCCAGCCGTCGAAGGCGTCGATCGTCTGGGTGCCGTAGGCGTTCGCCATCGCGATGCAGTGCGACGCGTCCGTCATCACCCCGTTCTTGGGCCAACATCCGGCAGTGAGAGCGATGCCGTTGGCCGCCAGGTCCCGCGTCCGCTGGACCACCACGGAGCTGGTGACCATACGCTCCCGGATGTGGCGAACACCGAGCTCGAGCAGACGGGGGCGGATGATGGTCGACCACTTGGTGTCGTAGACCCCGCCAGTGTAGCCCAGGTGGGTCTGCACCGACATCGTGTTGACGAAATCGTCGGCCAGGACCGCGGGCTCCCCGTCACCGCTTGGTACACTCGGCACGCTGATCGCGACCGTGGCCGTGTCAGCCAGGCCGCCGGCCGTCGCGATGACCCGGTAGTTGCCCGCCGTCCCACCGGCGGTGTACAGCCCAGAGCCGTCGATGGTGCCGCCTTGGGCCGTAAACGCGGCCGAGACCGTCGCCGTCGTGCCGTCGCTCAACAGACCGACCACGGCGAACTGCTGTGTGCCGCCCGCCAGCAGGGACGCGCTGGCCGGAGTTACCGTCAGCTGGCTCAGGGTGGGGGCCGCGATGACTACGATGGCCGTATCGGCGAGACCGAGCGCGTCGTCGGTGGCGATGACCCGGTAGCGACCGGTCTGGCTCCCTGCCTGATAGCGGCCCGCCGAGGAGATCGTCCCGCCCGACGCCGAATAGGTCACGTCGACCGACGCACTGGTACCATCCGGGAGCCTGCCGCTGGCGGCGAAGGCGACCGTCCCTCCGGGGCCGACCGTGTCCAGGGTGGGGGTGAGGACTACGGCTTGGATCGCGACCGTATCCACACCGGGGGTAATGTCGATGACCGCGCTGTCGGCCAGCCCATCCGCTGTCCGTCCCTTGACGTAGAACCGGCCGGGCGTGGTACCGGCCTTGTACGTGCCCGCGGTGTCGATCGCCCCGCCTGTGGCGGACCAGTCGACGTCCAGGTCTACGAGATTGCCCTTGCTCGTCCGCCCCTGGGCCTTGAACGCCTGCTGCCTTGATGGAGAGATCAGGGTAGTGTCCGGCGATACCGAGATCGAGACGATGGTCTTCGGCGAACGTCCTCCCCCGCCTCCGCCCCCGCCCCGGACGCCGCCGCGGCCCAGACTCAGCGCATCGCCGGCCAGTTGCGCGGTCGGCTCATCCGCGGGTCCCAATGGCGGGTTGGAGCTCCCCGGGTCGCACCCGACGAGCATCAGGGCCGTGCTGAGTAGCCAGCATCCCATATAGACCGAGGTCCAGCGAGTGCGGATCGCCATGGACGTGCCTCCAGCGTTGGTCTTCGGCGGCTCGACTGGCGTGGCTGGCGATGGGTTGCCAACGGTAGCCTCGGGGCTTTGCGTCCCCGCCTTTCGACGGGTTTGCCTTTGTCGCGACCTCCTCTGGAGGTGCGATCCCTGCCGATGTGATCCCGGCTATCGGCGCCTGTGCGCCGCTTCACCAGGACGTGATGAACTCCTCCGAGCGGACGGAGTGAGGAAGAGGGGACCTGACTCAGCTACTCTGCACTGACAACAACACGGCGTCAAGTGATGGGTTTGGCATCATGCGATGCAACAAGTTGCAGGGGCGGCTAACTCTATTTCTGCAAGCCACCATCACAGCGGGGGTTGGCAAAAACCACGGGCCCAGCCCACATGCTGAGCCCGTATTTCCGGCAAATTGTCGGCCACCCGGACCTGACGCGCGCGACCGGGTTTTATGCCTCGCTCCGACGGCGGCGGAGCAGCTTGTAGTTGAGCTCCCCTTCCACCAGGGACTGCATGGCCTTGGTGGTGAGCTTCTCCCCCTGGGCGTTGAGCTGGTCCTTGGGGAACTCGTTCAGGTAGCGGGCAAACTTCGCCGCCACCAGCACGCCCAGATACTTGTTTCCCGCCTGGCGGGCGACCTCGGACGGCGTGGTGATGCGCATGCGCTCTCCTTGAGTGCGTTTCAGATCTTCGTGACGGCGGTGGTTACATCCCGCCGCAGCCGCTCGATGAAGGTCGGCAGGGTATCCTGACGGGACACCCGTCGAGCCTCGGCATCCAGGATCGCCGCCACCTGCGCGACGGCGACGACCAGCTCCTCGTTCACCAGCGCGTAGTCGTACTCCGACACGGCCGTCAGCTCGTCGGCGGCGCGGGAGACGCGCTCCCGGATCACCTCGACCGGCTCGGTCTTCCGGCCGGTGAGCCGCCCCACCAACACCTCGGCCGACGGCGGCAGCACGAAGACGTGGAGCGAGTTCGGGAAGTTGGCCCGGATCTGCCGGGCGCCCTCGATCTCGATGTCCAGTACCGCGTGCCGACCGCGGGCGAAGATCCGCTCAATCTCGCTCCGCAGGGTGCCGTAGAGATGGCCCCCGTAGGTGGCCCACTCCAGGAACTCCCCGGCATCCCGGCGGCGGACGAACTCCTCCCGGGTGAGGAAGTAGTAGTCCGCCCCTTCCCGCTCGCCGTCGCGCATCGGCCGGGTAGTGGCCGACACGGAGTAGCCCAGATCGTCCCGCCCCTGGAGCAGGTTCCGCGCGATGCTGCTTTTTCCCCCTCCCGAAGGCGCCGAGAGGACCAGCAGAAAGGGCTTCACTCCAGGTTCTCGAGCTGTTCCCGGAATTTCTCCAGCTCGCCCTTCATGGCGACGACCTCGTGGGTAATCTCCGCGTCGTTCGCCTTCGAGCCCATCGTGTTCACCTCGCGTCCCAGTTCCTGGGCGAGGAAGCCGAGCTGCTTGCCGGCCGGCTTGTCGCCTGCGAGCGCCGCCCGTACTGCTCCCACATGAGCCCGAAAGCGCACCAGCTCCTCGGTGATATCGAGCCGGTCGGCCTGGAAGGCGATCTCCTGGGCCAGCCGGCCATCGTCCACCGGGCGTCCGTCGAGCAGCTCGGCGACCGCAACGCGAAGGCGGTCGCGCTCCCGCACCAGCCGCTCCGGCCCCCGTGCCCCGATCCGCTCCGCGCCCTGCTCCAGCAAGTCCACCCGGTGCCCCAGCTCCGCGGCGAGCGCGGCGCCTTCGCGCGCCCGCATGGCGCGACACTCGGCGATCGCCCGGGCTACCACCGGCTCCACCTCGGACCAAGGGATGTCGGCGGTGCCGTCGGCCCCGGTGGCGATCACATCCGGCTGCCGCGCCACCAGCTCCACCGTCACCTCACCGCCCAGCCCGAGCGACCGCTGCATCTCCCGCAGGCGATCCGCCACCAGACGGGCGCGCTCGAGATCCACGCTCCAGCCACCCGTGTGCGCCGGCGCCTCGGTCCACCTGGCCTGCACCGCGACGTGCCCGCGATCGATGTCGCGCCGGAGCCGCTCGCGCATCTCGCCCTCGAGACCGGCCAGGTCGGCCGGAAGCTTGGGGGCAAGATTGAAGTAGCGGTGGTTGACAGTGCGGATCTCCACCCGGAGCCGCCCACCGGCCACCGGGCCGTCGGCCGCGCCGAAGCCGGTCATGCTGTACGGCACACCACCTCCGCGACTCCGAAGTAGCCGTGAAAGTTAGCGTTGAAACTGGTGGGATGGTAGCGCCGACGGGAGTCATCCCGAGCGCAGCGAGGGATCTGCTTGGCCGGCATCGAGTAGCCGGTAAGTAGATCCCTCGCTGCCCTCAGGGTGACAGGCGTGACGTGCGACGCATATAACTTGTTGCCAATATCTTACGACATCAACCTCACCTAGTTTAGGAACTCCCACCGCACCCCGAAGCTGGACCCGTATGCCGGAATCCGGAATCCGGGCACGTAGGTCAGCTTGGTCGCGCTCAGGTTCCAACGATCCCAGTAGAGGGAAAAGCTCTGCAGCTGAACCTGCACCAGGCTGCGGAAGAAGGTCGCGCCGTTGAGCCGTACCGGCTGGCCGTCGGTGTCCCGGCCGATCACCCCGTCGCCCCATGCCTCCATACTCAGACGGAGCTTGAGCTCGAAGATCCCGCTGGGAAATTGCCGCAGGAACTTGGAGCGGAGCGTGACGGCGGTCTGGGAGTGCGTCGGCGGAAGTCCCTCGGGCACGCCGTTGCGCGGGTCGCTATACCAGCCCTCGAGGGTGATCCACCGAACCGGAGCGATTCGCGCACCCACGGTCCACCATTCGGTCTCGGGCACGGGACCGATCGAAGGAATGCGAAGGAACTCGGCATAGCCGAAGGGACTGAACGCCGAGGTCCGGCTCCATCCTCCCTGGAGCCCGACCCGGCTTCGATTGAACGCCAGGACCGCCTGGTAGTCGCGAAGGTCCTGCGCCGTATCGGTGAGCACGGCCGGAGCGGCCACCAGCGAGCCGAGGCGGGCCGAGCCGGTGAGCGCGAGGCCGTGCACCGGCTCGATGCCGGCGGCCAGGGTCACGTAGTTGCTGTTGCGCCCACCGTCGTGGTGCTGGTGCACTGCTTCGCCCCAGGCGGTGAGGCCCGCGATCGGAGTCACTCCCGCGGTGGCGCGGGCGTCGAGGCCGGTCCAGCGGGAGCGGTAGAACGCCGAGGCGCCGACGTGCGCCGTCGGCCCCCGGACGCCGATGTAGCCGCCGGCCTGATTGACCTGCTGATCCAGTCCCGACCCCTTCCAGTCGGTGCGGCCGGCCATCAGGTCGAGATAGGGGCCGTCACCGGTCTCGCGCTTCCGCATGCCCATGCGGACCTGCATGTCGGTCCGCGTGGCATCGAACCCCGCGCCGATGGTGTCGTCGGCAATCGGGTCGGACGAGACGTATGGGCGCCGGTTCGGGCCTGAGCGGACCAGCTGATACTGCAGGCCGAACGTCGGTTTGGGGACGTAGCTTCCCTGCAGCCACACCTGGGTATTGGAGTACGAGCTCGAGCTGCCGCTCGCCGTGGGTGAGCTCAGATAATCCGCCGCGAGCACGAAGCCGACCCCGGAATCGAACCGCCGCTCCAGCGACCCTTCGTACCGGGCATAGTTGTGGTCGCCCCGTGCGATCGCGAGGCGGGAGCGGGGCGCGCGGCGGTCGTGTCGGCGGGTAAAGAGGTATACCCGCAGCCCATCGGGCAGCGGCTCCACCTCGATCCGATCGAGGAAGCTGATGGAAAAGAGCGCGGGATCCACCGCCACGCTGTCTACACCCGCCGGGACGTAGGGAAGCCCATCGAGGTAGTACTCGGCGGAGGACGCCCCTCGTCCGCGGAAGTTCACCGGCTCCGGCCGGCCGGTGAACCCGCCTCGCCAGAGGTAGACGCCGGGGATTTGCGCGAGGAGGTCGCTTACCGTCACGGCATGACCCCACTCGATCGAATCGCGAGTGAAGACGATACGGGTGAGCGCCGGGCGGGGGCCTTCCGGAGTGAGCGCCGGCATGACCGGCACTCGCTCCATCACCTGCTGCTGGGCCTCGAGAAAGCGGGCGGTCTGATTGACGGTGTCCCCGGCCACGGAATCGGCGTAGATCGAATCCTGTTCCTCGGGGGTCTGGGCTCGGGCGAGCGACGGAAGCAGCGAGAGAGACAGGACCACGAAGACGCGCAGGGCGCGTCGTCCGCCTGTCACGCGGCTCCGCCCGCCGATCGGCCCAGGAGGAACTCCGAGAACAGCCGGACGCCGATGCCGGTGGGGCCTTTGACCCGCGCCGGATCGTCCCGGTCGGTGTAGGCGGTGCCGGCGATGTCGAGGTGGGCCCAGGGGAAGCCGTCCACGAACTCGCGCAGGAACCACCCCGCCGAGATGCTGCCGGCGGGCCGACCCCCGGCGTTCTTGACGTCGGCGATGTCCGACTTCATGAGGTCGCGGTACTCGTCCCAGAGCGGCAGCGGCCACAGCCGCTCGCCGGCGCGCTCACCGGCCTGGCGCACTTCCTCGATCAACTTGTCGTCGGTGCCCATGATGCCGGTGGCGGTGTGCCCCAGCGCCACCACGATGGCCCCGGTGAGGGTGGCGATGTCCAGCACGGCCGCGGGCTGATAACGCCGGGCCCAGGAAAGCGCGTCGCACAGGATCAGGCGGCCTTCGGCGTCGGTGTTGATGACCTCGATGGTCTTGCCGAGATGGCTGGTGATCACGTCGCCGGGCTTGACCGCCGTGCCCGAGGGCATGTTCTCGGTCGTGGGAATGAGCCCGATGACGTGGATCGGCGGCCGCAGCCGGCCCAGCATCTCGAAGGTGCCGAGCACGGCGGCCGCGCCGGACATGTCGTACTTCATGTCCTCCATGTTCTGGGCCGGCTTGATCGAGATCCCGCCGGTGTCGAACGTGACACCCTTGCCGATCAGCACGACGGGCGCCCCGGTGCCGCCCTTGTACTCCAGGACGATGAACCGCGGCTCCTCTGCGCTGCCCTGCGCCACGGCGAGGAGCCCGCCCATCTTTTCGTGCACGATGGCGGCCTTGTCCAACACGGTCACCGACATGCCGTGCTGTGCGGCCAGCTTCTCGGCCACGCCGGCGACATAGGACGGGGTGCACACGTTGCCAGGGAGCACCTGGATGCCGCGCGCCAGTGTCTGGCCGGCGCCGAGCGCCGCGCCGATCCGATGGCCGCGGCCCAGGGCGTCACTGTCGTCGGCGGAGAGGATGTCGACGCGCTCGAGTGCTGCCTTTTTCTCTTCGGGCGGCCGCTTCATCTCATTGAACTGCCAGGCCCCCTGCTCCAGCCCCTCCGCGATCGCCTGCCCTGCCTCCTCCGCCTTGACCGACCCGCGGGCCTCCGGCGGCAGATGAAAGGCGCCTCGTGCGACACCGACCGCGCGCATCCGTCGGGCGGCAGCACCCGCGGCGCGCCGGATCGAGCCGCGGGCGATCTCGTCGCCCTTCCCCATGCCGATAAGGAGGATCCGGCCCGCGGGTCCCGGCGGGTAGATCAGTGCCGTTTCGTCGCGCTTGCCGCTGAAATCGCCGGCGGCGAACAGGCGGGCGAGGGCGCCGTCGGTCGAGCGATCGAGCGCAGCCAACGACGCCGGCAGCCCGCCCCGGGCCAATGCGACGGCGAGGAACGGGGTCTCATGTCCGGTCGGAGCAGCCCGGACGACGGTGGTCTCGAAAGGCATGGCGCTCGGCGAGACGGAGGTCAGGTGGAGTCGGAGACGGACGCGAGTCGGGTGGGAAAGTAGGCGGAACGGCGGGGCGATGGTAGGGCGGCGGGCGCCAGCCAGGCGCCCGCGCCATCACCGTCAACCTTCTTCCGCCGGCGTGGGCAGACCCGCGGGCCGCTGATGAGCTGCCCGCCGACCGACCTTGGACGCCGCCCACTCGCGGAAGTCGTCCAGGATCTCGTAGACGGTCGGGATTACCAGCAGCGTGAGCAGCGTCGACGTGATGGTGCCGCCGATCACGGCCCGGCCCAGCGGGGCGCGGAAGTCGGCCCCCTCGCCATGACCGATCGCCACTGGGATCATGCCGGCGATGAGTGCGAGGGTGGTCATGATGATCGGCCGAAGCCGGATCCGGCCGGCCTCGATCAGCGCCTCCCGGAGCGGCAGGTCCCGCTCCCTGGCCCACTTCGCGAAGTCGATCAGGAGGATCGCGTTCTTGGCCACGATGCCCATGAGCAGAATGACGCCGATCAGGCTCATGATGTTGAGCGTGTCGTGGGTCACCCAGAGTGCCAGCACCACGCCGATGAGCGAGAGCGGGAGCGACACCAGGATCGCCAGCGGATCGAGGAACGAGCCGAACTGGACGACGAGGATCAGATACATCAGCAGCACCGCGACGCCCAGTGCGGTGAATATCCGGGTGAATACCTCGGCCTGATCCCGCGCCTCGCCGCCCCAGGTGATGGCGTATCCCGGGGGGAGTCGCAGCCGATCGAGCCGGGCCTTGATCTCCTCGGTGACCTGGGTCAGCGGCGCCCCGGCCACGTTGGCCTGGACGATCACCACCTTGTCCCGGTCGAGGTGATCGATCTGGGCCGGCCCCACGCCTTGCCGGATGGTCGCCACCTGGCCCAGCGGAAGCGTGGCAGGCGGCCCGCCCGCCTGGGCCGGCACCACCAGCGGTAGCTGCGCGAGGTCGGTGATCCGCTCGCGCGCCTGCGGCGCGAGGCGGACGGTCACGTCCCGCGTCTCGCCCGATGGATCCACCCAGTCGCCGGCATCGATGCCCGCGAAGGCAGGCCGCAGCGACTGGGCCACCTGGCCTACGGTGATGCCGAGCGAGCCGGCCAGGCCCCGGTTGAGCTGGATCTCGAGCTCGGGCTTCTGCCCCCGAGTCGAGAGCCCGACGTCCACCGCCCCGGGTACCTTGGCCGCCTCGGCCGCGGCGCGCTGGGCCAGTCCGGTGAGGATCCGCGCGTCATCGCCCTTCATCTGGATCTGGATCGACTTGAAGGCGCCGCCGAACCCGCTGGTGAACACCGACACCTGCGCGCCCCCGATCCCCTTCATCTGTTCGCGCAGGACCTGGCCCAGCTCGTCCTGGCTGATGTGGCGCTCGGCCTTGGGCACGAGGCGCACATAGATGAGCGCCTGGTCCACCGACGGCGCCTTGAGCGGCACCGGGGTACCGACGGTGGTGTAGGTGTAGCGGACTTCCGGATGCGCCCGCGCGACCCGGGCTGCCTCTTCGGCCTTGATGCGGGTGTACTCCAGGTTGGAGCCCGGCGGCGCCTCCAGGATCATGCTGATCTCGCTCCGGTCGCTCACCGGCACGAAGCCGGCGCCCACCTGCCCCACGATGGGAAGCCGGGACGCGAGCGTTCCCATCAGGGCGAGGGTCCCGAGCACGCCGGCGAGCTTGATGCCGATAGACGGCCACAGGCCGAACCGATTCCGCAGTGGCTTCTGCAGAATCCAGAAGACGCCCCACAGCCCCAGCAGCACCGCGGCGGCCGCCAGCACGCCACGGGCGGGAATCGTGAGCGCGGCGATGAAGGTCCCGAAGGCCAGGCCGACCATCATGAGCCGGTGATCCAGGGCCCAGGCGATGAGCTCCTTGTACCGGTCGGCCATGCGGTCGAACCAGCGGTTGAAGCGGTCCAGCGTCCGCGCGATCGGATTCCGTCGCTCGTGCGCTTCCGTCTGGGGATCCGCCCAGTAGGCTGAGAGCATCGGGTCGAGCGAGAACGACACGAAGAGCGAGACCAGGACAGCGCACGCGATGGTGAGCGCGAACGGCTTGAACCACTGGCCGGCCACCCCGTACATGAAGGCCACCGGCACGAACACGGCGACGATGGAGAAGGTGGTGGCCGCGACCGCCAGGCCGATCTCGTCGGTGCCCTCCCGGCTGGCCTGATAGTGGTCCTTCCCCATCTCGATGTGCCGCACGATGTTCTCGCGCACCACGATGGCGTCGTCGATCAGGATGCCGATGGCGAGTGATAGCCCCAGCAGCGACATCGTGTTCAGCGTGAAGCCGAAGGCCCACACCGCGACGAACGAGGCCAGCACGCTGACTGGCAGCGCGAGGCCGGTGATGACGGTCGAGCGCCAGGAGTTGAGGAACAGGAACACCACCAGCACGGTGAGGAGCGCCCCTTCGATCAGCGCCTCCTGCACGTTGCGAACGGCGTGGTGCACCCGGTCACCCGCATCCTGCACCACCTCGAGCTTGACCCCCGCCGGCATCCGCTGCTGCAGCGCCGCCACGTGCCGATGGATCACGTCGGTGACCTGGGTGGTGCTGTACCCCTTGGCCTTGAGGATCTCGATGCCGACCGCCTCGCGGCCGTTGTAGAGCGCCTGATCCCGCTGCTCCTCGGTGCCGTCGAGGGCGTTGGCCACCTGCCCCAGCCGGATCACCTGGCCGTTCCGCTCCGCCACGACCAGCTGCTCGAAGTCCTGAGGCGAATCGAGACGACCCTTGAGCCGGATGGCGCGCTCGTCGAGCGGGCCGTTGAGCCGTCCGACCGGCGCCGCCAGGTTCTGGCTCTCCAGGGCCTGCACCACTTCGGCCACGCTCACGCCGGTCGCCTGCAGGTCCGCCGGGCGCAGCTGGACGGTGAGCTCGCGCTCCAGTCCGCCGACCACGGTCGCCTGGGCGACGCCGGGGACCGTCCGCAGGTCCCGCACGATCATCGGATCGGCGATGCGGGTGAGCACCGCCGTGGGGACCGTGGCGGAGGTGAGCGCCAGGGAGACGACCGACTGCTGCGACGGATCGAAGCGGGTCAGGACCGGCTCCTCCATCTCGGTCGGCAGGTCCTGCCGTTTGGTCGAGATGGCGTCGCGGATGTCCTGCGAGGCCTCCTGGATGTCCTTCTCGAAGTCGAAGAACACGGTGAACTGGGCCAGACCGTCGGTGGCGCTCGCCTGGGTCTTGGACCAATCCAGCCCGCTGATCGAGGAGAAGGACTCCTCGATCGGGTCGACGATCTCGCGCTCCACCGTCTCGGGCGAAGCGCCGGGATAGACGATGGTCACCCCGATGATGGGCTGCTGGATGTCGGGGAACTCGTCGGTCTGCAGATTGAGCAACGCGGCGATGCCGAACGCCACCAGCGCCACCATGGCGGTGATGGTGACGATGGGCCGATGAATGGCGAAGTCGGAGATGACCATCAGCGCTGCGCCTCTTCCTCGAGCACCCGCACCCGCGTTCCGGGCGCGACGCCCTCGGCCGAGCCGAGGAGCACCGTGTCTCCGGCCGCGATCCCCGACTTGATCTCCACCAGCTCGGCGACCTCGTCGCGCAGGCCGAGCTGGACCGGCGTTTCCACCACCCGGCCTGCCTGGAGCCGGTGGACGACCGGGCTGGTGCCCCGGTTGTCCACGGCGGTGATCGGCACCGCGACCGCGCGCTTGTTCTCGGTGGCCACCCGTCCCTCGGCGAAGAGCCCGGCCGTAAACGACTGCTGCGCGTTGGGGACCGAGGCGTAGATCCGCACCTGTCGCGTGCTCGGGTCGACCACCGGATTGATCCGGTCGATGCGTCCGGTCACCCGCTGATCGGTCCCGGTGACGGTGAACTCCACCGGCATCCCGATCTTGAGCCGCTCGATCTCGTTGGCCGGCACGCCGGCCTCGAGCCGCAGGCGGCGCGGATTTACGATGGTGTAGAGCTCGGCGCCGACCTGGACCACGTCGCCCGCGCCCACGTGACGCTCGCTCACGACACCCTCGAACGGCGCGCGGATCCGGGTATCGCCCAGTTGCTTCGAGGCGGCCGCGTAGCGTGCGCGGGCGTCCTCCAACGCGCCTTCGGCATTGGTGGCGTTGAGGCGGGCGGTCTCCAGATCACGCTCCGGCACCGCGCCGGCCTGCTCCAGCCGCTCCGACCGCTCCTGGTTTCGCTTGGCCAGCTCGAGCGCGGACTCCGCGCTCCGCACCGCCGACCGTGCCGACAGATAGGCGTCGCGGACGGCGGCATCGTCGAGGGTGGCCAGCAGTGCGCCCTGCTTGACGTGCTCGCCGGCCTCCGGCCCGGTCCGCTCGATCGGCCCCGCCACCTCGGCCCGCACGGTGGCGGCCTGCACCGGCTCGAGCGAGCCGGAGATGGTCGGACCCGCGCGCAGGTCGGTGAGCGCCACCACGACCGTGTTTTCCGCGCCGACGGTCACGACCGGCTCACTCGCCGGGGTCGCGCTCGCCTTCTGCTCGCTCCGGCAGCCGCTCACGACCGCCGCCGCCACCGCCGCTACCACGAGTGCCCGCATCATTGTCCTGACGCTCCCGTCGCGCTCGTACTGGTAAGAATGCCCGCCGCCTGCGCCGCCCGCGTGGCCGCATTGGGTGTCGCGCTCGAGCTGGCGCTGGTGCCCGCCAGCGGCGCGCTGATCGGCGACGTCGCCGCCGCGGTCACGGCCGCCGTCTGGGCGGTGAGCGGCAGGGCCGGCAGCAGGGCCAGCCGCATGCGCGCGACCTGCAGGTCGCGGGCGGATTGGGCGCGGTTCACCTGCGCCTGGGCCTGCTGGATCCGAAGGTCGTTGAGCTCGGTCTGGGTGGAGATCCCCTCGCGATAGCGGATCTCGGCGATCTGATAGGCGCGCGATGCCTGTTCCTCGGTACCGGCGCTTGCCTGCCAGACCGCTTCCGCGGCCTCCAGCTGGAGCTGGGCGTTCCGCGCATCCACCTGGGCCAGCTCGCGGGTCTGCTCGGCCCGGAGACGCGCCTCTTCCAAGTTGGCCCGGGCCACGTCGCGGTCGCCCCGGATCCGCCCACCGGTGAAGAGCGGCAGCTGGACGCCCAGGGTCACCGCCCAATCTCCCAGGTAGTTGGTCCCGACCGGCGAGACGGTGTTCGGGTAGCCCAGCTGGGCGTAATCCGAGGAGAGCACCACCTGCGGCAGCCGCTGCGACTGGGCGGCCTTCAGCAATCCTTCCTGCTGCGTGACCGCCTCCTGGGCCTGCCGCACCGGCGCCCGCACGTCGGGCGAGGTATCGGCCGGGGTCTCCACCAGCTCGGCGACCCGGGCCGGCTGCACCAGCGCGGTGTCCCCCAGGTCGGTGGTGAGCGCGAGCTGCTGATGCATCGGCAGGTTGAGGATCTGGCGGAGCCGGTCGTACGCCAGGTCGCGGGCCGCGACCCGCTGGATGACCACGGGTCGCTGGTTGTCGCGAGTGACCCGGGCGCGGAGCAGATCGAACTCGGACTGGTTGCCCACGTTTCGGGCCAGCTGAGTCTGACTCAGCGTGGTGTCCGCCTGCTCCAGATTCGCCTGCGCGATGGTGACCAGTCGATCGCCCAGCACCGCGTCGTAGTAGGCCTGCGTCACCTCGAGCAGCAGCTGTGCCCGGGCCGAGGTGAGGCCGACGGCCGCGCTTCGGACCCCGGCCCCGGCGGCGCGGACCTGGGCCGAGACCCGGCCGCCGGCAAAGATCGTCTGCGAGAACGACAAGCCGAAGCGGTAGGTGTTCGCCCGTCCGAACGGCAGATCGCTCCCCAGGCCCGCGAAGGGGTTCGACTTGCCTGCGCACTCCAACGCCGACTCCAGCGAGTCGATCCGCTCGTCCAACGGCAGGCCGGGATGCGGAACGAAACCGGGGCACTCCTCGGACGGGCCGCCGGCGCTCGAGTCACTCTGCAAGGCGGAGAACTGGCTCTGCAGCGCGCGCTGGAACGAGGCGACTCCGGTCAACTGGGGAAAGTATCCGCTCCGCGCGCGGCGCTGTTCCCCCTCGGCCCGCGCGATCTCCTGGCGAGCGATCCCGACTGCCTCGCTCTCGCGCTCGGCGAGATCAAGCGCCTCGACCAGCGACAGCGGGCGTGGGTTGGCGGCCGGCGCCTGGGCTTGAAGGGCCGGCGCGAGTGAGAGGAGCGCCAGGAGCGGCAGCGCGCGTTTCATCGGGCAGCCCCTCTCGTCTTGGGCTCGGCACCGATGCCTCGGAGAAAGAGGCCGATATACTCGCGCAGGGCCTTGTCGGGCTGATTGGCATACAGGTCGGGCATGATGTCGCGTCCCATCGCGTCCGCGAAGAGGGTGCCGATCAGCAGGGCCGCGGCGGCCGACGGGTCGAATTCGGCGCGGGCCAGACCCCGCTGACGCAGGCGGATCAGGTACTGGGTGAGCGCTCGCGCGGCGCGAACGGGGCCGCTGTTCTCCGGAACGAACAATCCCGGATGCTCCGCAAACTCCCCCATGCAGGTCCGAATCAGCGCCTGGCGGCCACGCATGTCGGTGATATGAGACCCGGCCCAGGCCAGGAGTTCGGCAGCCGGGTTCCTGGGCTCTTCGGGCAGCTCCGCCCCGGGCCGATCGTCGGTGCGGCTCAGCGCATCACGGAGCAAGGCATCCTTGCTGCCGAAGTGACGGAAGAGGGTGATCTCGTTTACCCCCGCCGCGAGCGCAATGCGCCGAGTGGTGGCGCCGCGGTAGCCGGCTTCGGCGTAGACCCGCGCGGCGGCGGCTAGAAGGTCGTCGCGAACACTCATGGCCGGCGAGTATAACGGGGAGGATCTAAGTGGGCAAGTAGTTGCTTGCAGCACCGTCAGGGCTCACGTCGCTGCTGGCGAGAGTGGAGCGTCACCTCGGGATCAGCGGCCTGCCGGCCGCGTCCCCGGTCGTCAAGCGCGGGTCAGGAGGCGGGCACGGCCACGAGTTCCTCCAGCCAGGTTTCCCCCCGGAAATGCCGATACTGCTCGGCCCGGAGCTGATCCGCGAGGCGTTCCGGCGGCAGCGTCACGTCGTCGTAGGTGATGACGGCATCCGTGGGGATATCGCGCTTCAACACGCAGCCTTCGACCAGCCCCTCGGGGAGATACCGCTTGGCGCACATCTCGTCCGCGTTCACGGCCTCGCCGTACGTCATGTACATGCCGTAATCGTCGAGCACCTCGCCCGCGGCGAGGTCGCGCTTGGCGCAGGCACAGACCTCCACGACGGGGCCGCCCAGGGGGCGGGCGAGATGGTCTCGGAACAGCACCACCCGGGCGATCGCGGCTGGTACCTCGAAGTGCACCAGGTGATAGGGGATGAAGAACGAGTAGAGCGGCCCGTCGCCCAGCT
>Ga0310810_10002800_pt1 | contig 18861 bp, 15 predicted proteins | sample NCmetagenome_FD_207641 | JGI IMG/M metagenome (GOLD analysis project Ga0310810, IMG submission 207641) | Soil microbial communities from experimental microcosm in Duke University, North Carolina, United States - NC | ecosystem: Engineered > Artificial ecosystem > Soil microcosm > Unclassified ...
TCCCCGATGCATCGAACTTCAGCACCGGCGGCGCCGCGTTCGCGCGCTTGTCCTCGGGAATCGACTGGGGCACGTGCAGCACCCAGATGTTGTCGTTGCGGTCGACCGAGATCGACGTCACCTCGCCAAGTACCCAGTTGTTTGGAATCGTCGGCCACTTCGCGTCGAGCTCGAACGTCGGTACCTTGAGCGCGTTGGCTTGCTGAGCGCTCGTGGATACAGCGAGCCAGGCGCTGGCGACCAGAGTGATAGCAGCGAGCACGGTGAGAGAAGGACGGGTCAGCGTGGACATGAACGTCTCCAGGGCGTGATTGTAGCGTCAGGCGCCGGCAGGTCTAAAAGACCCGCCCCTACTTCTCCCGCGCGGTGGACGTGAAGAATTCCGCCAGGATGCGCCGGAACTCGTCCGGTTGCTCGAGCCACGGGAAGTGCCCGCACTGATTGACGTAGGTCAGCGTGGACGACTTGATCGCCGCGTGGATGTCTTCAGCGGTCTTGTCGCCAACGGGATCCTGGTGTCCCTGAACGATCAGCACGGGACGATCGAGCTGCCGCAGACCTGGACGCGAGTCGTAGCCCTTGGCCATGTCGCCGAAGAGCAGTGTGTTCACCTGTAGCGTGAGCGTGCCGTCCGGCAGCTGCGACGCGAATGCGAGTCCCTTGGTGCGATCGAAGAAGTAGCCAGGCGTGATGGCGCGCACCTGTTCGAGCGCCGCCTTGTCAGGGTTCACCCCGCGCTTCGGCGCCTCGCTCCAGTAGCGCTCGGCTTCGACGTCTTCCGATCGCAGCCGCATGTGGATGTTGTCGTTGAACCATTCCGTGAACTCGAGCGTCGGTCCGCCCGGGCCGATGAGAATCATCCGGTCGATGCGATCCGGATGCGCGGCGGCGTACGCCATCGCCAGCATGCCGCCCCACGAATGGCCGACGAGGAACAGTCGATCCTGCTTGAGATGAATCCGTAGCGCATCGAGGTCGGCAACGACGTGCGCGATCGTCATGTTCGCCGCGGTCATCGTGGCGACCTTGGAGCGACCCGTCCCTCGCTGCTCGTAGAAGATGCGTTGATAGGACGCCGGCATGAACTCGGCGACAGGAATCATGTAATCGACTTCGAAGCCCGGACCGCCACTGAGGAACACGATCGGGGCGCCCGACCCGGCGGCACGATAGAAGAGCTGAACACCATCCCGGGTGAGCGATCCGTCCTGTGCGTACGCGGTGTGTCCGCAGAACAACACCACGATCCACAGCAGGAAACGCGATTGTCGAGCCCCAGTCATCGGGATAGCATACGTCCAACCGAGGAGAGCTTATGCCACGCCGAACCCCTCTCATCATCGTCATCGCCATCATCGCCGCGGCTGTTGTGGTGCGCGCGCAGATCAAGTCGAATCCGCTTCCCGCGCCGGTCGAGAAGCGCGGGCTCGCCGTCGAGATCCGCGATCTCGTGCAGCTGCCTGATACCCGATCGATGCTCGCTGCCGGTCAGGACGTGAATCCGGCGGGCTGGGCGCGTATCCAGTTCGTTCGCGACCTCCCTGACGGCCGCCGGTTCGTCAACGATTCGCGCGGGATTTTCTACCTGCTCGACAAGGACAACAAACCGACGGTCTACGCCAACGTTGCATCGGTCTTCCCGTTTGCGATCTATAACCGGCTGGAGAGTGGCTTCATCGGCTTCGACTTCCATCCTGAGTTCGCGAAGAACGGGTTGTTCTACACCGTGCACGGCGAGCGCGCGATGGGCAATCCGGCGAAGTTGAACTTCATCCCGCCGGGCTACACCGAGAAGGATGTGACGTACCACAACGTGATCACGGAGTGGCACGCGAAGAACCCGGCCGCCAACACCTTTGAAGGCACGCGACGCGAACTGTTGCGCGTCGCGCACGTCGTCATGAACCTCACGCATCCGTTCGGGTTTGTCGGCTTCAACCCGACCGCGAAGCCTGGAAGTCCCGACTACGGTCTGCTCTACACGAGCGGCAGCGACACGGGCTTCAGCAACGGGGGTGGACCGAACGCGAACAACCCGAGTCAGACACAGCGCCTGGACTCCGTCATCACAGCCATCCTGCGAATCGATCCGCGCAGTCCATCGGTGTCAAAGGGCACGAAGGGTCTCGGCGACTACACGATCCCGCCAGGCAACGAGTTCGCGGCCGATAACGATCCGAAGACGCTGGGTGAGATCTACGCGTACGGCTTCAGGAACGCACACCGGATGTCGTGGGATCTGACCGACGGAACGATGTACGCGTCGGACATCGGGATGAACCAGATTGAAGAGGTCAACATCGTCCGCAACGGCGAGAACTACGGCTGGATGAAGCGCGAGGGCTTCTTCGAGAACGGGATGGTCAGGCCGGGTGGCGCGCTCGATACCTTGTTCACGCTGCCGGCAGAGATCCTCGAGGGAAAGAAGAAGGACGAGTTCACGTATCCCGTCGCCATCTACGACCACGACGAAGGGCAGGCCGTCTCAGGCGGCTTTGCGTATCACGGTCGCATCCCGGCGCTGCGCGGCAAGTTCGTCTTTGGCGATGTTCAACGCGGACGCCTCTTCGCCTCCGACCTCGCGGCGTTGAAGAAGGCGGACGATGGCGTGCCGCAGACCGTGGCGCCGGTGGAAGAGATTCAACTGTATGTGCGTGATGGCAGCGGCAATCGCACGGACGTCTCGCTGCCTGACTTGATCACCAAGGTGATGGGGACCAAGCTTCCGCGCGCCGACCTTCACATCAGCCAGAGTCGCGACGGCGAATTGTTCGTGACGTCGAGGCAGGACGGCTGGATTCGGGTGTTGGTGCCGTAGAGGCGGGCCTTCAGACCCGCCGGCGGGTCCACAGAACAGGACCCGCCCTGCGAGCGCAGACGTAGGCCGGGTCCTGCTCTCCAGACCCGGCGTCAGTAACTACAGCCCCGTGCGAGCGAGCTGATCGAGCACCTTCCCGCGCGGGCTGTCTGCGGGCACGAAGCGCTGAATACGCTGCCCGGCGAAGACCTCACCGGTGTAGATGTTCCCCTTCGAATCGACCGCGATCATGTGCAGCCCCCAGAAGGAGCCGCCGCTCTCGCCCATGCTTCCCATGCGGCCCACTTCCTTACCGCTCTCGCGATCGAGGAAGTAGATGTGGTTGTTCGTCAGGTCCGAGATGTAGAGGAACTTCTGTTGCTTGTCCGGAGAGAACCCGACGCCGCCGGTCGCGCCGCCAACACCTGTGTGCTCGGCAAGCTTGAACTCTTTGAGGAACTTGCCTTCACGCGTCGTGACATGAATGCGATTTGCATTGCGATCCGCGGCGTACACGAGACCGTCGTTCGACACGTTGATCGTGAGATGCCCGCGGAACTCCTTGGGCATCGGACCGCCCGGCGTGTAGGCACGGTCGGCGTCGTTGGTCGAGACCTCTGACAACGGTCGTCCGTACGCGCCCCACCCGCGTTTGAAGGCGAGCGTCTTGAAATCAAAGACCATGACGCGGCCGCCGAGATAGCTGTCGGCGACGTAGATGTCGTTGTTCGGCTCGTCGATGCGAATCTCCTCGACGCCGCCGACGATCATCGGTGTCGTTGCGGGATACTTGGTCCGGAAGGCTGCAGCACCCGCGCCACGTGCGGCTCCTTCCGCCGAGCTCCCGCCACCACGTCCGAGGAAGCCGGCGACCGGACCGCGACCTCCGCGACCCGGCACGCGCGGCTCGGCACCGCGGCCTCCCGGAGGTCCGCCGCCTTCGGTCTCGGGGACGCGCGCGACCTCGCCGACCACCTTGCCCGACTTCGGATCGTATTTACGAACCGTGTCCTGCCCGATGTAGACGAAGCCCTGGCTGTCCACATCCATGCCGTGCCCCTGCGGCGCGTCGAACGAGCCGATCACCTTGCCGCTTTTGTCGATATGAATCATCGACGGCGGGCGAACGCAGCAGTCGGCCGCCGGGGGCGTGAGCTCGGCATGCAGCTCGATGTCCGTCAGGTCGTTCGGACGATTCAGCACCCACACATCGTCGTTCTTGTCCACGGCGAGACCCGTGATGCCGCCGATCTTCCATTTGTTCGGCAGCGGCTGTGGCCAGCCAGGGTCGTAAAGATAGCGCGGCGCGGTCTGTGCCTCGACGCCGATGCCCGTGAAGGAGACGACGAATGCGATGCCAACCTGCAGGGCAATGATGGCCCCGATTTTTGGATTGACCTTCATGATGTGCTGTCTCCGTGATGGTAGATTTTGGCTCGGAGGCCGGAGTGTAGGCCCTCGACCGGCCGCCGGTCAATCGGCTAGGGTAAGCGCAAGCGAGATGACATGGCTAAAAGGAAGCCGAATGACGCGGGATCGACGCACGCCGGAGGCGTCGTCTATCGCATGAAAGACGCGACGCTCGAGCTGCTGCTCGTGAGCTCCCGCTACGACAAGTCGATCTGGGTCCTCCCGAAAGGGCACATCGAGCCCGGGGAGTCGTCGGACGAGACCGCGGTGCGCGAGGTCTTCGAAGAGGCCGGCGTCACGGCGCGGGTCGTCGAATTCCTGCTCACCTCACAGCAATTCGTGCGCGGCGCCGCGCAGCAGGTCGAGTACTACCTGCTCGAGCGACTCGCCGAGGAGAAGGCGAGCGAGGGCCGGAAGATCGCCTGGCTCGTCGGAGACGAGGCGATTCGACGTCTCACGTTCGACGAGCATCGAGCGGTGCTGACCAAGGGCTGTGCGCGCCTCGAACAGAGTCGAGGGATCGTGTGACGACACGCAGACGACTCTCGCGCCGCGATCTGATCACCCGCAGTGCGCTGGCTCTGGGTGCGGTCGCGTTGCCGTCGGTTCGGCTCAGAGCGCAGGCGATCAGCCCGGTCATGTCCACGCTGAGCGCCTTCATGGCCGGCGCCAGAGATCGCGCGCTGCCTCCCGATGTCGTCGAGAACGCCAAGCATCACATCCTCGATACGTTCGCAGCGATGCTCTCGGGCTCGGAGTTGCCACCCGGCCACGCGGCAGTCGCGTTCGCCCGTGCTCAGGCCGGGCGGCCCGTTGCGACTGTCGTCGGCTCGAATGTCCTGACGGGATCGATCGACGCGGCACTCGTCAATGGACTGCTGGCGCATTCGGACGAAACAGACGACTCGCACGGCGAGTCACAGTCGCATCCGGGCGCGTCGATTGTGCCGGCGGCGCTCGCGCTCGGCGAGGAACTCGGCATCAGCGGCCAGCATTACGTGCGGGCGGTGACGCTGGGATACGACATCGGTCCACGACTCACGATGGCGCTCGGTGGTCCGACGTTCAGGGACGAGACCCGCCGCAGTACTCACGCGTTCGCGGGCACATTCGGATCTGCGGCTGCTGCGGGATGTGTCGCGGGCCTCGATCAACAGCAGATGCGCTGGCTGCTCGACTACGCGTCGCAGCAGGCCGGGGGCTATGCGATCTGGGGCCGCGACACGGATCACATCGAGAAGGGATTCGTCTTCGGTGGCATGCCGGCGCGCAACGGCGTCACGGCGGCCGTGCTCGTTCGCTCGGGATGGAACGGCGTGGACGATGTGTTCTCGGGGGCCGACAACTTCTTCCAGGTGAACGCCCCGAAGGGAAATGCGGCAGTGCTCGTTCAGGGACTCGGCGAGCGCTTCGAGATCGTCAACACCGACATCAAGAAGTGGACCGTCGGCACGCCGATTCAGGCGCCGCTCGACGCGATCGATAACCTGCGCAAGAAGCGGCCGTTCGAGGCGGATGACGTCAAGGAGGTTGCCGTACGGCTGGCGCCGACCGTCGGTGCCGTTGTCGACAATCGCGACATCCCGGACATCTGCCTGCAGCACATGGTCGCGGTAATGCTCATCGACAAGACCACGTCCTTCCATGCCGCGCACGACAAAGCGCGCATGAAGGATGCGACGGTGCTTCGTCAGCGCAGCAAGGTGAAGTACGTCCCGGACCAGGCGTTGGCGAAGGTGCTACCGGTGCGCGTCGCGATTGTCGAGGTCACGCTGAACGATGGGACGATGCTCTCCGATCGCGTGGAGGCCGTGCGGGGAACGGTGCGCAACCCGATGACTCGAACCGAGGTCGTCGACAAAGCGCGGGATCTCATCGCGCCGGTGGTCGGGCCTGCGACGGCGCAGAAGCTGATCGATGCGGTGTTGTCGCTCGAGAGTCTAAAGGAGATTCGCGCGTTACGTCCGTTGTTGCAGCGCGCGTGACTGTTGGGAGTTGGCCTTCGACTATCGCTCAGGCCACCCCGAGCGAAGTCGAGGGGTGGGAGTTGGATGTTGGGAGTTGTCTCGTATAATCCAGCCCCTGCGGAGGCCTTCATGAGATCTCGTCTGACCGGCGTCGCCGTTCTGGTCGCGCTGACGTGGCTTCTCCCGGCAAGTGCCGACGCGCAGTGGCTCGACTACAAGACTCCCGGGATTCCGCGTTTGCCCGACGGGAAGCCGAACCTGGCAGCCCCTGCGCCGAAGACGGCGGACGGCAAACCCGATCTCAACGGCATCTGGAGCGGCGCCGGCCCGATGTATCGCTACAACATCGCGCAGGACCTGCAGCCCGGCGATGTTCAGCCGTGGGCGGAAGCGCTCTTTCTCCAGCGCGTGAGAGAGTCGCGAAAAGACAGCCCGCTGGCGAAGTGCATGCCGGTCAGCCTGCCGTACCACCAGTTCTTCAACCTGACGCGCCTCGTGCAGACGCCGAGTCTGATGATGGTCGTGCACGAGTCCCCCAACAGCCCCAATCGAACGGTGTTCCTCGACGGCCGCGATCTGCCGAAGGATCCGAATCCGACGTACATGGGCTACTCGGTGGGCAAATGGGAAGGCGACACGCTGGTCGTGACGACAACCGGGTTCAACGACAAGGGGTGGCTCGACAGCGCCGGTCATCCGCAGACCGAGTCGCTGCGCATCACCGAACGCTATCACCGGCGCGACTTCGGTCACATGGATTGGGACATCACTATCGACGATCCGAAAGCGTTCACGAAGGCGTTCACGATCAAGACGCAGCGGACGCTGCAGGCCGACACCGAGCTGCTCGAGGATGTCTGTGAGAACGAGCGATCGCGCTCTCGCTTTGTCGTCGACACCAGCGTCACCGTGAGTCCTGCGGTCGTCGCCAGCTATGCCGGCACCTACGAGTTGGCACCCGGCCGAGACGTTGTGATCACGGCAGTCGACGGTCTGTTGTTCGTTCGCGGTCTGAACGAGCCGAAGCTTCCGCTGATCCCGACGTCGCAGACGCAATTCATGTCCACGGCCACGCCCGCCGGCTTCGAGTTCATCAAGGATGCGCAAGGGAAGGTGACGCACCTGATCGTGCGCGGAAACGTGCCGGAGACGAAGGCCGTTCGCAAGAGCCCGTGATCGTTCGCACTACCCCGGGCAGCATCCAGCTGATCACCCAGCCCGATCACGCGCAGCTCGCCCGACGGGTGATGGAGCACTGCGTACCGCTCGCGGCTCGGCCGCGGCGGGACGTGATCCTTCGAGCCATCGGCGAACACGACAACGGGTGGATGGAGGAAGACGCCGCTCCACGCGTCAATCCGACGACCGGTCACATCGTCGACTTCATCGATGCGCCTGCGGAGGTCCGTCAGCGTGTGTGGCCGCGCGGCGTGGCTCGACTGGCTGCCGATCCGTGGGCGGCGGCACTTGTCGCGCAGCACGCGATCACGATCTTCGACCGGTACCGGTCAGACGGCACATGGGCGTCTTTCTTTGCAGAAATGGAGCGAAGGCGCGACGATCTGCGCGGAGCGAGTGGACTGCCGCTCGAAGAGCTGCTCAGCGACTACGTCTTCGTGAGGCTCGCCGATTTGATCTCGCTCTGTTTCTGCATGGGCACGACCGACGAGCTGCGGTTCGATCAGTCGAGCGTGCGGCTCGCCGGTGCGCAGGTCGTTGTCACGCCAGACGCGTTTGGTGGAGCCGAGATCCCGGTGGAGATCGGGGCCAGGGAGATTGCGAACGAGAGGTATGACACCGATTCGGCCCTGCGCCTGGCCCTGAGTAAAGCCAGGCCGGCGACACTCCGCGGGGTGATCACCGGAGGATCAGCATGACAAAGCAATTGCTTGGGACCGTTCTCGTCGTGGGTGTCCTGACCGGGATGACTGGCGACGCCCGGCAATCGCGGGCGCAGTCGCTGGACCGCAACGGTGCACCGATCTTCAGGGTCGATCCGTTCTGGCCGAAGCCGTTGCCGAACCGGTGGAGCATGCAACAGGTCACCGGTATCCATGTCGATCACGACGACCACGTCTGGTTCTTGAATCGTGCGGCCGCGGCAGAAGGGGACGAGATCGGCGGCGGCGACAACCCGCCCCGCATCGAGTGCTGCGTTCGTGGCCCAGAGGTCGTCGAGCTCGATCAAGAGGGCAATGTGGTTCACGCCTGGGGTGGCCCAGGCCATCACCCGCTCTGGCCCACGGCGTTGCAGACGGTGATTGCCGATCGGAAGGGGTTCGTGTGGGTCGGTGGCACGGCGCCGCAGGACAGCATCCTGAAGTTCACGCGCGATGGGAAGTTCGTATGGGACTTCGGCCACCGCCCGCCACAAGGCGCGCCGTTCACCGAGAACAATCAGCAGACCGATCTCCTCGGATCGAAAGGGCGATTTCAGATCGATGAGGTCGCCGGAGAAATCTACGTCATCAACCAGAAGCGGGTGCTCGTGTACGACATGGACACGGGCGCCTTCAAACGAGGGTGGGGCGGCCACGGCATGCCGCTGAACGAGATCACAAACGATCCGATTTCGCCCTACAAATGGACTGGCGCTCCTCCCCCCGCGGAGAAGAACTTCGTGCCCGATCTGCACTTCGTCGAGATCTCCCAGGACCGGCGCGTCTACATCGGCGAGCGCGGGCAGAATCGGATCGAAGTGTTCACCACCGACGGTAAGTTCCTGCAGGAGTTCTACGTCTCGCCCAATACCCCGGCACGCGGTGAGGGATGCGGTGGCCTGAACAACACGAAGATGCCACCGTGCGGCACCACGTACAAGCTCGCGATCTCACGCGACCCGGGGCAGAAGTACCTCTACGTCGCGGACGGAACGAACAACCGCGTGTGGATCCTGGACCGCCAGAGCGGCAAGACGCTGGGATCGTTCGGCGGCAACGGCCGCTATGCCGGCCAGCTCCATTGGATCAACGCGATCGCGATGGACTCGAAGGGCAACATCTACACCGGCGAAGTCGAGCAGGCGAAGCGCATTCAGAAGTTCGCGCCGGTGCGACAGTAGCGCGCCATTCTCACAGGCCCTCGTCCTTCGTTTCGCGAATCGCCAGCAGGCCGACGAGCGTCAGCAACGCAGCAGCCACGACGTAGTAACCGACGAACTGCAGGCCGTAGTTCTGCGCCAGCCAGGTCGCGATGTAGGGCGCCAGCGATGCGCCGAAAATCCCCGCGAGGTTGAAGGTCAGCGAGCTGCCGGTGTAGCGCACGCGGGTCGGAAACAGTTCCGAGAGCGTCGTGCCGAGAGGCCCGTATGTCAGCCCCATCAGCGAGAGCCCGACAATCATCGCGATGGTTGCACCCACCAGACCTGACGTCAGCAGCGGCGCCATCACCAGGCCGAACACACCAATCGCGACCGTCACCCAGATCAGGGTGTTGCGGCGACCGCGTTCGGCAATGACCGCGCTGACCGGAATGGCGAGCGCAAAGAACACGACGCCTACGAGCTGGATGACGAGGAACGTGTTGCGGCTGTAGCCGAGAACCGAGGTACCCCACGACAGGGAGAAGACCGTCATCAGGTAGAACAGGACGAACGTCTCGATCGACGCGAGCGTGCCGAGCACTAACGTGCGCGGGTGTTCCTTGATGACGGTGAGCATCGGCACCTTGGCGCGCTCCTCACGTCTGGCCGCCTGCTGGAATACCGGCGTCTCGGTGATGGTCAGCCGGATGTAGAGCCCAATCACCACCAGCGCGGCGCTCGCGAGAAACGGGATGCGCCAGCCGAATGCCAGGAACTGCTCGTTGGTGAGCCACTCCGAGAGCGCGAGGAACGAGCTCCCGGAAAAGAGAAACCCGATTGGCGCGCCGAGCTGTGGAAACATCCCGTACCACGCGCGCTTTCCTGGTGGGGCGTTTTCAACCGCGAGGAGAACGGCGCCGCCCCACTCGCCACCGAGCCCGAGACCCTGGCCGAAGCGGCACAACGCGAGCAGCGTGGGAGCGGCGACGCCGATGGTCTCGTAGGTCGGAAGCACGCCGATCGTCACCGTGGAGACGCCCATCGTCAGCAGCGCAGCAACGAGCGTGGCTTTGCGACCGACGCGATCGCCGAAATGCCCGAAGAGTGCGGATCCGATTGGCCGCGCCACGAATGCGATGCCAAACGTCGCGAGCGATGCGAGCACGGCGGATGCTGGATCAGACGTTGGAAAGAACAGACGCGGGAAGACGAGGACCGCCGCCGTGGCGTAGATGTAGAAGTCGAAGAACTCGATCGTGGTCCCGATCAGGCTCGCGAACAGGACCTGCCCTGGTGAGTTGACCTGTGGCCGGATGGTTTCCAATGTTAGGGTTACCGCGGAAGAACCGCTTCAGCGGCGCGACGCAACGCCCTGGCCTCGTCGCGAAAAGCCACGAGTGCTTGCAGGGCCTCAGTGCTGCCGAATGCTGGATCGGGGACCGGGGCGCCCCTCAGGGCTGGCGCATCGTCGAGATCGCCGAGCCCGGCATCACGCAAGCGCCGCAAGCGCTGCAGCATCAGGTCGCGAATCTCCTCGGGGTTGTCCACGCCCCTGAACGTCGCAACATGGAGATCCTCCTTCTTCTCGTGAGACCCGGAACTGCCGCCCCCTCCGGCCGTATCGACCTTCACATCCGAGATCCCAAACAAGCGCTCGAGCGGTCCCTGCGAGATCGTGATGTTCTGAACGTTCGCGAACGTCATCGTCATCTCATGAACGTTCCAGACGCCGGCGCGAATGCGGAGGCTGCGGTCGGTCACTTTGTACCACCGCATCTCGTAGTTCAGGCGCAACGAGAAGAACGAGATGCCTGCCTGCGCGAGAAAGACCACTGCGGCGAGGACGCCCAGGGCGGTCACCAGGATCGCCGCGAGACCCGTTGCCGCGGCAACCGCGAGCGGTATGAAGAGCAGAAGCCCGCTCAGAAGAATGGCGAGCTCCCACAGCGCCCAGGCGATCGTGATGTAGCGCAGGTAGCCCGGTGCCGCACGGAAGACGCGCAGGCTGTGCACGTCACCCATCGGGTCGTGTGGTTCAGGCGGTACTTTCAGCAGCCACAGGAGCGTCGACTTCAGCTGCTCATACATTGCGCCGCTCTCCGGCCCCTCCACGACCTGCTTGCCGTTCGAGGGCGATACGGGCCGCGCGGAGTTCGTCTATCGCATCGCGCAGCAGCGCCACTGCCTGTCCGCCATCAGCGCCGGCCCCGCGCGCTGGTTCCTCGTGTGCGGTGCGATCTCGATAGCCGCGCATGCGGGTGTAGAGGAAGTCGCGGACGGCTTCGAATTCGATCAACCCTTCGAGCGTCATCTCTGCCCCCGAGGAGCCCGACGCCGTCTGAATCTTGATGTCAGCCAGCCCCAGCCAGCGCTGGATGAACCCGCTGGTGAGGTGGATGTCCTGAATTCGGGCGTAGGTCAGGTTGATCTGCCTTCGAAACAGGATGCCCCATCGCATGTGCACGCCTTCCGCGTCGAAACGAAAGCGCATCGTTTCGTAGCGAAAGAAGAGCAACGGCATCACGACGATAAAGCCCGGCCCGGTCAGCACCGCACGAATGACGTAGAGCCATAAGAGATGGCGATGCGGCCGTTCGATCGCCAGGATGCCGGGACCGATCGCGTCCTGCGCCATCAATTGCCGACGATCGACTGGTAGAGCATCGTGGCGAAGTTCGCTCGGATCGCGAAGTCGCCCCCCATCAACTGCGTGCAGTAGACCGCTACCATGTCTTCCTTCGGATCGATCAGCACGTGCGTGGACGCCGCGCCAGACCAGCCGAACTCACCGACGGAGCCGATGTTGCCTCTCTCGGCCGGGTTCATGAGCACCGACACGCCCAGCCCATAGCCGGTGCCTGGACCAACACCTCCGTTGGCAAGCGCCGTGGCCGACAGATGATTCGTGGCCATCAGTTCGACCGTCTTCGGGCTGAGCAGACGCACGCCATTCAACTGCCCCTTGTTCAGGAGCATCTGCGCGAAGAGCGCGTAGTCGCCGATCGTCGTCGAGATGCTGTAGCCTCCGAACACCTGGTCGCCGTAACCGGTTCCAAGCGGGCTGCTGTCAACGGCCAGCTTGCCGTCGCGGCCCATGCTGTAGAGCGCCGGCACCCGTGACTTCTTGTCGGCCGGGACTTTGAACATCGAGTCGTTCATCTCGAGTGGTCGGAAGATCCGCTGGCGGACGAACTCGTCGAACTTCTGCCCGGACAACTTCTCGACCAGTGCCGCTTGCACGTCATGCGCGACGCTGTAGACCCAGCGATCGCCAGGCTGGTAGAGCAGCGGCATCTTTCCAACCTTCTCAATCAGACCAGTGAGGTCTGTCGCGAAAACGTTGGCGTCCCCATACATCTTGTCGACCGGTGAGTCACCGAACCCATAGGAGAAGCCCGCCGTGTGGCGGAAGATGTCCTGGACCGTAATCTGCCGCTTGGCGGAGTCGAGCAGCATGCCACCCTGCGGTGTGCGACCGGCGTAGACCTTTGCATCGGCAAATGCGGGGAAGTACTTCGACAGTGGATCAGTCAGCTGGAACTTGCCTTCTTCGAAGAGCATCAGCAGCGCCGTCGACGTGATCGGCTTGGTCATCGAGTACATCCGGAAGATGTCGTCCGAACGAGTCGCGCGGCCCGTCGTGAGGTCGGCTTTGCCGTAGGCATCGACGTGCACGACCTTGCCATGCCGGGCGATGAGCGTGACGACTCCCGGTGTGCGTCCGGCGTCGACGTACTCGTGAATCACCTTGTCCATCCGCGCCAGGCGTTCGCTCGAAAGCCCTGCCTCCTCCGGCTTGGAGATCGGCAGTTCCTTCGACCTGATGCCGGTTGCGCCCCCGACGATGACCAGGGCGGCGAGCACGATTGCGCTGATTCGGATGAGTCGAGACATGCGAATTCTCCTTACTTGTCGAGCACCTCGCGCACCCGCTGCGCGAGCTGGTCGAGCGAATACGGCTTGGCCAGGAACTCGATTCCTTCGCGCAGTACGCCGTGGTGCACGATCACGTTCGCGGTATACCCCGAGGTGAAGAGTACTTTCATCGAGGGGCGTAGCTCCAAGAGCCGCTCCGCGAGTACCTGGCCGTTCATCCCTGGCATCACAACGTCGGTGATGAGAAGCGCGGGAACCTCCGCCATCTGTAGAATCGCCGCGATGGCCGACGGACCGTCGGCAAAGAAATAGACGGCGTATCCCAGGTGCGCAAGCATACGAGAAGCAATGGCCCTGACGTGATCTTCGTCTTCAACGAGGACGATGGACTCTGTGCCTGGCGGCCGGCGCTCGCTGCTTGGTTCGAGCGTGGAGCCCGGCACCTGATCCACGGCTGGCAGATAAATCTTGAACGTCGTGCCGTGACCGAGCTCGGAGTAGACCTCGATCTGCCCGCCATTCTGTTTGACCGCGCCGTACACCATCGCAAGACCGAGGCCCGTGCCACGGCCGGCCTCTTTCGTCGTGAAGAACGGCTCGAAGAGATTGGCGCGGACGTTGTCGGTCATGCCGGCGCCGGTATCGGACACGGCGAGCATGACATACGGGCCAGCAGAGACGTACGGATGGCTCTTGACGTACTCCTCGTCGAGCTCGACGTTCGCGGTCTCGAGGGTCAGCCGGCCGCCGTTCGGCATCGCGTCGCGGGCGTTGACGGCGAGATTGATCAGGATCTGCTCGACCTGGCCCGGATCGAATTGGACGGAGGCGAGCTCGGGTTCCACAAAATGTTCGAGGCTGACGTCCTCTCCAATCAGTCGCGAGAGCAGCTTGCGGACGTGTGTGAGGACGTCGTTCAGGCTGATCACTCTGGGATCGATCACCTGCTTCCGGGAAAACGTCAGCAGCTGACGCGTGAGACTGGTCGCGGAGTCGGCCGCCTTGTCTGCGTCGGCGAGGTACTCGAAGCGCGGATCGATCGGCTGAATCTCCATCATGGCGAGCTCGAGGTTGCCCTTGATGGCGGTCAGCAGGTTGTTGAAGTCGTGTGCGATCCCGCCAGCCAGCCGGCCGATCGACTCCATCTTCTGCGCCTGACGGAACTGTCCTTCGAGCCGCTTGCGATCGGTCACGTCGCGGCAGTTGACGACGATCCCACGGATCGCTGGATCGTCGAGGTGATTGGTGGTCGTCCCCTCGAGCCACCGCCACGAGCCGTCCGCGCAGCGCGCGCGCAACTGCCAGGGCACGACCACGTCAGGCGTCAACTGCAGCACCTGACTCAACGTCTCGCGTGCCGCTGGCACATCGTCCGGCCATACGAGCTCGAAGCCCGAACGATTGATCCACTCGTCAACGGGAAAGCCCAGCGTGGTGGCGAAAGAGGGATTCAAATACGTGAAGCGACCCTCACCGTCGATCAGCATGATGAGGTCGGACGACGACTCGAGCAGCGATCGCAGTCGCAGCTCGCTGTTCTGAAGCGCTTCTTCGGTGCGCTTCAATTCCGTGACGTCTTCAGCGACGCCGACCACACGCCACAGCTCGCCGGCCGAGTTGTGAATGGGAAACGTGCGGACGCGCATCCATCGCACGGCGCCGTGTCTGTCGATGGCCCTCAACAACTGATCGTAGCCACCGTGATTCGCAAGCTGGCCGGCCTGTTTGGCCCGGCCGACATCCTCGGGGTGGGTCGATCTGAAGAACTCATGGTAGTGAGCGCCGACGGGAATCTTCTGGCCCGTGATCCGTTCCCACACGTCATTGCGGTACAGGATCGTTCCGCTCTCGGCTTCGCGAACCCACACGAAGTCGGAGATGTAGTCCGTCAGCTCGCCCAGAATGTCGCCGGCGAGACCCTCGGGCGTGGACGCGATATCGTGGAAGATGGCGCCAGCCAGGAACACCTGACCAGAATCGGTACGGATCGTCGACCAGCGAATACGCCGGCGACTGCCGTCGGCGTGGCGCATCCGGATGGTGAAGTGCCCAGGCTCGATCGACGAAATCGCCCTGGCGCCGGCGACGGCGGCGGTGTCGCTGTCGTGAATCAGCGAGGCGAATTCGCGCCCGTCGAGCGCGGCCGCGGTCCATCCCAGCAGGCGCTCGAACGACGCGTTCGCGCGTACCACACGCCCATCCCCGCCGACGATGCAGAGGAGATCGGATGACAGATCGAAGAAGCGTTCGAAATCAATCGTCGGCATGACCAGGCCGCGGCCGCTACGGTCGACGCACTCCAGTCGCGTCTGGTTACCGCTTGTCGACGACGACCACGCCTCCCTTGATCGTGACCTTCGTCTTCAGCCAGTTCCAGTACCCCTCGAGTGGATCGCCGTCGAGGAGGATGATGTCGGCAGTCTTGCCGGCCTCGAGCGTGCCGAGCTGGTCGCCCATCTGGATGTAGGACGCCGTGTTCGGCCCCATGATCTGAATCATGTCTTTCATCGAGAACATCATGTTGAACGACTTCAGCTCGTGCTCGAGCCCGGCAAGCGGATCGTAGGTCGTGTCGGTGCAGTAGCCGAGGATGGCGCCCGCGTCCCACACCGTGCGTGCGTTCACCGGCATGAAGCCGGCCTCTTCACCGAGGCGCACGCCACCAACGATTGATTGCGGCCAGTCCTTGCCGTCGCGGAACCGCGGCTTGTTGTCGTTGGCGAACACGCCGAAGACGGGCGCACCGAAGCCGATCGTCGCAAGGACTTTCGTTCCAGATGCTGCCAGCGTCTTCGCGTCCTCGACGCTCGTAAAGTCCTTGTTGGGGAGGTGGACGAGAAGCGGCACGCCAGCGCTCACGGCGGCCATCATCGCGGGGGTGCTCACCGCATGCACCTGCACCATCACGCCAGCCTTCTTGCCTTCGTCCACGACCGCGCGGAGGACCTGCATCTCCTGTTCGGTCGGACCGGGGACCGGCGTCAGCGTGATCTCGCCAGTGAACTTGATCCCCGCCGCGGCCATCTTGCGGATTTCTTCGCGCGCGCTGTCGGGTGTGAGCTGATTCAGTCGCAGTTGGCCTGACGGGATGATGTGCGGTCCGTTGATCTGGCCCGACTCGATGTGATCTCTCAGCGTGATGTTGCCGTCGCTCGGGCCGCCACCAGAGAGGATCGTGGTGTAGCCGGCCTCGAGCTGCGCCTGCATCTGCGCCTTCTCGTTCGGTCCGGTGTTGATATGCCGATGCGCGTCGATGAAGCCGGGCATCGCGCTCATGCCCTTTGCGTCGATGACCTTGCCGCTGGCCGACGCTGGTGGACCCGCGGCGACAGACGCGATCTTGCCGCCGCGTACGACGATCGACCCGCGCTCAATGACGGTCGCATTGGGGCCGATGATGCGGGCGTTCGTGATCGTGAGGTCCTGCGCGGAGAGCGGTGTGACCGATCCGGCCAGGGCACATACAAGGGTTGTTGCGAGGAGCCTTAAGAGCACGTGTCGATTCATGTCACCTCAACGGTGCCGGATGAGGGGGGCAGAATAGCACGCCGCTCACACGAAGACCGTGGGTCCCATGTCTCGTACGGTTCGACGGGGCGACGGTGCGGAGGTGCGATGGTCCGGTCCGATGGTGCGATGGGCTGCTGGCCCGACTGTCCTGCGCGAACGCTGCATGTGCTTGACTGTCGGACCATCGGAACGTCGGACCGGACTCTCGCACCGTCGTGCCTTCGCTCCATCGGACCGCAAATCATCTACCAGGGCGGCAGCGTCATGAAGAGGAACTCCTTCACGTAGGGGTCCTGCGCCGCGCGCAGCTCGGCCCCACTCCCTTCGAAGTAGATGCGTCCCTCGTGCAGCACCATGAAACGGGCATGCTCGGCCTCGGTTTCGTGAATCTGCACGTGCCCGTTCGAGCGGGTCGCCTCATGCATGGCGATGTAGTACGCGTCGCGGATCTGGTGCGTCACCATGATCGACGTCACGTGCTCCAGGTCCCTCAGCTTCACGATCTCGTCGTCCACGGTCGCCGCGATGATGGGATCGAGGCCTGTGGTCGGATCGTCGAACAGAAGCAGGCTGGGCTTGGTCGCCATCGCACGAGCGATCGCGACGCGGCGTCGCTGGCCGCCCGAGAGCTCCGACGGCATGCGCTCGCCATACTCGCCCAGCCCGACGAAGCCGAGGACTTCCGCGACGCGGGCGTTCACCTGATCGAGCGGCAGGTCGTCCTCTTCGTACAGCCGATAGCCGACGTTCTCGGCGACCGTCAGTGAATCGAACAGCGCAATCTCCTGGAACGACATCCCGATGTCGGTGCGTACCCGCAGCAAGTCCCGCTCGCGCATGGAATCGATCCGGTGCCCGTTGACGACGATCGTGCCCGAGTCGGGTCGCAGCAATCCAAGAATGAGCTTCAGGACGATCGACTTTCCAGCACCGCTCGCGCCGAGCAGGATCGCCATGCTCGCCTTCGGCACGCTGAAACTGATCTCTTTGAGGACGACGTGATCGTCGAAGGCAAAGGACACCTTGTCGAACACCACGGCCAGCGACTCGTCATTGTGGGTGGGCATCGGTCCCGTACTAGTCTATTCGCGCTGACCGGTCGGGCCGGACGACGACGGCCGCGAGCGCGTAAGGACGCCGCGCGGGATCGAGCCGGGTGGCAAGCCGTCGAATCACGTCGGACCACTCTCGCTCGTCGATGTCGGCGGCCGCGCGACGCGCGCGGATCGGTCGTTGACGGAAGGCTGCGGCCCAGTCGGGGCGATCGCGGCCCGTGTGATCGCGAACGACGACATCGAATCCGGGCCCATCCTTGTAGATCGCCACCAGGCCGAGCCCGCGGTCGCTGCCGATCTCGATTTCGAGCCGCGCGACTCGCCCCATCTGGCTGTCTTCGATGTGGGCGAACACGCCCTCGACCAGGGGATGTCCTGATGCGAAGAAGTCGATGGTCTCATCCTCCACCGCTTCTGCGCGATCGAACGATCCGATGTAACTCGATCCGCCAGGCACGCCGGGAAGGCCGTCCACGAGCGATTCATTTCCGAGCTCGATTGCAAACGTGCGACGGCCGCGCGTGTGCTCTACGGCGAACCCCATACGAGCACAGACGGTGACGACGACATGCTCGTTGAGCGCGTCGAGATCGCCAGGGATGCGCGCGAGCAGATCAGAGCCCATGGCGGATCGATAGGGTTCACGATGGAGCTGCTGATACGCCGCCTCTCGTATCCGCGTGCGCGCCGAGCGGGCGTCCCCAATCAGCGTCTCGAGTCGCGCATCGGTCAGTGAGGCGGCAGGGTCGAGCGCGATCTCCTCGAGCGCGCGCTCCACGTGGGCGAGTTGCGGCTCGAGGCCGGCCGACGGTTCGATGAAGACGTCGAGCGCTTCGAGCAGGTGTACGACGTCGGCGCCGATCCCGTCCGGAGGGCGGAAGTAGACGATCTCGACCGGGAGGCGGCGTCCGATTCGATCGAGGCGCCCGATGCGCTGCTCGACCGTCGCCGGTTTCCACGGGAGGTCGAAGAGGACGAGACGGCGGCAGAACTCGAAGTTACGACCTTCGCCGCCAGCTTCAGTGGACACGAGGACGCTCGGCCCGTCGGGATGGCGAAAGAGCGCGACCTCGGTATCGCGTCGCGCGGGTGACAGTTCCTCGTGGAAGGCGCCGGTGGCCAGCTGCGCGCGGCGGCTGAGCGCCGTCCGCAGCATCTCCAGCGTCTCGCGATGCGCGACGAAGACGAGCGTCTTCTCGTTGGCGTCCTTCCAGCGCCGCGCCT
>Ga0310810_10002801_pt1 | contig 18857 bp, 13 predicted proteins | sample NCmetagenome_FD_207641 | JGI IMG/M metagenome (GOLD analysis project Ga0310810, IMG submission 207641) | Soil microbial communities from experimental microcosm in Duke University, North Carolina, United States - NC | ecosystem: Engineered > Artificial ecosystem > Soil microcosm > Unclassified ...
GTCACCGACACGCTGTGGCCCGACTTCCGCAAGCGTCACCTGCTCGAGGCGATTCTCGCGTATCAGAAGCGCGATCGCCGCTACGGCGGCATCAACCAGCCCGCGGTCGCCGGGCGGTGACGCGAGTCCTGTCCGCGCTCGTGCTGCTGCCGGTCGTTGTCGGCACGATCTGGTTCCTGCCCTCGGAAGGCACGCTCGTCCTCGCCCTGATTGCGGCGGTGCTCGCCTTCTCCGAGTACTGTCACGTGGCGCGCGCGCTCGGGGTGACGGTCCCGGGGGGAATCGGCGGCGCCGCCGTGGTGCTGGTCTGCTTCGAGATGTGGTTCGCCGACAGGACGCTCCATGCGAACTGGACGTATCTCGTCCTGCTGGCCGCCTTGATTGTCGTGGGCGCGGCCTCTGTCGGCAGGGGCCGGCCGGCGCCGACCGTGTTGGCCGATGCGGCGGCGACGATCTTCGCGCCGATTTATATCGGCCTTCCGCTCGGAGCACTCGCCGCCATTCGCGCCGGCTCCAATCCCGACGGCAGATGGGTCCTCTTGCTCCTGCTCGCGACCATCGTCGTCAGCGATTCCGCGCAGTACTACACGGGCCGCGCGTTCGGACGACGCCCCCTGTCCCCGGCGATCAGTCCGAAGAAGACCGTCGAAGGCGCGATCGGCGGCGTCGTGTTCGGCACCGCGGCGATGACGTGGGGGGGCCGCGGCGTATTCGGATCGCCCCTGTGGATACTGGCGCTCGCGGGCGCCGCGATTTCACTGCTGGGAATCGTCGGCGACCTGTTCGAGTCGCTGTTGAAGCGCAGCGCCGGCGTGAAGGACTCGTCGAATCTGATTCCCGGGCATGGCGGGGTGCTGGATCGCATCGACAGCTGGCTGTTCGCTGCCCCCGTGTACTACGTCTTCGTCCGGTTCGTCGCATGAAGGGGATCGCCATCCTCGGATCGACCGGCTCGATAGGGCAGAGCGCGCTCGCGGTCGTCGACGCGCATCCTGACAAGCTGCGCGTCGTCGCGCTCGCCGCGGGGGGAAACGCGTCGAAGCTCGCGGCCCAGGTCGAGAAATACCGGCCGTCGCGTTCCGCGCTCGCGGCCGAGCGCGGACCCGAGTGCCTGCTGGAAATCGCGACGCATCCCGACGCGGACATCGTGCTGTTCGCGTCCTCGGGCACCACGGCGCTCGACGCCGTGCTGGCCGCGATTGCCGCCGGCAAGACGATCGCGCTCGCCAACAAGGAAATCCTCGTGATGGCGGGCTCGGTCGTGATGGCCGCCGCGAAGCGTCGCGGCGTCGCGGTCCTGCCCGTCGACAGCGAACACAACGCGATTCATCAGTGCCTGCACGGGCGGTCGGCGTCCGATCTGAAGCGTCTCATCCTGACCGCGTCCGGCGGCCCGTTCCGCGGCATGACGGACGCCCAGCTCTCGGCGGTGTCGGCCGACGATGCGCTTCGGCATCCGACGTGGCGGATGGGTCCGAAGATCACCATCGACTCCGCGACGCTCATGAACAAGGGACTGGAGGTCATCGAGGCGCGCTGGCTGTTCGATGTCGGCGCCGACCAGATCGACGTTCTCGTGCATCCGCAGTCCATCGTCCACTCGATGGTGGAGCTCGTCGACGGATCCGTAATTGCGCAACTTGGCGTGACCGATATGCGTCTACCGATTCAGTATGCGTTCTCCTATCCCGGTCGCTGGAGCGCGCCGCTGCCGTCGCTGGATCTCGCGCGTGCCGGCCGCCTCGAATTCGAGCGGCCCGACGTGCAGCGTTTCCCCTGCCTGGAGCTCGCGTTCCGCGCCCTGCGCGGGCCCGAGGGACTGTCGATCGTGCTGAACGCGGCAAACGAGGTGGCCGTATCGGCATTCCTGGATCGGCGTCTGGGATTTGCGGCCATCCCGGATGTGATCGCGCAGGCGATGGACGCCTACGAGCGCGAGGGCGTGTCGCCGGTCATTGGACTGGCCGACGTGCGCGGGATCGATACATGGGCTCGTCGGCGAGCAGCTCAGGCGGCCGGTAGGGTACAATCGATGCCCAGCCAACAGGTGAATGATTGACCAGCACCTTCGCGTTTCTGTTCGTCCTGGGCGTCCTGATCTTCGTGCACGAGCTCGGGCATTTTCTGATGGCCCGCCGCATCGGCGTCCGGGTGCTGACGTTTTCGCTCGGCTTCGGGCCGAAGCTTCTCAGTTTCAGACGCGGGCCGACTGAATACTGCATCAGCGCGATCCCCCTCGGCGGCTACGTCAAGATGGCCGGCGAGAACCCGGAAGACTCGCGCACCGGCGCGCCGGACGAGTTCCTCTCGAAAGGCAAGTGGCAGCGGTTCCAGGTACTCGTGATGGGTCCCATCATGAACCTGATCCTCGCCGTCGTGGTGATGGCGGTCGTGCTCTATCAGGGCGCGCAGCTTCCCGCCTTCGAGCAGCAGCCGGTCGTCGTCGGCGCGTTCACCGACACCTCGGTCGGCGCCAAGGCCGGCCTGCAGTTCGGCGACCGGATCGTGACGGTCGACGGCAAGGCGGTCGACACCTGGGAAGAATTCGCGATGGAGATCGTGCCGAAGGCCAAGCGCCCCGTGGTGCTTGGGGTCCAGCGCGCCGGCCGTCCAGTCCAGATCACCGTCGTCCCCGACGGGCAGGGGAAATACGAGATGGGCGACATCGGCGTCCAGCCGGTCGTCCACCCGGAGATTCTCGAAGTCAACCCGAACCAGCCCGCGGCATCCGCCGGCCTCAAGAAAGGGGATGTCATCCTCGGCGCCGGACAGGAATCGAACGTCACGCGCGATCGCCTGGTCAGCTTGATCAAGGGGAGCGAAGGCAAGCCTCTTCCTCTGCAGGTCAAGCGCCATGGCGTCGTCGAGACCGTGGTGGTGACTCCGCAGCGATCCGGCGACACCTTCATCATCGGCGCCCAGTTGAACGTGTTCGAGACGCGGACGGTCGATCCCGGGCCGATCGACGCCATCAAGCTGAGCGTCGCGAAGAACTGGGAGTGGACGGAGCTGATCGTCAAGACCCTCGTCGGGCTCTTCACGCGCGAGACGTCGGTCAAGCAACTGATGGGGCCTGTCGCGATTGCCGATCTGTCGGGCAGCGCCGCGGAGGCCGGATGGATCCAGCTTTTCAGCCTGATGGCGATGATCAGCCTGAACCTGGGACTCCTCAATCTGATGCCGATTCCCGTGCTCGACGGCGGCCACATTTTCATCCTCGGCCTCGAAGGCCTCGCGCGCCGCGACTTCAGCATCAGGGTCAAGGAGAAGATGCTGCTCGGCGGCTTCGTACTCCTCCTGATGCTGATGGTCACCGTCATCTACAACGATCTCATGCGCATTCCATGGATCGAAAAACTGGTGCCCTGGCGCTAGCGCTCGTCTGCAGCGCAGCGCTCCTTACGCACGCGGCCGACCATCAGGATCCGCTCGGTACGGGGACGTTCTCCATTCTGGGCTACGATCCCGACACCGGCGAGCTCGGCGCAGCGGTCCAATCGCGCGTGTTCTCGGTCGGCAACGGCGTGCTCTGGGCGGAAGCCGGCGTCGGCGTCGCCGCGACGCAGGCCATCGTGGACGTCAGCTACGGGCCCAAGGCGCTCGCGCTGCTGCGCACCGGTCTGGCGCCGGACGCGATCATCAAAACCATCCTCGACGGCGATCCGGATCCTGGGTACGCCGGCCAGCGGTGGCCCAAGGCGGGCCGCCAGTTCGCCGTGATGAATCCCAAGGGCGAGTACGCCGCCTACACCGGCCCCCAGGCTGACGCCTGGGCAGGCAACAAGGGCGGCAAGTTCTGCACCGCGCAGGGCAACATTCTCGCCGGCGCCGCGGTGGTCGACAACATGGTCAAGAACTTCGAGGAAACGAAGGGTGCACTCTCGCTGCGGCTCGTCGCGGCGCTCGAAGGCGGCCAGGCCGCGGGCGGCGACAAACGCGGCCAGGAGTCCGCCGCGCTGATCGTGGTCAAGAAGGACTGCGGCGTCTGGCTGCACAACGACACCGTGCTGCGCCTGCAGGTCGACGACAATCCCGAGCCGATCAAGGAGCTGCGCCGTCTCGTCGAGATGTCGATTCCGAGGCGCCGGGCGCGTCCGGGGTGCGAAGGCGTCAACGGGGCGCCGCGATAGAATTGCCGGCTACTTCTTCTTTCGTCCCGGCTTCTTGAACTTGCCTTCCGCCTTCAGGATGCGCGCGTAGTCGGCTTCGGCGGCGATGTAGACCGGCTCCATCCAGCGGTTCCCCTCTTTCTCGACAATCGCCTTCAGCGCGTCTTCGGCCGGATCTTTGCGTCCGCGCCGCGGCGGCGAGGTCTCGGCGGCAATCTTCTCGGCGGCATCGAGATAGGCGGCCGTCATCGTCGGCCGCGACCGCTCGGGATGCGCGACGACGGAGCCGGGCAGCTTCACCTCTGGCACCGGCGATTCTTCGGGTCCGGCGGCAGGCTCCGGACGGGACATCGCGCGCCCGCCCGAGCGCCGGTCGGACAAGTAGTAAAAAATGCCGGCGCTCGGGCACTTCGAGTACGCGTCGCGCGCGTGCGGAAAATCGGCGCGCAGATAGAGCGCCAGGCCCAGCGTGCAGCTCGCATCGGGGATCGTTTCGAGCGCCTTGCGCGCGTCGCGCTCCGCCGACTCGAACTTGCGGAACACGATCAGCGCGCGCGCGCGTTCCAGCCGCAGACGTCCCTCGTCCGGGCTGGCGTCAATCGCGCGCGCGAGCGTTTCGAGCGCGTCGCCGACGTGCCCGAGCGCCTCCTGGGCGCGCGCGCAGGCCAGCGCCGCGTCGGCGTTCTTCGGATCCTTCGCGTACGCCGCCTTCGCCGACGTGAGCTCCGCCTCGAGCCGCGTCCGCACGTCGCGGGGAAACGACGGCGCGTACAGCGGCGTCTCGAGCATCGACAACGTCTCCGGCTGCTGCCCTTCGACTCCGCTCAGGGCAAGCATGAGGACGGCGGCAAGGCGGATCGCGGCCAGCACCTCACTAGAATAAGGGAACGATGCTCCGACGCGAACTGCGCCCGATGCTCGCGCTTGCCGCGCCGGTGGTCATCGCCGAGGTCGGCTGGGTGCTGATGGGGACCGTCGACACCTTGATGGTCGGGCGTCTCGGGGCGAGCGCGATTGCCGCCGCGGGCCTCGCCGCCATGCTGTTCTTCACGGTCATGGTCTTCTCGATGGGATTGCTGCTCGGGCTCGATCCGCTCGTCGCCCAGGCCTTCGGGGCCGGACGCCTCGACGAGTGTCATCGCTGGCTCGGGACCGGCGTGTGGCTGGCGCTCATCGTGTCGCTCCCGAGCGTCGGGCTGATCCTGCTGATCCGCTCGGGCCTTGTTTTCTGGGGGCTGCCGCCGGACGTGCTCGCCCTCACGCAGCCGTACCTGTCGGTCCTGGCCTGGAGCCTCCCGCCGCTGCTGCTCTACGTCGCTTTTCGCCGGTACCTCCAGGCCATGAACATCGTCCGGCCGGTGACGATCGCGCTCGTCGCGGCGAACGTGGTGAACGCCATGGCGAATTGGATTCTGATCTTCGGCCATCTGGGCGCGCCCGCGCTGGGCGTGCGCGGGTCGGCGTTTGCGACCTTGGGCGCGCGGATCTTCATGGCGGCGGCGCTGTTCGCGGTGATCCTCGCGCACGAGGCGCGCATGACGCCTCGTCTGCGCGAGACTCCGCTCGGTCTCGACCCGGCGCGAATCCGCACGCTGGTGAGGCTCGGGCTTCCCGCGGCCGGCCAGGTGCTGTTCGAAGTCGGCGTGTTCGCGCTCGCGACCGCCCTGGCGGGACGCGTGTCGGCGAGTGGCCTCGCGGCCAACCAGATCGCGCTGAACATGGCGTCGTTGACCTTCATGGTCCCGTATGGCATCGGATCGGCCGGCGCCGTGCGCGTCGGCCACGCCGTCGGGCGTCGGGATGCACGAGGCGCTCGAGAAGCCGGCTGGACGGCGATCACGATTGGCGTCGCCTTCATGGCGTTCGCCGCCAGCCTGTTCTTTACGTTTCCCGGATGGCTGATGCGCGCGTTCACCCACGACGCCTCGGTAATCGAGATCGGCATCGCGCTTCTCTTTGTCGCCGCGATCTTCCAGCTCTTCGACGGGCTGCAGGGCGTCACAACCGGCGTGCTCCGCGGGCTCGGCGATACGCGATCGCCGATGTTCTGGAATCTGGGCGGACACTGGTTCGTCGGGCTCCCGCTCGGCTATCTCCTGTGCTTCCACCTGGGCCGTGGCGTCGTCGGGCTGTGGTGGGGACTGTCGGTAGGATTGATGATCTGCGGCGTGGCCCTACTGATCGTCTGGATTAGAAAGGGCACCGTGCTCGCTCCTCTCGCGGCCGGAGGCGCGCACGGCTGACCTGACGAACCGCCGAGGACTGATTAGGAGATCTTCCGCCGCGGGTACTTTGTCGCGATGTAGTCGTCGACGAGCTGGCGGAAGGCTACCGCCAGTTCGTCGTACGTGCCCCGAAGCGTCTTCACGTGCTGCCCGTCGATATAGACAGGGCAGTTCGGCGCCTCGCCGGTGCCCGGCAGGCTGATTCCGATGTTGGCGGCTTTCGATTCGCCGGGCCCGTTCACGACGCAGCCCATGACGGCGAGCGTCATCGTCTCGACGCCGTCGTAATCCTTCTTCCACTCCGGCATGCGTTCGCGAATATAGCGCTGCGTCCGCTCGGCAAGCTCCTGGAACGTGCTGCTCGTCGTCCGGCCGCAGCCCGGGCATGCCGTCACGCTCGGAGCGAACGAGCGAAGTCCGAGCGCCTGCAGCAGCTCGCATGCGGCGTACACTTCTTCGCGCCGATCGCCGCCCGGCCGCGGCGTCAGCGACACGCGGATCGTGTCGCCGATCCCCTCGTTCAGCAGCACGCCCATCGCGGAGGCCGACCAGACGAGTCCCTTCGTCCCCATGCCCGCTTCGGTCAAACCGAGGTGCAGCGGCTGCTCGGTCCTGCGCGAGAGCTCGCGATAGACGGCGATGAGATCGCGCGGGCGCGACGTCTTGCACGAGATGATGATTTGATCGCGGCGCAGCCCCGATTCGAGCGCCAGCTCGGTCGACTGGACGGCGGACAGCACCATGCACTCGTTGATGATTTCCTCCGACGTGTGCCCGAGCGCGCGGTCCGTGTTCTCCTGCATCTTTGCGACGACCAGCTCCTGGTTCAGCGACCCGCCATTGACGCCGATCCGGACGGGCTTGCCTCGATCGCGCGCGACGCCGCAGATTGTCGCGAACTGCTCGTCGCGGCGGCGGCCGGTGCCGACGTTTCCCGGGTTGATGCGGTACTTGTCGAGCGCGTCGGCGCAGTCAGGAAAGCGCGTGAGCAGGAGATGGCCGTTGTAATGGAAGTCGCCGATGAGCGGAGCCGTTACGCCGGCGTCCAGCATCCGCTTCTTGATTTCGGGCACCGCCGCCGCCGCTTCGGGCACGTTCACGGTCACCCGGACCATCTCGGAACCCGCCTCAGCCAGCTCGATGCACTGCTTCGCCGTCCCTGCCGCATCCGCCGTATCGGTCATCGTCATCGACTGGACGACGACGGGCGCACCGCCGCCGACCTGGACGCGGCCGACTCGGACGCCAATCGTTTTGTGCAGCTTGACTGTATGCATTCGGGGGGACAGCAGGACGATCATACCACCCGGATTCCAGCCCATCCGTAGCGTTTCCCGGCCGATCGCGGGCGGCGCTCGTCTTGCAATAGTGGTGATCTTACGAGAGGAGCGGCAAGACCATGACGATGATACGAACGGCGCCCGTGCGGCTCGTGTGCGCAATGCCGGTACTCGCGCTGGCGCTGGCGCTGGCGGCTCCGGCGTCGGCGCAATCAGGGTACGGCAGCGGCCAGGCGAGCGTGACGACCTCGGATATTCAGCGCCTGCAGGACCAGGTGTACGACACCAGCAACGAGATCTATCGGCTGAGAAGCCACGATCAATCGCTTGCCGATCGCCTGCAGCTGCAGCTCGACGACGCGCGTGATGAAGTCATCTACCTGAAGGTGAAGCTGCGGAAGGAAGGCAGCGTCAGCCGGCACGATTTCAACGACGTGCGGAGCCGCATCGAGTCGGTGCGATCGGAAGCGCGCGGCGCCGCAAACTCCACGCCGGCGCGGCCTGGAAGCGCCACATGGGGCGCCGGCAATCCGTCGGGCAGCGGAAGCGGGACCGGATACGGCGCCGGCACGGGCGCAGCCGGCTCGGGCGTGTATGGCGGCACGCAGGACCAGCAGGCGCCGCGCGGCAACGCGCCGGTCCGCCGCGGCGAAGTGCCGTCGGGCACCGAGCTCGACGTCCGTCTGGAGCGCGAGTTGAACTCCGGCACCGCGCAGGTCGAGGACCGGTTCACGGCGACGACCGTTGCGGATCTCTATCAGGGGAACGACGTGCTGATTCCGGCGGGCTCGACGCTTCGCGGCGTCGTCAGCTCGGTGAACAAGGCGACGCGCACGGATCGCAAGGGCAGCATGACCGTCGCGTTCGATCAGATCACGGTACGCGGACGAAGCTATCCGATTCACGGCACCGTGACGCAGGCCATCGAGAGCGAGGGCATCAAGGGCGAGGCCGCGAAGATCGGGGCGGGCGCGGGCGTCGGCGCGATCATCGGCGGCATCCTCGGCGGCGCCAAGGGCGCGCTGCTTGGCGTGCTGATCGGCGGCGGCGGCACCATCGCGGCGACCGAAGGGAAGGACGTCGCGCTGCCCGCGGACACGGTCCTGCGCGTCCGGCTCGAACAGCCGCTGAACGTGCGCTGATCTAGACGATCTCTTTCATGGCCGCACGAGCGGCCGCGATCGTTTTCTCCACGTCGCGTTCGGAGTGGGCTCCTGAAAGGAACCACGCTTCGAATTGCGACGGCGGGGGATAGATGCCGCGCGCGAGCATGCCGCGGAAGAACTGGCCGTAGCGTCCGGTGTCCGCCTTCAGCGCCGATTGCAGATCCCGGACGGGCTCGGTCGTGAAGAACGGCGTCGCGAGCGAGCCGAACGCGTTGACCTGCAGCGGAACGCCCGCCGCGCGGGCCGCTTCGGCCAGGCCCGCCGCGAGCCGCGCCCCGAGCGCGGACAGCCGTCGATACAGTTTCGGCGAGAGCTCCGTCAGCGACCACAACCCGGCGGTCATCGCCAGCGGATTGCCCGAGAGCGTGCCCGCCTGATACACGGGTCCCGCGGGCGCGACCAGCTCCATCAGATCCGCCCGGCCCCCGTAGGCCCCGACGGGAAGGCCGCCGCCGATAATCTTACCGAGACAGGTGAGATCCGGCCTGACGCCGAACACCTGCTGCGCGCCGCCCGCCGCCGCGCGAAACCCCGAGATCACTTCGTCGAAGATGAGGACGATGCCGTCGCGGCCGCAGATGGCGCGGAGGCCCTCGAGAAATCCCGTCCGCGGCGGAACGACTCCCATGTTGCCCGCGATCGGTTCCACGATGATCGCCGCCATCTGGCCTCGATGCGCCGCCACGGCCGCCTCGACCGATTCGAGATCGTTGTAGCGCGCAAGAACCGTATCCCCCGCCGCTGCGGCAGGAACCCCCGGACTCGTCGGGACGCCCAGCGTCATCGCGCCCGATCCCGCCTGCACCAGGAACGAGTCGGCATGGCCGTGGTAGCACCCTTCGAACTTGAGGATCCGGTCCCGCTTCGTGGCCGCCCGGGCCACGCGAACGGCGCTCATGGCCGCCTCCGTCCCCGAGCTGACGAACCGCACGCGCTCCATCGACGGCATCAGCATCGCGACGCGCTGCGCCAGGTGCGTCTCGATCGCCGTGGGTGCCCCGAAGCTCGTGCCGCGCGCGGCCGCGGCGCCGAGCGCCTTGAGCAGGCCCTTCGGCGCGTGCCCGTGGATGAGCGGTCCCCACGACATGACGTAGTCGATGAACGTATTGCCGTCGGCGTCCTCGATGCGGGATCCTCGCGCGCGCGTCACGAACAATGGCGTGCCGCCGACCGACTTGAATGCGCGCACCGGGCTGTCGACGCCGCCGGGCAGGATGCGAGAGGCGGCGGCAAAGAGGCGCGCTGACGTCGGATACGGGCGAGCACGGAAGGACATTCCGGCAAGATAGCATGCCGACCGGCGCGTCGCGCGTCAGTCCATCGGCAGTCTGAGCGTCGCCCGGCAGCCTTTTGCCTCGCCGCGGTTCTCGAGCGCGAGCGTGCCGCCGTGCGCTTCGGCGATCTGCCGGCTCAGGGCGAGACCGATGCCGGATCCCTGGGGCTTGGTCGTGAAGAACGGCACGAACAGATTCGATGTATCCGGCAAGCCGGGTCCTTCGTCTTCGACCGTCAACTGCAGGAACCCGTCCGCCTGCTTCCAGTCGATCCAGACTTTTCCGCCGGTGTCGACCGTCGCGTCCACGGCGTTCCGGACGATGTTGATCAGAAGCTGTTCGAGCTGATCGGGATCGGCATCCACCTGCAGATCGTCTCTGGCGCGGACCTCGATCGGCAGCCTGTTTTCCAGCTCGGCGATCCGGCGCGCGAGCGGCAGAATCTGGATGGGGCGTTCCTGCGGCTTCGGAAGCTTGGCGAGCTGCGCGTACTGGCGCAGAAAGCGGCCGAGGGCTCCCGAGCGGGTTTCGATCAGATTCAATCCGTCCTGGATGTCGGCCGCTCTCGGCACGTCCGGAATTCGCGAGATCATGCGCTTGATGCTGTGCGCGATCGACTTGATCGGCGTCAGAGAGTTGTTGATCTCGTGCGACAGGACGCGAACGATCCGCTGCCACGCGAGCTGCTGCTCTTCACGCAGCGCGCGGCTGAGGTCCGCGAAGACGAGGAGCTGGTGCGGCTTGCCGTCGCGATAGAACGTCGATCGCCGGAGCTCGAGCCGGCCGCTCTCCGGACCGAAGGCGCGCTCGATGAGGCGCGGCGTCTCGCCCGCCAGATACTTTTCGAGGCGCAGCGCGCTCGCCTCCGAGCCGACGATGTCCGCGGCGGGCTTTCTCAGGAGCCGCTCGGCAGCGGGGTTGGCCAGCACGAGACGCTCGTTCATGTCGAACGCGAAGACGGCCACGTCGATCGCGCCCATGACGCTCGTCAGCAGGGCGGTCGACTCCACGGCGACCGACCGCTGGCGCTGCAGCGTGTCGCCGAGCGAGTTGATCTCCTTCAGCACGAGATCCGCGGCGCTGCCCGGCTTCGCGCCCGTGCCGCGGATCGAATAATCCCCCTCGTGCAGCGCGCCGAGCAGATTCGCGGACAGATACAGGACGCGTGTCACCATCTGATACGCCGCGACTGCGGAGCCGACCCACACGGCGAGGACGACGGCGGCGAGCGTCCAGCGGACCTCGAACGTGAAATTCTGTCCCCAGACGATCCACGCGAGCGCGACGGCCGCCGGAAGGCCGCCAAGGAGCGTCAGTCCCAGGACGGCCTGCTCCAGGCTCCAGCGGACTTTGTGGGCGCGGCTAGTCGCGGACGCCATATTGCTGGAGCCGGCGATAGAGGGCGCTGCGGCTCATGCCAAGCTGCTCGGCGGCGAGCCGCACGTCGCCCTGGTGCTTCGAGAGCACTTTCTCGATGAACACGCGCTCGGCTTCTTCGAGCGACAGATCCTCCGCGGACGAGGATTCACCCGGCGAACGCTGACGCAGGTTCACGTGACGCAGGGAGATCGCCGGCGCGGACGGCTCGGCCATCAGCACGGCCCGTTCGACGCTGTGCGCGAGCTCGCGCACGTTGCCGGGCCAGACGTGCGCCTGCATCGCGGCGATCGCGTCGCGATCGAAGGCGGCGATCGGCTTCCGGTAGCGGGCGGCGTAGATCGCCAGGAAGTGGCGCGCGAGCGATTCGATGTCGCCACGTCGATCGCGCAGCGGCGGCAGGTGAATCACAACGGTATTCAGGCGATAGAGCAGGTCCTCCCGGAAGCGGCTCGCGGCAATCTCCGCCTGGAGATCCGCGTTGGTCGCCGACAGTACGCGAACGTTGACGTATCGCAGTCGCGAGGAGCCGACGCGCGCCATCTCGCCGGTCTGCAGCACGCGCAGGAGCTTCGCCTGGAGCCGCATCGGCATGTTGGCGATCTCGTCGAGGAAGAGCGTTCCCTCGTCGGCCATCTCGAAGCACCCGATGCGATCGACCCGCGCGTCGGTGAATGCGCCCTTGACGTGGCCGAACAGCTCGCTTTCGGCGATCCCTTCCGCCAGCCCGCCGGCGTTCATCGTGACGAGCGCCTTGCCGCGCCGATCGCTGTACGCGTGCAGCCACGCGGCGACGACTTCTTTGCCGGTGCCGTGCTCCCCCGTGATCAGCACGCTCGCGTCGGATGGCGCGACGCGCTCGATCGTCTGCCGGATCTCGACGATGGCCGGGGCGCTGCCGACAAAGGGCGGGGTCGCCCCGCGCTGAAGGCGCTGGTTCGCCTCCTGCAGCCGCTGGCTGCGTCGGACAGCGCGGCGAAGCTCGGTCTGCGTCCGAACGGCCGCCAACAGACGGTCGTCGTCCCACGGCTTCTCGATGTAGTCGCGCGCGCCGCGGCGCATCGCTTCGACCGCGCCCGCGACGCTGCTCCATGCGGTCATGACCAGAACCGGAAGAGTGGGATCGAGCGCGCGAATCCGCTCGATCAAATCGAACCCTTCCTGTCCAGAGGTCGTATCGCGCGTGTAATTGAGATCCAGGATCGCCAGGTCGAAGTCGGCCGCCTCGAGCCGCTCGAGCGCTTCGGCCGGCGAGCGCGCGGGGACGACGTCGTACCCTTCGTCGGAGAGGAGCAGCCGCAGGGCATCGATGATGTCCTGCTGATCGTCGGCGATCAGGATCCGGAGGGGCGTCGTGTCGGCCATTGGTACCCGAGTCGCAAGTAAGATACATGCCAACCGCGCCAGGGGGCCCCGGAGACGGGACCGGAGTCCCTGTCGCGCGCGCGCGACGCGCCGTCGCGCTGGTGCGACCGGTGGGACAGAGCCCCGTGCAAATCAGCACCCGTGACGGACGTTCGAGCCGGCGCGGCGTGGCACGCGCCTTGTGATCAGATCCACGCGACTATAGCCGGGATCGCCGGCGTCTGAGCTGCCCTTGGGAACACTTTTGCACGACCTTCGTTACGCGGTGCGCGCACTTGCACGATCTCCAGTGTTTGCCATCGTCGCGATCGCGACGATGGCCCTGGGCATCGGCGCCAACGCGGCGATGTTCTCGGTTGTGAGCGGCGTCCTTCTATCGCCGCTCCCGTACGCGGATTCAGGACGGCTCGTGCGCGTCTGGGCGCGCGATCTCAAGCAGTCTCAGCCGGGGAGCGACCAGTCCCAGGTTTCGCCGGGAGACTTCATCGATTGGCAGGCGAGAAGCCAGACGCTTCCAGCCATGGCGGCCTTCACCACCGGTGACGTCGCCGTGAGCGGGGGCGGCGATCCCGAGCAGATCGCGGCCGCCGGCGTGACGGTGAATTTCTTCGACGTTCTTGGCGTCCGGCCGTTTCTGGGGCGCGGGTTCCTACCTGATGACACACGGTCGAGTGCAGCGCTGGTGGTTCTTGGCCATGCGCTCTGGTGGCGGCGCTATGGAGCCGATCCCGCGGTGCTGGGGCGGACGATCGTCCTCAACGGATTGCCGGTTACGGTGATCGGGGTGATGGGGCCCGGGTTCAGCTTTCCGGGCGCCACCGCTCTGTGGCGGCCGTCGACATTTCCTTCGACGCGGCAGGCGGCTTTCTTGAACGTCGTTGCGAGGCTGAGGGCAGGGAGTACCCTCGCCGCCGCGCGGACGGAGATGGAGACGATCGCGTCGGGCCTGCAGAAACAGTACCCGAACTCGAACAACAGCGTAGGCGTGAACGTGATACGACTGCTCGATCAAGAAGTCGGGCCGGTCCGGCCGGCGCTCCTCCTGCTGTTCGCGATGGTTGGTCTGGTCCTGCTCATCGCATGCGTCAACCTCGCGAACCTGCTGGTGGTCCGCGCAACGACCCGGCTGCGCGAGCTGGCGCTGAGGGCCGCGCTCGGAGCGTCGCGCTGGCGCATCGCCCGCCAACTCCTCACGGAGAGCCTCCTCATAGGCGTGCTGGGCGGAGCGGCGGGGCTGTTCGCGGCGCGCCTCGTTTTGCCGACGCTGCTGGCGCTGAATGCCGACGGCCTGCCGCGCGTGACCAATATCACGATCGACGGCCGCGTTCTGCTCTTCACAATCGCCCTCTCGATTCTGACCGGGCTGTTTTTTGGCGTCGCCCCGGCCGTGCACGTCGGCCGGATAAACCTGGAAGCCGTCCTTCGCGAAGGCGGCCGCTCCGGCCCGAGCGCGGGCTCGGGCGGGCGGACGCGACGTGCTCTCATCGTCTGCCAACTGGCGCTGGCCCTGGTGGTGCTCGCGGCCAGTGGACTGTTGCTCAAGAGCTTTGCGCGCGTGCTCGGCGTCGATCCCGGGTTTCGCGCGGCCAACGTCCTGACGTTCGCGCTCCACCCGTCAAGCCCCCGCTATAGCGTCGAACAGGTGCGATCGTTTTATCCGGCGCTCATCGAGCGGCTCGAAGGCCTTCCGGGCGTCTCGTCAGCCGCCGCAACGTTCATGCTCCCGCTCGGCGGGGACAATCGCATTTACGGGTTCCGTCTGGCGAACGCACCGGCCGAGGCGTACCACGCGAACTTTCGCGTCGTGACACCCAACTACTTCGCGACGATGGGAATGTCGATAGTTGGTGGCCGAGGCTTTTCCCGATCGGACACGGAGGAGTCGGCGCCCGTGTTGATCGTCAACCAGCGGATGGCGGAACGGTTCTGGGGAAGCGCGTCTTCCGCGACGGGACAGCGCGTCATCGTAAGAGGATCCTTGCCGGCGCGCGAGATCGTCGGTGTGGTGAGCGACGTGCGCCACTTTGGCCTGGAGTCCGACGCCGAACCTGAGATGTATGTGCCCCACGCGCAGGTGCCGGCCGGGCCGATGACAGTGCTCGTCCGGACGCGCGTGGATCCATTGTCGCTGGTCGGCGCCATCAAGGGAGAGGTGTCTGCCCTCGACCAGGACTTGCCGGTATCGGCGGTGCGCACGCTGGATGACATTACCGCCCGGGCGAGAGCGCCGCGGCGCTTTACGTTGCTGCTGCTGACAGGATTTGCCGGCGCTGCGCTGCTGCTAGCAGCCGTGGGAGTCTATGGCGTCACGGCGCAGGCGGTCACGCACCGGACGCGCGAGATCGGATTGCGTGTCGCGCTCGGTGCGTCACCCGCGGATGTCCTCGCGCTGATTATGGGCGGTCAGATAAGGCTGCTGGCGGCGGGGATCGCCCTCGGAACGGGCGGCGCCCTGGTGACCGGCCGTCTGATAACGTCTATGCTGTTTCAGGTTCGCCCCAACGACCCGACGATCCTCGTGGCCGTCGTCGCTTTCCTGGCGTTGATTGCTGCGGCCGCCAGTTACATGCCGGCGCGGCGGGCCCTCGGAGTGGACCCCGTGATCGCGTTGGGGGCCGACTAGATCGCACGCTTCTGTCGCGCGTGTGCGACGGTCGGTCCCGCGCTTGCGAAGGGCCGGACGGGGGCGTGAGGATTCGCCAACCATTCCACCGGAATCGCGTGGCACGGGGCTTGTGATCAGCCTCTCCGCGCACATGTTGAACATGTCCACGACGGCTTCCCGCCCCCAGACTGCCGCCCGGGTCCTCGTCGCCGATGACCAGCCTGACGTACTCGAAGCCCTCCGGTGGCTGCTGACCGGCGAAGGATACGAGCCGGAGTTCGTCAGCTCCACCGACGCGGTCCTCGAACGGCTGCGCGAGCGGCCCTTCGATCTGCTGCTGATGGATCTGAACTACAGTCGCGATACGACATCAGGGCGGGAAGGGCTGGAGCTCATTCCCAAAGTTCGCGCCCTCGACCGATCGCTGCCGATCGTCGTGATGACGGGGTGGGGGAACGTCGACACCGCCGTCGAGGCGATGCGCAGTGGCGCGCGCAGCTTCGTCCAGAAGCCGTGGGACGACGTCACGCTTCTCGAGATCCTGCAGCGCGAGATCGAGGAAGCGCAGGCGACCAAGCACAGCGACGCGAAGCAGAAGCGCGAGCTCGAGGACGCACGCCTCATCCAGCGCGGGCTCCTGCCGACGACCACGCCGCAGCTTGCCGGCCTCCGGCTGGCCTCGTCGTGGCAGCCGGCCAACGGCGTCGGCGGCGACTGCTTCGACATGCTCACGTTCGGCGCGGGCGCAATGGGCGTCTACATCGCGGACGTCGCGGGCAAGGGCGTGCCCGCGGCGCTGCTGATGTCGAATCTGCAGGCCGCGGTGCGCGCCTTCGCCCAGGACGGCGCGTCACCCGCGTCGGTCACCGCCAGCGTCAATCGCCTTCTCTGCCGCAACATGGTGAGCGGACGTTTCATCACGTTCTGTTACGCGCGGATCGATACCGAGGCCAGGCGCCTGACGTTCGCCAACGCCGGCCACAACCCGCCGATGCTCGTTCGCTCCAGCGGCCGCATCGACACGCTCGCGCCCGGCGGAACGGTGCTCGGCGTCTTTCCCGACAGCGCGTACTCGCAGGGAGATTTCCCGATCGCGCCCGGCGATCGCCTGGTGCTGTATACGGATGGCATGACCGAAGGGCGCAATGCCGCCGGCGACGAGTACGGCGAAGAGCGCCTCGCCGAATCCGCGCTGCGGCATCGCTGCCTGTCGGCGGACGAGATGCTCGCGGCGATGCTCCGCGACGTCACCAACTTCAACAACGGCGCGTACGAGGACGATGCGACGATGATCGTCGGGGCGTTCTGATCGCATGCTCGCCGATCTGCGCTACGCGCTGCGAACGCTGGCACGGCGCCGCGGGTACGCGTTCGCGGCGATTGCGACGCTTGCCCTCGGCATCGCCGTCAACACGACTGCGTTCACGCTGATCGACGGGCTGCTGCTGCGGCCGATGCCCGTGCCCGACGCGGGCCGCGTCGTGCGCGTCTATCCGGTCGATGCCCACGGCCGCAGAGGTAATCTGTTTTCGTACCCGGATTACGAAGACTACCGCCGTGCCGGCGGCGCGTTCGAGACGCTGGCCGCCTACAGCCCGGCGGAGCTCACGGTCGGACGGTCGAGCCTCGATCGCGGCGTGGTCGAGCCCCGGGGGCTGCTCGGCTATGTCGTCTCCTCGAATTATTTCGATCTGACCGGCGTACGCGCCGCGGCCGGACGCGTGCTGCAGCCGCAGGACGACACTCCCGGAGCGCGAGCCGTCGTCGTCGGTCATGCGTTCTGGCGTTCGCGTCTCGGCGCGAATCCCGCAGCGATTGGATCGACGTTGACGTTGAACGGCATCCCCTTCACGGTCGTCGGCGTCGCGGCGCCCGGCTTCGCCGGCACCGAGCCGCTGGTCGCGGACTGCTGGATTGCCCTGCCCGATCTGACGATCACCGGCGCGCACACGCCGTTCGATCGCGGCAGCGAGGGACTGCTGGTCGCGGGCCGCCTGAAGCGCGGCGTCAGGGGTCCGGCGGCGCAGCGAGGGCTGACATTGGAGGCCCAGCGGCTGGCGCTCGCCTATCCGCGCCGCTCCCGGCCGGCGTCGGTGCAGGTGGCGGCCGGCACCTTCTTCACGATCGATCCGGGGCTGAGGCCGATTATCGCCGGCGTCATGGGCGTCGTCGGCCTGGTATTGTTCATCGCCTGCGCGAACGCGACGAATCTTGCGCTCGCGCGGGCGGCGTCGCGCCGCAAGGAGATTGCGCTCCGTCTCGCGTTGGGCGCCGCTCGCTACCGCATCGTTCGACAACTCCTCGTGGAGGCGGTCCTCATTGGCGTCGCAGCCGGCGCCATGGCGCTGCTCGCGTCGCAATGGGGGCTGCGCGTGCTCTATCGAATCGGCGTCTCGGTCGCGGCCCTGCCCTGGGCGATCGAGCTGAATCTCCAGCCCGACATCCGAGTCTACGCATGGACGTGCGGCATCGCATTGCTGAGCGGCATGACGCTGGGGCTCTTGCCGGCGCTGCAGGCGTCGTCGCCGCGGCTGGTCGGCGCGATTCACGGGCAGGCTCTGCTTGGCGGCCGCATGCGGGGAGCCACACTCCGCCACGCGCTCGTCATCGCGCAGGTCGCCGCTTCGCTGGTGCTGTTGTTCGGCGCCGGTCTGCTCCTGCGCGGGCTGCGGTCGGCGGAGGCGCTCGATCTGGGATTCAAGACGGCCGGGGTGATCTACGCCGAACACGATGCGCGGGCAGCGGGACTCTCCGCGGCGCGTGCTGAGGCGCTGAACGACGCGCTGCTGGGGACGGCACGGTCGCTGCCGGGAACGGCCGCCGCCGCGCTCACGTCGCATGTGCCGCTGCACGGCGGAGTACGGTGGGCGAGCGTGCGGCTCATCGGAACTTCGGCCGTGCTGGGCGATTCGCACGCCATCGTGTCGTCGGTGACGCCGGACTACTTCGCGGTCCTGCAGGTGCCGTTCGTCGGCGGGCACAACTTCAGCGCCTCCGACAGCGCGACACCAAGCGTTGTGATCAGCGAGGGACTCGCGCGCCGCTTCTGGCCCGGAGCAAGCGCGATCGGCAAGGGCGTGCGCATCGGCGATTCCGCCGTACCGCGCACCGTCATCGGCGTCGTGCGCGACGCGTCGAACGCCGCGATCTGGCGTGAAAAGGAGCTCGCGGTCTACCTGCCGGTCGACGCGACCACCGATCCACGCGACCTCCGGCTGCTCCTCCGGACGAGCGGCGACATCGCCGCGGCGAGACGCGCGCTGACCGCGCGGGCCGCGTCGATCGCGGCCGATCTCCGGTTCGCGCCCGTGGCGCTCGACGAGCTGCTAAGGCTGTGGACGCTGCCCTCGAAGACGGCAGCCGCCGGTGTGGGCGTGCTCGCGGCGATGGCCCTGACGCTCGCGTGTGTCGGGCTTTATGGCGTGCTGACGTTCGCGGTCGGCGAGCGCTCGCGTG